>Ga0213828_1000596_pt1 | contig 34075 bp, 30 predicted proteins | sample MC6MC0897MG_FD_180664 | JGI IMG/M metagenome (GOLD analysis project Ga0213828, IMG submission 180664) | Enriched soil aggregate microbial communities from Iowa State University, Ames, United States - MC6-MC0897-MG | ecosystem: Environmental > Terrestrial > Soil > Unclassified | place: USA: Iowa...
GCTGGGACTTCAGGCAGCGGCCCACGGGCCGCCGCCTGAGCGGCTGCGCTGCGTCTCTTCTTCATCGGCATATCCATGGTCTTTAGTCCTCATGATATGCCTCGCACACAAAATTGCGGATAGGCCCCCGAAAGCCGCCGTTTCAGCCTTCACAACCTCGCCTCAGCTTACGCGATCCTGGCTATCACGCTTTCGCCATCATCACCGCCCAGCTCCACCCGATTCCGCCCCCCAGCCTTTCCTCGATAAAGCGCCACATCCGCCTCCCGAAGCGCCTCTTCCAACCCATCCGCGCCATAAAACTGCGACGAAACGCCAATCGTGACCGTGCAGCGCAGCGGCTCGTCCCCGCCGGTGACGTGGATCGGCTGGTTCTCAATACTGGCGCGCAGCCGCTCCGCCAGGACCATGACGTCTGCCACTCCCGATTCAAGCAGCACAGCGACAAACTCCTCTCCTCCGACCCGGCCGGTCAAATCGCCACGGCGCACACCAGCACGAATCAGCCCCGCCACGTGGCAGATCACCTCATCGCCCGCCTGATGACCACGGCTGTCGTTGATCCGTTTGAAATGATCGACGTCCAAGACCAGCAAATACGCCGGCGCCGCGTTCCGGCGGTTGAAGTATTGAGTTAGCGCTTCCGTCAGCCCCCGGCGATTCAGCAAATCCGTCATCGGATCCCGCGCCGCCATATTGCGCAGACTATCGGTCAGCCGGCGCAACACCAGCCAGACAATGGAAGGCGGCACGATGGTGGCAAGCGTCGACATGTAGATATAGAAAATCATCTGGAACCGGCTGTCCATATGCAGCGCGTCCAGGCCGCCCTCCGTAATCTTCAGGAACTTCAACGCGTTCAGCACACAGATTCCGCCGATCAGGCAGGCGAAGAAGATCATTTCTGCGCGCAAGTCTTTGGCGAACGTGCGCGTGCCGCAGAGCACCGTGACGGTCATGGCGAAGAAGAGAAGCGTCGCTGCCGCCGCCAGCATGGCGTAGCGCGCTTCCGATCCGAATTGCCATTGCACCAGCCACTGCAATAACCCATACACCAGGCAAAACACCGCCAGCGGCAACCACAGGCGCACCTGATGCCCGAAGAATCGCATGGCGCCTAGCAGGTACGCGATTGGCGCGGCCAGCGTCAGGCAGTGATTGACGACGCTCATCACGCTCCATGCGGGGCCGCCTTCGACCAGTTGCAGGATGTAGGCCGCCGCGAGCAGCAGGTTGCCCACGGCAAAGACGTCCATCCCCATCCTGTTGCCAGGCAGGCGACGGCTGATAAGCAGGAACATGCCGGAAAAGCACAGCAGGTGTGCGCACAGCATGCCAACAAGGGTGGAGGCAACCATGAGAGGGACGTCGAGAGGGAAAGCGGATTTCCTGCGCCGGCGCCACTGGGCGGTGGTCAGCGATGGACACCCAGCGACCTGCGTGGGCGGCGCTCATTGTAGTCGGCGGGTATTAATCCCAGGAGTTCGGCCGAGAGCGCCTGGAAATGGCGATAAAGTAGCCATCAAACGCACTCGGAATTAGCAGTAAAGCAGCCGTCAGACACGCTCGGAATTGGCGATAAAGTGGCCGTCCGACACGTCGGTGCGGCAGAAGTGCCGGCGGTTGACCAGTTGAATAACGCCGGGATAATGCCGCTGCATTCCCGTCACGAGGAGAATTCAGATGACCACCACCCTGCGAACCATCCGCTCGGACATCACCAAGCTTCAAGTGGACGCGATCGTCAATGCCGCTAACTCCTCATTGCTGGGCGGTGGCGGCGTGGATGGCGCGATTCATCGTGCCGCGGGACCTGATCTGGTGCATGAGTGCCGGCTGCTGGGCGGATGCAAGACAGGCGATGCGAAGGTGACCGGCGGATATCGGCTGCCCGCGCGCTTCATCATTCACACGGTGGGCCCGGTTTGGCGCGGTGGGAATAACGGGGAGCCGGCACTCTTGGCAAGCTGCTATCAACGCTGCATTGCGCTGGCGGAGGAAAAAGGCGTGGCTTCGATTGCGTTTCCCAGCATCAGCACCGGCATCTATGGCTATCCCATTGATTTGGCGGCGCAGGTCGCGGTCGATACCGTTCGCGAAAGCCTGTCCAACGATTCGTCAATTCACGAGGTCATCTTCTGCTGCTTTTCGGACGCAGACCTGGATCACTATGAGCGAGTGTTGAACCGGCACGACGATTCCGCGGCCTAATCCCGCCGGCGCCACACACTAGCCAGCCACGGCTGCTGCTCGCGCGGCAGTCCCTCGGGCCGGTAGTAATGCTCAAGCTCGTCGAATCCGGCGGCCTCCATCAGCGCACGCCAGCCTTCAAGATCGTGGTACGCCCCGTAGCGCCCGCGATTCCAGCCTTCCTGGTTGCCGCCCCGGGGATTGGAACTGAACAACACGCCGCCTGGCCGCAGCGCTGCCCGCAGTGCCTTGAGCACGCGCGGCAGTTCCTGCCCCGGCACGTGAAACAGCACGGCGTTGGCGAAGATGCCGTCAAAGCGCGCCGCGGGCAGTTGGAGCCGCAGGAAGTCCTGCTCCCAGACCTCGCACCCGCTTGCCGCGCGCGCCATTTCCACGAAACGCGGCGTGCCGTCCAGGCCCACGGGCCGGTGTCCCATCGCCAGGAAGGTCTTCAGGTCCCGCCCCGGCCCGCATCCCAGATCGAGGATGTCGAACGGCGGTTCACCGTCGATGTGCCGCAGCAAGGCGGCGATGTTCTGGCTGACGTCGTGGTCCCGCGTGCCGGCCTGGAAGGAATCAGCGTTCTCTTCGTAATGGGCGAGCGTCAGGGACGTGATCTTGGCGAGGTCTTCGGGATCCAGGTGCATCAGGCGATTGTGCATCAAAGGGCGCGGGACGGCGAGACGCGGCGCGCCGTCCCCGGGAACCGGCCGCGGCTCGCAAGCGGGGAACCAACCGAGCCTAGCGCTCGATGTGGTCGACCGGAGGTTGCGCGCCATGCAGAACGGACGCGCGTCACGCGACATCGGTACCGCCGCGCCTTGCGCTTGGGAGATCGGCTGTGCCTGGCGCTCAAGGAAACGGCCGCGCCTTGATGAAATCAATCAGCGCCTTCAGCGGCGACGGCACCAGGCGGCGTCCCGAGTAGTACAGAAATGGTCCCGAAAACTGCGGCCACCACGGTTCCAGCACGGGTTCCAGCGCCCCGCTTTCAAAGTGCGGCCGCAGCCAGTCTTCGAACAGATACATGACGCCCGCCCCCGCGATGGCCGCGTCCACGGCGAGGTCGACCGCGCCGCCGATCTGGACGACCAGGGGCCCGGACGCGTCGATGCGCACCGTTTCCCCGCCCCGCTCGAATTCCCATGCCGGCATCGCCCCGCTGGGAAAGCGGCCGCGCAGACAGGCGTGCTGCATCAGGTCTTCGGGATGCGCGGGCCGCCCGCGCCGGTTCAGGTAGTCGGGCGAGGCGCCGGCTGCAAAGCGCTGCACGCGCGGGCCGATGGGCACGGCGATCATGTCCTGCTCCAGCCGGTCGTCGTAGCGGATGCCTGCGTCGCACCCGGCAGCCAGCACGTCGACAAAGCTCTCCTCGGCAACGACCTCCAGTCGGATATCGGGATAGGCCGCCAGAAAGTCGGGGACGATGGACGGCAGCACCAGCTTGGCCGCGCTGAGCGGCACGTTGAGCCGCAGCGTGCCCGCCGGCTTGTCGCGGAACCCGTTGACGGCGTCCAGCGCCGCCTCGACCTCGGTCAGCGCGGGCGCCAGCCGGGCCAGCAGTTCCTGGCCGGCCTGGGTCAGCGCCACGGAGCGCGTCGTTCGGTTGAAAAGCCGCACGCCAAGCTGCGCCTCCAGGCGACGCACGGTGTCGCTCAGGCGTGACGCGCTGGTGCCCGCCGTCCGGGCCGCTTCGCGGAATCCTCGCGCGCGCGCGACGGCGACGAAGGCATGGAGGTGATCGAGGTCAGTCGCCATTGTGCATTTTCCCGTACAAGCCGTGCGGATTGTATTGGCTTATCAGCCAGTGGCGAAAGCTCTATCGTTTGCCCATCCCCACTCCTTCACTGAAACAAGGAACCCAACATGACCCAACTCGCAGACAGCGGCACCTACTCCCTCGGCACCCGCCAGGTCTATCGGCTTGGCTATGGCGCCATGCAGCTCGCCGGCCCGGGCGTATTTGGTCCGCCGAAGGACCGCGACGCCGCGCTTGCCGTGCTGCGCGATGCCGTTGCCGCCGGCGTGAACCACATCGACACCAGCGATTTCTACGGCCCGCACATCACCAACCAACTGATCCGGGAAGCGCTGGCCCCCTATTCCGACGATCTGGTGATCGTGACGAAGGTGGGCGCGGTGCGCGGCGACGATGCCTCGTGGAATCCCGCATTCTCTGCCGAGCAGTTGACCCGGGCGGTGCACGACAACCTGCGCAACCTGGGCCGCGACGTGCTGGACGTGGTCAACCTGCGCGCCATGTTCGACGTCCATGGCCCGGCGGAAGGGTCCATCGGAGAGCCGCTGTCCGTGCTGGCCGGCCTGCAGCAACAAGGGCTGATCCGCCACATCGGGTTGAGCAACGTGACGGCCACGCAGGTGAAAGAAGGCCGCGGCATCTGCGACATCGTCTGCGTGCAGAACCAGTACAACGTCGCCCACCGGGCCGACGATGCCCTGATCGACGACCTGGCCCGCGAAGGGATCGCCTACGTACCGTTCTTTCCGCTGGGCGGGTTCAGCCCGTTGCAGTCGTCCATCCTGAACGACGCGGCTGCGCGGATCGGCGCGACGCCGATGCAGACGGCGCTGGCGTGGCTGCTGCGCCGCTCGCCGAACATCCTGCTGATTCCCGGCACGTCGTCGCAGAAACACCTGAAGGAGAACCTGGCGGCGGCGACGCTGCAGTTGCCGGATGATGTGGCCAAGGCGCTGGACGGCATCGCGGGCAGCAGGACGGAGTCAACTCCGGCCTGAAAACCGGGCAAGCCGGCGCCATCCGCCGGCGGCAATAAAAAACCCGCCTGCGTGACAGCAGGCGGGTTCGATCAATCAGCGCACCCAGTAGCGTCAAGCCGCCAGACGGCCCTCGATCGCGGTCTTGGTGGTGCGCAGTTCCTCGGGCAGGCCTTGCGACAGCTGGCCGAAGAGCTCATGGTGCAGCGCCAGCTCCTCGCGCCAGGCGTTCTCGTCCACCGACATGACCTGCTCGAACTTGTCCGGGCTGAACTCCAGGCCGGTCCAGTCGATGTCCTGATAGCTGGGCGACACGCCAAACACCTGATCCACGCCCTTGGACTGGCCGTCGATGCGGCCCAGCATCCAGCGCAGCACGCGCATGTTGTCGCCAAAGCCAGGCCAGACGAACTTGCCATCCGGGCCCTTGCGGAACCAGTTGACGCAGTAGATGCGCGGCAGGGTCGCGCCGGCGGCTTCGAGCTGCTTGCCCAGCTTGAGCCAATGGCCGAAGTAGTCGCTCATGTTGTAGCCGCAGAACGGCAGCATGGCGAACGGGTCACGGCGCACCACGCCTTGCTGGCCGGCGGCGGCGGCGGTGGTTTCGGAGCCCATGGTGGCGGCCATGTAGACGCCTTCGACCCAGTTGCGGGCCTCGGTGACGAGCGGCACGGTGGTGGAGCGGCGGCCGCCAAAGATGAAGGCGTCGATGACCACGCCCTTGGGGTTTTCCCATTCGGGGTCGATGGACGGGCACTGCGCGGCGGGCGCGGTGAAGCGCGCGTTCGGATGCGCGGCCTTGCGGCCGGTTTCGCGCGCGATTTCAGGCGTCCAGTCCTTGCCCTGCCAGTCCACCAGATGCGCCGGCGGCGTGCTGGTCATGCCTTCCCACCAGACGTCGCCGTCGTCGGTCAGCGCGACGTTGGTGAAGATGACGTTGGCCTTGAGCGTGGCCATGGCGTTGAAGTTGGTCTGCTCGCTGGTGCCCGGGGCCACGCCGAAATAGCCGGCTTCGGGGTTGATGGCGTGCAGGCGGCCGTCGGGGCCGGGCTTGATCCAGGCGATGTCGTCGCCGATGGTGGTGACCTTCCAGCCGTCCATGCCTTGCGGCGGGATCAGCATGGCAAAGTTGGTCTTACCGCATGCCGACGGGAAGGCGGCGGCGACGTGATACTTGCGGCCCTTGGGCGAGGTGACGCCCAGGATCAGCATGTGTTCGGCCAGCCAGCCCTGGTCGCGGCCCATGGTGGACGCGATGCGCAGCGCGAAGCACTTCTTGCCCAGCAGCGCGTTGCCGCCGTAGCCCGAGCCGTAGCTCCAGATTTCGCGGGTCTTGGGGAAGTGGACGATGTACTTGGTGGGGTTGCAGGGCCAGGCCACGTCGGCTTCGCCTTCGGCCAGCGGCTTGCCGACCGAGTGCAGGCACGGCACGAAGTCGCCGTCGGTGCCCAGCACGTCATAGACCTGCTTGCCCATGCGCGTCATGATGCGCATGTTCACGGCCACGTACGGGCTGTCGGACAGTTCGACGCCGATGTGGGCGATGTCCGAACCCAGCGGGCCCATCGAGAACGGCACCACGTACAGCGTGCGACCGCGCATAGCGCCGTCGAACAGACCGTTGAGCGTGTCGCGCATTTCAGCGGGATCGGCCCAGTTGTTGGTGGGGCCGGCGTCTTCGGCGCGGTCGGAACAGATGAAGGTGCGGTCTTCAACCCGGGCCACGTCGGACGGATCGGACCACGCGAGATAGGAATTGGGGCGCTTGGCGGGGTTGAGCCGGCGCATGGTGCCGGCCTGGACCATCTGCTCGCACAGGCGATCGTACTCTTCCTGCGAGCCATCGCACCACACCACGCGATCAGGCTTGGCCAGCGCGACGAAACTGGCGACCCAGTCGATCAGTCCGCGATGCTTGACGTACGCGGGCACGTTCAAGGCTGCCAATCCCCCGTCCAAAGGCTTATTCATTGGGGCTATCTCCATACTTTGGCTAAAGGTGATACGGCCCCAATTGAGAGGGGCCGTATCCAGTTTGCGCAATCATACTTGCAGCGCCGGGCAGCCAGTCAACCCATCCACATGGGCGAGATTGTCACCGGGTGAGTCCGCTTATGCGGGGTATCCGGCACGCAACTCCCTGCGGATGATCTTGCCGGTCGCGGTCGTGGGCAAACTGGTTACAAAGCGGATCGCGCGCGGATATTCGTGCGCGGCCAGCCGGGTGCGGACATGCGCCTGCAGCGCCTTGACCAGCGCTTCGTCGCCCACCACACCCTCGTTCAGCACCACGAACGCCACCACGATTTCCGTACGCTCAGCATCCGGCATGCCCACCACCGCCGCCATGCGCACCGCGGGGTGACCGATGAGGCAGTCTTCGATGGGTCCCGGGCCGATCCGGTAGCCGGCGCTGGTGATGACGTCGTCGTTGCGGCCCACGAAGCGGATGAAGCCTTCCGGATCGCGCACGCCGATGTCGCCGGTCAGGAGGTAATCGCCGGCAAATTTTTCCGCCGTTGCCTCCGGGTTTTTCCAGTACCCCAGGAACATGACGGGATCCGGGCGCAGTACGCCGATGTTGCCCTCCTGTCCATCGGCCACTTCGGCTCCCCTGTCATCCACAATAGCGACCCGATGCCCGGGCGCGGCGCGGCCGATGGCGCCGATGCAGGGGTCGAACAGCGACGAGCACGAGGACACGATCATGTTGCATTCGGTCTGGCCGTAGAACTCGTTGATGGTCACGCCCAGCACGCGGCGGCCCCAGTCGATGAGTTCGGCCCCAAGCGATTCGCCGCCGCTGGCCACCGAGCGCAGCGCGCGCGGCCCGGCGTGGTCCGGCCAGTCGCAGCCGCGCATCATCTTCAGCGCGGTCGGCGGCAGGAAGGTGTGCGTCACGCCGTGGCGCGCCATCAGTTCCAGCGCCGAAGCGCCATCGAATTTTTCGAACCGCCGCGCCAGCACCGGCACACCGTGGTGCCACGACGGCAGCAGCACGTCCAGCAGCCCGCCGATCCAGGCCCAGTCAGCGGGCGTCCACATCAGCACGGCGTTCTCGGGAAAGAACTCGTGCGACATCTCCACGCCCGGCAGATGGCCGAGCAGCACGCGGTGCGCATGCAGCGCGCCCTTGGGCTTGCCGGTGGTGCCGGACGTGTAAATGATGACGGCCGGGTCGTCGGCGGCGGTCGCGACCGGGTCGAAGGCGTCGGATTCGAGCGCCAGGCTTTGGTGGAACGGCAGCGCGCCTACCGTGCCCCCCGCAGCCCCGGCGTCGCCATCGATGCAATAGATCACTTTCAGATCAGGCAGGCTGTCGCGGATTTCCAGCAGCTTGCGGCAGCCTTCCGCGTCCGTAACGAGGGCCGACGCCCCGCTGTTGGCCAGCCGGAACTGGATGGCGTCCACGCCAAACAGCGTGAACAGCGGCACCGCCACCGCGCCCATCTTGTAGGCGGCGACGTGGGCGATGGCGGTTTCGGGCGCCTGCGGCAGGTAGATGGCGATGCGGTCGCCGCGCCGGATGCCGTAGCGCGCCAGGCTGTTGGCGAACTGGTTGGACTGCGCCTTGATCTGATCGAACGTATAGCGCGTTTGCGCCCCGTCGCTCTTTTCATAGATCAGGGCCAGCCGGCCGCTGCCGTCGGCCCATTTGTCGCACACGTCGACGCCGATGTTGTAGGCCGCGGGCACCTGCCACTGGAAGGCGGACACGACTTGCGCGTAGGAATCTGCTCTGTGCAGCATGGTTGTCTCTTGATCGTTATGGTTGTTGCCATGAGAGGCCCGCCGCGGCGGCGGATTGACCCCCGCCTTGCCACGAAGTTGACCGACGCTCAATAATAGGCCCTCGCGCGAACGGCCAGACAGGCCGCCCGCCCCTTTTTCGCCTGTAGCCTGCATGGAAAAAAGCCCAGCCGTCCCGATGCGCCGCCCGCCGGCCAGCGCCAAGTCCGAACAACGCATCCGCGACATCCTGCGGGTCGCGCGCCAGGTGTTCTCCGAAGCGGGCTTTCACGCGGCCACCACCACCGAAATCGCGCAGCGGCTGGGCGTCTCGGAAGCCACCGTCTTCACCTACTTTGGCGGCAAGCGCGAACTCTGCGTGCGCGTCATCAGCGACTGGTACGACGAGATCATCGCGCGGGTGGAGGACCACCTGCCGCACATCCACGGCGCGCGTGCCCAACTGCATTACCTGGTCCACACGCATCTGCGCCATCTGTTGGCCGAAGGTCCGGGCCTGTGCGCCTTCATACTTTCCGAAGGCCGCGCGCGCAACGACGACTTCGGCGACATCTACGCCGACCTGCAGCGCCGCTACACCGCGCCGCTGATGCGCATCCTGGCGCAAGGCCAGGCCGACGGCGACATCCGCCAGGACATGCCGCTGCGGCTGCTGCGTTCGGCGGTGTACGGGCCGATGGAGCACGTGCTGTGGGACGCGATGCGGCGCGGTGCGGAGGTCAATGTCGATGTGGCCGCCACGGCCGACCAGCTGGTCGGTTTTCTGTGGCAGGCCCTGCAGCCGCCGCGCCAGGACGCCCTGGCGCTGGCGCAATTCCGGGGCGAAGTCCAGAACGCGCTGCATCGGCTTCAGTCTTCCGAAAACAGCGACGGCGGCACGTACTGAGGAAAGCCGTTGTAGGTCTCGCCGCGCTCGGCCGGCTGCAGGTTCCACGAATGGCGCGCGTTCGGCACGCCGCCGTCCACCCGGATCACGGTGCCATTGATAAACGCGGCCGCGGGAGACAGCAGGAAGACGACGGCCGCGGCCAGTTCGGCCTCGGTGCCAAAGCGCTGTAGCGGCACCTTGGTTTTCAGCTCGCGCAGCACGCCGCGGTAGTGCTCGTCGTAGCTGTCCATGCCGCTGGATGCAATCCAGCCCGGCGCCACGGCGTTCACCCGCACGCCGGCATACGCCCATTCGCAGGCGGCGGTCTCTGTCAGGTTCCACACCCCCGCGCGCGCCGCGCCCGAGTGTCCCATGCCCGGCATGCCGCCCCAGATGTCGGCCAGCATGTTGACGATGGCGCCGCCGTGCTGGCGCATGTGCTGCGTATAGACCTCGCGCGACACAAGAAAGGTGCCGTGCAGGTTGTTCTGCACGACGGCGTTCCAGCCATTGAGGCTGATGCGGTCCAGCGGCGCGGGAAACTGGCCGCCAGCGCAATTGAAAACGCCGTCGATGCGGCCGTGCGCGGTCAGCGCGTCGGTGACGGCGCCGCGTACGCCGGCTTCGTCCCGGATGTCGCAGGGGTGCTGGCTGATCCGATCGGCGGCCTCGGGATAGACGCGGGCGATTTCCTCGGCCGCCGCTCGCAGTTTGTCCGGGTTGCGTCCCACCAGCGCCAAGTGCGCGCCCAGTGCCGCCAGCTCATGCGCGGTGCAACGGCCCAAGCCGCTGCCGCCGCCGGTGACCATAACCGTCTTGCCGTCGAACAATCCCGGCCGAAATACCGATGCGTAACGCTGATCGGCGGCGCGACTCCCCGCAGTCTGATTCATGTCTGTCTCCGAAAATTTTTTGTTGAGGATAACTCAATCCACTGAAAACAAACATCGCAACGCGGCGCTTTTGCCCATAGAATCAACCGAATTGATCGGAACACCTGTTGAGCCCTCATCAACAACACCGGAGACCGCGCATGACGCTGACCGAACCGCTGGACCTGACCATAGAAGGCCCCCTCGCCCGTCTGACGTTGAACCGGCCGGACATGCGCAACGCGTTCGACGAGACGCTGATCGCCGCGCTGACCGCCGCGATCCAGACTGCGGTCGCTGATCCCCAGGTGCGGGTCCTGCTGCTGACGGGCGCGGGCACGGCATTTTGCGCCGGCGGCGACCTGAACTGGATGCGCAAAATGGGCACGCTGACCGATGCGGACAACCGCAAGGACGCCACGCGGCTGGCGGACATGCTGCACGCGGTCTGGACCTGCCCGAAACCCATCGTCGCCTGCGTCAACGGCGACGCCTACGCGGGCGGGATGGGGCTGGTGGCCGCGTGCGACATCGCGGTTGCGGCGGACAGCGCGCACTTCTGCCTGTCCGAAACCCGCCTGGGCCTGCTGCCCGCCACCATCAGCCCCTACGTGATCCGCGCCCTGGGCGAGCGCGCGTCCAACCGCTATTTCCTGACCGCCGAACGTTTCGACGCCGCGACCGCGCTGCGGCTCGGACTGGTGCACGAGGTGGTCCCGGCGGCCCAGGCGCTTGAGGCCGCCGAAGCGCTCTGCCGCACGCTGTGCGCGAACGGGCCGGGCGCCGTGCAGGCCAGCAAGCGGCTCGTGCGCGACTTTGCCGGCCGGCCGCTGGACGCCACCCTGATTGCCGACTCGGTCGAACGCATTGCGGCGATCCGCAGCACCGAGGAAGCGCGCGAGGGCGTGACGGCTTTCCTGGAAAAACGCGAGCCGGCCTGGCGCAGCACGCCTTAGCAGCGCCCAGGGACGCCGCGCCATTGATGCCATAATCCAGGGCGGATCTTCTGGAAGTCTTATGCCGCAAGCCACACCGCCCGCTTTTCCCCCGCTGAACGCCGAACGCCTCTGGTCGCGCGTCGACACCCTGTCCAAATTCACCCTGCCCGACGTCCCCTGGACGCGCCGCGCTTTTTCGCCGCTATTCGATGACGCGCGCGCCTGGCTGCGTAGCGAGTTCGAAGCCGCGGGCCTGACCACGCGCCTGGACGCGGGCGGCAATCTGGTCGGCACTCGCGCGGGGCGCGATGCCTCGCGCAAACCGATTTCCACCGGCTCGCACTGCGACACCGTCATGGCCGGCGGCCGCTTCGACGGCATCATCGGCGTGCTGGCCGGCATCGAAGTCGCGCACACGATGCAGGAACACGGCATCACGCTCGACCACCCCTTCGAAGTCATCGACTTCCTGTCCGAAGAACCCAGCGACTACGGCATTTCCTGTGTCGGCAGCCGCGCGCTGTGCGGCCAGCTCAGCGCCGACATGCTGGACGCGCGCAATCCGCAGGGCGAGACGCTGGCGCAGGGCATTGCCCGCATCGGCGGCGACCCGTCCGCACTCAACGCCCCGCTGCGCCGCGCAGGCGAAACCGCCGCCTTTGTCGAACTGCACATCGAACAAGGCCCCGTGCTGGAAAGCCGCCAGCTGCCGATCGGCGTGGTCACCAACATCGTCGGCATCCGCCGCGTGCAGATCGTGGTCGAGGGCCAACCTGACCACGCGGGCACCACGCCCATGGACATCCGGCGCGACGCGCTGGTGGGCGCGGCCCGCATCATCGACGCCGCCAACCGGCAGGCCAGCGCGGCCAGCGGCAATCCGCATTACGTCGTCGCCACCGTCGGCCGGCTGACCATGACGCCCAATGCGGCCAACGCGGTGCCGGGCCGGGTCGAGATGACGCTGGAAATGCGCAGCGACAGCAACGCCGTGCTGGACGCCTTTCCCGAAACCCTGATGGCGGGCGTGGCCGACGACCTGAAGGCGCTGCGCCTGACGGCCGGCTTCACGCAGCTCAGCCGCGCGCAGCCCACGGACTGTTCGCCGCTGGTCATGGACGCGGTCAAGGCGGCCGCCGACCAGCTTGGCTACGCGTCGATGCGGCTGCCCAGCGGCGCCGGCCACGACGCCGTGTACATGGCGCCCACCGGCCCCATCGGCATGATCTTCATCCCCTGCCTGAACGGCCGCAGCCACTGCCCCGAAGAATGGATCGAACCCGCGCAACTGCTGGACGGCACACGCGTGCTGTACCAGTCGGTGCTGGAACTGGACCGCGTGCTGCGCGGCGCTTGAGACACACGATGGAACAGATAGAACTCAACGACAGCACCGCCGACCGCTTTCTGCTGGACGCGCGCGGCCTGTCGCTCATCGTCTTTCACAGCCGCACCTGCGGCACCTGTCGCGTGGCGCGCGAGCAGCTTCCGGGCGTGGAGTTGCGGGTCGAGCGCATCTGCTGGATCGACGCCGGCGACAACCGCGGCCTGGTCGAGCGCTACGAGGTCTTCCACCTGCCCGCCATGTTCGTCGCCCGCGACGGCGCCTTTTATGGCCCGGTGCAAGCCTCGCTGGCCGAATGGGACCTGCGCCAGCAGATCGGCTTGGCGCTGGACAGCTATCCCGCCGAACTGCCGTGAGCATCACCGCCGCCAAGCCGCTGCGCCTGCCGCTGGACTCGCTGGCCACCAGCGCCATGCTGGCGCTGTGCGTGTGCTGGGGCTTCCAGCAGATCGCCATCAAACTGGTCGCGGACGACATCGCGCCCATCATGCAGATCGGCCTGCGTTCGACCTTCGCCGCCCTGGTGCTGGCCGTCGTGGTGTGGCGCGCCGAGGGGCAGCGCGCGTTCACCGACGGCACATTCCTGCCCGGCCTGATCGTCGGCCTGCTGTTTGCCGGCGAATTCCTGTTCGTCGCGCAAGGGCTGGTCTACACCACGGCCTCGCACATGTCGGTGTTCCTATACACCGCGCCGATCTTCGCGGCGCTGGGCCTGCACTGGCTGCTACCCGAAGAGCGTCTGAAGCCGCTGCAATGGGCGGGCGTCGCGCTGGCCTTCTGCGGCATCGCGGTGGCGTTCCTGGTCAAAGGCGGCCAGCCGTTGGCGCACGACGGCGCGCGCAACATGCTGCTGGGCGACGCGATGGGACTGCTCGCTGGGCTGCTGTGGGGCGCGACGACGGTGGCGATCCGCAAGACGTCGTTGTCCGAAGCCGCCCCGGCCAAGACGCTTTTCTATCAGATGGCCGTGGCCTCGATAGGCCTGTTGGCCTTTGCAGCCGCCACCGGCCATCATGGCATCCGCTATACCCCGGCCGCCGTGCTCAGCGTCGTGTTCCAGTCGGTCGTCGTCGCGCTGACCAGCTATCTGGCCTGGTTCTGGCTGCTGCGCCGGTATCTGGCGTCCCGCCTGTCGATCCTGTCGTTCATGACGCCGCTGTTCGGCGTGAGCTTCGGCGTGCTGATCCTGGATGAACCGCTGGATGCGGGCTTCGTGATCGGCGCGGTGATGGTGCTGGCGGGAATCACGATGGTCAGCGGGGCCGAAATGGTGCGGGAACGGCTGCGCAAGCGTCAGGCGCGGCGCAATTCCCATCATGGTTAACTCGGCTTTTTCCCGGCGGCCCGGGCGGATATAACGGACTTTTGCCGCCACCGGCCTCGCGGTGTCATCCAGCCCGGTGCGCGGCCTCGGCCTGGAGGTCACATGCAACCCTGGCACAGCGACAACCCCGCCCTGACCCGCGCCTTCGCGCCGGTCTTCGACGAACGCGACGACGCGGATCTGCCCGTTGAAGGCGCCCTGCCCCCCGGCCTGTCCGGCGTCTTCATGCGCAACGGCCCCAATCCGCAATTCGAGCCCGGCCCGGGCTATTCCTATCCCTTCGACGGCACGGGCATGATCCACGCGCTCTACCTGGACGGCGGCCGCGCGCGCTACCGCAACCGCTGGGTGCTGACTGCCGAACTGCAGGAAGAACGGGACGCCGGCCATCGCATCTACAACCCCACGTTCGGTCCGCCACCCTACGCGAACCTGGCCAACACCAACGTATTGCGGCACGCCGGCCGCATCCACGCGCTGTACGAAGGCGGCTGCCCGTACGAACTGGACGACGCACTGGGCACGGTCGGCGCCAACACATTCCAGGGCAAGCTCGCCGGCGCGTTCTCCGCGCATCCCAAGGTCGACCCGCTGACCGGGGAAATGCTGGCGATCAATTACGACCTCATGGCGGGCACGCTTGAATACATGCGGCTGGACAGCACGGGGCGGGTGGACCGCCAGGTCGCATTTGCATCGCCCTGGCCCGCGCTCGTTCACGACATCGGCCTGACCGCCACCCACGTGGTGGCGTTTGTCTGCCCGCTGGTGTTCGACTTCAGCCGCGGACCGGCGGCGCCCGGGTGGGAGCCGCAGCGCGGCACTCAGGTGCTGCTGGTGCCGCGCGACTGTACCGACGCGGCGCAGATCCGGTGGATCGAGGCCGCCCCCTTCTTCAATTGGCACGTCGCCAATGCCTACGTGGACGGCAACGTGATCGAGGCGGTGCTGCCCTGGCACGATGGCTACGGGCCCACGTCGCGCAAGCGGCTGGAAATGCACCGGCTGCGCATCGACATGGCCAGCGGACGCGTGGACGACCAGACGCTGGACGACCAGCCCTGTGAGTTCGGCCGGGTCAACGACGCGTGGCTGGGGCGGCGCACGCGGTTCTGTTATGCCGGCCTGCGGGAACCGCGTCCGGGCGAAACGCCGCAGCCGGGCGCCTTCGAGGCCTTTGCACGCTATGACGTCGAGACGGGTGCGAAGACCGTGTACTGTCTGCCCGCAGGGCAGACCGCGTGCGAACCGGTGTTTGCCGCCGATCCGGCCGGCGCGGGTGAAGCGGACGGCTACCTTTTGAGCTTCGTGCACACGGAAGACGACGCGGGCGGCCGGTTCATCGTGCTGGACGCGCGCGACCTGGCTGCCGGGCCGGTCGCGCAGGTGCGCCTGCCGCGCCGCGTGCCCGCCGGGCTGCACGGATCCTGGATGCCTTTGCAGGCGGCCGCTTAGCGTCGGGTGCGTCGCAGACTTGGGTCAGATGCGCCACTGATCCCGGTCAGGCGCGCCGCTGACCTAGATTCAACACGATCAGCCCCGCCCCGGCCATCACGAACGCAAACCCCCACCAGTCCGCCGGGGCCGGCCGGTCGCCCACCAGCGCCATCGCGCCCAGCACGCCCACGACCGGCACCATCAGCGTGGTCAGCGCGGCGACAGTGGCGCTGACACGCTCGCTCAGCACGAACCACAGCCAGTACGCGACCGCAGTGCCCAGGATGATGTGAAACGAGAGCGCCCCCGCGACGCTGGCGGTCCAGCCGTGCGTGGGAAAGGATTCGCCGGCGATCAGCGCGCCGGCCAGGGCGCAACCGGCGCCGACGACAAGCTGCCACGCCGTGATGACGATGCGGTCGCCCGCGACGGGCCAGCGCTTCAGATACACCGTGCCGGCTGCCCACCCGAACGCCGCCACCAGCGGAAACACCAGCCCCTTGGCGGCGGCCACGTCGTTGCCGCCGAACACCGCCTGCAGCACCGGCCAGGCCAGCACCGCGACGCCGCACGCGCCCAGCAGCAGCGCCAGGCCGCGGCGGCGGTCCAGGCGTTCGCCCAGCACCAGCCACGCCAACAGCGCGGACATCATCGGCATGGTGAAAGTCAGCACTGCCGCGCGCGACGTGCTGGTGCTGAGCTGCGCCCAGGCCACGGCCAGATTGAATACCGCCACCGCCAAGACGCCGCCTACCGCGATGCCGGGCCACGCGCTGCGCGGCGGCAAGAGCGGCAGCCGCTTGGCGCCCGCCAGCAGCAACAGCAGCAGCGCGCCGCTGCCCAGTCCCAGCACGCGCAAGGTGAACGGCGGGAAGATCGACAGAATGATCTTCACCGCCGGCCAGTTCAGGCCCCAGAACAGGGCCAATGCCACCGGGATCAGGCGCACGCCGCGTGGTCTCCCCCAGCGTTGCTGCCCCGCTCAGTGGCGATCAGCGATGCCAACCCCTGGCGCTGGTTGCCTTCGGCATCGAAGTTGTCCGGGCTGAGCCAGCGCTCGTAAGCGGCGCGCAGCGCGGGCCATTCGCTGTCGATGATCGAGAACCACGCCGTGTCGCGGCTGCGGCCCTTGTAGACCGTGGCCTGCCGGAAGATGCCCTCAAAGCTGAAGCCCAGGCGCAGCGCCGCGGCGCGCGACGGCGCGTTCAGGCTGTCGCACTTCCATTCGTAGCGGCGGTAGCCCAGTTCGTCGAAGGCACGGCGCATCAGCAGGTACTGCGCTTCCGTGGCGATGCGCGTGCGCTTGAGCTGACGCGAATAGGACACGAACCCGACCTCGATGACGCCGTTGGGTGCATCGATCCGCATCAGCGCCAGCGTGCCGACGGCGCGGCCCGTCGCAAGGTCGATGATGGCGTGGTGCATCGGGTCCGGGCTGGCCTGCGCAGCCTCGGCAAACGTCCGGTAGGCGGCCTCGTCGGCAAACGGCCCGACGCCCATGTACGTCCAGTCGCTGTCGTCGGGCGCCTGGCTGAACGCCTGGTACAGATCTGCCGCGTGGCGCTCGGCCGACAGCGGCTCCAGGCGGCAATAGCGGCCAAGCGCGGGTTCAAGCGGCGGACGCGGACGCGTGGTCCAGCCGGGCAGCGCCGGGCCAATGGGTTGCTGAAAATCGTTGGTGCGGGGTTGCATGCGGCGGTGCCTCGGGAATCGGTTCAGGGCGCGCCGCCGACGGTGGCGGGCGCAACACTCAGGGCCTCACGATATCGGAAGCGTGGCATCATAAAAAGTGCCACGAAACTGGAATTTAATAGGGCCATGATCGAAACTTCATTGGGCGATACCGCCATTGCCCCGCTGCTGTCCAGTCCGCTGGCACGCGGCCCGGGTTCGCTGCCGCGCCAGCGCCAGCTTATCCAGCGCCTCAAGCAGGCCATCCTTGCCGGCCAGCTTCCCGCGGGCGGCAAGCTGCCGTCGTCCCGCGCGCTGTCCGAAGAATTGGACATCTCGCGCAATACGGTGCTGATCGCCTACGAGCAATTGACGGCCGAAGGCTACGTGATTGCCGACCGCCAGGGCACCCGCGTGGCGCCGCTGTCCGCCGCCGCCCGCAGCGCCGCGCGCGAGGCGGTCCCTCTCTCCGCGCAGCCGCCAGCCACGGCGCAGCGCCTCTCCCGCATCGTCTCCACGCGCTATACCCACGACGGTACGCTGCCGATGACGCCCGGCACGCCCGCGCTGACGCAATTCCCCGTGAACGCGTGGCGCCGCGCGCAGGACCGCGCCCTGCAGGCGGCGCCGGCCGCCGCGCTGGGCTACGGTCATCCAGCCGGCGAACCTGCGCTGCGCGAAGCCATCGCTCAATACCTGCGCGTGTCGCGCGGCGTGCATTGCGACGCCTCGCGCATCGTCATCACCGAAGGCGCACAGGGCGGGCTGGCGCTGTGTGTGCAACTGCTAACCAACCCTGGGGATACCGCCTGGCTGGAAGACCCCGGCTACCGCGGCGCCAAGTCCGCCTTCCATGCCGGCGACCTCAATGTGGTGGCCGTGCGCGTCGATGCCGACGGCATTGTCATCCCGGAAAGCGCCTGGACCCGCCAGCCGCCCAGGTTGATCCAGACGACGCCGTCGCACCAGTACCCGACCGGTGCGGTGCTGTCGCTGACCCGCCGGCTCGATCTGCTGGAACGCGCGCGACGCGCCGGCGCGTGGATCATCGAAGACGACTACGACAGCGAATTCCGCCACCAGGGCGAACCGATCGCCGCCATGCAGGGGCTGCTGCCGGACGCGCCGGTGCTGTATGTCGGCACGTTCAGCAAGACGATGTTCCCGGCCCTGCGCCTGGGCTTTCTGGTGCTGCCCGAAGCCCTGGCGCGCGAAGCCATGCCATCCATCATCGAAATGCAGCGCGGCGGCCACCGGCTGGAACAGCTGGCCATGGCCGCATTCATTGAAAACGGCCAGTTCTCGCGCCATTTGGGCCGCATGCGGCGCCTGTACCGCGAACGCCAGGCGGCGCTGCGCGAGGCGCTGGCCTTGCATCTGAGGATCGAGCACGAGGTCTTGGGCGGGCACTGCGGCCTGCACCTGACCGTGCGGCTGCCGCCGGCTTATGCCGACACGGCGATCGTGGCCGAGGCGCGCAAGCTGGGCATGAATCCGGGCGCGCTGTCGTCGTTTGCGCTGACGCCGCGCATTGAAGACAACGGCCTGGTGATCGGCTACGGCAACACGGGTGCGGAGCGGTTTCCGGCGCTGGTGCGCCGGCTGCGGGACGTGGCGCTGGCGGTGGCGAAAGCGGCTTAGGACGCGCTAGTCGACCAGCCCGCCCAGCACCAGCAGCGTCATGAACGCCCAGAACAGAAAACCCAGGATGGACCGCCGCAGCAGCGCCTTGATCGCGCCCCACAGAAACATCAGGCCCAGCGCCAGCAACACCAGATTGAAGATCGACGGGCTCATGCCCATCGCGCCGGCCAGCCCGCCATAGAAATCGGCCAGCGCGCCGCCCAACCCGCCGAGCAGCCATTTGATCCCTGCAACGATGGCGCGCAGGCCCTCGCCAAGCATGCCGCCCAGCGTCGCGAAAAATCCGTCGTCGGCGGGCATCAGCGGCGCGTATCCACAAGCATGCGCACGGCCAGGCCGGCCAGCACGGTGCCCATCAGCCAGCGCTGCACCACCATCCACAGCGGACGGCCCGCCAGGAAGCCGGCAATGGAGCCGGCCATGATGGCGATCAGGGCGTTCACCGACAAGCTGATCACGACCTGCGTCATGCCCAGCGCCAGCGACTGGGTGAAGACGCTGCCGTGGTCGGGCTGGATAAATTGCGGCAGCAGCGACACGTACATGACGGCGATCTTGGGATTGAGCAGATTGGTGAGCAGACCCATCGTGAACAATTGCCTCGGGCTGCTCTTGGGCAGGTCATGCACCTGGAACGGCGAGCGGCCGCCCGGACGGATCGCCTGCCACGCCATGTACAGCAGATAGAGCGCCCCGCCGATGCGCAGCGCGTCGTAGGCATAGGGCACAGCCATCAGCAAGGCAGTGATGCCGAACGCCGCACAGGCCACGTAGAAGATGAACCCCACCGCCACCCCGCCCAGCGAAATCAGGCCGGCCTGCGGCCCTTGCGAGATCGAGCGCGACACCAGGTAGATCATGTTGGGCCCAGGCGTGAGCACCATGCCCAGCGCTACCAGGGCGAAAGTCAGCAGATGTGTCAGGTCAGGCATGGAGTGCCGGCGCGCGCCGGTCAGAAGTCGGGTCGTGACTGCACACCTTAGCCGAAAACTGTATCGGAACAGCGGAATTTTCGGGCGGGGTTGGCGGCTCGTCGCGCCGGCGATACAGTGGACCGCTCGACCCCTTCCTGTGGAGCGCAGCCCATGCCGAAACGCCATCCGTCCCCGGCAGACAGCCCCGCCGCGATCCGAGTCGGCATCGGCGGCTGGACCTTCGAACCGTGGCGCGGCGTCTTCTATCCCGACGACCTGCCCCATGCGCGCGAGCTGGAATACGCCAGCCGGCAAGTCACGGCCATCGAGATCAACGGCACCTACTACGGCACCCAGAAGCCCGCCACCTTCGCCAAGTGGCGCGATGAAACGCCCGACGACTTCGTCTTTTCGCTGAAGGCATCGCGGTATTCGACCAACCGGCGCGAACTGGCGGGCGCCAAGGACTCGATTGCCAAGTTCGTGAACAGCGGCATCGCCGAACTGGGACCGAAGCTGGGGCCCATCGTGTGGCAGTTCGCGCCGACCAAACAGTTCGACCCGGAGGATTTTGGCGCCTTCCTGGAATTGCTGCCGGACAAGGTGGACGGTTTGCCGTTGCGGCACGCGCTGGACGTGCGCCATCCCAGCTTTGCCTGCGAGGAATACGTGGCCCTTGCGCGCCGCCATCGCGCGGCGACCGTGTACACCGATAGCGACGAGTTTCCCGCCATCGCAGACCGGACGGCGGACTTTGTCTACGCGCGGCTGATGCGCGCCAGCACGGCCTACAAGGCCGGTTACGCGCCCAAGGCGCTGGACGCCTGGGCGGAGCGATTCCGCATCTGGTCACGCGGTGCGGACCCGGACGACCTGCCGCTTATCGGCAAAGCGGCCTCCGGGAAAAAATCGCAGAACGTCTTCGCCTATTTCATCAATGGCGCAAAAGAACGCGCGCCGGCAGCGGCGCGCGCGATGATTCAACGCCTGTAGCGCCGGCGCACGCCGCACGCGCCATCTGGCGCTTGCGGCCCCGCCGGTTCACAGGCGTTATTCCGTGACGGGCGTGCGCATCGTCACGAACTCTTCGGCTGCCGTGGGATGGATGCCGATGGTGTCGTCGAACACCGCCTTGGTCGCCCCCGCCTTCAGCGCCACGGCCAGTCCCTGCACGATCTCGCCCGCCTCCGGACCCACCATGTGCACGCCCAGCACGCGATCGGTCTGCGCGTCGACGATCACCTTCATCAGCGTGCGTTCCTGCGATTCGGTCAGCGTCAGCTTCATGGGGCGGAAGCGGCTTTCGAACAGCCGGACCTCGTAGCCGGCTTCGCGCGCCTCTTCGGTGGTCAGGCCCACCGTGCCGATGTTGGGCAGGCTGAATACCGCAGTGGGGATCAGCTTGTAGTCGACCTTGCGGTATTCGTGCGGGCGGAACAGGCGCCGCGCCACCGCCATGCCTTCGGCCAGCGCCACGGGCGTCAGCGGCACGCGGCCGATCACGTCGCCGATGGCCAGGATGGACGGCTCCGCGGTGCGGTACTCGTCATCGACCTCGATGAAGCCATCTTCGCGCAGCTTCACGCCGGTGTTTTCCAGCCCCAGGTTGTCCAGCATCGGACGGCGGCCCGTGGCGTAGAACACGCAATCGGTCTCGATGACGGAACCATCCTTGCAGGTGGCGGCCAGCGAACCGTCCGCGCGCTTGTCGATGCGCGCGACCTCGGTGTTCATGCGCAGGTCGATGCCCTTCTTGACCAGTTCGTCGCGCAGGTGCTCGCGCACGCCCAGGTCAAATCCGCGCAGGAAGAGCGGGCCGCGATACGACTGGACGGTTTGTGCGCCCATGCCGTTGAAGATGGACGCGAACTCCACGGCGATGTAGCCGCCGCCCACGACCAGCACGCGGCGCGGCAGGTCCTTCAGGAAGAAGGCCTCGTTGGAGGTGATGGCGAGTTCCTTGCCGGGAATGTCGGGCACCTGCGGCCAGCCGCCCGTTGCCACCAGAATGTGTTCGGCGCTATAGGTCTTGCCGTTGATTTCGACCTTGTGCGGATCGACGATGCGCGCGTGGCCTTCCAGCAGCGTCACGCCGCCGTTGACCAGCAGGTTGCGGTAGATGCCGTTCAGGCGCTCGATCTCGCGGTTCTTGTTGGCGATCAACGTGGGCCAGTCGAATTTGGGCGCCTCCGCGCTCCAGCCAAAACCGTGCGCCTGTTCGAAGTCTTCGCTGTAGTGCGCGCCGTAGACCAGCAGTTTCTTGGGCACGCAGCCCACGTTTACACACGTGCCTCCCAGGTAGCGGCTTTCCGCCACCGCCACGCGCGCACCGAAACTGGCGGAAAAGCGGGCCGCGCGTACGCCGCCCGAGCCCGCGCCGATCACAAACAGGTCAAAGTCAAATGCCATGGGGTTTCCTTCGCGCGGCCTGCCGGCCGGCGTTCACTGTCCGGGAAAGCTGTATTTAACACCACGGTTGGAATACATTGGCCGCAGCCGGCCACGCGCGCTGGCCCTTCCTACGGAGTTCCTTCCATGTCGCTCGAAACCTGGCTGGCCTTCCTGGGCGCTTCCGCCCTGCTCGTCATGCTGCCCGGCCCCACCATTCTTACTGTCATCAGCTATTCGCTTACGCACGGCAAGCGCGCCCGCCTGCCGCTGGTGCTGGCCGTGGCGCTGGGCGATTCCACCGCCCTGGTGCTGTCGCTGCTGGGCCTGGGCGCGCTGCTTGCCGCATCCGCGTTCTGGTTCACGGTGGTCAAGACCATTGGCGGCCTGTACCTGCTGTATCTCGGCTACCGGCTGCTGCGCGCCGGCGTGTCGCCCGCCACGCTGCCCGTTGCAACGGCGGCGGGTTCACGTTGGAAGCTGTTTGCCAACACTTACCTGGTGACCGCGCTGAACCCGAAGGGCATGATCTTCTTCGTGGCCTTCCTGCCGCAGTTCATCGATCCGGCACGAGACGTGACGCAGCAGTTGTGGGTGTTGTCAGCGACGTTTGTCGCCTGCGCCGGCATCAATGCCGCGGCCTATGCGATCTTTGCGGGATCGGCCCGGCGCATGCTGGCGTCGCCGCGCGCGCAGCGCGGCTTCAACCTGGGTGGCGGCGCGCTGCTGTCGGCCGCCGGGGTGTGGGCCTTGCTGGCCCGCCGCGCGTAGCGTGACGAAAAGCACGGCGAAACGCGCGGCCGGCATCCCGCGCGTTTCAATCCGCGCCGCGCCAGGTTACGCGTTACTTTGCCGCAGCCATCATGTATTCCACCGCGGCACGTAGCGTGGCGTCGTCAGCGGCCGAGCCGCCGCGCGGCGGCATGGCGCCCTTGCCTTTGAGCACGGTAAGCATCAGCGCGTCCGTGCCCTGCGCCAGGAAAGGCGTCCAGGCCTGCTTGTCGCCCAGCTTGGGGGCATTGGCCACGCCGCTGGCATGGCAGACGACACAGGCGGACTTGTAGAGTTTTTCGCCGGCGGGATTGACGGCGGCAACGGTGTCAGCCGCGGCATGCTGGACGGGCAGGCCCGTCAGCGCAAGGGCAAAAAAGAGTCGAGCAAATTTGGGCATGGGGGAGATTCCAGGCTCTAGAAGGGGAACAACCCGGCAAGACGCGCCGCGCGCGCCTTGCCGGCCGGCCATTACTGCGGGATGGGACCCGGCGCCTTGATCTGCTTCATCAGGTCGTCGTTCCACTTGCCCTCGACCTTGATGTGCCCGGCCGCGCCCAGTTCAAAGGCTTCGATCAGGTTGTGGTTCAGGTAGGCGTACACGCCGGGCTGCTTGAACGTGTACAGCGCCGCCCCGGCGGAACCGCCGCGAATGAACCAGGTTTCCAGGTCCTTTTCGGGCGGGTTGTTGAATTTGCCGGTTTCCCAGACCCAGTCGCCGTGGCCGCCGATCAGGTGCGGGCGCGTGTCGCGGTTGGCTTGCGAATGGATCAGCAGCACGGTTTCGCCGACCTTGGCGGTGAGGGCGTTGTCGCCCGTCAGTGCGCCGACCTTACCGTTGAAGACGATGTGCGACGGGGTCAGCTTGCGCATGACTTCCACCGTGTCGCCGTAGCTTTCGGCGAGGGTCGCGTAATCCTTGTACTTGCCGTTGGCGTCCTTGGGGATGTAGAGGTCGAACTCGCCGATCGTGTAGACGCGGTCGTACTTCAGCGACTTGCCCTGCGGATCCTTCAGGCCATCGCGCGGCAGCACCATGATCGTGCCGCTCATGCCGGCCACGACGTGCCACGGCACCATGCCTTCAGGGGCACAGTGATAGACGAAGGTGCCGGCGCGGTCGGCCTTGAAGCGCAGCGTGGCCTGTTCGCCGGGGTTCACGTTGGTGAGCTTGGCGCCGCCCAGCGCGCCCGTCGCGGCGTGGAAGTCGACGTTGTGCGGCATGGCGTTGGTCTTGGGATTGACCAGGGTCAGCTCCACGTAGTCGCCCTCGTGCACGACCATCGTGGGGCCGGGCATGGATCCGTTGAAAGTCATGGCCTGCAGCGTGGTGCCCTTACCGTCGATGACCATCTTCTTTTCTTCGATGGTCATGGTGAATTCGACAACCTTGGGTCCCGACTTGGCCACCTGCTCATGCGGATGGACCATCGGCGGGGCAACCAGCGTGACCTTGGCGCGCGGCAGCGTGTCCGCATTCTGGGCGGAAGCCAGACCGCCTGCCATCGAGAACATCAGGGCGGCGGCAAGCAAGGTGGGGCGCAACGCGTTCATGTGCTACTCCTCTTTCGGTTTCTTCAAAGCCGAGTCTGTCGGCACCTCCATTGAAGAACCGCGAGCGATCGCGTTCTTTGCTGTAGCGCAAATTCGGGATAACCCTGCGAGCGCCCACACGTTGTCAGGGTGACCCCCAGGTGTCACCATCGACGCGTGGAAAATTTCACCACGCCCATAAGCGGACCGCCATGCCATCGCCCTTATGCCATGCCTTGCTGCGCAACCTCGACCTGTTCAGGCCGTTGTCCGATACGCAGCTTGATGCCGCACTGAAAGACGCCGTTCCATGCCGTCTTGAAGCCGGCGAAGCCGCCTACCGCCAGGGTGCGGAAGGCGCCCATTTCTTCGTGCTGCTGCACGGCTGCCTCAAGGTCACACAAATTACATCGGAAGGCGACCAAGTTGTCGTGAGATATGTCAACCCGGGCGATATGTTTGGCCTGGCTTGCGCCATGCGGCAGTCCTGTTATCCGGCCAGCGTGCTGGCCGTACAGGAAAGCGTCTGCCTGGCGTGGCCGGCAGAAGCCTGGGAAAGTTTCATGGCCAGCCACCCGCAATTGGGTGCGATCGCGCTGCAGACCATGGGGCAACGCCTGCAGGACGCGCACATCCGCATCCAGGAATTGTCCACCGACGAAGTCGAGCAACGCGTCGCGCGCGCCATCCTGCGGCTGGTCCAGCAATCCGGGCAGCCCACGCACGACGGCATCGGCATCAGCTTTCCCATCACGCGCCAGGACGTGGCCGAGATGACCGGCACCACGCTGCATACGGTCAGCCGCCTGCTCAGCGACTGGAAGCAGCGCGGCATCGTCAGCAGCGGCCGCAAGCGCATCGTGCTGCGGTCGCCCGCGGCGCTGACCCGGCTGTCCGAAAACGCGCAGCCCGCCATGGACTGCGCGTCGTGTCTGTCGTGCCGCAGCGGCTCGCCGGCAACGGATGCCGACGCCGCCATGAAAATCAAAGGCGCCGCTCGTACGGCCGTCGATCATGCGGCTGCCGGTCATACGGCCGGCGATCGCACTGCCGCTGAACTGGCCGCGCACTAGCGTTAGCGGGCGCGGGCTCACTGCCCGCATCCGCCGCGACTGCAGTGCAGCGACTGCAGTGCCGCGTGTACAGTGCCGCCTGTGCGGCCTACCCTTCTTCCAGCACCAGCCGCAATCCCAGGTTCGCGGGCGGCACGCCGACTGAACAGGCGCCGCTCTTGGGGTCGCGGATGAAATCCGGCAGATACGCGATGTGCCGCCCCGCCGCGACGCGGATGCCGCAGTTGCGGCTCAGGTCGGCGTCTTCCGGCGACTCCGCCCCCGTTCCCGCGTCCAGCACGCGGCGTGAATGACAGTCCGAAGTCCAATCCCACACGCTGCCCGCCATGTCCTTGACGCCCGCCGCGTTGGCGCCGTACTGGCCGAACGGCCGCACCGCGGTTTCGGCGCCCTGCCCGCTGCGGCGGCTTTCCTGTTCGTATTCGGCCAGCCAGCGCTGCGCGGGGTCGGTGGGATCCTGGTTGTTGTCCTGCAAGGCCGCGGGCGGCGTATCTTCGCGATAGGCCTCGCCCGCCGCATAGATCCATTCCGCGTAACGCGGCAAGCGATAGCGCTGACCCGTCGACCCGGACAACCACGCCGCGTAGGCCGAGGCGTCCGACCAGCTGATGCCCGTGGCGGGCAGATCCGGAGAATTGTCCTTGCGGTGTTCCGCGTCCAGCGGTTTGCAGGCGCCGGCGGCCACGCACGCCGCGTATTCCGCCTGGCTGACCTGACGCGTCATGATGGCGACACCGCGTGAATGCCGCGTGGTGACCGGCGCGGGCGTGACGGGATAACCGTTACGCAGGGCATCACCGGGCGGCTGGTGGGTGACTTCGCCGGGCGGCAGCCGCGTCAGTTCCGGCAATGCAAAGCGGGCCCGGTCTGCGGGCCCGCAAGCGGTCAACAACAATGAAAGGGCGGCGGCGATCGGCAGGAAGCGCATGCGGAGTTTCTCCGAAGCGCCCGCGCCGAACCGGCGCAGGCTTGGCTTCCATTGGACCGGGAGGCCGCCTTCGCAACGTTGCGCTGGCGCAAAGTCGCGAAGGCGCCGGGATCAGCCGCGCGCGGCCTTGGGCGTGAGCCGCGGCTCGACCAGCGCAGGCTTGCTGCTGAGCAGGCCCAGTATCACCTGCATCACCATAGCAAGCGCGCCCAGCAGGAACACCACGTCGCCGAACGTGCGGCCCCAGCGCAGGGTCTTGAGCAGGTCCTGCTGCATGAAGGCTTCGCTGCGGGCGTACCACATGCCTTCGCTGACGCTGGCATGGAACTGGATCAGGCCCACCGGCAACAGGCTGGTGAAGATCATCAGCACAAGACCGATGTTCATGCCCCAGAACGCCAGCTTCATGAGGCCCGGGTTCAACGCATACTGCGGACGGATGTAGCGCAGCACCAGCAGCGTGAAGCCCAGCGCCAGGAAGCCGTACACCCCGAACAGCGCGGCGTGCGCGTGCACCGGCGTGGTGTTCAGACCCTGGATGTAGTACAGCGAGATCGGCGGGTTGATCATGAAGCCGAAGACGCCAGCGCCCAGCATGTTCCAGAACGCCACGGCCACAAAGCACATCAGCGGCCACTTCAGGTTGTCCATCCACGCGGCGCGGGTCTTCAGGCGCCAGTTTTCCCAGGCTTCGTAGCCCAGCACGATCAGCGGCACGACTTCCAACGCCGAGAAGCTGGCGCCGACGGCCATCACGGGCGTGGTCGTGCCCGCGAAATACAGGTGGTGGAACGTGCCGGGAATGCCGCCCAGCATGAAGAGCGAGGCCGAGGCCAGGCTGGCGGTCGTTGCCATGCGGCGCGACACCAGACCCAGGGTCGAGAAAATGAAGGCCAGCGCCGTGGTGGCGAACACTTCAAAGAAGCCTTCGACCCACAGGTGGACGATCCACCAGCGCCAGTACTCCATGATGGTCAGGTGGGTGCGTTCGCCGTAGAAGAAGCCGGCGCCGTAGAAGAGACCAATGGCGCCGACGGAGGCCGTCAGCAGCGCCAGCAGGTTCTTGTCGCCGCCCGGCGTGCGCAGCGCGGGCACGATGCCGCGCAGCATCAGCACCAGCCAGAAGCAGATGCCGGCAAACTTGCCGATCTGCCACAGACGGCCCAGGTCGACGTATTCATAGCCTTGGTGACCCAGCCAGAAATTCAGCTCGGGCGACATGATCTGCGCAATGGCCAGGTAGTTGCCGGCGAACGAGCCGACCACGACCAGCACCAGCGCCCAGAACAGGATGTCGACGCCGACCTTCTGGAACTTGGGGTCGCGTCCGCCGTTGATCAGCGGGGCCAGGAACAGGCCGGCGGCCAGAAAGCCCGTTGCGATCCAGAACAGGGCGCTCTGGATGTGCCAGGTGCGCACCAGCGAATACGGGAACCACTGCGAGACGTCGATGCCATAGAACTTCTGCCCTTCAACGGTGTAGTGCGCGGTGAAACCGCCCAGCAGCACCTGGAAGCCGAACAGCGCCACGACCAGGAACAGATACTTGCCCAGGGCGCGCTGCGAGGGCGTCAGGGCAAAGGCGGTGAGCGGATCGCGCGCGGGCGCTTGCGGCTCTTCTTCTTCCTGGCCACGCATGAAGGCCCAGGCCCAGACCAGGAAGCCGATGCCCGCCAGCAGCACAACCACGCTGATGATGGACCACATGACGTTTTCAGCGCTGGGCTGGTTGCCGATCAGCGGTTCGTGCGGCCAGTTGTTGGTGTAGGTGACCGACATGCCTTCGCGTTCGGTGGCGGCCGCCCAGGCCGTCCAGAAGAAGAAATGCGTCAGCTGCGTGCGGCGCTTGGCGTCGGGCAGCGTGTTTTCCTTCATGGCGAAGCTCTCGCGGCTGCCTTGCAGGGCGGGCGCATCGGAGAACAACTGCTCGTAGTAAGCCGCCGTCTGTTCGATGGCCTTCGCGCGGCGCGGCGTGATGGTCAGCGTGTCGGTGGCTGCGTCGCTGCGATTGGCGCGGTACTCGGCCTTGAGCGCTTCGCGCAGCGCGGCCTGCTGCGGCGCGGGAAGCTGGGCGTAGGCCTGACCGTGCTCGTCGCGCGCGGCCAGGTCCAGCCAGGCGGTCAGTTCGCGATGCAGCCAGTCGGCCGTCCAGTCAGGCGCCTGGTACGCGCCGTGGCCCCAGATCGAGCCAAGCTGCATGCCGCCGACGGATTGCCAGGCGGTCTGCCCGTCCAGGATGTCTTCGCGGCCGAACAGCGCGCGGCCATCGGACGTCACCACCTGCCCGGGAATGGGCGGCGCCTGGCGGTAGACCTCGCCGCCGTAGAAGCCTAGCAGCGCAAATGTGATCGCCACCACGGCGATCAACGTGAACCATAATTTCCGATACGGACCCATGATGGGAACGCCCTCCTGTGTTGCGGTTGGTTGGGTACGTGTCTTCATGCGAAATCCGTGCCAGAAAAAAACCACGCCGAATCAACAGCTTGGATTCGGCGTGGTTTTTTTTACTGTTGGCCGGACGGGTATAAATCACCGCCACGAGGTGAATTTGACCCTGCAATACCCTAACGGCTGCCACCCCTACAATCGATCACGCCCGACCTGTTCCCCGCCGTCCGGCTACCCGGACCCTGAAGAAGGAATCGACTGGATGAATGCCACGCCGCTGCACATCGGCATCGTCGCCTGCTCCGCCGAGGGCGCCGCGCTCTGCTACCGCACCTTGTGCGCCGAAGGCGCGCAGCGCATGGGCCCGCACGCCCATCCCGAGATTTCGCTACACACCCATTCGCTGGCGGATTACGTCGCCTGCCTGGACGCCCGCGACCTGGACGGCGTTGCCGCCCTGATGTTGTCGTCGGCGGACAAGCTGGCCCGCGCCGGCGCGGATTTCCTGATCTGCCCGGACAACACCATCCACCAGGCGCTGGACCGCGTCGTGGCGGACTCGCCGCGGCCGTGGCTGCACATCGCGCAGGAGGTCGCCGCCGTGGCGGCGGCGCGCGGTTACCGGCGGATCGGCATCCTGGGCACGCACTGGCTGGTGGACAGCGACGTCTACCCCGCGGCCCTGGCGGCACGTGGCCTGGACTACGCGCGGCCGCCGCAGGACGACCGCCTGCTGCTGGGCCGCATCATCATGGACGAGCTGGTCTACGGTGTGATCAAGCCCGCGTCGGTGGCGCAGTTGCAAGGCATCGTCGAACGCCTGAAAGACGACGGCTGCGACGCGGTCGTGCTGGGCTGTACCGAACTGCCGCTGGTGCTGAACGACGGCAATTGCGCCCTGCCGACGCTCGACTCGACCCGCCTGCTGGCGCGCGCCGCGCTGGACCGTGCGCTAGCCCCCGCCTTTGACGTTGCGCGGGGCGGCACGGCGCCCTGATTCCCGTCAGAGCTGATCCAGCCCGTACTGCCGCAACCGGCCCAGGTCCAGCACCTTGATCTGGTTGTACGCCAGCGCCAGCATTCCCTGGTCGGCCAGCGTCTGCAGCGCCTGGTTGACCCGCTGACGCGACAGACCGGTCAGATACCCCAGTTCTTCCTGCGAAATGGCCAAGGTCAGGTCGGTGGACGGATACAGCTGCGGATTGAACAGCTGAGCCAGCGACTGCGCCACGCGCGCGTCGGCATCGAGCAAACGGTGGTTCTGGATGGACGCGATGAACTCGCCCATGCGGTCATTCAACTGGCCGATGACAAAGTGCGAAAAAGGCAGGCTCGCCGACAGCAGCGCATGGAAGGTTGCAGCGGGCACCAGCATCACCAGCGACGGCTGGATGGCGACCACGTCGTACTTGCGCAGCTCGCGCTTGATGACGCTGCCCTCTCCGAACCAGCCGCCCGGCGGCACACCGGAAAACGTGCAACTGCGGCCGGACTCGTTGTAGATCGCCAGCTTGAGCAGCCCGCGGCTCACTCCCAGCCAGTAGTCCGACGGCGCATTGCGCCGCGCAATCCACGCCCCGCTGCCGACGAGTTCCGCGCGCGAGGTCGCCAGCACCAGGTCCTGATGCCGTGCCTCCAGCGCACCGAACCACGGACAGGCCCGGAACAGCGCCGGCAGTTCGTCGGGGGAAACTGTGTTTGAAACATCGGACATGGGAAGAACCGTGTAAAACTTGGGGATTGCGCCGCCGGCCGGGGGTCTGTCATGCAGGCGACAGACGCCATTTTCCGGCCGGCCATAAGCTAGGGCAAGCGACGGGGATCAAACTCCGCAGACCTGGATAAGGGGCCACCCTGCCCCATTGGAGACAAGCATGACCGGCATGTTCGATCACGGCCTCGCGCGCCGCGAAGCCAATTACGAAGCCCTGACCCCGGTGGATTTCATCGCCCGCGCGGCGCAGGTCTATGGTCACAAGCTGGCCGTCGTCCACGGCAAGATCCGTCGCACCTGGGCGCAAACGTATGAGCGCGCTCAGCGCCTGGCCGGCGCGCTGGCGCAGGCCGGCATCCAGCGCGGCGACACGGTTGCCGTCATGCTGCCCAACATCCCCGCCATGGTGGAAGCGCACTTCGGCGTGCCCATGCTGGGCGCCGTGCTGAACACGTTGAACACGCGGCTGGACGCGCCCAGCGTGCTGTTCATGCTGGGCCACGGCGAGGCCCGCGCGCTCATCATCGACACCGAATACGCCGACGTCGCGCAGCGCGCGCGTGCCGAATTCCCGCACCTGAAAGTCATCTCGGTGCACGACCTGGAAGGCGCCGCCGCCACGTTGCCGGGCGCCGCCGACTACGAAGATTTCCTGGCCGCCGCGCCCGCCACCTACGACTGGAAGCCGCCCGCCGACGAATGGGACGCCATCGCGCTGAACTACACGTCCGGCACCACGGGCGACCCGAAGGGCGTGGTCTATCACTACCGTGGCGCCTACCTGAACGCGGTCAGCAACATCCTCGAATGGGACATGCCCAAGCATCCCGTCTACCTGTGGACGCTGCCGCTCTTTCATTGCAACGGCTGGTGCTTCGCCTGGACCATCGCGGCGCGTGCGGGCGTGAACGTGTGCCTGCGCAAGTTCGATCCCAAGACGGTGTTCGACCTGATCCGCGATGAAGGCGTCACCCACTACTGCGGCGCGCCCATCGTGCAGAGCGCGCTGGCCAACGCGCCGGCCGAGTTGCGCGCGGGCATCACGCATACCGTGCGCACCATGGTGGCGGGCGCCGCGCCTGCGCCAGCCGTCATCGACAAGATGCGGGAGATCGGCTTTGAGCTGACCCACGTGTATGGGCTGACCGAAGTCTACGGACCGGCCGCAGTCTGCGCGCACCAGGACGCCTGGGACGCGCTGGACCCCGAGCGCCGCGCGCTGCTGACCGCGCGCCAGGGCGTGCGCTATCACCTGCAGGCCGGCGTGTCGGTGCGCAACCCGCAAACGATGGCCGAAGTGCCGCGCGATGAGGAAACCATCGGCGAGGTCATGTTCCGCGGCAACATCTGCATGAAGGGATACTTGAAGAACGCGCGCGCGACCGAGGACGCCTTTGCCGGGGGCTGGTTCCACACCGGCGACCTGGGCGTGATGACGGCCGACGGCTATGTCCGCATCAAGGACCGCAGCAAGGACATCATCATCTCGGGCGGCGAGAACATCTCCAGCATCGAAGTCGAGGACGCGCTGTACCGGCATCCCGCCGTGGCGGCGGTAGCCGTGGTGGCCATGCCCGATCCCAAATGGGGCGAGACGCCCTGCGCTTTCGTCGAGCTCAAGCCCGGCTGCACCGCCACCGCCGAAGAGATCATCGCGCACTGCAAGCTGCTGTTGTCCGGCTTCAAGGTGCCGCGCGCGGTACGCTTCGGTGACCTGCCCAAGACCTCCACCGGCAAGATCCAGAAATTCGAGCTGCGCGCCGCGGTCGGCGCCACGTCCGCGATCGACGTGGCCGACCCCGGCAAGCCGGCCTGATCCGCTTAACCCATAAAACCAGGAGCGCCTACGCCATGACGTACCAAGCCCCCGTGAAAGACATGCTGTTCGTGTTGAACCATCTGGCCGGTCTGCAGCAGGTGGCCGCCCTGCCCGGTTTCGAGGAGGCCACGCCCGACACCGCGCAAGCCGTGCTGGAAGAATCCGCCCACTTCGCCGCCGAAGTCCTGGCGCCGTTGAACCACCCGGCGGACAAGGCGCCCAGCACCTGGCAGGATGGCGCGGTAACCACCGCCCCCGGCTTCAAGCAGGCCTTCCGCCAATATGCAGACGCCGGTTGGCAGGGCCTGTCCCACCCTGCCGAATACGGCGGCCAGGGGCTGCCCGGGCTGATCGGCTCGCCGTGCTCTGAAATGCTGAACGCTGCGAACCTGTCGTTCGCGCTGTGCCCGCTGCTGACCAACGGCGCCATCGAGGCCCTGATGACGGCTGGCTCGCCCGAGCTGCGCGAGCGCTTCATCGGCCCCATGATCTCCGGCCAATGGACCGGCACCATGAACCTGACCGAGCCGCAGGCCGGCTCGGACCTTGCCATGGTCCGCACGCGCGCCCAACCGGTGGGCGACGGCACCTACCGCCTGTCCGGCACCAAGATCTTCATCACCTATGGCGAGCACGACCTTGCCGAGAACATCCTGCATCTGGTGCTGGCCCGCCTGCCCGATGCGCCCGAGGGCGTGAAGGGCATTTCGCTCTTTTTGGTGCCCAAGTTCCTGGTCAATGAAGACGGCTCGCTGGGCGCGCGCAACGATGTGACCTGCGTGTCCATCGAGCACAAGCTGGGCATCAAGGCCAGCCCCACCTGCACGCTGCAGTTCGGCGACGCCGGCGGCGCGCTGGGTTACCTGGTCGGCCAGGAAAACCGTGGCCTGGACGCCATGTTCATCATGATGAACGCCGCCCGCTACGCGGTGGGCGTTCAGGGCATCGCCATCGCCGACCGCGCCTACCAGCACGCGTTGGCCTATGCCGCCGAGCGCGTGCAGAGCCGCCCGGTGGACGGCTCGTCGCGCGACGCCGTACCCATCATCCAGCACCCGGACGTGCGCCGTATGCTGGGCACGATGCGCGCCCTGACCGAAGCGGGCCGCGCGCTGGCCTACGTGACCGCCGGCCATGCCGACCTGGCCCACGCCAGTCCCGACGCCGACACGCGCAAGCGCCACCTGGCGATCCAGGAATACCTGGTGCCGATCGTCAAGGGCTGGTGCACCGAGATGTCGATCGATGTCGCGAGCCTGGGCGTGCAGGTTCATGGCGGCATGGGCTTCATTGAAGAGACCGGCGCCGCGCAGTTCTACCGCGACGCCCGCATCCTGACCATCTACGAAGGCACGACCGCCATCCAGGCCAACGACCTGGTCGGCCGCAAGACGCTGCGCGACGGCGGCGCCGTGGCGCGCGCCCTGCTGGACGCGGTGCGTCAGACCGAAGCCGACCTTCAGGCCCGCACCGAGCCGGCCGCCGGCCGCATGCTCAAGCCGCTGCGCGAGGCCCGCGAAGCGCTGGCCAGCGCGGTCGAGTTCATTCTTGCCAACGCGGCCGGCAATCCCAATGCGGTCTTTGGCGCCGCGGTGCCTTACCTGCTGCTGGCGGGCACGACGTTCGCCGGCTGGCAGATGGCCCGCGCCCTGCTTGCCAGCCTGGACCTGCAGGCTGAAGACCCGGACTTCCACAACGCCAAGATCGCCACCGCGCAAGCCTTTGCGCTGCACAAGCTGACGCAGGCGCCGGGCCTGGCGGCGGTCGTG
>Ga0213828_1000599_pt1 | contig 34029 bp, 34 predicted proteins | sample MC6MC0897MG_FD_180664 | JGI IMG/M metagenome (GOLD analysis project Ga0213828, IMG submission 180664) | Enriched soil aggregate microbial communities from Iowa State University, Ames, United States - MC6-MC0897-MG | ecosystem: Environmental > Terrestrial > Soil > Unclassified | place: USA: Iowa...
CGTTGACGATGTCGTCGTTCTCTTCAACGAAAATAACCTCGATATCGCCGCTGTCCGCGTTGACCGGGATGTGGTACTCCGCCAGGTTGTGGTTGACGATGCGGCCCAACCGGTGATCGGTCAAGGCTTCCTCGTGCAGGGCCATGCCCACGCCCCACACCACGCCCCCCAGGATCTGGCTGCGCGCGGTTTTCGGGTTGACCACCCGTCCTGCTGCGACGGCGCTGACCACCCGGGTGACCTTGATCGTGCCAAGGTCCTCGTCAACATGCACCTCCACAAAGACCGCCGAATGTGTAGCGGTGGAGAAGGGTTGGCGCCTGGCCCCTGGCTCGGCTTCTATCTGCACTTCGAAACTTCGCCCCGGGGCGCTGGCGACTATCTCCGCCAAGGCCAGGCGATGGCTGCCCGCATGCAGGTAGCCCTCGGCGAAGACGATTTGCTCTGTGGGGGTGCTGGCCACCTCGGCATACGACTTGCGCGCATGTTCCAGCAGCTTGCTGCGCAGGACCAGGCAGGCTTGGCGCACCGCCGAGCCCACCGACGACACCGTGAACGAGCCACCCTGCAGCGGTGCTGTCGGCAGTGAGGAGTCCCCCAGCACGAAGGTGACATCCTGCACCCCGATGCCGGCTGCATCGGCTGCGATCTGGGTCATGACGGTGTAGGTGCCGGTACCGATGTCGGTGGTGGCGCTACTCACGGTCAGGTGCCCCTGGGCATTGATGCAGGCTTTGGCGCTGGCCTTCATCTGCATGGCTTCCCAGACCCCGCCGGCCATGCCCCAGCCGATCAGCTGGTGGCCATTGCGCATGCTGCGCGGTTGCGGGTTGCGGTTTTGCCAGCCGAAACGCTCGGCACCTTGCTGGTAGCATGCCAGCAGCTCCTTGCTGGAGTAGGGCTTGCCCTCATTGCCATTGTTGGCGGCGAAGTTGCGCCGGCGCAGGTCGAGCGGGTCGATCTGCGCGGCGCAGGCGAGCTCATCCATGGCGCATTCGAGGGCAGTCATGCCTGACGCGGCCCCTGGGGCACGCATGTCCAGCGGGGTGTATACATCGAGCGGCGCCAGGCGATAGCTGAGCGCAACGTTGTCGCACTGGTAGAGCATGCCGCTCCATTCCACCAGGTGCTCGGTAAAGTCTTCGAAGCGTGATGTCTGGCCCAGTGCATCGTGGGCGATTGCCAGCAACCGCCCGCTTGCGTCAGCACCCAGACGCAGCCGCTGCTCGGTGCGGGGCCGGTAGCCGAAGGTGAACATCTGCTGGCGAGTCAGCGTGACGCGCACCGAGCGCTGCAAATGCAACGCCGCCATCACGGCCAGCGGTAACTGGTACTGTGGGCGCAGGCCCGAGCCGAAGGCGCCGCCGACGAATGCCGCGCGCACGCGAATGTTGGCCTTGGGCAGGCCGAACACCTTGTGCAGGTAGTCCTGGCAATTTTGCGTGCCTTGGGTCTTGTCGTGGATTTCGAGGGTGCCGTCGGCCTTGTAGTGCACGGTCGAAGCATGGGGCTCCATCGGGTTGTGATGCTCGTTGGCCGTCAGGTAGGTGGCATCTATCTGCACCGGCGCAGCGGTAAACTGCCCGGCGAAATCGCCACGCGGTGCCGGTGTTTCGGCGGGTGCCTCATGCGACTGCCGGGCTGCACCCAGGTCTGTCTGGTGGGCCTCCTCGGCATAGTCGATTCTGATCAGCGAGCCTGCGTATCGCGCCACCTCAAGGGTTGTGGCTACCACCAGGGCCAAGGGTTGACCGCTGTAGAGCACGCGGTCGTTGAACAAGGGGCGAAACGGCGACCCCTCGGCCGAGTCGGCGTCACTGTAATCGTCGTCATAACTGGAAATGTGCGGCCGATGGCCATGGTCCAGCACAGCGACTACCCCAGGCACGCGCATTGCCTGTGAATGGTCGATGGCGAGCACCCGACCACAGGCGATGGTACTGCACACGACGCTGCCATGGAGCAGCCCGGCTTGTGGGTATTCACCTGCGTAGCGCGCCTGCCCTGTAACCTTGGCGACGCCGTCCACGCGGTCCAGGGGCTTGCCGACTATGGGTGTGGTGTCGATCATGGTGTTGTCCCCCCGGCTGCGACACCGAGCACTGCCTCGCTCAATGCCCGAACGATTGCACGTTGCGCGAGTGTTACCTTGAAACCGTTGTGGCTCAGGGGTTGTGCCCCTTGCAGCAGGGTGTGTGCGGCTTGGGTGAAAAGCGCTTGCGAAGGCGCCTGGCCGGCCAGCATCGTTTCTACAACCGTGTCCCTCCACGGTTTGTGGGCAACGCCGCCCAATGCCAGCCGAGCCTGCTGGATCACGCCGTCATCGAGGCTCAAGGCCGCGGCGACTGATACCAGTGCGAACGCATAGGAGGCGCGATCGCGAATCTTCAGATAACGGTAATGGTGTTCGAATACAGGGGGCGGCAACTCGATGGCGACCACCAGTTCATCGGTTGCCAGTTGGTTGTCGCGCTCCGGTGCGTCGCCGGGCAGGCGGTGGAAATCCGCGAAGGGTATCTTGCGTTCACTGGCTGGCCCCTGTACATGCACCACAGCTTCGAGTGCCGCCAGTGCAACGCACATGTCCGAGGGGTGGGTGGCGACGCAGGCATCGCTGGCGCCGAGAATGGCATGGATACGGTTCAGGCCTGTACGCGCTGGGCATCCGCTGCCCGGTTCACGCTTGTTGCAGGGTGTGCCGGTGTCGTAGAAGTAATAGCAACGGGTACGTTGCAGCAGGTTGCCGCCGGTGCTGGCCATGTTCCGCAACTGAGGTGATGCCCCCGCCAGAATGGCTTCGGACAGCAGCGGGTAATGCTGTTGGATGATTGGATCCCAGGCCAGGTCGGCATTGCTCACCAATGCACCGATCAGCACCCCGCCATTCGAAGTGGCCTTGATGCCGTTCAGGCCAAGGCCGGAGATGTCGATCAGGCGGTTGGGGCGAACCACGTTTTCCTTCATAAGGTCGACGAGGTTGGTACCACCGGCAATGAAACGCGAGCTGGCGTCTGCCAGGCTGACAGCTTCGCTGACCGATGCGGGCTTGTGGTAACTGAATGGCGTCATGAATTCGACCCGCCTTGTCGCCGGGCCGCGTCCATCATCAATGGCATGGCTTCTTCTACTGCGGCGACGATGTTGCCGTAAGCTCCGCAGCGGCACAGGTTGCCGCTCATCTGCTCGCGAATGGCCTCGCGAGTGTCAGCATGCCCTTCGTACACCAGCCCGACTGCGGAGCAGATCTGCCCTGGGGTGCAATAGCCACACTGGAAGGCATCATGGCGGATGAAGGCGCGTTGCACGGGGTGCAGCTCGCCGTCGCTGGCCAGGCCTTCGATGGTGACCAGCTCAGCCCCGTCGCACATGACAGCCAGCGTGAGGCAGGCGTTGATACGCTTGCCATCACGCAACACTGTGCAGGCCCCACACTGGCCATGGTCGCAGCCCTTCTTGGTGCCTACCAGGTCCAGCTGCTCACGCAGCAGGTCGAGCAATGTGGTCCAGGGGGGCACCTGCAGTGATCGGGGCTGACCATTGAGGGTCAGGCGGATGGGGTGTTCTACGACACCCTCGGGGGCGGTTGCGCTCATGGATGGTCCTCACGGTCGGTCTTGCACAGTTGACTGCATCTCTGTGGTGCGACCGGGCCAGCTGTGCAAACGTTCAGCCGATCTGGCCGAAGTGCCCGTGCCTGGGTCTAGAAGCTTGTACAGTCCCTGTGGGAGCGGGCTTGCCCGCGAACACGGGCGAAAGCCCGTGCCAGCACCGCGTAGTCTGCTTCGCGGGCTTGCCCGCTCCCACAGGGATCGCGCCAGCTTTCAGATTTGGATGATCGCAGGCAGATTTGGGTGGTTGGCTCAACCGCCTGAACCAACGCCACTACCGCCAGCGCCCGAGCCGGAACCAGAACCAGAACCGCCCGAGCCTCCGCTGCCGGCGTCCGGTCCTGTGCCGCTACCTGGGGCGCCACCCGTGCCGTTACCCGCGCCGGTGCCCGTCCCCGAGCCGTTGTCGGTCCCGTCACCCCCAGTATTGTCGGTGCCATTGGTCCCCGTACCGCCAGACCCGGTTCCCATGCCATCCCCAGGCGTGCCGGAGCCGGTGCCATCCATCGGGCCGTTGTCCTGTGTCTGCGCACCAGGTGCGCGTTGGTCGTTCATGTCGGTGGCTGCCAACACCAACGGTGCACTGGCACCGATGCACAGTACGAGTAGCAGTGAGTGGGCCTTGATGATGTTCATGGTGAATCTCCTCTTTGGGTTGTTCACTTCTTCTTCGTCCTGCCCGGCGGCGAACCGTGCGTCGGTAGCGACAAACGGAATGCCCTTGCTGGCGCTGATTACCAGCGCATCCAAAGCCTCTGCGCCGGCTCCAGTGCCGCAGGTTAATCGCGTCATTTCTTTTGAGCTTTCAGGTAAATGTCATAGATCACATACTCTGAACTCCCGTCGTCATACCTGCGTCCCCCGAATGAATGCCCAGTCATTGTTGTGGCATTCGCTCAACAGTCAGCTACGAGGGCATGACGATGGACAAGACCGATCAAAGCTCAACGTCCCCACCCGGCAGCACTCAGGATCATGTGCATGCCATCACCAATGAGGCAGGTGCGCTGCTTGGTGAGGCAAGGGAGAAAGGCAGCGAGCAATTCGAGCACTACCGCGATAGCGCAGCAGATCAGCTTGATTCGCTTGAGGAAGGGGTGCGTTCGGCGGCAGCAGCGCTGCAAGACAACGACACGCTGGGGCTCTCGCGATACCTCAGCCAGGCCGCAGAATGCATGGGCGACTTTGCCGAACAGGTACGCCATGAAAGCGCCGAGCACCTGCTGCAGCGCGGTGCCCAGTTGGCGCGGAGCAACCCGGCGCTGTTCCTGGCCGGTAGCGTAGCGGTCGGGTTTGCAGTCTCGCGGTTCATACGCGCCAGCGCCAGCCATGGCGCCCAGGCTGCGGCCACATCCCATGAGGGGCACTCGTCACCCCCTGCGCAGGCCGTGACGCCTGATCGCGGTAGCGACGTTTCCACCCGGCACCCTTACACCCCTGTCGATCCGGTCGGGGCTGGTGCAGGCACGCCGGTCAGCGGCAGCCCGTTCGAGCGCGACCCGCTCAAAGGAGGTGAATGATGAACAAAGATCACATGCATGCCACACCGGGATTGCACACGCCGGAAGACGACGCCGTCGGCGTCGGAGGCCTGTTGCGCCAGTTGATGCGGGAAGTACCGGATTTGTTCACCAAGGAACTGGCACTGGCCAAAACCGAACTGCAGCACAACCTTGCCGCGCTCAAGGCCGGCACGGCGGCGGTTGCGGCGGGTGCGATCGTGGTACTGGCGGGCTTTATCATCCTGCTGCTGGCGGCGGTCTACGCATTGGCCATGGTAGTCGAACCCTGGCTTGCAGCCTTGATCGTGGGCGCGATCACCGTGGTGATAGGGTTCATCATGCTGCAGTCCGGCAAAAAGCAGTTCGAGCCTGCGCACCTGGCCCCTGAGCGCGCGTTGCACGCGATGCAACAGGACAAGGACACGCTGAAGAGGAAATTGCCATGACCACCTCCTTCGAACATGACGTGCAAAAAGACCCGGACCTGCTCGAGCAGGAAATCAATGCCAAGCGCGAGCACATCAGCGACCTGATGGATGCGCTTGAACAGCGCCTTAGCCCAGGCCAGATGGTCGACCGGCTATTGGCCTACGGCAAGGGCAATGGCGGCGAATTCTTTCAAAACCTGGGCACTACTCTCAAAAACAATCCCGTACCCGCGACCCTGACTGTACTGGGCCTGGTCTGGCTGGGCCTGAACCAGAACCGCCCCTTCAACCCTGGGCCTGCGCACCAGGGCCCAGGATTGGGCGAAAAACTGGCAGACGCCGTGGATACGGTGAAGGGTGCGTTTGCCCATGCGGGGGAGGCGGTGCACGATGCCAGGCAGCAGGTGAGCATGAAAGCCCATGACGTACGCGAACGGGCCCATGATCTTGGCAGCGGCGTACGCGATTCCATGGGCGCTTCAGCAGACACCCTGCGCGGCTCTGCACACAAGGTCGCAGACCAGGCTACGGCGCTGAAGGGTCAGTTCGATCATCTGCTCCAGGAGCAACCGCTCGTATTGGCTGCCTTGGGCATGGCCCTGGGCGCTGCATTGGGGGCGGCGCTGCCCGGTACCCGCAAGGAAGATCAGCTGATGGGCGCCAGCAGTGATCGTTTGACCGACACGCTCAAGGAAAAAGCCAGCGAGGCGAAGGCATCGGTCGAGCAATCGCTCGATCAGGCGGGCCAGCAGCAACAGCCCCAGCAAGCCGGCAAACCACAAGGCTCAGACCTTTCCGCTGGCCTGGGCTTCACGCCTTGATCGGTTGGACGTGCAGTGCCAGCCTTTGCTGCCAATGTAGAAGGCTGGCACCTTTGTGTTTTGGGCGAAACCCGCTAGCGGTTGCGCACAGTGACCAATGCAGGTGACCACACCGTATGACCGCAGCGTGGACATGCCATTGTGTCGTGCGCCTCATGATAGGTCGGAAAACCACAGCTGACGCAGCAGTGCAAGCCGGCGCCGGGCGGCGACAGGTACTCCGGACGGTGTTCAACCGGCAGCACCGACAGGCCGGGTCGTGTGTCCTCCTGGTCGTAGAAATACAGGCTGAGATCGCCATCGGTTTCCAGAAGGCCCAGGCGAACCTGGCCCAGATGCTCGACGCCTTGTTGGCGGAGTTCCATGAACAGTTCATTCGGTGAAATGTTCAAGTGACGCAGCGAATGAATCTCGTACATGCCATCTTTGACTACCGTAATGGGCAGCCCATCGATCCAGGCTTCGCAGGTTCTGCTTCGTCTCATGAGGTAGACCGTGCCTCGATAAAGCAGAAAGAGTGTGAGGAAAACCAGGGCCACCGGAAGCAGAGGCACATCTTCGTAAAAGGTCACATCGCCGGCGGCAGAGCCCAAGGTAAGAATCACTACGAGCTCGAAACGGGAAAGCTGCCTGATCCCGCGTCGGCCACTGAATTTCAGAAACAGGAACACGGCGAGGAAGGCCGCCGAAGCACGGACGGCAACTTCCAGAAGAAAGGTAAATGGGAACTCGCCTATCAGCATCCGTTGCAGATCAAACGAAACCATTCGCTCACCCATCCTTCCGTCATTGTCAGGTAATGGGTTGACTGTTTTCGTGCTGCCCTGGTTCATCGATTGATAAGCGCGGCGGACATCAAAAACAAACTGAACGGTGGCATTGGCGCGCCAGTCAGACCGTTTAACCTCATGAAAAAGGATGTTAGCGATGAAAGCGATGACTCGACTGTTCACAGGCCTGGCCATGGCCGGCGCATTGGCCAGCACTGCAGCATGGGCAGATCAGCCTGGCGCAGACTGGAAGGTGACCAAGGATCAGGCAGAGGCCACCCTGAAAGGTGCCGGCTACACGCAAATCACCAAGATCGAGGCCGATGACGGCCATTGGGAAGGTGAGGGCATGAAAGCTGACGGCAAACAGTACGAATTCCAGGTCGACCCCCATGACGGCAAGATCATCAAGGACGAATTGGATCATTGATCATCTGTTCAATGGCGGTACGAGGTCTATGCGGCATGCGGTGTCTCTGCAATGGGGAGTGGCACAAGGTCTCTGTGCCTAAGGTCTCTGTGGGAGTGGGCTTGCCCCGCGAACACGGGCGAAGCCCGTGCCATCCGGCGCGTAGCCCGTTTCACGGGCTCCCCGCCGGATGACTTAGTCCGCCATCACTTCATCAAGGGCCTGCTCAAGAGTGCTGACCGTACGCTCGATGTTGTGCAGTTTTTCGAGCCCGAACAGACCGATGCGGAAGGTCTGGAAGTCGGCCGGCTCGTCGCATTGCAACGGCACGCCGGCGGCTATCTGCAAGCCGTGATCGGCAAATTTCTTGCCGCTCTTGATGTCGGCATCATCGGTGTAGCTCACCACGACCCCCGGGGCTTGAAAGCCGGCTGCCGCCACGCTCTTGATACCTTTGCCGGTCAGCATGGCGCGCACCCGATCACCCAGCGCCTGTTGTTCGCTACGCACCTTCTCGAAACCGTAGGCTTGCATCTCGTTCATCACGTCGTTGAACCGCGCCAGCGAATCGCTGGGCATGGTCGCATGGTAGGCATGTCCGCCTTGTTCGTAGGCCTGCATGATCTGAAGCCACTTTTTCAGGTCGCAGGCAAAGCTGCTGCTCTGCGTGTGCCCGATGCGCTCCAGGGCCAACGCGCTGAGCATCACCAGGGCACAGCAAGGGGAGGCGCTCCAGCCTTTTTGCGGTGCGCTGATCAGCAGGTCGACTGCGCACTTGTGCATATCAACCCAAAGCGTGCCGGAGGCGATGCAGTCCAGCACGAACAGGCCACCCACCGCATGCACCGCGTCGCCGACGGCCCGCAGGTAATCGTCGGGCAGCATAATCCCGGATGAGGTTTCAACGTGGGGGGCAAAGACGATCTGAGGCTTGTGCGCCTGGATGCTCGCCAGCACTTCCTCCAGCGGCGGGGGCGTGTAGGCGGCCTGGCGCCCCGCATCGACTGGTCGGGCTTTCAGCACTGTGGTGGCCGCCGGGATGTTGCCCGCATCAAGGATCTGGCTCCAGCGATAACTGAACCAGCCGTTGCGTATCACCAGGCATTGCTGGCCGGTGGCAAACTGTCGCGCTACCGATTCCATGCCGAATGTACCGCTGCCCGGCACTACCGCAACAGCCTGGGCGCCATAGACCTCTTTCAGCGTGCTGGAAATGTTCTTCATCACGCCTTGAAAGGTTTGTGACATGTGGTTGAGCGAGCGGTCGGTATAGACCACCGAGTACTCGATCAGCCCCTCAGGATCATTACTGGGATAAAGCGTTGACATGGGGTGACTCCTTGGGCAGAGATGTCAGTGATATCTCTGTAGCGTAGGCGGAATAAACCTTGGTAACAGGAGGTCGCAAACGTCTTGAGAAACAGCACAACCACGCAGAGTGCATGGACGGTCAAGTCATTGCTCATCGTTAGCGCCCCCGATCAAGGCCATTGACCACGAGATACAGCAGCGGCCCGGCAGAAACGAATAAAGCCGTCAGCAGTAGGTAAGGAAGCACGGCGGTGGGGGACCTGCCTCGAGAGCGGTTATCCGTCACCATCCAGAAGCAGGCCAGCCCTGCCATCAGGTACAAGTCCATGACCAGCTGGGCGGTGTCCGGCCGAGAAATCAGCTCAAGCCCAAAAGCCATCAGCGACTGTTCTGCAATCAGTATCGTCCAGCCGGTATAAATCGAAAAGAGCACCAGCGATGCCAGCGCAATGAAACGAAGTGCCATGGTCCTGTCCTTGGTAGGGTTTCCTGGCACAGTAGTGGTAGGGTTGTTGAGGCTCAATGACCTGTGAGGTCATTGAAGTCGAGTGCAAGGACGGTCAGAGGCGAAGCATGGATTACCAGCTGTTCCACCAGAAGTCACCCGCACCGACAACGACGGCAGGGCAGCATGTGCGTCACTTGCGTCGGCAAGCAGCACTCAGCCAGCTTGACCTTGCGCTGATGGCAGGGGTTTCCCAGCGCCACCTCAGTTGCGTCGAGACGGGGCGCGCTAAAGCCAGCCCCAGCACCTTGCACGCCCTGTTATCGGCCCTGAATGCACCGTTGGATCAGTGCAATGAAGTTTTTCTTGCTGCTGGCTACGCGCCTCGTTACAGCACTACGCCGCTTGAATCGCCCACCCTGGATGTAATTCGTGCAGCCATTGATCACATACTGCATGCGAACGATCCGGCACCTGCCATCGTGATCGACAGCAACTGGGATATCACTGCCGCCAACGTGAGTACAGGGCTGCTGTTGGCGATGGCGGGCGTCGCGCAGGACGTGGGCTCTGGCCTCAACCTTCTGGAAACACTGTTCTGCCCCGGCGGCCTGGGTGATCGGTTGGCCAATGCACACGAGATCCGCGCTGCTGCGTGGCAACGCGCCTCCCGGGAGTCAGTCAGTAATCCTGCGCTCGCAGAGCGCCTGAACCGTTTTCCGTCTCCCGGCTTTGTCTTCCCGGCACCGACAGCCAGCCCTTTACTACTGACGCGTGTGTGCACCGCAGACGGCGAGTTGAGATTTCTCTCAACCTTCACGACGTTCGGCATGCCCCTGGACATCACCGTTGAGTCACTGCGAATCGAACATTTGATTCCAGCCGATTTATCGACCAGGCAGAGGATGATGCAAGCCTTCAACGATTGGAATGCCGATTACGGCCATGAATGAAAGGCCGCTTGCGATCCATAGTTGCCAGTCGTGTCAGAGCTGATCTTTGTGGGAGCGGGTTTACCCGCGAACACGGGCGAAGCCCGTGCCAGCCTCCGCGTTGCCTGCTTCGCGGGTGAACCCGCTCCCACAGGGTTCGCGCCGGCCTCGGAAAAAGAGCAATGGCAGTGCTTTCGCAATGGCAGCTATGGGTCAAAGGCAGCCGCTCTCAATGTACTGCCTCAGGCCAACAGACCGGTAAGCGCTCCGTTGAAACCCCACAGTGTCTACCAGTTCTGCGCATGGGGTGCTGGCCCCCTCAGCGATGGAAACAGCGGCAGTACTTCTTCTGCCAGCTCCTGGATGATCTCCTGTGCCGGGCGCTTGGCCATCTGCATGCCCAATGCAGCATGATTGACCCCGGCTTCGCGCCACTCATGCAGCAGTGCGATCAACCCGTTGCGGCCTGTGCGCAACACGTAGCCACCCTGTAGCGGCGTGCGCGGGAAATGCGGGTCTTCATCGAGATCAATCCATTCATTGGTGACATGCGGACGGAAACCACCGCCAGGAATGGCTGCTCGCCAAGCCCGGATCTTTTCGGCCAAGCGCCGCGGACCAAGGACGTTATGAGTGGCTTCGGGGTAGGTAATCCAGCCATCGGCCTGTTCGCCAAGCCACTGCAGGGATTGGCGTGACGAGCCGGTCACCAGCAACGGGATGCGCCCGGTAACAGGGTGCGGGAGCAACCGCGCGCCATCGAGTTGGCCGAGTGGCGAATGGATTGGCGCAGGCTGGCCAGCCAATAGCTGACGGAAGTAGTCCACGCTTTGCGCGAAGCGCTCTCCACGCGTCTCATGGGGCAGGCCGTAGGCGGGGAACTCGATGGGGCGGTCGCCCGAGGCAATACCCAGCACCAGGCGCCCACCTGACAGGCAATCCAGGCTTGCCGCAGCTTTGGCCAGGTCGATGGGGTGGCGCAGGGCGAAGATCGCGCTACCGGTGGCCAAGGCAATGTTAGCGGTATGAGCTGTCAGATAGGCCAGGTAGGTGAACGGGTCGAATACCTGGCCGGCGTCACCAAATGCCGGGTCGTACAAGGGGACATCGCGTACCCATACGGCTGCGAAGCCCAGGCGGTCGATTTCATTGACCAGCTGCGCCTGTCCACGGAGCACAGCCATGTCACCGTCATGGAAACGAAGCGGGAGGAAGATGCCCAGGGTCAACTGACCCTGGGCGAACATGCGACGGTAACCGGGATGCTGGGCAAAGGCATCGGCGCTGGCACCTTTGCTGTTGATGAGGTTCATGGGCAATCCTTGCAGGGGTTCAGGGGCCAATGGCTGGCGCGGGGAGACGGATGCCGCGTTGTACGGCTGGGCGCTTCTCGACTTCTCGGTACCACCGATTCAGGTGGTGATAGGGGCTGAAGTCGAAACCCACGATCGCGGCAATGTGCAACCAGGCGAAGTTGGCAATGTCTGCAATCGAATAGGATTCGCCGGCCAGCCACGCACGGGTGGCGAGTTGCTGGTCAAGGAGTGCGAAGGCATCTTCGGTGAGGGTGCGGTAGCGCTTCTGCGCCGCAGGGTTGGGTATGGCCTCGAAGCAGTCGAAGTGCACGCGCTGGCCAAGTAAAGGGCCCATGCTGGCGCTGTGGTGCATCAGCCAGGTAATCGCCATCCAGCGGGGTTTTGCGGCCTGTTCGAGCAGCTGCCCGCTGTACTGCGCCAGGTACAGCAGAATCGCTGCTGACTCGAACAGTACGATGCCGGCTTGGCGGTCTACCAATACCGGGATGCGGCCTGCTGGGTTGAGTGCCAGAAAGTCAGCCTGTTTGTGTGCTCCCAGGTCGATATTCACGTGGATGAGACGATAAGGCAGTCCCAGCTCCTCCAGGGCAATGGTGATCTTGAAGCCGTTGGGGGAGCTGTCGGTGTACAGCTCGAATGAAGGACCCTGCATGGTGTTCACCTTAAAAAAACTGATTCGAGTTTGTATGGCTGAACGCTATGCTAGGCATCAGCCAGCAGGCTTACTAACGATCCTTTCACTCGCTAACATCAGTTTTTCTAAGGTTGGAATACTATGGGTGCGGTCTTGCCGTTGCTCGCATTGCGCGCTTTCACCGAAACCACTCGGCTGGGCAGCCTGAAGGCCGCCGCCGAGCGTATGGGGGTTACCCCAGGCGCAATCAGTCAACAGATTCGTCTGCTGGAAGACCGTGTTGGCGTCATCCTGCTGACCCGGAGCCGCTATGGGGTGCAGCTTACCGAGGCTGGAGCGAGCCTTTATCCTGGGCTTTCACGCGGTTTTGGCCAGATCGAAAGCGCGCTGCTGGACCTGGAGGCGCTCACTCGCGCTAAAACCCTTACGATCAGCACCCAGCCTTCATTCGCGTCTGGCTGGCTTGTGCCCCGGTTGGTGGATTTCAATACACTGCACCCGGAAATCGACGTGCGTGTGCAGTCCACGGCCGAGCTTGTCGACCTGCATCGTGATCCTGTCGATATTGCCCTGCGCCATGGCCTGGGCGATTACCCTGGGCTGGAATCGATACCGCTACTGGCGCCTGTGCTGCTGCCGGTAGCCAGCCCTGGCCTGCTTGCGGGCGGGCCGGCGCTGGATGAGCCGCAGGACTGCCTGCGCTACCCACTGTTGCAGGATGCCGACCGTGCGGACTGGGCGTTGTGGTTGCAGGCTCATGGTGTCGAGCCCGACCACCGTAGCCGCCGAGGGGCGAGTTTTGACGAAGACCTGCTTTTGCTACGCGCGGCCGCCAGTGGCCAGGGCATCGCGCTGGTACAGGCGCAGCACGCGGAGGAAGACCTGCGAAATGGCCGATTGGTGGTAGCGGTAGACCGGCCTTGGCCTTCGCGCTTCGCCTATTACGTGGTTACCCGCCAAGAGAACCTGAGCCGGCCCCATGTACGGGCATTCATCGACTGGATTCAGGCGCAGCTTGAATACGATAGCGACCCTCAGCCACACGCCCAGCCCAGTTCCCTGTGGGTTTCATCCTGACAGGCACCGGGCAGAGCGCGACTGTATTCAGCCCGAAGTCTGCGGCGCTGCGCTCTCGGCAGCGGGGGCCGCAACACGCGCCTTCGACTTCGCACGATTTCGTCGGTCCTGGCTGCGATGCCGCGCAGCCTGCTGCTTCGCATGCGTCGCCTGAGTGGCGGTCACAATGCCAGCGACTTGACCATTCAAGTCCAGGCGCGGGGCATTCTCCACCATGCTTGCCCAGTAGCGGGTTCCCTTGCACCAGGTAGAAATGCCCAGCTTGAGCTGTTCGCGGGTGATTCCGAGCAGTTCCAGGTGTTGCTCGGCATCCTTGAAAATGCCCTCTTTGAGCGGAACCTTGGGGGCCGGATTGACAGGGAAGGCCAATGGAAAATGCTTCTGCAATGGCCAGATCGCTGCCACCGCCGGGTCCTGCTCACGAGGCTTGGCCTGTGGCGGCGCCTTGCGCTTGGGCTGTTTGGTGCTATCGGCCTTTTCCTGCACTTTCTCCGCCCGCAGGCGGTCACGTAGCTCGGCTAGTTGTTCAAAACCCATTGTTCAATTCACTGCTTCGAAGTTGATTGCGAGGCACAAGGATATGCCATGCAGCGGCATAGATCAGCCTAAACAGATGAATTGTGCCAATTTTCCTGGCCAAAGCGGGTGCCTTTCGCCGGACGAAGGCTCAGTCCCGGTCCTACGGCACATCGGTATTTAGTGCCGCGCAGTATCAAGTCGCTGCATTTGGTATCGCTCATCCGAAAGGCCGCGAATAAATACATCCACGCCTGCAAGGCCGCAGTCGTATGAAGCACACAGGCCTTTCTGTGTCTGACTTGAGGTAAGCGATCATGGCTAATAATCAAGACAAGGGCGCCAACCAGGGCAATGCCAATAGCGGTACTGGCAACAACACCGCAGGTACCGGCCAGCAGGGCGGTCAAGGCTCCGGTGGTGGCATGCCCAACCAGCAGCAACAAGGTCAGAACCAGCCAGGGCAGAAGCCCGAGGACAAGATGAACAAGGACTGGGACCGCGATAGCGGAAGCAAAGGCGGCCGGCAGGAAGACAGCATGACCGACAAGCAGAACCAGGCTGATAAAGACCGCATGGGAGGTCAGCAGTCGCAGCGCGATAACCCACAGCGTGACCAAGACCGCTGATCGTCGCTGATGCGCACCAGGGTGGCTAGCCACCCTGGTGCGAGCGGGCCGCGTAGCGGCTTCAGATTCGTTCAGGCCGTTGCCTTGGCCTGCTGTTCCAGATGCACCTGCAATGCCGGGTCGATTTGCAATGCGCCGGCCAGTTCATCAAGGTAGGCCCGCTCCGCATCTTGCTGGTCATCCACCAGCATCACGCTGGCCAGGTACATTTCTGCGGCCATGGCCGGGTCGTGGGCGGACTGGGCCACTTCAGCAACATCAAGTGGCTTGCTGACTTCATCATCCAGCCACTGCTGCAGTTGCGGGTCGCTGGTGTGGCGCTTTATTTCCGCGTAGATCAGCTGTTCTTCCTGCGGGTCGATGCGGCCGTCTGCCTTGGCTGCCGCAATCAGTGCTCGCAGGATCGCATGGCTGTGGTCCTCGGCCTCGGGGCCGGCCAATTGATCGACAGTACGTAGCGCCTGTTGCGGGGCTGCCGCCTGGCTGCGCTGCCAGCTTTGGTAGGCCTGAAACGCCATCATGCCCAACGACGCCAGTGCCGCGAAATTGGTGCCACCCGTAGAGCGCCCCTGGGGCAAGCCGCCCGTGCTGCCACCACCACGCCCACCTAACAGACCACCCAGCAAGCCGCCCAGGCCGCCAAGGCCGTTTTGCCATGGTAGGCCGCTGTTTCCTTGACGCGCTTGTGAACCTTGCCCCGCCCGAAGTAACTGTTCGAGTAGATCACTGGTGTTCATGGCACCGCCCTCGCTGGGTAGTCGTTGTCCAGACAAGCAACGATAGCCCTCTCAAGGCGCTTCGCCATGACCGCCTGGCCGACTGGAGAGGGCTTCTCGCAGCAGATGTCCAACCCGCGCTAATGGCCCGGCCGGTCATATTCCGCGTTATCCCGTGGGCGTCATGAGCGTGACTAAAGGTTCTGTGAAATCAATTCAGTTCCCACGGTCAGTCCCCCAACCTAAACTGCAGGCCAGTTACAGAGTATATGGATATTTGAGTGGGCTTCCCGCCATGACGAATAAAGACTTCAGTTTTTCCATCAAGAGCATTCGCTTTGACGAGCATTATCAACCCTCCGAAAAGACGCGCCTCACTACCAACTTCGCCAACCTGGCGAGAGGTGCGAGCCGGCAAGAGAACTTGCGCAGCACCTTGAAGATGATAGATAACCGCTTCAACGCATTGGCGCATTGGGACAATCCCAAGGGCGACCGCTACGCCGTCGAGCTTGACATCATTTCTGTCGAGATGGGTATCGATGCTGAAGGCGTGGATCAGGCGTTGCCCCTTATTGAAATATTGAAAACCAGCATTATCGACCGACACACCGGCGAGCGGTTTGCGGGCATGGTGGGGAATAATTTTTCATCCTACGTGCGCGATTACGATTTTAGCGTGCTGCTGCTGGGGCACAATGCAAACCAGGCTGTGTTCAGCACCCCAGACCATTTCGGCGAGCTGCATGGAAAGCTGTTCAAGCGCTTCGTCAACTCAAGTACTTACAAGGCGCACTTCGACAAGCCTCCCGTCATTTGTTTGAGTGTTTCAAGCAGCAAGACCTACCATCGAACGGATAACCAGCACCCTGTGTTGGGTTTTGAATATCAGCAGGATGAGTATTCGTTGACGGATACCTATTTTGAGAAGATGGGTTTGAAGGTGCGTTACTTTATGCCGGCAAACAGTGTTGCGCCGTTGGCGTTCTATTTTTCCGGTGATTTGCTCAGTGATTACACCAACCTTGAGCTGATCAGCACCATCAGCACCATGGATACTTTTCAGAAAATCTATCGGCCCGAAATCTACAATGCGAACTCTGCCGCCGGTAAATGCTATCAACCCAGCTTGCAGCATCAGGATTACTCGCTGACCCGTATTGTTTATGACCGGGAGGAGCGTAGCCGGTTGGCCATCGAGCAGGGGCAGTTTGTCGAGGAGCACTTTATCAAACCGCACCACGCGATGCTTGAGCAGTGGTCCGCCAATTACGGCTGCTGATTAACTTATATAAGGTCTTCCCTCGTGAAAAAGTTGTTACCCACTTCGACTGCCGGCAGTTTGCCTAAACCCTCCTGGCTCGCAGAGCCCGAAACGCTCTGGTCACCCTGGAAACTGCAAGATGAGGCATTGATTGAAGGCAAGCAGGATGCCCTGCGCTTGGCATTGCAGGAGCAACAATACGCCGGTATTGATATCGTCAGTGATGGTGAACAAACGCGCCAACACTTTGTGACGACCTTCGTCGAGCACCTGAGCGGCGTCGACTTCGAGAAACGCGAGACGGTCCGGATCCGTGATCGATATGATGCAAGCGTCCCCACAGTGGTGGGTGCTGTGGCCCGGCAAAAGCCGGTATTTGTCGAAGATGCCAAGTTTTTGCGTCAGCAGACCGGGCAGCCGATAAAATGGGCGCTGCCAGGCCCCATGACCATGATCGATACGCTGTATGACAGCCATTACAAAAGCCGCGAAAAACTGGCCTGGGAGTTTGCCAAGATTCTTAACCAGGAAGCCAGGGAGCTAGAGGCTGCCGGTGTTGACATCATTCAGTTTGATGAACCTGCCTTCAATGTCTTCTTTGATGAGGTGAATGATTGGGGCGTTGCCACCCTGGAAAGGGCCATCGAAGGCCTCAAGTGTGAAACCGCTGTGCATATCTGCTACGGCTACGGCATCAAAGCCAACACGGACTGGAAAAAGACCTTGGGATCAGAGTGGCGGCAGTATGAAGAAGCCTTCCCCAAGCTGCAGAAGTCCAGCATCGATATCATTTCGCTGGAATGCCACAACTCCCATGTACCCATGGACCTGCTTGAGCTGATCCGAGGCAAGAAGGTGATGGTCGGCGCGATTGATGTGGCCAGCCACACCATTGAAACACCCGAGGAAGTGGCCAATACCCTGCGCAAGGCCCTGCAATTTGTAGAGGCAGACAAGCTCTATCCTTGCACAAACTGTGGCATGGCGCCCTTGCCGCGTAGGGTCGCCAGCGGCAAGCTCAGAGCGTTGAGTGCGGGTGCAGAAATCGTCCGCAGAGAACTCTCTAGCAACCTTGGTGCGGCGTGAGCGTTGCCTTCTGCTCATGATTGACTTGAGACACCTACGCACTCTGCATGCCTTGCGCGAAACGGACAGCCTGCCCGAGGCCGCCGAACGTCTGCACCTGACCCAGTCGGCGTTATCGCACCAGTTCCGGGAGCTGGAAAGTCGCGTTGGCATGCCCGTGTTTGTGCGCAAGTCCAAACCGGTACGCTTCACCACAGCGGGCCTCAAGCTGCTGCAGCTGGCCGACCAGGTGCTGCCACTGATCCGCACCACGGAGCGCAACCTGAGCAAGCTGGCTGGCGGCTCGGCCGACCGGCTGCACATCGCGATCGAGTGCCACAGCTGCTATCAATGGCTGATGCCCTCGCTGGACGAGTTTCGCTGCGCCTGGCCGGAAGTTGAGCTGGACCTGGCGTCGGGGTTGTCGTTTGCACCGCTGCCGGCCCTTGAACGCGGGGACCTGGACCTTGTGGTGACTTCCGACCCGGTGACCCTGCCGGGTATCACCTACGTGCCGTTGTTCGGGTACGAGGCGATGCTGGCCATCGACAAGCATCATCCCCTGCGGGAAAAGCCGTATCTGGAGCCTGCCGACATTGCCAGCCAGACCTTGATCACGTACCCGATCGAGCGAAACCGCCTGGACATCTTCACCCGTTTCTTCGACCCGGCCGACATCGAACCTGCCCAGGTCCGTACCGCAGAAATGACCGTGATGATAATGCAGTTGGTGGCCAGCGGCCGTGGTGTTTGCTGCCTGCCGAACTGGGCGGTGCATGAGTACACCACCCGCGGCTATGTCCTGGCCAGGCGCCTTGGCGAAGCAGGGTTGCAGGCCACGCTGTTCGCGGCGGTACGCAGCGACATGCTCGAAGTGCCTTACATGAGTGATTTCCTGCTCACGGCGAAAGACATTTCGTTTGCGACGCTGGAAGGCGTCAATGCAGTGTCCGGGCGCGCTGCGTGGCCGTCGGGCGCATGACAGGGCGTCAGAACCCTTCCAGCACGATCTTACCGCGTGCTTTTCCACTCTCGATCGTGGCGTGGGCGCGCTTGAGGTGCTCGGCGTTGATCGTGCCGTAATGCTCGCCGAGGGTGGTTTTGAGCAGCCCATCATCGACCAGCTGCGAAACCCGATCGAGTAGCTGATGCTGCTTGATCATGTCTTCGGTCTTGTACAGCGAACGGGTGAACATGAGTTCCCAGTGCAGGGAGAGCGACTTGCGCTTGAGCGGCATGACATCCAGTTGCGCGGGGTCGTCGATCAACGCGAGCTTGCCTTGTGGACGAAGCACTTCCACCAGTTGCGGCAGGTAGGTGTCAGTGTGGGTCAGGCTGATGACGTAATCGACCGGGCCCAGGTTGAGCGCTTGCAGCTGAAGTGGAATCGATTCGCGGTGGTCGATCACATGATGGGCTCCCGCTTCCTGGACCCAGGCCTGGGTTTCGGGCCTTGAGGCGGTGCCAATGACCGTGAGCTGGGTGAGCTTGCGGGCGAGTTGCACCAGGATCGAGCCAACCCCGCCGGCGGCACCGATCACCAAAAGGCTCTGGTTCTTGCCAGCGTTTTCTTCAACGCCCAGGCGGTCGAACAGCAGTTCCCAGGCGGTAATGGATGTCAGCGGCAAAGCGGCGGCGCTTGCGTCGTCCAGGCTGCGGGGCTTATGCCCGACAATGCGTTCGTCCACCACATGAAGCTCGCTGTAGCTGCCAGGGCGGTCAATGGCACCGGCGTAGAAAACCTGATCGCCCGGCTGGAACAACGTTACCTGCGGCCCTACCTCGCGGACAACGCCGACAGCGTCCCAACCGAGCACTTGTGGTTGCTCACCACCACGGCTTGCACGGATCTTGGTATCAACCGGGTTGACGGCGATTGCCCTGACTTCGACAAGCAGATCGCGGGCACCCGGTTGGGGCGTGGGCAGTTGCGCGTCATACAGCGATTGTGGGTCCTGGATGGGTAAACCGGGCTGGGTGTAAACGACTGCCTTCATTGGCGCTGCCTCTTGGGGATGCGAAAAGTGGGTTCAGACTATTCGATTCGATTCACTCAAAAAACAGCCTGAGTGGAGTAAGACTTTCTCGCTTGCAATGAAAATGGTGTGAAGCGCCCGTGGCCTGGCTGGTCGCTTCACAATCCTCGACCACGTTTGCTCTGACTGCTGATCACTTGGCGCTGTAGCGCTTCGCGAGCTGGTTGCTGGACAGCTGGCCGAACAAGGCTTGCCGGCTGGCTTCGTAGTGATCGAAGGCCTGCAGGTCGTGCACCGACGGCAGGGAGATCAGCACACCGTTGTCGAAGTCCTGCAGGGCACCGTCCACCAGGTCCTGGGCAGACATCACGATGCCTGGGTCCAGGTTCTCGACTGGCAAGCCACCGGTCTGCCAGAAGTCGGTCGCGGTGGCCCCAGGCAGTACTGCCTGAACCTTGATGCCTTTGTCCGCCAGCTCCCTGTTCAGCGACTGGGTGAAGGCGGTGACGTAGGCCTTGCTGCCGCCGTACACGCCGTTGAGCAGTTCGGGTGCCAGGCTGACGATGGACGAGATGTTGATGAGCGCGCCATGCTTGCGCGCGACGAAGCCGGGAACAGCTGCATAGGTAAGGCGGGTGAGGGCGGTGACGTTGAGGGTGATCATTTGCGCCATGCGCTCAACGTCACTTTCCAGCAGGCTGGTATGGGTGCCGATCCCTGCGTTGTTCACCAGCATGCTGATGCTGGCGTCTTCGCGCAGTTTGCGTTCTACCTTGGCCAGGTCATCTGCATTGGCCAGGTCTGCCGGGAACACCTCCACGTTCTGCCGGGTTTCGGTGGTAAGGCGGCCAGCCAATGCATTGAGGCGGTCCCGGTTGCGTGCCACCAGCACCAGGTCGTAGCCCCGGCGGGCCAGCTGCTCTGCATAGATCGAACCGATGCCGGTCGAGGCGCCCGTAATGAGCGCGGTGCCTTTGAATTGCTGCGTCATGCTGATGCTCCGCTGGTTGGTATGGCGCCATCATGCAGCAGGTGGTTTTTGTCTTGAACGACGCATATAGTGCGGTTTTAGGACATAGCGCAGAGGGCATCAGCAATGCATCGGGTCGGCTACCTCATCACCGAAGGCTTCCAGATCATGTCCTTGGCGACGCAAACCGTGTTTGAGCTCACCAATATCGTGGCGGGCGAAGCGGTTTACAGGATCCAGAACTTTTCCATCGGGGGCGGCACGGTGCGCTCATCCCTGGGGATGCATATCGACACGCTGCCCTTGGGTGCGCCGGGCTTGGCCGACACCTGGATGGTCACCGGCACACTGACGCCTCTGACGCCGCCCAGCGAGGAGGTACTGGCCAGCGTGCGTGGTTTTGTCGACGGTGCGCGTCGCACAGCAGGCCTTTGCACCGGCTGTTTCATGCTGGCGCAAGCCGGCGTGCTGAATGGCCGGCGCGCGACCACCCACTGGGCTTATGCGCCCAAGTTGCGCGAGCTGCACCCTGAAATCGATGTCGAGGAAGACCGGATTTTCATCGTCGATGGGCCGATATGGACGTCCGCTGGCATGACCGCTGCCCTGGACATGGCGCTGGGCATGGTGGAAAAGGACTTGGGCAGCGAAATAGCCAGGTCGGTGGCGCACAAGCTGGTCATGCACCAACGTCGTTCTGGCGGGCAGTCCCAACACTCCGAACTGTTGACGCTCTCACCCAAATCGGACCGTATCCAGAGTGCGCTGGACTACGCACGCAAGCACCTCAGCCGCCCATTGAGTGTGGAAGAGCTTGCGGACGTGGTGCACCTGAGCCCGCGGCAGTTCACCCGGGTGTTTACCGCCGAGACCGGACAATCCCCTGCCAGGGCCGTCGAGAGCCTGCGGCTGGAGGCTGCCCGGCTAATGATCGAGCAGAGTCTGCACAGCCTGGACGTAGTGGCCAGGGAGACCGGCTTCAGGGACCGCCGGCATATGCGGGAGGTGTTCATCCGTGGTTTTGGTGTGCCCCCTCAAGCCGTGCGAAGGGATGCTCGGCGGTTGGTCTCCATATGATGAAAAGGGGGCCGACCTATCTCATTGCCATCAAGCAACCAGACTAAACCTTCGCACTTGCCGCCAGTCCAATTTCACTAATGGGGCCGTTACACTGTTGAAGGCATAGGAGGTCGACATGGCGCGGGCCATCTGGAAAGGCGCGATCAGTTTCGGGCTGGTGCACATTCCCGTTTCGCTCAACGTTGCGGTGAGCTCCGAGCGGGTGGATTTTGACTGGCTCGACAAGCGAAGCATGGAGCCAGTGGGCTACAAGCGGGTGAACAAGGTCACCGGCAAGGAAATCGACAAGGACAACATTGTCAAAGGTGTGGAGTACGAAAAGGGCCGCTACGTGGTGATCAGTGAGCAAGAGATCCGCGACGCGCGCCCCGAGGCGACCCAGACCATCGATATATTCTCGTTTGTCGAGGCTGGCGAGATTCCTCTACAGCACTTCGACACCCCCTATTACCTGAGCCCCGACCGCCGCGGCGGCAAAGTCTATGCACTGCTGCGCGACACGCTGGAGAGCACCGGCAAGGTGGCATTGGCCACCGTGGTGCTGCATACCCGCCAGCACCTGGCGCTGCTGCGGCCACTGGGCGACGCCTTGGTGCTGATCACCCTGCGCTGGCCCGAGGAGGTGCGTGGCGTGGACGCCCTTGAGCTGGACAAGAGCGTGACCGATGTCAAGGTCGACAAGCGCGAACTGGCCATGGCCAAGCGCCTGGTCGAAGACATGAGCGGGTCATGGGCGCCGGATGAGTACCATGATGCGTTTCGCCAGACCATCCTGGACCTGGTGGAAGAGAAGGCCAGCAAAGGCAAGATCGAGACGGTGGACAAAGGGGAGGGCACCGGCGCGGAAAAAGGCGCGGATATCCTCGACCTCACCGAACTGCTCAAGCGCAGCCTCGGCGGGAAGGACAAGGACAAGGGCGGGAAACCGGCTGCCAAACGGCCGCGCAAGGCTTCCTGAAGGCGGGGTTGTTCAGCTCCCCATCAGCCCCACAAGGCTTCCAGTTCACTCGGCACACGCCCGGTCCAGCGCTTGAACGAACGGCGGAAGTTGGTGCTGTCGCTGAAGCCCAGGTACCGGGCCACAGCATCGTTGCTGTAGCCCTTGACCTGGTAGAGGTACAGCGCCTGGTCGCAGCGCACCTGGTCCAGTTGTTCCTGGAAGTTGGAACCATGACGGGCCAGACGACGCTTGAACGAAGCGGGGCTGGTGGCGAAGGCGGCCGCCACCCGTTCCAGGTTCAACGGTTGGCGAATCAGCCCCAGCAGGTGTTCGTAGACGAGGTCGAGGAAGCTTGCCCGCCAGCCCCAGGCCGCCAACTGGGCATCGCAGGCTTGGCGTGCCACGTGCTGGGCGGTCGACCCGGCGCCAGGCCAGGCGCGCAGCAAGTATTCCCGTGGCAGGCTCATCACTGTGGATGGGCGGTCGAAAGCCAGGGAATCGCCCAAGTGCACCCAATACTGTTCGACGTAGGCCGGTTCGGCATGGCTGAACTGGAAACGCCAAGGCAGATGCTCTTGCTGCTGGCGGCGCGCGAGGGCGACCACCGCGGTCATGCTGGACTCCAGCAGGAAGCGGCGTTGCTCGCCGATGGCGCAGCTTTCCCGCCAGTACAGGTGCAAGTACTGCTCATCCAGGCGCAGGACCGGGCTGAGCAAAGGGGACAGCAGGGCGCGGTACTGATCGATGCGCTCCAAGGCTTGCAGCAGGTGATCCGCTTGCTCCAGCAGCAGGCTGGCGGCACCGTGGTGCCCGGGCCACAGACGCTGGCCGTAGAGAAAGCTGCTGTCGTCGGCATCGAGCAGCCGCTGCGCATTGCCGATCAGGCGCAGGAACTGCTGTGGGCTTATCAGCGCGTTGCCGCCGACGACGTCGTCATAGAACAGCCCGCAGCCGCGTAGAAGGTGATGGGTATCGATCTGCCGCGAGCGCGCCAGGTCGATTAGCGCAGCTGGCAGGTGGTGGGCGGTGATGAAGCGGCTGTCGCCGTCATAGCCATTCATGCCTTGCACGCCTTGCGGCTCTTGGCCTGGGCCAAGGCGTAGTTGAGGCGTTTGAGCAGGTGGTCTTCGTCTTCGTCCAGCGCCATCACGCTGGCCACCGTGGCTGTGAGGTGCAGGCGCTCGCCATGCCGGGCGGTGTGGTGGGCGAGGTGGGCGATGCTCTGGCGCAGGGCCTCGGCCATGGCCTGGGCCTGACGCTCGCCGGTGCTGGGCAACGCTGCGACGAAGCGATCGCCGGCCAGGCGGCAGAGTATGTCCTGCTGGCGCAGGTTGAGCAGCAGCAGCTGGGCGACTACTTGCAGCACCAGGTCGCCTTCTTCCTGGCCATAGCGCTGGTTGATCTGGTTGAAGTCGTCGAGGTCCACGACCACAAGCGACAGTGCCTGCTGTGCGCTGGCGGCCTGGGCAATGGCTTGCTGCAGGTGCTGGCGCAGGTACCGGGCACCGGACAGCGGGGTGAGCTTGTCGAACAGGCGGTGTTCGCGGAACAGTTGCTCACGCTTGCGCATCTGCGCGGTGATGGCGTGCTGTTCTTGCTGCAGGTGGTACATGCCCAGGGTCAGCAGCAGCATGCCCAGCGGCATGGGCGCAGTCTCCAGCCAGTTATCCCAGGCCGCCTCGTCGGGCAGGCTGATGAATTCGTCGAGGGTGTCCATCCACATCGAGAAGGCGATGAAGCTCAGGCCCAGCGACAGCAGGCGGGTGACCCGGCCAGCAGGTCGCCCACGCAGCAACATGACCAGCCAGCCGCAGAGGATCAGGCAGGTGCCGCCCTCGCCGGCGACGTCCATCCAGTTTATCTCGGCCCAGGCTTTGAGCGTGCCGGCGGCCAGGTAGACGAGCAGGCCGGCGTTGGCGGCCAGTAGCAGGCCGGCCAGCGTCAGGGCGTGCTGTTTGAAGAGAGGGCTCAGGGGCATGGGTTGTCCTGTGATTGTATTGTTGCCTGTGCTGGCACTGTCGCTGGCACAGGCAGAGCAGCATGCAAGCCATTTATCTCAAACCGATGACGCTCACTTGCTCCGGGCCGTGCAAGGGAGCCCGTCCGGCCCCACGCTGGCCTTGCAGTACCGTTCGTTGGCGAGCGCCAGCTTGGGCTCCTGCAGGAACTTGCGTCCTTTGACATCACGCGTGATATCAAACGCGTCGTATAGCTGGTCGTCAGCCGAATAGGTGCGCACCTGCAGGCGGTTTCGCTCGACAGCGATAGTCTGGTACAGCTGGGTATCCTCGGCTGTGCGGTCCGGCTGGTGGCGAGCACGGTCGTTCAGGCCGTACATCTTCGAGCCGGTGACCGAGACCATGTACACCGGGCCGATCGCCTGTTTCGCCTGATGTGCGGCACGTGTGGCCTGGCGCCCTTCGGCGTGGGTCAGGCGGCTGTAGCAGTGGTCGTGGCCTTGCAGTACCAGGTCGACCTTGTAGCGCTCCAGCAGCGGTTGCCAGGCCGCCTTGAGCGGCTCGGTATCATCGGGGCGGGCACAGGTATAGAGCGGCTGGTGCATGACCACGATGTTCCACTGTGCCTTGCTGCTTTTCAGTACCCCCTCCAGCCAGGTGGTTTGCGCCTGCAAGGTGCCCAGGTCGAGCGCCGAGGTGCCGTCCAGCACCACGAATCGCACATTCTGGTAATCGCTGAAGTAGCTGGTTGCAGTCACACCGGGGGCACCGTTGCGCGGCAGGGCGAACTGCGCCGTTACATGGGGGCTGAGGCTGCGGCTTTCGCTGCCATCGGGGTTGAGGGTTTCCAGGTACTCGTGGTTGCCGAACGCGGTTAGCTGCGGGATGGCAGCGTACGACCAGCCGCCGGCCTGGTTCCATTCACCCCATTCATCGTCATGGGCGAGGTCGTCGCGCGATGCCACCAGGTCGCCAGCGTGCACCACCAGGGCGGGGTGCGCCACGCTGCGCAACGCCTGCCGAATGGTGCGCGAGGCGATGGCGAGGATGTCGTTCTGGGTGTCACCCAGGTAGATGAACGAGAACGGCGCAAAGGTGGCCTTGGCCGTGCGGAACTGGTGCCATTCGCTCCACCCCGCGCTGCCCTTGAGGCGGTAGACGTACGCGGTGTCCGCTTGCAGGTGGTCCAGACGCACCTGGTGGTAGTTGGCTGGGCCGTTGTCGCTGTCCAGGCGCTGGGTGCTGCCACCCAATGGGCTGGCCTTGGTTGCCAGCGAAGGGCCGGCGAGGGCTGGGCCGAGTTCCAGCACCGCGTCGGCCTGGGCCAGGTCGGTGCGGTAACTGATGGCCATCTGCGTGGCTGCGTTCTGGCCGGGGGTCAGCACGATACGGTCGGCCAGCTTGCCGGCGGCGTAGGGCAGGCCGGCGGAGCGCGGGATTGCAGCGGAGTCATTGGCCTGGGCATGAGCCTGTGCGGCGCAAAGCAGGGCGGCCAGTAGCAGGGGGCGGTGCATGGGGATTCCTCGATGAGCCCGGAAGGCGTGATGGGCGCAAAGGAAACAAAGCCGGATGACGGTTCTGTTACCGGGCGGGGGGTCGATTTGGCTCAGCTGATCGTCAGCAATAACGCGATTTCAAGTGGTCGGTAACGGCCCCGCGCCGCCAAACCGGCCCCACAGCTGAGCCACAGGTTTGCAGGGCCTGGCCAGGGCCGCAGCAGGCCTCAGGTCATATCAGCTCAAATCGGGCTGAAATCTGCGTGAAAGCCTCGTTTTCAAGCCGTCCAGCCCAGCGCTGTCACGCAAGTGCCACACACACTTTCTAGCTTTCGCAGCCATTCCCGGGGTTAACCGGGTCACTGCAAGCGAGGGTTTAAAGGTGGCAATGCCGTTTCGTCATATCCGCAACGCCGGATTCCGGGTCAGCCTGCTGGCCGTTGCCATTACCACCGCTCCGGCCTGGGCAGAAGATGCGGTCGAGCGGGTCGAGGTGATCGGCCAGGCGGCTAGCATCGACAAGGCGCTGCGTGAGCAGAAAAGCGCCGACAGCATCAAGAGCGTGGTGCATGCCGATGGGGTCGGTCAGTTGCCCGATGACAATGCTGCCGAAGCCCTGCAGCGTATCCCCGGGCTGTCGGTGGAGCGCGATCAGGGGGAGGGCCGCTTCGTCAGCGTGCGCGGTATTGCCCCGGACCTCAACAGCGTGACCATCAACGGCACTTTGGTACCGGCCCCCGAGGGCGATCGCCGAGCCGTGGCACTGGATGTGCTGCCCGCCGAGCTGGTGCAGTCGCTGTCGGTGGTCAAAACCCTGACCCCGGACATGGACGCCAACTCCCTCGGCGGCACCATCGAAGTCGAGAGCCTGTCGGCGTTCGACCATGACGGGCTGTTCTACACCCTCAGCGGTGAAGCCAGCCATGACACCAACGTCAGCCGCGACAGCCCGAAATTCTCCGGCGCAGTCAGCGACCGCTTCAGCCTGGGTGACGGCATCAACAACTTTGGCGTGGCTGCGGCGTTCAGCTGGCAGAAGCGCAAGTTCGGCTCGGACAACGTCGAAACTGGCGGCAACTGGGATTTCGAAGACGGCGCCCGGCTGGAAGAGGTCGAAGCCCGCGACTACCAGATCACCCGTGAGCGCACCGGCCTGGGCCTGAACTTCGATTACCAGCCGGATGACTTTTCCAGCTATTACCTGCGCACCCTCTACAGCAAGTTCAAGGACACCGAGACGCGCAACGCCGAAGGCCTGGAGTTCGCCGACCCACAGGGTTCCGGCCAGCGTGGCGAGGCCGAAGGCTGGCGCGACTTGAAATCGCGCGAGGACACCCAGGAAATCCAGTCCTACGTGCTTGGCGGCGAGCGCATCCTCGACCAGTGGACCATCAGTGCCCAGGCCGGCTACAGCCAGGCCACCGAGCACGATCCGGGCGGCATTGCCGGCGCCAGGTTCGTTGGCGATTTCGACGAGGTCGGTTTCGACGGCACGCGCAAGCCACGGCTAAGCGCGGGCAACGACTTCTACGACCCGGCCCGGTTCACACTCGACGAAGTGGAGTGGGAGAAGGTTGACGGCAAGGACCAGGAAAAGAACATCCGCCTGGACCTTGCCCGCGACTACGATTTCGCCGACGCCTCCCAGGTCAAGTTTGGCGGCAAGCTCAGCCGCCGCGACAAGACCAGCGACACCGAAACCTGGGCCTATGACGGGTTCGATGACATCAGCCTTGCCGATTATCAGGGCAGCAATGTCGACTACGCCCTCGGCAACTTCGGCAACGGCATCAGCGCCAGCGCAATCAAGGGCCTGATCGGTAACCTCGACCGTGCGGCCTACTACGATGAGGAGGCCTCGCGCATCAATGACTTCGACATGAGCGAGGACATCAACGCGGCGTACCTGATGAACACGCTGGACATCGGCGACTGGCGCCTGATTGCCGGTCTGCGTTACGAAGGTACCAGGTTCGAGGCAAAGGGTACTGGCCTGCGCGAGGGTGTATACGAGAGCGTCGACAGCAACAATCGCTATGACCACTGGCTGCCGGGCCTGCACGCGCGCTACCAGTTGTCCCCGGCCACGGCCATTCGAGCCGCCTGGAGCAACACCGTGGTGAGGCCGACCTTTGGTCAACTGGCGCCGGGTTTTGTCATTGATGAAAACGATGCGTCGTTCGGCAACCCCGAACTCAAGCCGCTGGAGTCGATGAACTTCGACCTGGGCATCGAGCACTACATGGGCCGCGCCGGCACCGCCTCGGCGTTTCTGTTCTACAAGGATATCGACCACTTCATCTACAGCACCGACCTGGCGGGCACTGGCGACTGGGTGGACTTCGACGAAGCGCTCACCTTCGAGAACGGTGGCGGCGCCAAGCTGTATGGCCTGGAGCTGGCGTATTCGCAGAAGTTCGACTGGCTGCCGGCACCCTGGAACGGCTTGCTGCTAGGCGCCAACCTTACCCTCAGCAAGTCTGATGCAACCCTGCAAGGGGCCACCGGCAAGCGCAGCATCGACCTGCCCAATCAGTCCGACACGGTGGGCAACTTCATGGTCGGCTGGGAAAACGACCGCTTCAACATGCGCCTGGCCGCCAACTACAAGTCGGGCTACCTGCTGGAGCTGGGTGCCATCGACGACAAGGCCCACGACCAGTATGCCGATGACCAGCTGCACGTGGACTTCAAGGCTGGCTACTTCCTGACCCCCGAGCTGCAGTTGACGTTCGAGGCGCAGAACATCACCGATGAGTCCTATTACGTGTACAGCGGCCACCGTCGCTACAACGCCCAATACGAAGAATACGGCCCGACCTACAAGATCGGCTTGACGCTCACCCATTTCTGACCCGCACCCTTCACGGATATTGCCTGCTCATGCGTATGTTTACTTTGTCCCTGCTGGGGCTGTATGTAGCCCTGGCCCACGCGGCTGCGAGCGCGGCGCCGAGCCTCACGCTCGACCGCAGCGTTATCGACAGCGAGACCAGCCAGTGGCTGGCACCCACCCCGGCACTCAAGCAGGCCGAACGCCTGCAACTGACCGCCAGGGAGCTGCAGCTGATTGACCGCCAGGGCCGTGTGCTCGGCGCGTTGCCGGGCCGCTTCGAAACCCTCGACCACCGCGCCGATGGCACCGGCCTGATGGTCGCCACCGTCGACAAGAAGCGCCAGCAGGCGTTGCTGGCCCGCTTCGATGCACAAAGTGGTTGGGGCGCCCCGCGCTACCTGCCCAAGACCCGCTATGCCATCGAGGGCCTGTGCCTGTACCGCGACAGCGCCGCCAACGACTTCCTGTTCCTGGTTGGCGAGGAGGGCATCGGTGAGCAGTGGCTGGTCGCCGAACATGGCCAGCCGCTGGCCGAGGCACGCCAGGTGCGCGCCCTGAGCCTGCCGCCGCAGAGCGCGTTCTGCCAGGCGGATGATGCAAGCCATAGCCTGTACGTAAACGAAGAAAACGTCGGCCTGTGGCGCTACGAAGCTGCTGCCGAAGCACCCCTGGTGCGCGAGCCGGTGGACCTGGTGGCACCGTTCGGAAGCCTGGCCAAGGCCGCCGCCGGGGTGGCCTTGGTGCCCGGGGGCCTGATGGTGCTGGACCCGGCCGCCAATGCCTTGCACCTGTACCAGGGCCGCGCCGGGCAATGGCTGCGTGATGGAGCCCTGAGCTTGCAAGGGCTGAAAGAGCCGGAACAGATCAGCGCCCGTGTGAAAGGCAAAGGCCTGGAACTGTTGCTGGCCGACGACCAGGGCACGCACCTTGCGACGCTGGGCTGGAAGCCAACGCCAGCGCCGATTGCGCCTCCGGTGGTACAGATCAAGGCGCAGGTGCAGACCGACGGCGTGCCCAGCCTTGGCGATGCGGCGGACGACCCGGCAATCTGGGTCAACGCGCGCCAGCCCGAACTGAGTCGGGTACTGGGCACTGACAAGAAAGGTGGGCTGCTGGCCTATGACCTGCACGGCAAGCAGCTGCAGGACCTGCGTGTGGGCCGCCTGAACAACGTCGATGTGCGCAGCGGCTTCCAGCTCGGCGAACGTCAGGTCGACCTGGCCGTGGCCAGCAACCGCGACCGCAACAGCCTGCACCTGTTTGCCATCGACCCGGCCAGCGGCCAGTTGAGCGACATCGGCCAGGTGCCGACCGAGCTCAAGGAAATCTACGGCCTGTGCCTGTTCAAGGATGCCGATTCGGCCATTTACGCCATCGCCAATGACAAGGATGGCCGCTTCGTACAATACCGCCTCGACGGCAGCAGCGGCCAGGCGGGCGGCACCTTGGTGCGCAGTTTCAGCACCCCGACCCAGTCGGAGGGTTGCGTGGCCGACGACCGCAACCAGCGCCTGTTCATCGGCGAAGAAGACGCCGCGGTCTGGGCCCTGGACGCCCGTGGCGATGGCCCGACCCGCCTGGACAAAGTGATCGGCGTGGGCGGCCTGGTCAAGGACGACATCGAAGGCCTGGCGCTGTACCACGGCAAGGGTGGCGATTACCTGGTGATCTCCAGCCAGGGCAATGACAGCTACGTGGTGCTCGAGGCCAAACCGCCGTACCGGCTGCGCGGCCGCTTCCAGGTAAGCCTGGACGCACAGCGCGGTATCGATGGCGCCTCGGAGACCGACGGCCTCGACGTGACCTCGGCCAACCTCGGCGAGCCCTGGGCAAAGGGCCTGCTGGTCGTGCAGGACGGTCGCAAGCGCATGCCCGAAGGCAACCAGAACTACAAATACGTGCCGTGGGCGGCGGTGGCTGAAGCATTGGGCCTGGAGTAATCGCCGCCTGTCATGCCACCGCAACCTGATTGCCTTTGACTAAGACTCACATTGAAAGGACACGCCCCATGCAAACCCCAACTCCGCTCGAACACACCACCGTCTGGGGGCTGGTCAGCGAAGCCAGCCTGGTGGTCCAGGCCGTAATGCTTTGCCTGGCCCTGGCCTCGCTGCTCAGCTGGTACCTGATTATTCAGCGTGGCAGCCGCCTGCGCCGTAGCGAAAGGCACAGCAGGGCGTTTCTCAAACAGTTCCGGGAAAGCGAAGTCGGCCAGCTGTATCAAGGCATCAAGACGCAACAGCCTCACGTCGATGCCGGGTTGCAGCAGCTTTTTGTATCCGGCTATCAGGCGTTCCAGCAGCTGCAACCTGGCCAGCAGCCCGACAGCGTGCTCGAGGGCGTCGAACGCAGCCTTCTGGTTGCCATCGCCGAGCAGGAAGAGCGCCTGGAGCAGGGCTTGCCGTTCCTTGCCACGGTCGGCTCGGTCAGCCCCTATATAGGCCTGTTTGGCACCGTTTGGGGCATCATGAATTCGTTCCTGGGTTTGTCCCAGGTGCAGCAGGCGACCCTGTCGACGGTGGCCCCTGGGATCGCCGAAGCGCTGATCGCCACCGCCATAGGCCTGTTCGCGGCGATTCCGGCGGTAATGGCCTATAACCGCTACTCGGCGCGCAGCCAGACCTTGATCAGCCGCTACTACGCCTTCGGCAACGAACTGCAAGGCCGCCTGCAACGGCGCTTGCAAGGCCAGCCCAGCAACCTGGCGGCAGCGGCCTGAGGAGGAACATGCGATGCTCGCCAGACCCGTCCGCAAGCATGGCCTGAAGGCCGAAATGAACGTGGTGCCGTACATCGATGTGATGCTGGTGCTGCTGGTGATCTTCATGGTCACCGCGCCGATGCTGGTACAGGGCGTGCAGATCGAGCTGCCCAAGGTGGCCGCCGAGGCACTGCCGGCACCCAGCCAGCAGCGGATCGTCACGCTCTCGGTGAAGGCCGATGGCAGCTATTACTGGCACCTTGGCAGCGAGGTGGACACCAGCCGCCAGACCGATAGCGCCGTGGACACCGCGCAGATGCGCGACAAGATCGCAGCCATCGTCGCCCAGGACCCGCAGACCCAGGTGTACCTGCGCGCCGACCGCAACACCGAGTATGCCGCAGTGGTGGCAGGCATCGCCGAGCTGCAACGCGGCGGTGTCAGCCGCCTGGGCCTGATCACCGAGGCGCCGTAACCATGAGCAAGCTGACTTTTGACCCTGCCAGCTGGCGCGACCACGGTATGGCGTTTGGTGTGGCGTTTGCACTGCACGCGGGGCTGGTCTATGTGCTGTTCAACCTGTCGCATACGCCGGTGCTGCAACCGGTAGCGGCAGCGGTGATCCACACCCAACTGGTGCACGTGCCGGCACCCGTAGCGGTGCCTGAGCCGCCGGCGCCCGAGCCTGTGGTCGAGAAGCCCGCGTTGCCGACGCCCAAGGCCCAGATGCCGGTCGTGGATGAGGCCGCATTGGCACTCAAGCGTGTGCAGCAGCAGAAGCGCGATCTGCAACAGAAGCGCGATCAACAACAGCGTCAGGAACAGGAACAGGCGCGCAAGCAACGCGAAGAGGCTGAGCGGCGCGAGCGGCAACTGGCGCAACAAGAGCAGGCACGGCAGCAGCAGGCGCGAGAGGCTGCTGCCCAGGCTCGTGCCGCAGCCGAGTCGGCCAGCCGCCAGTATCTACCCATCGCCAAGGAGGCACCGGACTACCCGCAGCGGGCGCTGGATCGCAATATCGAGGGGGAATGCACGGTCACCTACACGGTCACGCCGCAGGGGCAGGTCAGCGATCCGCAGGTGGTGGGCCAGTGCCACCCGTTGTTCGTCAAACCGTCGCTGGCGGCGGCGAAGCGCTTTCGTTACCAGCCTCGGGTGGTGGATGGGCAGGCGGTGGCGGTGGCCAATGTAAAAAATACCTTCACATACAAGATTCGATGAATTGCAGACGGGCGCCATTGCCGCCGAATCACAAACAGACTGCCATCTGATTGGGGCAATGGCGTCCTTGTCATTTGTGCAAAGTTTGCTGTTCGCCGCCTACGCTGTCCAGAGTCTTGATCAGCAGGAGGCTCCATGAGCAATTTCCCTATCGTTGCCACCGTCTTGTCCATGGTGTTGGGCCTTTCTGTCACACGCCTGCTTCTTGGGGCGCTAACCGTCTTCCGTATCCGTCGCAACGCAACCCCAGACTGGGTTGCCCTGGTCTGGGCAGTCATGCTGTTCACCACCCAGATGGATTTCTGGTGGGCGGTCAATACGCTGCCGCAAGTAAGGGGGACCTTTTCGTTCCAGGAATTTTTGCTGCTGGTGTTGCTGGCACTTGCGCTGTTCGTTGCCTCGGCGCTGGTGTTGCCCAGCCGAAGTGAGGACGAACTCGAGGGCCTTCGTGTGTATTTCGAGCAGGATGGCCGATACGCGCTGCTGTTCCTGTCGGGCTATTACCTGCTTGGGTTTATCGTCAACATTCTCTTGTTCGGCGTTTCGCCCCTGGCGCTTTGGGGCGCATTTGACGTGATCATGATCGTGATCCCGCTGTGTGTGTTTGCAGCCAGCTCGCGCAAGGCCTATGCGCTGCTTACCGTGGCATTCGTACCTATCAATATTGCGGACCTGGTGATATCGCTACTTACGTGATCGAGGGTGACTGCGTCCATTAAAATCTATGCAGTGCAGCACAATAACTGTACAGGGTGCTATTGTTGTACAGTATTCGGGTGTGATCGAGGTCAGCATGGCGCACCGTGCTCGTTGGATCTACCTTTGTCTGCTACTGGCTGCCCTGTCGACGGCAGCGGCGGACTGGCGAGCGGAGTTGCCTGCGGCAAAACGCCTGGGCGTGGGTGAGTTCACCTGGTTTGGCCTGCGTCTTTACACAGCCCAATTATGGACAGCAGGGCCAGTTCATGACTGGAACCAGCCTTTCGCCCTTGAGCTCCTCTATCACCGATCGTTGTCCAAGGGCACACTGGTACAGGCCACCCTCGAGGAAATGCGCCGCCTCAACGGTGGCAGCATAACGTCGCAACAACGCACGGCGTGGACGCATGCGATTGAACAGGCATTCGTGGACGTGCGCCCCGGCATGCGCATTACGGGCTTGTACCTGCCGGGACAGGGTTGCCGCTTTTACGTCGACGGTAAACTCAGCCGCGAAATCGCCGACCCGGTCTTTGCCCGAGCGTTCTTTGCCATCTGGCTCGACCCCCGTGCCAGGGATACCCAACTGCGTCAGCGCCTGCTGGGGCTGGCTGGCAACGACCGAGGAACATGAACATGTACAAAGTACTGTTGCTGGCTTCCTGCCTGCTTCTGGGCAGCTGTGGCAATGTCGGTGTCGAGCACTATG
>Ga0213828_1000605_pt1 | contig 33885 bp, 33 predicted proteins | sample MC6MC0897MG_FD_180664 | JGI IMG/M metagenome (GOLD analysis project Ga0213828, IMG submission 180664) | Enriched soil aggregate microbial communities from Iowa State University, Ames, United States - MC6-MC0897-MG | ecosystem: Environmental > Terrestrial > Soil > Unclassified | place: USA: Iowa...
AACCGCTTCCCCTGCAACACTGACCATGAAGGCCGGAGAGTAAAATGGCTCAGTTTTTCATTAAGCGCCCGGTTTTCGCTCGGGTGGTCGCATTGTTCATTATTCTTTTCGGGATTATTGCGATCCCTAAACTGCCGGTGAGACGCTGGCAGAGCCTGCATTTCGTATGCAGGTACGTTGAACCACCATAGACTTGTTTTGGGGCTGGAAAACGCCACACATCGGGCTTGAATGCGTGCGATCAAACTGCTTTGGGATATTTAGAGACGTGGGCTGCGTCATAGCTTTTCAAGTTGAAAACTGTACGTGTTTGAAGCTTGGAACTACACGCCGCTATGAGATAGTATTCCCGAAGATCTGCCACTACTGACCAAGTGGCAATTTCTGGTGAAAGCTTAGATCATTTCTTACATACATAAGAGATAGAATTTTACGTCTAACTCACTGTTTAATAAGAAATTAAAGTGAATGGTGCCGAAGGCCGGACTCGAATTTCACACCCAATAGACTGATATCAATGTAGTTTATAAGCAGGAATAATTATTTATACCCACACTTGTACCCACAAGTTAAAATCCGTACAAAAAATAGACACTACGAGTGGGTATAAAGCCATACCAGTAGAACACCGATATGGCTATCAAAGCAAGATTCAGGCAGGCAGGAAAGTTTTCTTCAGAGGTACCAAAAGTTTGGTCTCAATATCCACTTGCTCATAGTTCTCAATAAGCGCACGGACGAGATCATCAAGCGTCCAGAGCGTTAGTGGTATCGTCGAACGGTCGGCTTCATATCGAGCATCTTTTGTAAAACCACCGGTACTGACATAAAGCCCGCGATCGTCTTTATGGCGACCTCCGATAAAGCTGCGGATCTGTTGGCTTCCCATTTGCTCCCTGCGATGTTTTACCTCAACGATAATACGTGGATTTTCAAAACCGAATCCATCAGGTGAAGCAATGATATCTTTACCCCGATCGGCTCCCGCAGGTGACACCTGCGTTTTATAGCCCATACTGCGTAAAACTCCGGCGACCAGATTTTGCATCTCGTCCCAGTCAAGAGAGTTGATGCGATCTTTGATACCTTCAAACGCGAGCATTTCCATATCGCGGAGCGGATCAGAAACGACCTCATCTTCATCCATCGCAATTGGATTCTGAGTAATCACATCTACCGTAGGTTTCTTATCCTGCAAAAGCTCTTCTAGAGCATATTCTGGAAGCTGGAAAACCGTCAGCGTGGAGCCCAATGTGTTTTTGGTAGCAACAGACAATCGATCGCGATCGATTTCTTCAGTATTCCATTTAATCTGTCGAGCGATTCCCATCCCCTCTTCTACCCATTCAGGGTGGTACTGGAAATCAGATGTAACCTTACCTAGCAGATAAGTACGATTGGCTGGCGAATAGGTAATAACCCAATCACCCTTTTGGATCTCATTCACAAAACGCCAGACCTGCGATGCACCAGAACGGGCTGTTCCCAGCTTTGTTAAGGGATCTGCCTCCTGGTATAAGGCGAGTAACTGGGCTCGGGACAGGCCGGGTTTGACTAATGGAGCCAGCTGAGACCAACCGATGCCTACAATTTGCTTATCGCGAAAATCGTCATAGAGCTTGCCGCCATCGCCACGAATCATCCACATTCTGTTGCCCATACCAGTCCCTTCATGAGGAAAAGAAATTAAGCTGGATCATAAGCTTGTTCGTCGCATGCGTCAAAACCATCAACAACGACGGCCCAGCATTCCCAGATTGTACTTGCGATAATGTGCCCAGTTAAAATTACAGCTTCAATTGGCATGATATTTCGTCCATATAAGTAAAAGCACCAACCAGCATCGGTAGGTGCTTTTATAATGGGTTAATCAGGCTGGCATGTGAATCAGGGAGGCTATTCCCAATGCTCACCGTGCCGCGCTAATACGATTTCTTTTCAATAAACCAGTTGCCTGTCGCGCCCTCAGAATATCGACTGCCCCCAGATATGGGGACTGTTCTTGCCAGTTGAATCCCCTGCGATCAATACGAACCAGCCCGTACTTTTCCACCAGAAAATTAACGGCATCGGCCAAAGATATACCGGCATCGATATGTTCCTGAATTACCGTTTCATCACTGAATGGTGTGTCGTTGAGTGTCAGGTCATAATGCTGTTCCAGCAGGCGTGCAATCAGCATTTGCCAGACTGCCACAGGCGACAGACATAGCGTCGCCGCCTGCGGAGTTGTTGCAGGTAGAGTTTTCATATTTGCTCTTGTGAAAGTAGTTAACGATAGGTGGAGTAAACGGCGATGTATACGTAGCCGCAACTGCCAAGGGTATCGGCTTCGCAGGTGAAACCATTGTGGTACAGGGTGACGCGGTGGGCATGGCGAGGATTCATTTCACCAGTAGTCAGCATCGATTCCATCTGGCTGATAAAATGCGGGAATTCCACATCCAGCTTAAGACATTCTGCTTCGCTGAACATACCGGTGATACTGGCCCGATCAGCCAGATAGTGCAGCCGGTTTCCCTCCTGTACCAGACGAGCGCCAAAGCAAGGTGCCACATTACGATTCAGTCCCCATTTTAGAAATGAATCGTTCTCTGAGTCAGTAGATTTCATTGAAGTGCCCTCATATCCAGCCTCGCTCAGCAAACGACACAATGCCATCTGATCCGATAACCAGATGATCAAGCGTGTTCACATCAACCAGTGCCAGCGCTTCTTTAAGCCTGCCCGTAATGTTGCGGTCACATTGGCTGGGCTCCGGATCACCGGATGGATGGTTATGCGCCAACACAACGGCCGCAGCATTGAAGCGAAGCGCTGATTTCACTACCTCACGGGGATGGACCTGCACATGGTTAATCGAACCGGCAAATAGCGTTTCACTCTCCAGTAAACGATGCTGGTTATCGAGATAGAGCACCATAAACACTTCCCGTTCTTGTCCTGCCAGCTGTAACCGAAGCCAGTCACGGGCAGCCGTGCTTGAGGTAAAGGACATGCCGGGCTGGCGCAGATATTTATCCAGCAGGTTGATAGCACGTCGAATGATCCGTTGGGCATAAGGTGTCAATCCGGAGGTCGCGGGGAGCAGGCAACCATGCTGGGCCATAACCGCCAGCGGAAAGAGTTCAGGCTGCGATGACTCTGGGGATAATACAGTATTCATGTCAGGCATTCCTTAGTCGATAAGATGCATAATGGCGCTGCATTCCGGATGGTTTAGCGCGTAGTCGCGTAAGCGATAATAGTGTCCAGTCATAGCGTCACACTCGGTGCGGCAGGCGTGGTGGCTGTAAGCCATTAGGCAGACTGCTATACCGGCAGCCTCTCCGCTCATCTCCGCATCGTTGCCATTCATCGGGTTGAACAACGTCCATTTCTCATCGTCAGGCTCCGGAGCCATAAATGCGCAGCTATTGTTGAGTGTGTAAAAGCTCCAGACGCCGCCGCGGTAATCAGCGCACAGGCGATCCATCCAGCCGAAGATTTGGGGCTCAAGGGTTATCCATTGTGGTATGGAGCCAAAGTGCTGCGGCCAGAAGCCGATGCGTAGCTCGTCAGGGACCACCGAGGCAGTAATTGCTGCCTGCTCAGCGAACTCAGGGTTGTGTGTATCCATTAAACTATCTCCTTATGCCGGAACGGTTGTTTAACGCTCGAAAAACGCGAGCATGTTTTCTGCCATTACCCACAGGGCGCGATTGAGCTTCACATCGCCATCAATACCGGTAACAGCACGGGTGCGGCTGCTTTTCCCCTGAGCTGTTCGCCCCGACAATCCCCCTTTCATCAGGTTCTCCTGCACGCGCTGGTATACGGTCCACAGGTCATCGCTGTAGTCCTCCCGGCGACGTGGGGTCAGCAACTGCGATACCGTGACCGGCTGGTGGTCTCCACCAAAGCGATACTTAAGCGCGGCATTCGCCAGGGCGTTACGGGCTGGTTCTGGCAGTGCCAGTGACTGCATTGCATCGCGCTTCTCCTCCACCCGGTCAAACACACCGAGTACTTCGTAAGCCCCTTCAATCACCTTCTCGACGACATTACCTTTATGCGGGACCCGCACTTCTCCGAACGACTGACCACAGACCAGGCCGTTGGTGCAGACACCACGAAATAGTCCCGGCAGCATCTGGTAGCTTGATGAGCCGTCATGGCTGTTCAGCAAAATGATTTCCGGCACCTGATGCCCGGTCAGTTGACCGGCACGGCGCAGGCGCAGCATGTGTTTGGTGTGCTCCCGCTTACTCAGGTCACGAACCTTCGTCTGGCAGGCAAAGAACGGCTCAAAGCCTTCACGCTGCAGGCCTTCGAGGATGGTGATGGTCGGGATGTAGGTGTAACGGGCTGAACGAGATTCATGCTTGTCACTCCCGAACACGCTGGGGACATGACTCATCAGCTCTTCGTGGGTCAGAGGCCGGTCACGGCGTATCTGGTTAATACGGCCAAAGCGGCTGGCTAATCGCATGGTTAACTCCTTATCTGATAATCAAATAAAAACAAAAAAGCCATGTTCCCGAAGGAGCATGGCCTGTTGCTATCTGGTGTTGGTGCGTAGCGGGCTGGAGAGGTCTGAAATTTAAATAATTAATCGCTGTAGTGTGTGGTCCGACACTCACTGAGGTCAGACAGTTCTTTTTGCGTATTCTTCAGACCCGGACTGAAGGAGCCAACTTTGTTATTGTTGACGTAAACATCGAAATTAGACGACTGACCCAGCGCGTCAATAAATGACACCCAGGCGTTATCGCCATTCCTCCAGCCGAGGGATGAAGGTAATGGAAACTGACTGTTATCCATGACCACCGTTATTTCTGTCCCGTCGTCGTGAGAATTCAGCATAGTACCATTGGGCAGGGTCACTAATACGCCATGTTGCAGAATGTTCTGTGCATCCGGATTACCGGTGCAGTTGAGGTTAAAAATCGCCTTCTCAGGGCTACTGATAATGTATTCCGTCACTCCCATCCCATAACCACTCGACCACATATTGGGTATAGCCTGTGCTGTTGATACAAAAGTAAGTAAAGCTGCTGTAAATATTACGTAAGGCAGTCGCATAATGTTGTCCTCAAATCATGTAATAAAGCTTTTGTTGTTCAAAACAATAAAGTAATGAATAAAAAGTTGGGTTATTTTATTTGTTTGTAGCGAAACGCTTCTTTCCCGGCATAAATCCCGACGAGGTCGTCATAACGAGGGTCCTTTTTATTCGGGCGGAACGTTACTTTCATATCCGGACTGCACATATCCTTCATGGTGAGATTGAATTCTTTACCTGGCGTAATGGTATACCCTGTTGCCACATCGTCTTTACTCGGAGTGATCCACCCCCATATACCACCCGGACAATCTCTGGAAGGTTTCGAGCGAACAACAATAAACCATCCCATTGAATCCACTTCCGTCGCTGTACACAGTTTTCTGACCTGGCGGTGGGCATCACACCAGAATATATTCCCACTCTTATTATTCACTGCTGCAGGCAGGAACCCGCTATAAGGACGTGCTGCGTGAGCATTACCTGCGATAAGTAAGGGGAACAATATGACTGGCAGTAAAGACAATAATTTCAATTTTTTCATTGCATTAACCTTACATTTAATTATGGAGACCATCTCTAATCAGTTTGTCCGGATTGCCCCCGACTTTCTGATGGAGAAAATGAATTCAGCGACTGTTGAATAAAACGGAAATGAGGTAAGGCTGAGATAAAATGTTTGTCCTCCGACAGCTGATGGAGAAGCTCACTGCGAATAAATGTTTCCCGGGATGGCCTTACCAGATGAATCTCATCCAGCCGAAAGACACGTAATTGCCCATGATGTTCAGCGACCAGATACCAGTAACCGTCCAGAGCGATTAGTCGGTAAGGTGCAACGGCCTCATGACGCTCCCCTTCAGTCAGAACGGTGATACGCTGACATCCCGAAATAGCTTTGACCAGCCTGTAGAAGGAGAGCTTTCCTGCCGGGGGATGAGGTCTGTCCTGACACCATACCAGACAGGGTCGATCATCACAGTCCAGCAGGCTGCTGACCAGTCGCCGGTCAAATCCCGGGAAAACCCCGGCCAGCCCCGTGCGGTGAGCAAAGGTCAGAATATCTATTTCCTGCCGCGTACTGTGAATATCCGAGCGCAGACTGCACTGCCCCTGGTAATAATCCAGGTCGAGATACATCAGACGTTCCCGAAAGTCACGACGTAACGTGCGCTCTGACACCCCGAATTCAGTTGCCAGTTTGCGAATAAACAGAGTTTCACCGGACACCAGGCGGCTGATAATCAACGACAACCTGACGGCAAGCCGGTCATGTCGCCGCTCCTGAAGCGTCATGAAAGATTTCTCCTGAGAAGTTAACTCTCTGAATTAATAATGATTACTTTAAAGGAAGAAGTGGACAGGGTATGGACAACATCGGAACTATTTTTTATGAGCAGTCCAGCCTTGTGGGCGCTCGTCTGAAAGATAATGATGCTTCGCCTGATTTAATTGATGATAAAACGCAGTGGAAAGGACGTGACCACAATCAACAAATCATTAACAACCAGTTCATCATTCGCAGAGAAAATTGCGATATCAGAAGAATATCCAGTCCCAGACGGCCCGTGCGACCGACACCACCACATCACGCACGCTACGAATCACCGTTTTCAGCGATGCAGGCATGAACGAAGATGATTCTGCGGTATCGAAAACCCGGCCCACAGCTTCACCGAAACTGTCACGGGCCTGCGACTTTACCGGCTCTGTGCAGAGTCTCCCTTGCAGTTGTGTCACCACCGGGCTGGTGGCGCGGTCAGGCAGACAGCGCATCATGGCTGCCACCATCTCCTCAATGCCCCATCCAGTGCGGGCTGACACCACACAGACCGGATGATGCGGTTTAAACATCGCCATAATCGCAGCCTGCTTCGCTTTAAGATTTCCCAGTTGGTGCGGTGAAGGTTTGCTGGTGAGGGTATCCCATTCATGACAGGGTTCGATTTTGTCGGCCTGGTTAATCACAAACAGTACCTTTTGCCTGTAAGGTTGCATCACACCGTGCCAGAACAGCTCGTCCACGGTCAGTGCCCGATCATCGGCCTTAATGACCCACAGCACCAGGTCCAGCTCCGGCAGCATACGGCGGTACAGGGCACGGTATTCGTGATCCCGCCGCCCGTTTTCACCTACACCCGGTAAATCGACAATCACCAGACTGTGACGACCGCTGCGCAACCGAAAGCGCAGTACATCGCGAGTACAGGCGTTCACGTCACTCACCGGGGACACCTCGCCCCGGAAAAGTTCGTTGCAGAGAGAGGATTTACCTGCACCACTTTTGCCCATGATGCCAATCACCGGCTCGTAGTGGGTCAGGTTCTGGATACGTTCAAGAATAAGCTGGCGAAGCGTGTACGGAAGCGACGCGAGCGATTGTTCAAAGGCCTGAAGGCCATCAGGTTTATTCATACAGTAGTCTCAGCGTGAAAAATTAAAAACCCCGCGTTCCTGTCAGGAAGGCGGGGATTCACTGAGATAATATCTGTCTGAAATTATTTGGAATTTTAGATTAAACGTAAAGGAAATTGTGCAGTCCAGAATTGAACGATGTCCGCTTAGTGCCAGGAGCGGGCGTTACTCACATCGTGACTCATTAATAAATAGGAGTAGATCAGTATGAGTTGTTAATAGGGCTGCTGCATCAGCCCTGTGTCAGAAACAATATTGTGGCGACATTTCATAAGCTGGTCTGCCACTTATACTGGCCATTCAATAGATTTGAACTTTTCAAGAGAAACCTTAGCAAAGTCGGGTTCAACCATGTTTGCGTAGTCAATTAACCCACGGATGTGTGACTTTAGCCCCCATACAGAGTCGAATTTTCGATTGAAGGCATGTTGCACAGGCCCCACCTTTTCCAAGAAGTAGAGATGTTGCCGAATGGTGTCCCTTGTACCCTTCGCTAGCTTTGGAAATTCTGATTCTACATTCAAGCCTAATATGATCTTTTTACCACCTGGCGGTACAATTGTAGTTTTTCTGTATTGTGGCCGAAAGCCAGACTGCGAAATGATTTTGTAAGCCTCAAAAACAAAATTCTTAGCCCGAGATCGTCCAAAACTCTTGTCTCTTGTAGAGAAGCTCAGGTCATCACTATAGCGTGTATAAACTAAGCCATTCTTTTGGGCCAAGGCATGCAAAGACTTATCACAGTGTTTCATTACGAGATTTGCAAGGAATGGGCTAGTGGGCGCTCCCTGCGGCAAATAACCTAGCAACGTCTGGTGATACAGCGGGATAGCCTCATTGAATGCCTTTACCCGCCACTGTGGAAACTTGAGTCTAGGGCCTACACCAGAGGTGCCAACCGTACATAGACGCGCAAGCTCAAAGGCTACTAATGGTTGATAGTTTAAAGATCTAAAAATACGGTAGACCTGAATTTCAGACACTGAACTGAAGAAATCTGCAATATCAATCTTAATGAGCCATTTAGCTCCGCAATGTCGCAAAGCGCACTTCTGAATTGAGCTTCCCTTTCTGAAAGCATGACTTGCAGGATGAACAGGCAGGTCTTTGAGAATATATTCACTGATCCAACGCTGAGTGTGCATCAGCTTTGGGGATGGAATATGAATAAAACGGCGTCCACCAGATCGCTTACGAATAGAAAACTTCTTATAAATTTCAAGGTTCTCGACCCCTTTTATTGCACCCCGACACACGAAACTGCGAAGCAACTCGTATTCAACACTAGTACGTTTGGCCAAGTGTTTGAGACTTAAAATGGGGGGGAGGGTGTATTCCGAGTAAATAAGAAGCTCGCTCTGGGCGATAGCATCATTGAGCAAGGATTCTGGAAGCCCGTTGGCTAGCCCCAGGTTTTTGTAGGATTGAGAGGACCACATATAACTACTCCGATGCGTCGCCGCAGGCGACGGCGCGCTCTGGTGACCCAAGACTTACGCCGGAAGAGGCAGAGTGCGCCGTCTCCAGCCAAGCGTGGGCTTTTTCGTGAGGCTCAGGAAATCCATACCCCAACATCCACTGTAAGGTGGTGTAGCAACCCTCTATCATTCCCCGAGGGGTAACTTTGTGTTGCTCGTTAGCACTAGTCATACGTAGTCTCTCTCAGTTGCCTAGGATAGTAGTAGTCGGAACCAACGGCAAGATATCCTTTTGGTGAAAAGGATATCTGCTTCGCCGCAGATAGTTCCGAGAGTCCCCGAGGGGTGATCCTTCGCTCAGGGGTTAGGAATTTCCACTTAATACATTTCGAAAGAAGTAGTTCACAGTCCTTTGAGTTTAATCCTGTCGCATAGCAAATAGTTGAACGCTTACGTTGGCCTTTTGCGATCAACCCTAGAACCACGAGAATGAGAGTTCCAACCGTCCCCCTCCTCATTAGTGCACCTGACCTCGCCAATCGTGTCTGACCTACATCATGGAGGGTTTGTATGGGATCACCACACACAATTTCAGGTGGAAAAACCGAAGCCGTTACTGTATCCACAGTCCTATTTGGAAATATACCAACCCACTTCCCTTTTTGGTCATCGGAATCCCATAATATAGCTGGTGTATTGTTAGGACACCCATGCTCAAAAACAAGCGAAGACATACTTTTTTGATAACCCCACCAAAAATGTTTTCTCCCTTTCAATGCCTTACGCCCATATTTCTCACAAAGTTTCAGTAGTGCCTCTCTTCTTTCCACCTTAATTGGGAGGGTTATAAAGGTTGCTGAATCTCGGTAGATAATCAATTCTGGAGACGCTTTCAAAAATCCTAGGCGCCTGAGTCCTTGAGCCGTGGCAGAATAAGCTACAACCTGAATTTTAATGTGTTTTGATGATAGCCAAGAGGCTATAGTTCTATCTCTCCAGAATGCATCAATAAAATCAGAGACTCTCTGCCCAGATCCAATATAGTCATCAATAAACATCAGAGAGTCACATCTCTGCGCTCGAAGTTCTTCTTTAGAAGGGTGGTTTAGAATTTTTTTCGGATTGGCTTTAGAAAGTTGTCTAATTATTTGAGCTATAATTGCTTCGCTACCTTGATCTGACGAGATACCGATCGAGTTTACATTTTTCCCATTGTTACTTTTAATTACTTGATCAAAAAATGGAACTACATGGCTGCTGAATAACTGGCCTTTATCGTGTTTCTTTTTTAGTTCCCTTACGGCATAAAGGGCGACTGGACCCGCTATCTTTGTTGAAACATCCAAAATAAGGGCTTCAAGATTTCGACGAAATTCAGTATGGGAGACAAGAGTCAGTGAGTTAAGCAGAAGCTTCGCAGTTTCCTGGTCTAATGCATCGAATTGGCTCAACCATCTTTCGCCTTGCTTAGTATAGATTAGTTTTCTTGAATCAAGTTGATTTTTATTAATTTTCTCATCTCCCAATCTACAGTTTCCATGTTAATCTATGACATATCTATCGAATAGCCACAGGTTAGTTAGGTCGATATATCGAACCTAGTAATCTGACTAAAATAGTCGTCGAGTGCAAGTTACGCCATTACTTCCGCTTCTCGCTCATAGCGGACCTTCAGAGCTTGCCTGCACGCTTCGAGCCAGAAGTAAACGTTCTAATTTTCATACCTCAGCTATGTGCTCTGTACGTCACGGGACAAGAGGGAGTAGTTAGAGAACCCTGGTCGATTCAAATTCATAACAGCACTGAGAAATCAGACGAAGAAACCACTGAGATCACGACGCTATTTAGCAGATCGCCGATAAGATTTCGCCGCTTGCCAGGCATGTTTCATCTTCTCAATAAACTCCAGCTTCTCTTCGGGTTGGACGTTCCACACATCTATAGCCGCAATAATCATGTCATAACGCATAGACGTATTATAAGGGCGAAGATAGCCAGCTATTCGTCCTTTTCCTTTGAGATAGTCCCAGAGATATACTAACTGAGTTTCATCATCACGTGACATCCAGTCAAAATCTGTCAGAAAAAAATCGTATTGCTCAAGCCAGCGCTCATGCAGCTTTTTGAAATAAGAGATCTTATCTCCAAGTGAGCATGGAGCTTCATCAATGTATCTCATCACACCATTGATGAGTTCACGCTCAGTTACCGGGGTGGGGTTGTACAGATCGGTACTTGCGCCCGCGTTCAGATAAAATCGAGAGAAAACACGTTTCGGTTTTTTCGAAGCTGTGGTCTGTGGATTGGTTATCAGGTCCCAATCGATATCGTCCAGGTCGATATTCAAATTAGGGAAATCAAGATTTGTGAAGATATTATTATCCATTAAAAGAGAATTAAAACTTCCTGAACAACCGACGTCATTCCCCAACCCACCAACTGTCAGCCCTGCAGATAATACTGGGTATTCAAAAATATAATGGTGAGCAAACCACGATGCTCTTGGTGTACCTTTGAAACAATCAAAATAGTCTTTATCAATCAGTTGCAGGTCAGCCCATTCTTTAAGTGTTTTCCGCGCAACTTTGATTCTGTCCTGATCGCCAAGGAAATGCCGTTCAAGGATCTGAGAGATTAAACGGCGAAATTGATCCGGCGAATCATAAGTACTCCACTGTAAGGAGTGATCAGTGTTGGAAAGCGCACCCAGCATTTTTAGATACATGATCTCGTAACGGATCATATCGTAATGCAACATCGTCTCTTCCCTCTAATTCTGGCTCCCGAACACAGATTAGCATGAGCATCTTTTATGTGGAGAGAGACGGGTCACAGGCTGAGGAATGACTGATTTCTTACTGATATCTTGCTGATTTTATTGTGATATTACTTTGACGTTTTACTGCATTTTCCTGTAGTTTTTACTCTACTATCCTCCTCTGTTCACCTCTTTAGAATCCTTAAACAGCTGATATGAACATTTGGGTTTTTAGTATAATTAAGGGCACTTCCTGTTTCTATACCACCCTGTTCATAGCTCCTTCCCCCAACAAGCAACCCTGCCAGTCTTCCGCTGGATACACAGTTTCCTTTATCTGCTGCATCCCCGCCTCTCTTAAAAATTACATCTCATCCCAATCCTTTGTACTCCACCTGACAAAGGATAAATCAATGCACACACCTTACCCTTTTAATTCCAGATACACGATGAACTGGTTTCTACTTTCTCTACTCAATGACCACCTGAATCAGCTACTGAACCGATACTCCCGAATACAGGCACTCAGACTCGACCTGTTCTATCAGAAAGGTACAGAGCGCTATAAACGTCATTCATGGAACGAAACAGAGCGAGAAGTTCGTGTACTGATTGAGCGCACCCTGCAACACACAAATCTGGCAGGGTATTTCTGGGTACTCGAGACTTCTGTAGACCACGGCTGCCATGCCCATATCGTGTTCTATCTCGACAGGCACCTTAACCAGGCTACCTACCCAATAGCTGAGAGAGTCGGAACAATATGGCAGGAAATAACGCAACGAGAAGGCTATTACAACCGTTGCGAGTACAAACCCACTTATGACGTCAGTATTGATAAGCCGGTGAACTACGATGATACCGAAGCCATCGATAACTTGCGCTACATCATCAGCTATCTCGCCAAAGAAGAACAAAAGCACGGTCACTATCACTACGGAGCCAGTGAGGTACCGCCGCCCAGCGGACTGGGGCGTCCTCGCACGGTGTAACTCACGTTCTGCACTTTTTTACGTATCAATCCATTGATGTGGAAGGGCTGGTGGTAACGAGCAATCAACCACCCACTCAGGATAATCCCACAATGGAAGACAGCATCATGACAGAACAAATTTCTTTACTCGATGACCAACTGGTGGATATGCGATTCATCACCAAGTTTACAGGGCTGACGGACAAGTGGTTTTACAAGCTAATTAAAGATGGTCTGTTCCCGAAGCCAATTAAGCTGGGTCGCAGCTCCCGCTGGAAGAAAAGTGAAGTCGAAGACTGGCTAGAGGAACGCATTGCGGATTCACGTGAATGCAATTAAGCCCAGCATCGTCATAAAAGCCGTATCATTCATTAACTGTCCTTATCAAATTTACCCCCCCTATAGTCCCGACTCAAGGCTTAGAGAATGCATGATATTGATAATAATACATCCTGAAGTCACTACGTACCTTTTTAACATTAATTCTTAAGGCCTTCATGACTGATAGTCATCTTTAGAATTATTTTTCTGTTGCATCCCCTTAATAGTTAATTCAGCATAGATTTTGTCGTCGACGGCAATTCTGAATTTAAAAATTTCTAATATTTTTATTAAGGAATATGCTATGAATGAAATGAAGCTGAATGAAATTGGTAAAATTAACCTGACAGAAGACGCCGTAAAAATCTCTCTGCATCCCTCTTACCGAAACGGTTTGCAAGGCATGGAAGGGTACAGTCATGTCAACATTTTATGGTGGAGTCATGACTGCAATAACGCCTTATCTCCTCTGAACATGGTTACATCAACGCCCTATTCGCCAGATGATATAGGGGTATTTGCCACACGGTCACCGGAACGTCCAAATCCTATCGCGCTAACAATAACAGAAATCTTACATGTTGATTTAGATAAAGGACTACTCGTTGTCTCATGGATTGACGCTAATGAGGGTAGCTCAGTGGTAGATATCAAACCCTATATACCTTGTTTAGATCGTGTAGAAATACCTAAAACGCCATCTTATCTGGCTAGCTGGCCAATCTCACTGGAGGACTCCGCCGAATTCGACTGGGCTTCAGTTTTCAGTCATTAAGCAATTCATTGAAAGCCTCATCCTGTAACCGCTGTAATAGTTTTAGTAACAAAGGGCGGATATTTTCCGCCCTTATCTACATGAAATTAATTCACTAAGGAGTCTTATACGTTGCAACTATTTCAGCCCGGACAAAGTGCAATCCTACGCCGGGCGAACAACGTTTCTGCAGACAGTTGGAATTCATATTCAGCAGCCTTCAGCTTCCTCGATTTAAGCAACTTCATCGTAACGCCACCGATCTGCCCTGCTTCCACCCTTCTCTGAATCTCACCAGCGCTAAGCATGAGCTGCTGCTTCAAAATCGACAGCAAGCTGACCTGAAATGAACGAGGGATCCTGACGCGAACGCGGACCCACTGGTGGGCGGTGATGCTTACCGGCCAGCGCTCCTGAACGGTAAAATCAGGCCGACCCGATAGCTCTGCGTTGTTCCGCTTCAGTATCGCGATATCACTTGCGAAGTGCTGTACCGTAGCCGCATCGTTTGTCATTAGCCGATGATAAAGCTGGCGGTCGATTTTGCTGACGTGAAGGCGCGAAAACAGGGAGATATTCCAAGTGTAATCGCAGTGTGTGCATTTATAGATACTCCATACATCCAGCAGCTTCTTTTGAGAATTAACCCGAAATGCACCTGACGGCGTGAAGTCCCGTTTAATCTTGCAAGAAGGGCATCGTTTCGCGATGCGCTGATACCCCACAGGCGCGACGGTCCATGTAACTTTCATAACGTACCTTTTTTAACCCATACAAAATCGGATCCGTACTAAACGGACCATGAATGTTTGTGTATGAAAAATATTTAAGAGATATTTTTCAGCGGGTTAAAAAAAGATTTCCAACGCTAAAATCCTGTCGGCGTCCAAAGTGATATGCCGAGACTAGCAAAGCGGCAATTATCGGGTAAATGAGTTCAATCAATATTCATGATGGTTACTGAGGGTTCTATTGATCTGAACCGCTGAATGCCGCGCAGCAATTCTGTATATTTAGTAGACAATTAAACGACATAAGGTGCGTGTTATGACATAGCACGAACAGTTTTGTCAGGCCTATGAGATGCCGATATCCGCCTGTATTCTTGCTTAGAGCGCATTTACTCTTTCCATTGATGCAACTCGATGGATTTACTTTCTGCTGGCGGCAGGATGACCTTCCACTGCGCGGCACTGCTAGCCGGTATAGCCATCATCTATTGGTTTCCGGTCTGCTTAAACTGCGCAAGCAGCATCAGAGGCAGTCAGTATCACCGGTAGGCTGTCAGGAGCAATAATGCAAAAGAGATTAAGGAGAGTTTATGTTTTCTTACGTGATGCTGGGTACTAACGATCTACAGCGAGCCATAAAGTTCTACGATCCACTGATGGAATTGCTTGGACATCCAAAGGCTGGCCGTAATGAAGAAGGCGCATCCTGGGGGACATTCAGCGATAACCACACCATCGGATTGTGCGTCGGCAGGCCCTTTAACCAGCAACCAGCGGGCGCTGGTAATGGCACGATGGTTGCGCTGAATACCCGCTCGTTTGAACACATCCAGCAGTTGCATGCGCTTGCCCTTAGTCTGGGAGGCGCGGATGAATGTGCGCCGGATCACAGGCCGCAATACGGACAAGGATTCTATAGTGCTTATGTCCGCGATCCGGACGGGAATAAGTTAGCGTTTGTGTATTACGGTTTTGGGAGCTGAAGTGTTCATTTCCTTGCAAACCCTTTACAGCTAAGAATCTCCGTCGATTTAATAAGGGAGCCCTCACTGACCCCTGTCTAGATCACACTTTTCAGCTCAGGATATTCACTTATAAAAACAAGGTGTTATTATTTACCCTGTAAATACCTTTCAACCCAACCCGAGGCTTTAATGCTGGAGAATGTAATCATCCGATAATCAGCTTACCTACCTTTTCAGGCAGGACTGATTATCAATGCGCCGAAATCGAATGCTGACACCGCTGTGTGTTTGCACGTTTTGCACATGATGATTAAACAGGTTCTCCAGTATGAATTTATCCCGTCAGGAACAACGTACCTTACACGTTCTCGCCAAAGGTGGCCGTATTGCGCACGTCCGCGATGCGTCTGGCCGCGTCACCGCCGTTGAATGCTACACCCGCGAAGGGCTGTTGCTGACCGACTGCACCCTTGCCACCTTCAAAAAACTTAAAACCAAAAAATTGATCAAGTCCGTTAACGGCCAGCCCTATCGCATCAACACCACCGGGCTGAATAACGTTCGCGCACAGCTTGATAACCGCTAAGGAGAGCATAATGGATATCAGCACCCTTATTTCCGCATCCCGGCACATCCAGCTATCGGCGGAGGAGAGCAAAATCCCCTGGGACGAACCGGCCTTCAGCCAGCGCATGCTGGCGAACCATTTGTCGCAGGAGCACGACTGGGCCAGCCGTAGGCTGGAGGTCATTGAGCAGCAGATCGAATGGATCGCCAGCCAGTTACCCCCTGGCGCACATATCCTCGATCTCGGCTGCGGCCCCGGCTTTTATACCCACCGCTTAGCGGAGCGCGGATTTTACTGCACCGGCGTGGATTTCTCACCGGCATCCGTGAACTGGGCCCGTCAGCAGGCGCAGAATGCCGGATTGAATATCGACTATGTCCAGCAGGATATCCGCGCATACTGGCCGGATAAATCGTTCGATTTCATCATGATGACGTTCGGGGAACTGAATGTATTTAGCACGGCAGATGCGCGCTCGCTCGTCAGCCACTGCGCGCTGTGGCTGGAGCCGGGTGGCAGGCTGCTCACTGAAGTCCATACTTTCGACGAAGTTAAGCGTCAGGGAATGGCTGAAGCGAGCTGGCAACGCTGTCCGGACGGGCTGTTTCTAGGCGTCCCTCATCTGCTGCTGACAGAACATGGCTGGGATGAAGAAGCGCAGACCAGCTCAACGCAGTTCTGGGCCATAGAGACAAACGGTCACACAACCCGTTTCGGCAGCCAGATGACGGCCTGGCGCGATGACGAGTACGTCAGCCTGCTCGGTAATGTCGGTTTTACCCTGCTTCCTCCTCCTGAAAGCCACGACTGGCCAGTCAGCAAGACATTTGAAGGGAAGCTGTTTGTTCTGCTGGCCGTAAAAGCAAAAACATCAGAGGAACTTCCTCTTAATACTCAACGCAATAAAAGGAATTCCACATTGGATATCCCACGTATTTTTACAATTAGTGAAAGTGAGCACCGTATTCATAACCCGTTCACCGAAGAGAAGTACGCCACGCTGGGTCGTGTGCTGCGCATGAAGCCGGGCACACGCATTCTTGATCTCGGCAGTGGCTCAGGCGAGATGCTCTGCACTTGGGCCAGGGATTATGGCATTACGGGTACTGGCATCGACATGAGTTCGCTCTTCACCGCTCAGGCCAGGCGACGCGCGGAAGAACTCGGCGTCAGCGAACGCATACATTTTATTCATAACGATGCGGCCGGTTACGTCGCAAATGAAAAATGTGACGTGGCCGCCTGCGTCGGCGCGACATGGATTGCCGGTGGGTTTGCCGGAACCGTCGAACTGCTGGCGCAAAACCTGAAACCAGGCGGGATCATGCTTATCGGCGAACCCTACTGGCGTCAGCTACCCGCGACGGAAGAGATTGCCCAGGCCTGCGGCGTCAGCTCGACAAGCGATTTCCTGACGCTGCCAGGGCTTGTCAGCGCATTCGACGACCTCGGCTACGACGTGGTGGAAATGGTGCTGGCAGACCAGGAAGGCTGGGACCGATATGAGGCCGCGAAATGGCTGACCATGCGCCGCTGGCTGGAGGCCAACCCTGACGACGACTTCGCGGAGGAAGTCAGGGCCGAGCTAAACATCTCGCCAAAACGTCACGTGATGTACGCGCGGGAATACTTTGGCTGGGGCGTGTTCGCGCTCATCGCCAGGTAACAACAGGTTCCCGGTATTTCTGTCTGGAAATATCGGGGCTTAGTCTTTGCTTTGATCTGATGCATCACCTGCACAATACCTATTCAGTATGTTATCAATCAGGATGTCACCATAAGGAGCATCATATGTCACAACATGAACAGTTCTGTCAGGCTTGCGGAATGCCGATGTCGGCACCCGATGCACACGGTGCCAGTGATAAATATTGTGCGTACTGCTGCGACAGCAACGGCAATCTTAAACCCTGGGAAGAAGCGGTATCAGGCTTAGCCAGCTTCCTTGATTCCTGGCAAAAAGTCGGCCCGGAAGAAGCACAGAAGCGGGCAAAACGTTATCTGACGGCAATGCCCGCCTGGGCTCATAAAGCGGACGAGTGATTTGAGCTGATTATCGTCACTCCCCCTGAATCCATTAAGGAGAGCCCATGTTTTCTTACATTATGCTTGGAACCAACGACCTGCCACGCGCCATTACATTCTACGATCCGCTGATGGAGATGCTGGGGTATCCCCGTGGCGGCAGGAATGAGGACGTCGCATGGTGGGGCGTTTTCAACGGTAATAACACGACGGCACTGGGTATCGGCAGACCTTTTGATAAACAGGATGCCACGACCGGAAATGGTGTAATGGTCGCCCTGATTGCCCACTCTGCCGAACATATCCAGCAGCTTTACGCGCTCGCTTTAAACCAGGGCGGCACGGACGAGGGAGCACCTGGCCTGCGCCCGCATTACGGCGAAGGTTTCTACAGCGCTTATGTTAGAGACCCCGATGGTAACAAGCTGGCTTTCGTCTATTACACCGCACAATCCTGAGTACGATAAATCGGGGGCCTCAGCGCCCCCACCTGAAACTAAACCGATCCCGCAAATTTCAGAGGAGCGTTGGACGAGTTGATAAATGCCGAGATGTCTGACTGTTTTTACGCCAGAACTCTATAGTGTGACAACCGCAGCACTATCACCCTCTCAAACCCTTTAAACCATTCAACTGCATGGCATCTGTCTGCCCCTTAGGGGTGGCTTACGCCTGCCTATGAGAGACCGGTTACTCCATTTAATAACCTACCACATAGATCATTTTAATCATGAGATCCTGCAGGTGTAATTTAGGCTGGTTGAGTGTTATATCGGAACTTAAGTACCCCTATGTACACCGAAGAATAGATCCTCATCACAGCGAAGACATAGACTACACTCGTATCATTTCCCTAGTCTTTACATTAGATTAGTTTAAAGAGTTAAATAATCGCTTTGGGAGCCTTAAGAAAATTTACGCTACAGTGTAGGAAAATTAATTGTTGAACAGTTTTTTCCAGAGTCGGATGGAGGGAACCCACAGCGAGCGCCAGTCAGGTACCAGCACATCCCTGACTGGGAATAATTATCGAGACGCAATATGTTGGATTTTTCACTAACACAAAAGGGGTGGGTCTTGCCGATTGTCCTGAATGCGTTTCCACTGAAAATCCCTGAATTGGAGTTGAAATTTGTCCAGATACCCTACGACAAGACGACTCTAGATAGCCTCCGCTCCTCCCATAAAGTGACGCACGTCTTCCGGCGTCAGGGTGACAATATTCAGATCTTTTCGAGTGATGGTACGTTCCCCAAATCTGGTACACCGCAGACACTGCAACTAAAGGATAATTTGGGAACCTTTTGCTCTCTGGTTAAAGATGGTCTGCTCAAGCACTTCGCTGGGTTGGGTCGAACTCCTTGCGGCTTCAATCCTATCGAGGTGGTAAGTGCCAAACCAAAAGACAATCTTTTAGCCTCAATTCTTGGTGAGGCTTATCCCTTAAAAATTTGCGCCAAATATTCAATCGACACCCGTACTGTCCAGGGCCAACCGTGTCTTATAATTGATTGCACAACACGTCGTGTAGTAAAAGAGAACTGCCTGTATTTCCTAAAAACCGGATTCAATGTTATTGGTCGCTACGTCGTCACCGAGCAGGGTGACGGATTTAGAAAACTTTTAGGGTTTGTAGAAAGCTGCCACGAAGGGAGAACTTTGAATGTCATTCGTCCCGACGGCCAAGCTGTTCATGCTGAGGCGAAAGACGTTTATCTCGAAGCTAGTCGAGCGAATTTTGACGACTACATCCTTTATACGCATGGTACGAAAAAAGACTCCATTGTCGAACGTATTCGGCAATCCGTTTCCATTTTCAATGGAGGCGAGAATAAAAAAGACCGCATCGACGCCCTTAAGAGGTATATCCAAGCAACAAACATCTCACTGCTCGATGGAACGCGTATCGAAATAGAGGATCCATCCGACATTCAAAAAGATTGTACACAGATGCAAAAGCCGGTGTTCGTCTTCAACGATAACGGTGAAGCAGATTGGACGGAGAAGGGTCTTACACAAAATGGCCCCTATACAAAACGTACCTTCGATAGGAACGATCCATCAATCTGCGTGATCTGCGCCCAACATGACAAAGGGCGAGTCGAGCAGTTCGTCCGTAAGCTTCTGAAAGGCATGGCTAATAGCAAATATTTCAAAAATGGCCTTGAGGGCAAATTTGCACTTGGAACCAGTCGTGTTGAAGTGTTCGAAACATCCACAGACAGCGTCGATGCATACAAAAATGCCATCGAAGCTGCAATACGCAAAAAAGCTGATGACGGAGGACGTTGGGATCTGGCCCTCGTACAGGTGCGGCAGTCATTTAAAAAACTCAAAGTTGCTGATAATCCTTACTATCTTGGTAAAAGCCTATTTTACTTGCACCAAGTTCCTGTACAGGATTTCACGATAGAGCTCCTAACGCAGTCTGATTATTCACTCGGCTACTCGCTTAACAATATGTCACTGGCCTGCTATGCGAAGATGGGTGGAGTCCCGTGGCTACTCAAATCATCGCCAACACTATCCCATGAACTCGTGATCGGTATTGGCAGTGCAAATATCGTCCAAGAGCGTGGTGCCCATAATCAGCGCATTATGGGAATCACCACCGTATTTTCGGGCGACGGTAGTTACATTGTCTCGAGTACATCCAAAGCCGTTGTACCGGAAGCTTACTGCGACGCTCTAACCTCTGTTCTGGCCGAGAATATAGAAAAAATACAAAGGCGAATGAACTGGCAGAAAGGCGATACAATTCGCTTAATTTTCCATGTACAAGTCAAAAAGTTCAATAAGGAAGAGATTCAGGCAGTCCGTGCGGTAATCGACAAGTATAGAGAATACCAGATCGAGTATGCCTTCGTAAAAATCTCAGAGAATCACGGACTCCACATGTTTGACTCTTCAACGGCGACCATGTCGAAAGGACGCCTGGCGACACATCGCGGAAAAACATTTAAGCTTTCTAAAAACGAAATGCTTGTTTACCTGATCGGCCAACGTGAATTACGACAAGAAACGGACGGTCATCCACGAGGTGTGATCGTCAACGTTCATAAAGACTCGACCTTCAAAGATATTAAGTATTTGAGTGCTCAGCTCTACAGTTTCGCATCACACTCCTGGCGTAGTTACTTCCCCAATCCCATGCCAGTTACCATCACTTATTCCGATCTTATCGCCCATAATTTAGGATGGTTGAATCAGCTTCCGGGCTGGAGTGACTCAGTCATGATTGGAAAAATAGGGCATTCACAATGGTTCCTATAGAGAAAGAAAACGTTTATCAGCTACGCGACTATTTTCACAGTAAAGTGATCGAATCTGCTCACATTGATCCATTTAAGTCCTGCTTTTTTAGTCTCCTGGAAGGAGTTAAAAGCTGCATTACGAATTTTAGCTTTGCGGATCTATCTTTATACCAACGCTGTGCAATTTCAGGTTTAGGTATTCTAGATGAAACTGTCTCGGTCCAGGATGTCTCTCGCCTGCTCGGACAAGCTCCCAAGATTGATTCAACACCAAGACCTTGGGTATCGGATATGTTCGGTGTAATGGCAGTGAAATGGCTAACCGCACAGATGCAAGATGAGAGCATAGATCACGAGTTCGAAAAATGGATTTCAGGGTTTCTGGCTCAGCAGATTGAAAGCAACCATCTAAGTATCTTCGAGAAAGATATCGCGGCATATGTCAGTAACAGCGAATCAGCCTCCTTTAGTAGTGCCTGCATACCACTCTTCCTTCATTATCGAAAGTTACTGAAGATCAATAGCCATCAGAACCGACTTTCTCTTGTCGGACGTTTCATGAGCGAATTTCAAGCACAAGCTACAGAAAATCCTTCAGTTACTCTCTTGTGCGTAATGCTTTATGTTTTTAATCAAATTAATCAGGAAATTGCCATTGCTCCACCGTCTGGATGGACACTGGATGACCTGCTAGGATTTCTGGAACATATCCCTGCTGGGTTAAAACGGTGGACATGGGAGGACTCAGGTCGAACCAGAGGCGCAGAGCCCGTAAAGTGGCAAGTTGAAAATGAATATCATGTTCAGAATCTGCTTTATATTCTACTTGCACCAATATTCAACGATATTGCAGATGAGGTGAATCTTCAGCCTGTTGGACAAAAAAATCCCCGCATTGATCTTTATTTGCCATCACTGCACACAATTATTGAAGTAAAGTACCGCAAAGATACAAAAAAACCTTTTCCAACACTAATTGGAGAAATCGCTGAAGATGCTTCTCTTTATCGTGTCGACGAAAAATATAAGGATTCGTACATCATCAGCTTCCTTTGGGACTGCACACGCGCAACGCAAGAACATGCAAAGTTCAAAGAGGGAGTTTTAAAGATAAATGGCATTGATGGTTGCGTCATAATAAATGCCCCCTCTACTATGAATTTTAAAAAAAAGGTATAATGATATTCATCACCTGTTAAAATGATGTTCAACATTAATCAAAAGTATTAGCCATATCAGCATCATTTGATAGCCTTATCTTCCAGTCAATTAATACCCAAACATCTTGTAGATAGGCTTCATCTTGACTAGATAAAAACTCATAAACTTTGTGCCACCAAAATCTCCACTCCGATTTTTTATAGTCTATTGGTATTTGTCTTGAATATCTATCTAATTGCCCACAGAAATCATCAAAACTTACTGGTCGCAAATCTGTAGCTATACGCTCGCAAAAGTTAGTTTTAAGATGCTGTTCTACTCTTTCTGTAACTTTGTAAACTTCTTTCCATGCTTCTATTTTTCTAACTATGTCTACTGGAGCTCCTGGAAATAAAACAGATGCTGAATCCAAGGGCATTTCCCAATTATTCTCAATTAAGTCTCTACGGTCACTTAGGCGAAGTGACACCGCTGCAAATTGTTCACATGACTCTTGCGATGGAGGAAGTGGATAAAATGCGATTCTTCGACGGTTTCCATTATCTCTGAGAACATCTTTAGCACCTTTTGCTTTGCTGTTACAAATGTGGCAAGTGGGAATAAAATTACCAGGATGGACGCTATAAACGGGATATTTATCCTTGCAAAGAACATGGTCGTAGTCTGAACGATACTGTTCTTCATCTACTACATTCACTCTATTTTGAGAGAGAAGTGCAGTGCCACAAATACAACAAAGATGGCTTTGGTTATTAACTCTTACAAAGTTTTGATAGTGATTTTCTATAGAACTTTGGGATTGTAGCTTTGCTTTAGCAAGATCTTTTGTGCATGTAAAGAGATGAGTTGTTAAAGACTTACACGCTTCAAATAAGGAGGTCGGCACTAATTCTGGTAATCTAGCTTGAGTGTCATTAAAAAATGCTTGGATATCCTGAGATTCACTTATCTGATCTGATAACTCCTGACGTTTAACTATTGTATCTGGAAGAGCTAACCAGAGTTTATGAAATTTTTCTCTTGTTGGCTGATTACTCCAACAAACACTTGGGACTGTTATTTGTCTACCTCGTCTTGTTTCCGTAAAGGTACGAAATAATCTCTCTGAATAAACATCTGCATTAACACTAGATTGCAGAAAATGAAGAAACTCAGCGTTAAGCAATGCAAATACAGAGCATTGAGGCGTCTGTGGGTTGAGTGAGAATAACATTAGCCTTCTAGTTTCCTTAGAAGATAAGCCTTTTCCATTGACTCTCCCAAATTGTCTTCAATCCAGCGTCGCGCAGCAATTACTGCTTCAGGATTATTATCGTCTGGTAATCGACTTTTAACATCCTTTACCACTGTCTGTGAAATAAGGGAACGCAAACCGTAGTGGTTCTTAACCAAGATATCAAATGATGTGCCATAAGTCTGGCTGGACACAGGTTCCATATTGATAGAGCCCATATCACTACGCTCGAAGAAAAATACATTCTCGCGTTTGAGCGAGGAAATCATGAATGGGGAATGAGTAGATAAAAAGAACTGCGATTGACCTTTTCTCTCATTTTCTGGTGTAAATGCGTTGGTTAAACGCTGGTGAAAATAGGTCCGCCAAGATGGATTAAGGTGTGTTTCTGGCTCATCAAAAAGAAATAGTGCTTGAACTTGGCTGAATATTCTTGTGGCCGCGATAACCTGAATCAATTGAGCTTCACCGTCAGATAAATCATCAAACTTTACGGTATCCCCCTTTTCATTAGCCATTAATAATTCAACAACAGATAAAGGTAATCTTGACTGGAGCGGTTTTTTTACCGTACCTATAAAATTATCTATCATCAACTTCAAACGAGATGTACGAGCCCAATTTTTTATACCAAGCTGTTGGATATTGCTAAGCCTTTTAAATAATGCAAAGGAATCATGGTAGTTATCTTCACGAAGTCGGTTTAAAACAGCCTCATCACTTAATTCGAGAGTTATTTCTCCAGACAAATGCTCTAACTCATAAAGCTCATACTGGCTATCTGTAGTTCGGCCTCCTGTTGGCCTTACTTGATCGGTACCTGCTATACGGATCAACATTTTCACATCACGAATGGCATCATCTTCTATGATACCTGAACGAAAGTCGTAATGAAGTACGGCTTTGACTGGATATTTATATGTTATTTCATCTAATAGTTGAAATACTGTCCCAGCCGGAAGAATCGATAGTGATAAAATTAAGAGCCCAATATTATCGTAATCAAGATAGTTAAAATTGCTAGGGGCAGGGTTTACTTCTCTCAAATTCAGGTGATAATTTGGAACAAAATCACCTTCTGATAAAGGATCAAATATGTGTGGATATTTTTTTAGATACTTTTTATTGATTGCAGCCAACTGTTCATCATTGATTTCTCGTGATAGCATTTTTAGACGCTGGCTACTAATTCGACGGACTTCAAAATATTGCACAGCATTTTTCATAAAACTTCGCTGTAAATTTTCGTTTAGCCCCGAAGCATAACCAACCACGAGAGGGATGGGAAAATGGCGCTCGCCAAGCTGTATTACATGCCACTCGTCAGTACCACGAACATTTAAAACCACATCGCCGTCAAGCTCAATAGTTACCTTTAGCTCAATACTCTCACCATGATTCATGAGCCCGTCTGGGTAAGAGATAACAGCACTATCATTTCTAAGATCCCATTGATAGTGTACCGCGACGCTAAAACCTAACGATGTTTTATTTTTGAACTCTGCACGTTGCCATCGTTCTAGATAAGCAAAAGTTTCCCCGATTACCTCAAGCAATTGAGATTTACCAGAACCATTAAGGCCAATCAATGCAAATATATTATCTTGGGCATAACTAAAATCAAAAAATTGATCTTTCAAGCCTTTGTAGCTGCCACTCAAATCTAAAGAAATTAGTCGCATCAGCTATTACCTTTGCTGCGTTTGATAGTTTTTGTGCTTTTGCGCTGCTGTTGAATTTTTTCCAGCAATGCTTGTGCGCTATTTTCACCGCTAATTAATTCGGGATTTTCTGCCCGCCATTGTGCCGTGAGTTCCCCACGAAATGCTTTAGCCAGGATCGAATGTGTGAGGTTGTTGACGCGCTCAAGGGCATTTTGTACCTGCTTTTCGATGGTATCGGCATAGGAGAAGAGTTGTTCTACGCGGTGGACTATTTCGGTCATCTCTATTTCTGGAGGTAACCCAATAGGTAGCACACTGAGAGCGCCTTGCGTCAATTTCGCTCTCCCTGTTGTTCCTGATAACCAAGGAATAATGTGGTAATGCATTAGTGAATAACAGAGATAATCATTTGCGATTTTTGTCTGTGCTGATAGCACATGCGCATGGTTATTAACCCAACACTTCCCGGTATATCTGTATGCAATTGGTTTTTCTCGACCATAGAATGTTTCATCTTCTGTAACCAGTACAAAATCTCCATCAAAAATGAAATCATCGATTTTATCTACTTCACCATTTGCACCAAAATAAGGATATTTTCCTATATTTACCTTACGGTCTTCTTTTTTGACAGGTATGCGTTGATTATCTAGGCAGTCAGCAAACTGAGATACACTTATTAATTTCCATGATGATGGTATTTGTAATGTTCGACCTGTATCACAGTCGGGGGCAACTGGAGTCTTGAATTTTTTACCGACTCCCTTTTTTTTTCCAATACTGAATATTTCTTGCTTACTTTTGAAATCAGACTCACGCTTTATCAGCCAACGTTTTAATAATAACTCAGCTGACTCCGAAATCTTTTGAGTTTGTCGCCATTCCTCCGTCAATTTCCCACTCACCGCAGCCGCCAACACAGTCTGACGAAAACGCTTTAGGATTTGTGGTATTTGCTCAAGACGTGCTTTGGCGCTATCGACCTGAGCTAGCAGAGTGTCTAGTTTATCGGCGATGATTTTTTGTTCTGCAAGAGGGGGAAGTGTCAAAGGAAAACTTTCAACGAAAGCCCTTGGAACACGGCGCAGACCAACAGCACCTGTCATATTTCCTGCACCTTCCTGCATAAATTTTCTGGTCTTAATAATCCCAAGTAAATAACTGGCTGGTATTTCTTGATTACGAGCGCGTAGAACATAAAATTCAGAACTACCTGCACCGATATCATTTGGCATATCTTTTACAATTGCTGCTTTACCATTTTCAAAACAGGGCGTTACTTTTGCAAAAATTACATCATCATTTTTAAAGTTAGTGTAAGACTTACCAATCTCACCCCACGTTTTCTCTTCAAACTTTAATCTCCCATTATAGTTTGTTGGGGCATGGGACATAGGAACAAAGCCTGCATTTATGTCTTTTTCAGCCTCTATTTTTTTAGGGTTAACTTCAGCAATATCTGCAAGAGTACAATGGGACCACCCTTCAGGTAGAATAATCTCACCCATCAGCGAGTTGCTCCTAATACAGTCAATAAAGCATCCAGTTCTGCTAAAGCAGTAGTTAATTCTTCTTTTGCTTCAAGCGCTAATACGCTAGGTTCAGGCAGGTTAGTCGCATCAACGCTGTTGTTATCTTTCAGCCATGCAATATCTAATGAATCACCTTTAACATCGTGGATCCATTCGCGGCTGAATGTGCGCCAGCGGCTGGTCGCCATGCGGTCGTCAACGTGCTGATTTTCGGCGTTATCGGGCGCGTCGAGTTCGTCGGAGTTAAAGCTCCATTCCCCTTCACTGCGCTGGCTTTGACCGTTGGCATCGTCACCGTAAACCGCTTCAAAAGGTTTTAAATGTTGCTCACCAAACGGGGTGCGTTTGCCAAAGCTTGGCATGTTACTACGCAGATCATAGACCCAGACATTTTCGGTACAATTTTCATCCTGATGTTTGTTGTTAGCGCTGCCTTTGGTGAAGAACAAAACGTTGGTTTTCACCCCTTGGGCGTAAAAAATCCCGGTGGGTAAACGTAAAATGGTGTGCAGGTTGCATTTGTTCATAAGGTCGCGGCGTATATCGGTGCCAACGCCCGCTTCAAACAGGACGTTGTCGGGTAGCACCACGGCTGCACGGCCACCCGGTTTTAAGTTACGGTAGATATGCTGTAAAAACGCTAGCTGTTTGTTACTGGTTGGGTAGGTTAAGTCATCACGAGTAATGCTGGCTTCACCGCCTTTCGCCGTACCGAACGGCGGGTTAGCAAGAATGATATCAGCCTTGGGCAAGCTAGCGCCCGCCATGCCCAGCGCATTGCCCTGATGCACGACGCCTTCGTCATCCCCTTCCATGCCGTGCAGCAGGCAGTTCATCAGTGCCAAGCGGCGCGTAGAAGGAACCAGTTCCACACCAACAAAGGCTTTATTTTTTTGAAAGGTTCTCGCTTTGGCAGTCAGGTCGTAGAGGTTGTCAGTTTGTTGTTTGATGAATTGATCGGCGGCAATCAAAAACCCTGCGGTGCCCGCAGCGGGATCTTGGATCACTTCTCCAGCCTGTGGCTTAATGCAGCGTACCATGCTGTTAATTAAGGCTCGCGGCGTAAAATATTGTCCTGCGCCAGATTTTGTTTCTCCGGCGTTTTTCTCCAGCAGACCTTCATAAAGATCGCCGAGACCGTCTTTTTTAGCACTAAACCAGTCAATTTGGTCGAGGGTGCGGATCATCTGTTCGAGATGACGAGGCTCACGCAGGCGAGTTTGCGCATCGGCATAAATGGCGCTAATCAGCGGGTCAGCATGAACCGAATTACCTTCAGCGTCTTTGCCGCTGGAGAGCTTCAACAGCATTTGTTTGTAATGGTTAAGCAGGTTGAGGCCCGATAAACTGTTGAGATCGTCCCAACGGCAGCCCTGCGGTAAAGTGTGCTGATCTAATAATTCTGCTTCGGTATTTTCATGCACCATTTTGATAAACAGCAGTAGCACTAGTTCGGTGACGTAATCGCTGTAGTTGATGCCGTCATCACGCAGTACATCACACAGGTTCCACAGTTTTTGTACGATATCGTTATTATTACTCATTATTTTTCCTGCATTCGCTCACGAAATATGCCGCAAGCGCGATTAAAAAGGCGAGTTTCGCTAGCGAATTTTACCAGAATCAGGCGCTTTGTTGTGGCCAGATCGCACCGTTAAGTTCATCCAGCACGCTGTCCAGTTGGTCTACCAATATCTTATTTAGCTGTTTTACGCCGCCATCATCAGCAAAACTACTGTTAATAAATTGGTGATCAATGATTACTTCATGGACCAGCTGTTTTGCCAGACGATCCAGCCATTTTCGTTGCTGGGTTGTCCATGCGTGGCTGTTATAAATGTTGATCATTGCCTGTGATACGCGCTGTGCAAAAGGCACAAGCGGTTCCCCTAGAGCAGCACGGCGAATATGGCCGATAATGCTGGCGGCGATATCCTGATTAGTTTGATTACGAACGGCGGTTTGTAGTTTAGCTTCGGAATAGCCCGCACCATCTAATAATAATCGGATCTCTTTAAGCTGTTCACGAGTGAGGTCGCGAGGTTTGTTGACAACCACGGCCAACGCAGTGGATTGGTTAAGCTGTTGCTGAATAAAATCCGCAAAGCTTTCCAAGTAATCTTCTGGCCGCTGATGGCTACCGTAGCTCTGATTACGTTCCTGTAGTTGGTCATGATGCTCAGAAATAATCGGCCGGTATTCACTTCCGAGTAATGTAGTTATCTCGTTGAGCTGGCTAATTAGCCCTTGCTGTTGTTGGATGAAGGCTGCCGCCTGACGCGGCCCTAAGTGATGAAGATGTTGATGCAGCTGTTTTGGCTCAACGCCCCACAGTTGATGGAGGTCAGCCAATTTTTGTTTCACCACTGGGCGATTTTCTGCCCGTTTTTCCGCTTTGCGCAGGATGCGCATCACCTTTTGGCTTAACTGACTGAGCACCACATCAGCCTGAGTTTCACCTGTCTGTTCGCCGGGGCTGTTGAGCGCTTTTTCGAGCTGTTCAGTATCGGTTAGCTCGCCGACCAATTGTTCAAGCGTGATATTGGGGTCTTTGACCAGCGGTCTCATTGTGTTGACGTCGCTGAGGGCCTCATAAATATCCACCGGATCGTAAATACGAAAGACCGTTTTGCCAATATCATCACAGCGGCGCGTTGCGCGACCGATCATTTGTTCAAATAAAATACGTGACTTCACCCGACGCATGAAAACCAGATTACAAATCTTCGGCACGTCAATGCCGGTGCTAAGCAAATCAACGGTGATTGCAATATTCGGATAGCGTTCATTTTTATACTGTTTGATCAACTGTTTGACTTTGTCACTTTCACCGGTGATTTTCTCGACGGCCGCTTGATTATAGTTTTCATATTCGGCAGAGAACGCTTCATCCAGCAAGCGTTTGACCATGTCGGCATGTTTGTCTGTAACGCAGAAAACCAGCGTTTTCTCTTCGCCAAAGGGGTCGAGCTCTTTCACGAGCTGTTGGCAAATAACCCGATTAAAGTTTTCACTGATGACGCCACGGTTAAATGCATCAACGTTGAAATCCACTTCGTCTTCTAGCTGATCAATCTCAACCTCTCCGGTGTGGATATTAATGGCATGCACCTGGCTCCCTTTGTCAAAGTGGATGCCATTTTGCGTCAGCAGCGTTTCATAACGGATTGGGGGTTCATGATCGATGAGCCAATCATCCGCCACGGCTTCTCGGTAGGAGTAGATGTAAATCGGTTTGCCGAAGATATCGCTGGTATGTTTCGCTGGTGTGGCGGTAAGGCCGATTTTTACCGCGTCGAAATAATCGAGCACCCGACGGTAGCTGGAGAGATATTGGCTGGCGTCGCGGGTCGAGAGTTCCCCTTCAGTCATTTCCTGATCTAAGGTGTAGCCTCGGTGGGCTTCATCAACGATGATGCAGTCAAATTCATCCACCGGCGGTGGTGTGTCCGAGGAAAAAATGCGGCTAACCATGGCCTGTACCGTCGCGACCTGTACTCGGGTTTCTGCCTGTGTAGCCATATCGCCGAGCTCAGCGATATTGTAAATCTGAGACAGCGTCTGGTTTTGCTCCAACGGCGCTTCTTTGAAGGTGTCCGTGGCTTGCTCGCCCAAAGCCGTACGGTCAACCAGAAACAGGATGCGCTTGAAGCGTTCAGTTTTCAGAAAACGGTACATTAGACCAACAATGGTGCGTGTTTTCCCGGTGCCGGTCGCCATCGCCAGCAGGACATTGCGGATGTTTTGCGCCAATGTGCTTTCAACGGCGAGAATGGCCTTTTGCTGATAATCGCGTAACCGGAGGTAAGCGAAGCCTTCTTGCTTTAGCTTCTGTTCGGCGCTGTCTTTGCTGCGTTCGAGTTTATCCAGCAAGCCTTGCGGGGTATGAAACTTTTGCAGCGCACGGCGGATGTTGGACGGTTCGCGCACGTCCCGGAACCAAGTTCCTGATGACTCGGCCAACTGTGGCACGTAGGGGCGACCGTTGCAGGAGTATACAAACGGGATAATGTAATGCCCGTCAGTTTCATCCGCCCATGCAATGGTTCGGCCTTCCCGCTCCCATGCGCCAATCATGGGGGAAGTGATTTTGAAGCCTTTGCTGTAGCGTTCTGCCTGCGGAATTTTTCCCGCAACATCAGTGTTTTCTTTTTTGGCTTCGACCGTGGCCAGCGGAGTTAAGCCGCAAAATAGAACGTAATCAGCGCGACCTTTTTTACCCTGATGCTCCGTAGGCCATTCGGCAATGGCTTTGTTTATCCCCTTTTCAGGGCGAGTTCCGTTAGCCCATGTCAGTTCCTGACTGTCAGCAAGCCAGCCCGCATCATTTAAGTTTTGGTCAATCAGTATACGGGTGAGTTCTTCATTTAACGCGATATTTTGGCTGGCACGGCGGCTCTTCTGGGCAAACTCTTGCCGTTGTGTTCGGGCCTGCTTTTCATCTTTTTCGGTCAGTTGCGCTTGCAGGATTTTTAATTTTTCTTCGTATTGCTGTCGAAGCTGTTCGAGTGCAATTTCCTGCTCTTTCGCCTGCGATGCTAACACCTTAGTTTCATCATCCATGGCTAGCGCCAGCGTTTCATATTCACTCTTTTCCTGCACCAGCAAATTTTGCAGCTGTTGGCTGGAATCTAGCTGTATGTTGGCGGTAGTGAGCTCACTTTTGAGGCGATCGATTTCCGTTTGGAGTTGCCTGAGCTGATTGCTCGGGTCTGGAGGAGCAATAAAAGCGCCGGGTTTAAAGGCCGCGCCCTGCTTGCCGAAAGATTGGTGGAACCAGATAGCTAGCGCTCGCGCCACTTTTAAGCCATCTAGCGCCTCTTTGTGCTTGGTTTTGAACTGGTGAGTGGCCTTGTTGCCCTCTATCCGCAATAGATGAAATAGCTCGCGTACCGTGGGTTCAAATTTTAGCTCGCGATTGAGGCGGTAGAGCAAATCAGCCTGAGTGGGCGGTTCATCAAACGTGAGCCCGACCAGCGCAGCAATATGTTGTGCTAAGGCTTCACCTAGTTGGCGCAACTTAATCAAGGTGGTGTTGGGATCGCCTGAGAAGGCGTTTTCTGCAGCAGTGGCGATTTGTAGAAACAGCGGGTCATGTTCAGCGAGAAAACTGAAATTTGTCGATGTTGTAGCCCTTAAAGCATCCATTCAATCGCCTCTCGATTATAAAGCGCCTGTGCTTAGAATTAGTTAAATACTTGGTAGCATTGTATCGAAAAAAACCGGTCAGAACAGGTAAGTAAACACTCCCCCACTTAAATCGATTCCTTCTTTCGATTATTCATTGCGGCAGACTGGCCCTATAGATATTTAACACAGGGTTACTCTCGAGAGACATAACGCATATTGCAAAATAGACAAAAAATAAGCAGTGTCATTAACTAGCAGCACCAGCATCACTGCTGGCACTGTTGGTCTCCTTTGGATAGACCGCTTTAACTTATGCACAGTCCCCACTCCGCATGTTGTGGGAGAAACCGCGACTAATCACCGCCCAAGCTTGGCAAAATCAAACGGACTAACCGCCTTTTCCCTATTCACATCCAAAAAATCAGCCCACCACTGCAGCATCAGTCTGCGCTCATCCAGATGCTCGGCCTTATGAATATACGCCGCACGCACAGAGCTACGCTCTTGATGGCTCATCTGCCTTTCCACCGCATCTCTCGACCACAAACCCGATTCAATCAATGAGCTACACGCCATCGTCCTGAATCCATGCCCACAGACTTCCGTTTTCGTGTCATAACCCATCACTCTCAGCGCCTTGTTCACCGTGTTCTCACTCATCGGCTTACGCGGATCGTGATCGCCCACAAAAATCAGCTCTCGATTCCCGCTCATGCTTTTGATCTTTTTCAGAATGGCGAGAGCCTGCCACGATAAGGGTACAAGATGGGGAGTTCGCATCTTCGAACCTCGCTGAGAATGTTTAACACCTTCCAGCGGCTCACGCTCTCCCGGAATCGTCCACATGGCCGTTTCAAAATCCACTTCTGACCAGCGGGCAAAGCGCAGTTCGCTTGAACGGATAAAGACTAACAGGGTAAGTTCGACAGCAAGTCGGGTTAATGGTCTTCCGGAATAGTGATCAATGCGATGAAGTAATTCAGGAATACGATTAAGCTCCAAAGCCGCACGATGCTGTCTTTTCGCCGTAGCAACCGCACCGGCAATCTCTTGCGCAGGATTGTAGTCGATTAAGCCGCTCTGAACGGCAAAGCGCATAATCGCGGTAGTTCGCTGCTGTAAACGGGCGGCGACTTCAAAACGCCCGGATGACTCCACCGCTTTAATGGGTACAAGAAGATCCCGAGTCTTAAGCTCTGCAATGTTCCGCTTACCGATAGCAGCAAAGAGATTATCTTCTAGGCTTTTCAATACACGAGCACTATGCGATGCCGACCATTTCTGATTGCTGGCGTGCCAGTCTCTGGCTACCACTTCAAACGTTATCGCCTCTTGCTCCAGCTCTACCTTAACGGCTTTCTTGTTCTCACTGGGATCGACGCCATTAGCTAATAGTTTACGGGCTTCATCCCGCCGTGACCTGGCATCCGCCAGCGAGACTTCGGGATATTTTCCCAACGCCAGCATCTTTTCTTTACCGCCGAAGCGATAACGCAACCGCCAGTATTTGGAGCCGTTAGGGTGAACCAGCAGAACCATGCCGTCGCCGTCAGTCAGTTTATAGGCTTTTGCTTCAGGCTTAGCCGAACGAACCTTCACATCACTCAGAGCCATGATGAGTATCCTTTCAAGGGTCCTGTGTGGGTACAAACATAATCGAACCGGGATATACCCGCAGTTGTACCCGCATCAGTAAGTTGATGTAGATTGAATCAGGTTGACTTAGGTTGAGTGGAAAAGCGAGGGAAGCCTTGTGGATACTGGATTTCAGGCACAAAAAAAGACGTCCGTTGACGTCTATTGATGTTCCGATGGTGCCGAAGGCCGGACTCGAACCGGCACGTATCTCTACGGTTGATTTTGAATCAACTGCGTCTACCGATTTCGCCACTTCGGCACTGAAGAGGATGCGGAAAACGTTGGGGATTATACCGTTAC
>Ga0213828_1000607_pt1 | contig 33870 bp, 13 predicted proteins | sample MC6MC0897MG_FD_180664 | JGI IMG/M metagenome (GOLD analysis project Ga0213828, IMG submission 180664) | Enriched soil aggregate microbial communities from Iowa State University, Ames, United States - MC6-MC0897-MG | ecosystem: Environmental > Terrestrial > Soil > Unclassified | place: USA: Iowa...
GAGTCGGAGCATGGTGGCGATGCCGCCGAAGCGCGGCATTTCGTTGCCGCCCAGTGGTTGGTGAAGAATCTTGTCCACGGGTAGGGCCTCATCGTCTTTGTTTTATTTATGTCGGCGCGCCGTAGAGCACGGGTTCGGACGCCGCTGTGGGGCCGATGATGCGAAATGTAGTGAGGGGAAAGAATCGCTACGGGCAAAAACTTAGTTCAGATTTTTCTAAACTAATGGTGGTGGGCGGATTAGACTTTGCGCTCTTGGGATTCTTGCCTGGCTGAACATTGCCGCCCCTCACCCCAGCCCTCTCCCAGAGGGAGAGGGGGCCGATCTCCATGGCTTTTGAATCCTGAGTTCGACTCGATATCACAGGTCGATGCGCATCCTGAGAGCACCGCGGTCGGCTCCCTCTCCCTCCGGGAGAGGGCTGGGGTGAGGGAAGGTTCTATCAGGCAACACATCTCTAAAGCCCGGAGCAGACATGGCCAACGCTTTACCCGACCTGAAACTATTACGCATCTTCGTCAGCGTCGTGCGTCATCAGGGTTTTGCCAACGCGCAGCAGGAACTCAACCTGTCGACCTCGGCGATCAGCACCTACATGAGCCAGCTCGAAGCCGCGCTCGGCCTGGTGCTGTGCCATCGCGGGCGTGGCGGGTTCAGCCTGACCAGCAAGGGTGAGCTGTTCCATCAGGAAACCCTGCGTCTGCTCGCCGAGCTCGAAGGTTTCGAGCAATACGCTGCCGCGCTCAAGGGCGAACTGCGCGGCACACTCAACCTCGGTGTGATCGACTCCACCGTCAGCGACAAGGCACTGCCGTTCGCCGAAGCCATCGGCGCCTACAGCCAGGAACACCCGGCAGTGCATTTGCACCTGTCGGTGATGAGCCCCTACGAATTGCAACTCGGCGTGCAGGACAACCGTCTCGATCTGGCCATCGGTGCGTTTTCCACACGCATGAGCGGCCTGATCTACATGCCGCTGTACCGCGAGCAGCACTGGTTGTATTGCAGTAGCCGGCATCCGTTGTTCAACGAGCGGCGCATACCCGAGCAAGTCATCACCCAGCAACGCATGGTCGGGCGTGGATACTGGAGTCAGGCGGAACTCGCCCGGCACGGTTTCAAACACAGCGCCGCCACCGTGGAAAGTATGGAAGCGCAGCTGATTCTGGTGCTGTCCGGCGCCTACATCGGTTACTTGCCGGAGCACTACGCGCAGGCCTGGGCCGATAAGGGTGATTTGCGCGTGTTGCTGCCGGCGACGTTTGGTTATCAGGCACCGTTTTCGATGATCATGCGCCGGGGTCGTAGCCGTGAACCGTTGATCCAGACCTTTCGTGATTTGCTCAAAGCTCAGCTCAATCAGGCTTAGCTGGTAGGGAAAAGAAGTATGTCCAGAATTCAATGCCCGCGCTGCCTGCGCCCACAAACCCATTGCCTGTGCCCGCTGATCCCGAGCCTCGACAGCCGCACGCGAGTGTTGCTGTTGCAGCATCCGAGTGAGGTCAATCATGCGTTGAATACTGCTCGATTGGCGGCACTCGGTTTGACCAATGCCGAGCTGATTGTCGGTGAAGTATTCGAAGATTTGCCGGCGCTGTTGAACCGGTCGGGGTATCAGGCGCGGTTGTTGTTTCCCGCTGATGATGCGCAACCGATAGAGGCTTACGGCGAGTCCGATGAACCCCTGTTGCTGGTCGTTCCGGATGGCACCTGGCGCAAGGCGCGCAAGATGTTGCACCTCAATCCTCTGTTGGCGGCGTTGCCACGGGTGACGCTGGCCGAGGGCGGCGTGTCGCGCTATCGCTTGCGCAAGGCTCCGGGGCCGGGGGCGTTGTCGACGATTGAGGCGATTGTGCAGGCGTTGCAGACGCTGGAGCCGTCGGCATCATTCGAGTCGTTGCTCAAGCCGTTCGAGGCGTTGATCGAGGGGCAGATTGCGGCGATGGGGGAGGAGACGTTTCAGCGTAATCATGGAGATAGATAGGCGTTGATTGTGCCGGCCTCTTCGCGAGCAAGCTCGCTCCCACAGGGGAACGCATTCCAAAATGTGGGAGCGAGCTTGCTCGCGAAGGCGCCAGATCAATTACCGCAAATCTCAACAAAGGCTAACGTTCGCGCATCGCCTCGGTCCGGGCCTTGAGCACGGGTTTCAGCAAGTAATCCAGCACACTTTTCTCCCCGGTAATAATGTCCACCGTCGCCACCATCCCCGGGATGATCAGCAACGGTTTCACATCCCCGCCCAAATGGTTTTTATCGGTACGCACCTGAATCAGATAGAAACTGTTGCCTTTGTCATCGGTAATCGTGTCGGCACCGATCAACTCAAGCTTGGCACTCAGCCCACCATAAATCGTGTAGTCGTAGGCACTGAACTTGACCATGGCTTTCTGGCCCGGATGCAGGAACGCGACATCCTGTGGCCGCACCTTGGCCTCGATCAGCAAGTTGTCTTCCAACGGCACGATTTCAACCATGTCGCTGCCCGGTTGCACCACGCCGCCGATGGTGTTGACCTTCAATTGCTTGATCACCCCGTGCACCGGGGAGGTGACCGTAGTGCGGGTGACGCGGTCGTCGATGGCGATGCTGGTGGCGGTGATTTTCGACAGGTCGGTGCGTTTCTCATTCAGCTCTTTCGCCGCCTCGGAACGGAAGGTTTGCTCCGACTCGTCGATCTTGCTGCGGATCTCGGCAATCGCCGATTCGGCGCGGGGAATGGCCAGCGTCGTCGCGTTCAATGAACCTCGGATTTCCACGGCGCTGCGTTTCAGCCGGAGGATTTCCACCGGTGACACCGCACCGGTTTTCACCAGCGGTTCGGACATGTTCATTTCTTGCTGCAGCAACGCCAGACTCGAGCTGAACTGACCCTGCTTGGAGCGAAACTCGGCGAGTTCCTGAGTCTTCTGCCGCAGTTGTTCGCTGAGCGTGCGCTGCTCGCTGGCCAGCCGGCGCTGACGTTGTTCGTACAGCGAACGCTCGTCTTCGGCGACTTGCGGCGCTTTGGCGATGACTTCATCGGAGAGCTTGAACGGCCGGCCCTCGGCCTCCGCCGACAGCCGTTCGACCTGCGCCGTCAACGCATAACGATCCGCCTCACTCTCACCCTTGTTCGAGCGAAAGCGCGTGTCATCCAGACGCAGCAAGGTATCGCCCTTGTTCACCATCTGCCCTTCACGAAAGAAAATCTCGGTGACGATGCCGCCCTCAAGGTTCTGGATCACCTGAATCTTGCTCGAAGGAATCGCCTTGCCTTCGCCCATGGTCACTTCTTCGAGTACGGCGAATTTGGCCCAGACCACCGCGCTGATCAGCAGCGCCGCCGCCAGCCACACGGTGATCCGCGACCAGCGCGGCGAGTCCTGCAAGGAAGCGCCGGCGGTTTCCGGCATGAATTCGGCTTCGGCGCTTTTGCCGAAACTGTCGAAGTAGCCGCGCTCTTTGCTATCGGAGGAAGCAGACATGGGGTAACTCCTAGACCGCTGCCGAGCCGACACGGCCCTTGCGCAGTGCATCGATGACCGCTTCTTTCGGACCGTCGGCGACGACCCGGCCGTTGTCCAGCACCAGCAACCGATCCACCAGGCTCAGCATCGAGGTGCGATGGGTGACCAGCAGCAGCGTTTTGCCTTGCACCCAGCCGTGCAGCTTCTGCCGCAGCAAGTCCTCGCTGCTGTTGTCCATGGCGCTGGTGGGTTCATCAAGCAGCATGATCGGCGGGTCGAGCAGCAGCGATCGCGCCAGCAGAACGGCCTGACGTTGGCCGCCAGAGAGCAATTGTCCGCGCTCGCCCACCGGACGATCGAAGCCTTGCGGATGTTGGCGAGCGAGTTCGGTAACGCCGGTCAGTTCGGCCACTTCGAGCATGCGTGAATCGCTGATGTAACGCGCGCCGAGCGTGAGGTTGTCGCGCAAACTGCCGGCCAGCAGCGGCAGATCGTGGGCGACATAACCGATCTGCTGGCGCAGGTCGGCGACATCGAGTTGGCGCAGGTCGAGGCCGTCAAGCAACAGTTGGCCTTCTTCGGGTTCATAGAAGCCCATGACCAATCGCGCCAAGGTGCTTTTGCCCGAACCGCTGCGGCCGATGATGCCGACCCGCTCACCGGGTTTTAGGCTGAAGCTGACATTGCTCAGCGCCGGCGCATTCTGGCCGTTGTAATGAAAGGTCACGCCGCTGACGTCGAGCGCACCCTGCAATTGCGTGCGCTCCAGCGGCCGCTGTTTGCCGTCGCGTTCCTGCGGCAGGGCCATCAGCGCATCGGTGCTTTTCATGGTCAGTTGCGCTTGCTGATAGCGGGTGATCAACCCGGCGATCTGCCCGAGCGGCGCGAGTACACGGCTGCCGAGCATGTAACTGGCGACCAGCGCACCGACGCTGAGGTTGCCGGCAATGATGCTGTAGACCCCGGCGACAATCGTCGCCATCCCCGAGAATTGTTGAATGAACAACGTGCCGTTGGTGGCCAGCGCCGACAGATTGCGCGCGTGGCTGTCGAGACGGGTGAGGGCGCCGTGGGTGCTTTCCCATTTGTGCTGGCGCTCGCTTTCGGCGCTGCAGGCCTTGAGGGTTTCCAGGCCTCCGAGGGTTTCGATCAACACTGCTTGGCGTTCGGCGCCGAGGCTCAGGCTCTTTTGCACGGTGTCACGCAGACGTACCTGAATGATCATCGCGAAGATGATGGTGATCGGAAACGCCAGCAGCGGAATCACCACCAGCCAACCGCCGAGCAGGCCGATCACCACCAGCATCAGCACCACGAAGGGCAGGTCGATCAGGCTGGTCAGCGTCACTGCCGTGAGAAATTCACGCAGGCCCTGAAAGTCATGAATGCTCTGGGCGAAACCGCCGATGGTCGCCGGCCGTGCCTTCATCGACATGCCGGTAATGCGTTCAAATAAAGTCGCGGAAAGGATCACATCTGTTTTCTTGCCAGCGGTATCCAGCAGGTGCGCGCGGACCACCCGCAGCACCAGTTCGAAGCCGGTACCGATCAGCAAGCCGATCGACAGCACCCACAGGGTCGACGTGGCCTGATTGGGCACCACGCGGTCATAGGTCTGCATGACGAACAGCGGCACCATCAGGCCTAGCAAATTGATCAGGAAACTGGCGAGGATTGCATCGCTGTACAGCCATTTCGACAGCTTCAGGGTGTCGCGAAACCACGCATGCACCCGTGGCACCAGCGGTGAACGGAGGTCTTCGAGTTCGTGGCGTGGGCGGGCGAACAAGGCCTGGCCGCTGTAATGCTCGCTGAGCTCTTCGCGGCTGATCCATTGCTCGCCGCCGTCGGCTTCGCTGGGCAGGATCAGCGCTTTGCCGTCGTCGCCGAAGCGCCGTAAAACAGCAGTGCGACCGTCGTTGAGCAGCAGCAGAATCGGCAGGTTGAGCGGCGAGATGTCTTTCAGCTCGCGGCGCAGAATCCGTGCCTGCAACCCGGCTCGGGCGGCAGCGCGGGGCAGCAGGTCGAGGCTCAGTCGTTGTTTGTTGAGGGGCAGTCCGGCACTCAGGCTGGCGCGACTGACCGTCGCGCCATGCAGTTTGCAGAGGATCAACAGACCGTCGAGTAACGGATCATCGAAGCTCAGCCGCGGATCGATCCCGGTGTGGCCGGGTTCCATGCTGGTCATATTGATCGCCTCTGTTGAACGGGCACGGGAATCCACACGTTGATCGTTCCCACGCTCCGCGTGGGAATGCAGCCCGGGACGCTCCGCGTCCCAAAGCGGACGCAGAGCGTCCATTGAGGCATTCCCACGCAGAGCGTGGGAACGATCAACAGGGGACTTATTTCAGTTCCGGCAGGCGCGCTTCGTTTTTCACTTCGGTCGCGGCGATCGCATCGGCCGGCAGCACCACCCGCTGTTTGCTCAGCAACTGGCCCATGTTTGCCAGCACGCGGTACATCGAATACTCCTCGGTGTAGCGGATTTCGGTGTAGCGACGGTTGGCGTTGTAGAGCTCATTTTCACTGTCGAGCAAATCGAGCAAAGTCCGTTGGCCGAGGCCGAACTGATCCTGATAGGCCGCGCGTACGCGTTTGGTGGTTTCCGCGTATTCGCGGGCGGTCGGGGTCTGTTTCTTCGCGTTTTCCATGGCGTTCCACGCCAGGCGGATGTTCTCGTTGAGCTGGCGCAGGGCGTTGTTGCGGATGTCCATCGCCTGATTGATGTCGTGGGCATTGGCGGCCAGGCGGGCCTTGTCGCTGCCGCCACGGAACAGGTTGTAGTTCATCACCACACCCACGCGCCATTCGTTGTCGTGGCCTTCATCGCCTTGCACGTTGTTGTTCGCGCCGACGGCGGCTTCGGCATCGAAGCGCGGGTAGAACGGCGATTTGGCGACTTCGTACTGGCTCTCGGCCGATTGCACGTCAGCCTGGGCGGACTTCAGATACGGGTTGTTGTCGACCATGCTCTGTTGGGCTTCACGCAATTCGGTCGGCAGTTCGCCACGGGTCGAGGCTGGGGTTTCCAGCTCATCGGGCATGCGCCCGACCACGCTGTAGAAGTTTGATTCGGCATCGGCCAGGTCGACTTCGGCGGTGTCGAGGTTGTTCTGCGCCAAGGCCTTACGCGCGACCGATTGATCCGAGTCAGCGGTACTGCCGACGCCACGCTCGGTGCGCAGGCCGATCTGATCGTTGACGCGCAAGTGCGCCTGCAGGTTGTTCTTGGCCAGTGTCACCAGTTCGCGACGCTTGAGCACTTCGAGGTAGACCTCGATGGTGCGCAGGGCCAGATCCTGGGCGGTACCTTGCGCGTAATACGCACGCGAATTGGACACGCCTTTGGTGCGCTCGACTTCGTTGGCGGTGTTGAAACCGTCGAACAGCATCTGCCGCAGACGCAGCTCGGACTGGGTGTAATTGAGGATTTCGGTGTGGTGATTACCGAAGGCCCGAGTGTTGGTGTTGTCGCTGTAGCCACGGCCATACGCGGCGTTCAAATCGACGGACGGATAGAAGCCGCCCTTGGCCACTTTGACTTGTTCATCAGCCGACAGGCGGGCGTCCACGCGCGAGGCCAGTTCCGGGTGAGTGGCGATGGTGCTTTGAATCGCCTCGGTGAGGTTCATGGCCTGGGCTTGAGAAGTGCAAGCCATGGCCAGCAAAACCGCGCTGCAGAGGGGGGTTAGAACGCGCATGGGTGCATCTCCCTGAGTCCTGATGGTGTGTTACTGTCGCCAAATATTTGACGATATTTTTAGGTGTATGCGTTTCACTCTTGTAACAACAGAGCTAAGAACATCCTGAAGCGTAGCTAAGAAAAAATTTTCATAAGGCTTATGCCGAAAAAAACTTATGCGCTTTGTAAAAACCGGCACATTGTTCAGCACGAAAGCCTTTGTTTTATGCGCTTTAGGGAGCGCAAAAAGGCTTGAGGAAAGTTCCACTCACTTTGCGACATACGGCGAAGTACTGCTGAAGGGGAGGGACGCGTAGCGGCTGAGGGGTGACAGATTTTTGTCACTCGAGTGATTCATCAGCGTTACGTAGCGTTAGTGGGCGTATGGCTTTGATCAGGATGTGGAAGTGCTTGATAGCACTGATGTTTCCGAAAGAGGCCGCCTGCAAAACGAACTGTTGAAGGTGCGAGCGTCACCTCCGACAACCCGATTGAGCCATGGGCTGCTTCGCTTACCAGTGCCGACGGTGGTCGGCAGCGGAGGATTTCACATGGCAACGCTCATCGGCACAGTCACTAAAGTCATTGGCCAGGTTTTCGCCCAGTCAGCCGACGGTACCAAACGCGCACTGGTTGAGGGGGATCGCCTGTTTGCCGGCGATCAACTGATCACCGGCGCAGAAGGCGCCGTCGCCGTTCATCTGCAAAACGGCCAGGAACTGACCCTCGGACGCGGCAGCAGCATGACCATGACCGGTGAACTGCTGGCGGGTCAGGCGGCGCATGTCAATGCCGCGGAGGCCGTGACCCCGAGCGACGCGCAATTGACCGACGTCGAGCAGATCCAGAAAGCCATCGCCGCCGGTGACGACCCGAGCAAAACCGCTGAAGCCACCGCGGCCGGTCCGAATGCCCCGGGCGGCGCACCGGGCGAGGCGGGCGGCGGCCACAGTTTTGTCCTGCTGACGGAGGTCGGTGGACGCGTCGACCCGATCATCGGTTTCCCCACCGCCGGATTCGGCGGTATTCCCGAATTCCCTGAAGAACGCCACAACGCGGTGATCGACAACGGCGATGACACCCCGGCTGTGGTGGTGCCGCCACCGGTGAACAATCCGGTGACCCTCACCGGTCTGAATGTGGCGGGCGGCGAACTCAACGTCAGTGAAGCCAATCTGCCTGACGGTTCGTCGGCCAACCCCGGTGCACTGACGCAAAGCGGCAGTTTCACCGTGTCGGCACCGGACGGTCTGACCAGCCTGAGCATCGGCGGCATCAACGTTATCGTCGGTGGTGTGCCGATCGGCTTCCCGCAATCGATCACCTCGCAACTGGGCAACACCCTGACCATCACCGGCTACAACCCGGCGACTGGCGTGATCACTTACAGCTACACCCTCAACGGCAACGAAAGCCACGCGGCCGGTGACGGCGCGAACAATCTCAGCGAACAGTTCACCGTGATTGCCGGCGACAGCAATGGCGACACTGCGACCGGCACGCTCGACGTCAACATCACCGACGATGTGCCAAAAGCCTTTGATGACAACAATGGCACGGCGTCTGAAACGCAGCTGACACTGACCGGCAACGTGCTGACCAATGACGTGCAAGGTGCTGATCGCGTGCCCACCGGGCCCGTCACCCCAGGCACTTTCACCGGCACTTACGGCACTTTGGTGCTGAACGCCAACGGCACTTACACCTACACGCTGAACACCAACGATGCCGACTTCAAAAACCTCCATGGAGGCGGCAACGGTACCGAGACCTTCGCCTACACGATCACTGATTCGGACGGTGATACCAGCACTGCCAACCTCGTCCTGCAGATCCACAACAATGACGATCCGGTTGTCATCAACGGCTTGAACGTCGAAGGCGGGGAGCTGACGGTCTACGAGAAAAATCTCGGCGACGGCAGTGCACCGGATTCCACCGCGCTGACGCAGAACGGTACGTTCACCATCACCGCACTCGATGGTGTCACCACGCTGACCATCGGCGGCATTGCCGTGGTCACCAACGGCGTGGCCGCAGGTTTCCCACAATCAGTCACCACACCCTTGGGCAGCACGCTGACGATTACCGGGTTCAACGCCAGCACCGGCGTGGTCAGCTACAGCTACACCCTGGTAGACAACGAAACGCATCCAGCCGCCAACGGCGCGAATAACCTGCCTGAGCAGTTTGCCGTCACCGTGGTCGATGACAACGGCACCACTGCCAACGGCACGCTCGACGTGAACATCACCGACGACGTACCCAAAGCCTTTGATGACAGCAATGGCACGGCGTCTGAAACGCAACTGACACTGACCGGCAACGTGCTGACCAACGACGTGCAAGGTGCCGATCGCGTACCAACAGGACCCGTTACGGCCGGCACCTTCACCGGGACTTACGGCACGCTGGTCCTCAACGCCAACGGCACGTACACCTACACTTTGAACACCAACGACGCCGACTTCAAAAACCTCCATGGCGGCGGTAACGGCACAGAAACCTTCGCCTACACCATCACCGACTCCGACGGTGATACCAGCACCGCCAACCTTGTCCTGCAGATCCACAACAACGACGATCCGGTGATCATCAACGGCCTCGACGTGAATGGCGGCGAACTCACGGTTAACGAAAAAAACCTCAGCGACGGCAGTGCGCCGGATTCCACCGCGTTGACCCAAAGCGGCACGTTCACCATCACCGCACTCGATGGCGTCACCACGCTGACCGTCGGTGGCATCGCCGTCGTGACCAACGGTGTGGCCGCAGGTTTCCCACAATCGGTCACCACGCCGCTGGGCAGCACACTGACCATCACCGGTTTCAACGCCACCACCGGCGTGGTCAGCTACAGCTACACCCTCGTCGACAACGAAGCGCATCCAGCCGCCAACGGCGCGAACAATCTGCCTGAGCAGTTCGCCGTCACCGTGGTCGATGATAATGGCACCACCGCTAACGGCACCCTCGATGTGAACATCGTCGACGACTTGCCGAAAGCCGTGGATGACAGCAACGCCGGTACCGCGTCGGAAACCCTGCTGACGCTGACCGGCAACGTCCTGACCAACGACGTGCAAGGTGCCGATCGCGTACCAACAGGACCCGTTACGGCCGGCACCTTCACCGGGACTTACGGCACCTTGGTGCTCAACGCCAACGGCACCTACACCTACACGCTGAACACCAACGACGCCGACTTTAAAAACCTGCACGGCGGCGGTAATGGCACAGAAACCTTCGCCTACACGATTACCGATTCCGACGGTGATACCAGCACCGCCAACCTTGTCCTGCAGATCCACAACAACGACGATCCGGTGATCATCAACGGCCTCGACGTCAACGGCGGCGAACTCAGCGTTTACGAGAAAAATCTCAGCGACGGCAGTGCACCGGATTCCACTGCGCTGACCCAAAGCGGCACGTTCACCATCACCGCACTCGATGGCGTCACCACGCTGACCGTCGGTGGCATCGCCGTCGTGACCAACGGTGTGGCCGCAGGTTTCCCACAATCGGTCACCACTCCGTTGGGCAGCACACTGACCATCACCGGTTTCAACGCCACCACCGGCGTGGTCAGCTACAGCTACACCCTGGTCGACAACGAAGCGCATCCAACCGCCAATGGCGCGAACAATCTGCCTGAGCAGTTCGCCGTTACCGTGGTCGATGACAACGGCACCACCGCCAATGCCACCCTCGACATCAATATCGTCGACGATCTGCCAAAAGCCGTGGATGACAGCAACGCCGGCACTGCGTCGGAAACCCTGTTGACGCTGACCGGCAACGTCCTGACCAACGACGTGCAAGGTGCCGATCGCGTACCGACCGGGCCCGTTACTCCGGGCACTTTCACCGGGACTTACGGCACCTTGGTGCTCAACGCCAACGGCACGTATACCTACACGCTGAACACCAATGACGCCGACTTCAAAAACCTCCACGGTGGCGGCAACGGCACGGAAACCTTCGCCTACACCATCACCGATTCCGATGGCGATACCAGCACCGCGAATCTGCTGCTGAACATCCACAACAATGACGATCAGGTCTACCTCAACGGCCTCGACGTCAATGGCGGCGAGCTCACCGTCTACGAGAAAAACCTCAGCGACGGCACCAGCCCCAACACCCCGGCGCTGACCCAGAGCGGCACCTTTACCGTCACCGCCCTCGATGGTCTGCAAACCCTGACCGTGGGCGGCATCAACGTGGTCACCGGTGGCGTGGCCGCAGGCTTCCCGCAATCGATCGTCACGCCACTCGGCAGCACGTTGACCATCACCGGTTACAACCCCGCCACCGGTGTGGTGAGTTACAACTACACCCTGGTCGACAACGAAACCCATCCGAACGCCAACGGCGCCAACAGCATCACCGAGAACTTCAACGTCGTGGCGACGGACACCGATGGCAGCACGGCCAACGGCCAGATCAACGTCAACATCGTCGATGATTTGCCCAGCGCCCATCCTGATGCCGCATCGGTGGCGGAGGGCGGCACGGTCAGTGGCAATGTCCTGAACAATGACATCGGCGGCGCCGACGGCCCGGCCGTAACCGGTGCGGTGGTCGGCGTGCGCGCCGGCGCCGACACTTCGACCTCGGCCATCGGTGGCCTCAACAGCAACATCAACGGCACCTACGGCTACCTGACCCTGGACGCCAACGGCAACGCCGTCTACCACAGCAATCCCAACGTCGTGAACGGCCCGGGCGCAGTGGATGTGTTCACTTACACCGTGCGCGATTCCGACGGTGATGAAAGCACCACCACCATCACCATCGATGTCGCCAACAGCAAGCTGTGCGCGACCAGCGACACCGACGTCACCGTCTTCGAGAAAGCCCTCGACCTGACCAAGGACGGCGCGGATCTGGCCGCCGGCACGGTCACTGGCAGCGACCCGACCAACACCGGCGAAACCGCGTCCGGCACCTTGGTCGGTTCGGTCGCTGGTGCGGTCGGTGCAATCAGTTATGCCTTGGTCGGCAGCGCCACCGGCAACTACGGGCAAATCGTCCTCAACCCCAACGGCACGTACACCTACACGCTGACCTCGCCGGCAAGCACCACGCCGCATGCCGACGACGGCGCCAACAGCCTGACCGAAACCTTTACCTATCAGGCCACCGATTCGCTGGGCAATATCGTCACCAGCACCATCGTCGTGAACATCGTCGATGACGTGCCGAAAGCCGTGAACGACAGCAACGCCAACAACGCTTCGGAAACGCAACTGACCCTGACTGGCAACGTACTGAGCAACGATGTGCAAGGCGCCGATGTGGTCGCGACCGGACCGAATGCCGGGCCGATCACCGCCGGCACCTTCACCGGTACTTACGGCACGCTGGTGCTCAACGCCAACGGCACGTACACCTACACGCTGAACCCCAACGATGCCGACTTCAAAAACCTGCACGGCGGCGGTAACGGCACCGAGACGTTCAGCTACACCCTGACCGATGCCGACGGCGACACCAGCACCGCCAACCTGGTGCTGAACATCCACAACAACGACGATCCGGTGCTGCTCAACGGCCTCGACGTCAATGGTGGCGAACTCAGCGTCTACGAGAAAAACCTCAGCGACGGCACCAGCCCCGACACCCCGGCGCTGACCCAGAGCGGCACCTTCACCGTCACTGCGCTCGATGGCCTGCAAACCCTTACTGTGGGCGGCATCGCCGTGGTCACCAACGGTGTTGCCGCAGGATTCCCGCAATCGGTCGTCTCGCCGCTGGGCAGCACCTTCACCGTCACCGGTTACAACCCCGCGACCGGTGTGGTCAGTTACAGCTACACCCTGGTCGATAACGAAACCCATCCGAACGCCAACGGTGCCAACAGCCTCACCGAGAACTTCACCGTCGTGGCCACGGACACGGATGGCAGCACCGCCAACGGCCAGATCAACGTCAACATCATCGATGACCTGCCGACCGCCAAACCCGACACCGGCTCGGTGGCCGAGGGCGGTACGGTCAATGTCAGCGTGCTGGGCAATGACATCAGCGGTGCCGATGGCGCGGCCACAGTGATCGGCGTGCGCGCCGGCAGCAACACCGGCACTTCGGCCATCGGCGGCCTCAACAGCAACATCAATGGCAACTTCGGTTACCTGACCCTCGATGCGGCGGGCAATGCCGTTTACCACAGCAACCCGAACTCGGTGAGCCCACCGGGCGCCACCGATACCTTCACCTATACCATTCGCGACAGCGACGGCGATGAAAGCACCACGACCATCACCATCAACGTCGCCGACAGCAAACTGGTAGCCTCGGTCGATCAGGACGTGACGGTGTATGAAAAAGCCCTCGACCTGAGCAAGGACGGCGCGGATCTGGCCCCTGGTACGGTCACCGGCAGCGACCCGAGCAACACCGGTGAAACCGCGACCGGCACGCTGGTCGGCGCAGTCACTGGCGGTACGGGCGCGATCACCTACACCCTGGTCGGCAGCGCCACCGGCAGCTATGGGCAGATTCAGCTCAACGCCGACGGTACCTACACCTACACGCTGACCTCGGCACCGAAAACCTCGCCGGGCGCCAACGACGGGGCGAACACCCTCAGCGAAAGTTTCACCTACAAAGCCACCGATGCACTGGGCAACAGCACCACCAGCACCCTCGTGGTCAACATCGTCGATGACGTGCCAAAAGCGGTGGCGTCGGATCGTTCGGTGGCAGCGGTGGAGATCGACTCCAACCTGCTTATCGTCCTCGACATCTCTGGCAGTATGGCCGACGCCTCGGGTGTGCCGGGCCTGTCGCGGCTGGACCTGGCCAAGCAGGCGATCAGCGCCTTGCTCGACAAGTACGACGACCTCGGCGATGTCAAAGTCCAGCTCGTTACCTTCAGCAGCAACGCCACTGACAGAACCTCGGTATGGGTCGATGTCGCGACCGCGAAAACCATTCTCGCCGGGCTGACGGCAGGCGGCGGCACCAACTACGACGCCGCTGTCGCGGTGATGCAAACCGCGTTCAACACCTCGGGCAAACTCACTGGGGCGCAGAACGTCGGTTACTTCTTCTCGGACGGCAAACCCAACGAAGGCGACATCAACGCCGCTGATGAAGCCGCGCTGAAAAACTTCCTCGATGCCAACAACATCAAGAACTACGCGATCGGCCTCGGCAGCGGCGTGAGCAACGCCAACCTCGACCCGCTGGCGTATGACGGCATCAGCCACACCAACACCAACGCGGTGGTGGTCACCGATCTCAATCAACTCAACTCGGTGCTGTCCGGCACCGTACAGGGCGCGCCGGTCACCGGTTCGTTGCTGGGCGAGGGCGGCACCTTCGGCGCCGACGGCGGTTTCATCAAATCCATCGTGATTGACGGCACCACTTACACCTACGATCCGAAAGCCCTCAGCGGCCAAGGCTCGTTGACGCCAAGCGGCGGCATCAACCACGGCACCTTCAACACCGTCAATAACACGCTGAGCATCGCCACCAATAACGGCGGCACACTGCTGATCAACCTCGACACCGGCGACTACACCTACACCTCGCAGAAAACCACCGCTGTGGTCATCACCGAGAACATCGGCTTCACCGTCAGCGACAACGACGGCGACCTCGCCAGTTCGACGCTGACCGTGAAAGTCATTCCCAACGCGCCGCCGGTGGCGGTTGACGATCACGTCATCACCAACGTGCTCTCTGGCAACATTGTGGTGCCGGGCGAGCTGTTGCTGGCCAATGACACCGATCCGAATGGCGACACGCTCAACGCCACGCCCACCAGTTTCAACACCGGCTGGATCTCGAAAGCGGCGGACTTCACCGGCACCGGCGCGATCAACTTCACCGGCACCAACGTCAACACCGCCGCCAACCAGAACCTGGCCAACGTGCGTAATTCGTTCAGTGCCAACGCCGCGACCATGACCGCCGTGCTGGTGGTCAGTGGCTATCTCGGTGCAGTGACCAACAGCAACGCCAACGATGAAGACCGCATCACCGTCAACCTGCGCCAGGGCGAAACCCTCAATCTGGATCACAACCTGGCGGCCGGTCACGTCACCATGGAGTACTCGATCAACGGTGGCGCCTACACAACCCTGGCGGACGGACAAACCCTCACCGCTTCAGCCGATGGCGTCTATCAGATCCACATCACCAACATCGCCAATCCCAGCGGCGGCGGTAACCCCAACGCAGCGGAAAACTATCAGCTGACCATGACCCTCAACTACGCCGGTGCCCACGACATCACTCCGGACTTCCACGGCAGCTACACCGCCAACGACAACCATGGCGGCAGCGACACCGCCAACGTCAGCATCAGCTATCAGGACGGCCACACCCTCACCGGCACCTCGGGGGATGACGTGCTGGTGGCGGGCAGCGGCGACAACATCATCAACGCCGGCGACGGCAACGATGTGCTCACCGCAGGCTCAGGCAACAACGAACTGCACGGCGGTGCCGGCAACGACTTGCTCTACAGCGGCCCGGGCAACGATTTGCTCGACGGCGGTACTGGCAGCGACACCGCCAGCTACGCCCACGCCACGGCCGGGGTCACGGTCAACCTCGGCCTGCTCGGTGCGCAAAACACCCTTGGCGCCGGCACCGATACGTTGACCGGCATCGAAAACCTCGTCGGCTCGAACTTCAATGACACCCTCACCGGCGATAACAATAACAACGTGATCAACGGTGGCCTCGGCAACGACATCCTCAACGGTGGCGGTGGCGACGACCTGCTGATTGGCGGCATGGGCAACAACACCATGACCGGCGGATCAGGGGCCGATACCTTCCAGTGGCTCAAGGGCAACAGCGGCCACGACCTGATCACCGACTTCACCCCCGGCACCGACAAGCTCGACCTGTCGCAACTGCTGCAGGGCGAAAACGGCACCACAGCGTCACTGGATGACTACCTGCACTTCACTGTCAGCGGCAGCGGCGCCTCGGTGCTCACCAGCATTGATGTCAGCGCCATGGCCGGTGCTACGCCGAACCAGACGATTGATCTGGCCGGCGTCAATCTGGCCAGCCACTACGGCGTAACGCCGGGGGCGGGCGGGGTGGTGGCTGGCGGGCATGACACGGCGACGATCATCAGCGGGATGCTGAATGATCATTCGTTGAAGGTGGATACGGTGTAGGCGACGCCTGAAACGACAAAACCCGCCGCCCCGTTCAACCGGGGCGGCGGGTTTTTTCTGCCTGAAGGTTTGGTGTTGCTCTTTCGTCAGTCTTCGCGAGCAGGCTCGCTCCCATATTGGAGCGCGTTTAACTGTGGCAGCGAGCCTGTTCGCGAAAGCGCCAGATCTGACTCCGAAAAACTCAGCGGTTGATCACACCTGCATCAACCCGGCAGATTCTGGCGTAGCTGTAAGCGATGACGCGAGGTCGTGTAGCTCGATTTGTTGCCTGCACGTTTCTGATAAGCGCACATGTTTAAGCCCCCTGTGCATGAGCATTGATTCCGACGAACGGTAGCAATACCTGTAATTTCTGACAGTAGTCAGCACCCGCCATTGCGCATTAAATCGAACCCATGCAGCGGCGGTATCACCCTGTTGATACCCGCACACCAACGATTGGTTAATTGTCGCGGAGTGTCTTACATGCAGCCCCCGGAACACACACAAGACCCGCACAGTGCAAATTCGCAACCATCGGAAGTCACCGCTTTGCCGGTTCCGCGAGTGCCGGTCATTCTCAAAGACGAACTCGGTGAAGAAAGCCCCGACGGACTGTTGCCGCGTACGGAGTTGAACCGTGATCTGCAGTTGATTGTTCCTGAGTGGAACTTCACGACCGATCCTCTTCTCGGGCCCGATATTATCAAAGTGGGATTCCGCCTGTTTGGGAATGACTTTCGCGAAGTCAATGAATTTAAGTTCCCTATTCCCATCGCACCTGGGGACAAATACGTATCAGTCCCCAGGGACTATATGGACAGTGGCATCTACGACCTGTCTTACATCCTGATCCAGGGGGGCAACCCTGCTGAGTCCGCAAAAAAACGTATTACCGTGGACACGGTGGCCCCGAACTATGGTCAGGAGCCCGTCTTGCTGGAAATGCTGGATGTCGTCGGCAGTATCACCGACGACTACTTGAAGGAGCATGGGCAGGTTCGTTTTAAAGTTTGCAGTTATCCGGGAATTAAAGCCCGGGACAGAGCGATTTATTTCTGGACCGATACGGATACACCTTCCGGCTCGGAAACAGATATTGGCGAACAGGAATTCAGTCAGGCAGACATTGACCGTGATGAACTGTTTATCACCGTGCGCGAACAGGATATTCGTGACCGGGGTGAGGGGCCCCGTTATATCTATTACCGTCTACGAGACTGGGCGGGTAATAAAGGCCCCATATCAGAACTGTTGGGGCTGTTTGTCGATCTGCTCCCGGGGCCCGGAAATCTCAAGCCGCCTCGCGTGCCGTTGTCGGACCGAGGGTTGATTGACCGCCAGCATGCCCGCGAAGGTGCGGTGGCTCAGGGAACCGTGACGGTAGAAATCGATCGTTATGACAATCCTGGTAGTGACAACGACATTCTGCTCGACTGGAATGGCACACCGCTGGCGCCGGTGCCGGTTGATCCTTCCCGCTTTCCCGTGGTCGTGCCAGTGCCTTGGTCAGCCCTGACAGCTAAGGGGCTGGGGCCCTTGACGGCGTCGGTGACTTACAAAGTGCGGCGTCCTTCAGGCACCACGCCATCCTCTCTGGAAACCAGGGTCCCGGTAGATTTGACCCTCGCCGGACAGGACCATGCCAATGCCCCGGCATTACTCAACCCGACTCTGGCAAAAGTAGAAATATACGGCGTCAATTCGAAAGTCCTCAACACGTTGACGTCGGATGATTTTGGCGAGCCTGCCGAGGGGGTTCTCGCGCTGTTTGATGCGCCACTCGCCGGGCAGACCATCAGCCTGTTTTGGGGGGCGATCACCACACCTGCAGCGCAATATATCGTTCAGCACGGTGATGTAGCCGGTAAGCGCGTGCCGTTCACCATTCCCTGGTCGATCATTGACCAGGATCGGGAGAACCCTGCATTACCGGTCTATTACACGACCAGCAACAACGTCAACCTGCAACAGGCTCTGACAACCTCAGTCAATGTATCGATTGTGGTGATCGAAAACCTGAAGGAGCCATCCTTTCCTCATGCGAGCAGGGACGGTGTTCTTGACTGTTGTGCATGCCCGCGACTCTGGAAAGGGGTCTGGGTAAAAATCGACGGGAATAACTCCTTCGACAAAGATGATGTTGTGACTCTGCATTGGCAAGGATGTGAAGGACGGAATGGCTCTGAACCTATTCCCGGAGTGACAGACAAGTTCCCCACGATATTGAGCGACGCGCAAGCGCGTGAAGGTTTTGAAGTGCATGTCGCGGACTTTGAACGTCTGATTGCCCCTATGGTGAATGATGGCTCTGCACTGTGTCATTACACACTTAAGAAAGCCAAGGGCGGAGTGGGTAGTTCAAAAGAGGAGTTCGTCATTATCAATAGAACCCTGCCCAGCAGTATTGTCTGTTCCGATAAGGAGGGCGAGGATCACTGCGGTTCGCCCTGCGAGCATTCCGGGTGGGGTGAAAAGTTTGCAGAGTATTCGTCTGCGAAGTTGCCAGGCTTATTGAAATAAGCAGTTCTTGAATTCCACGTTTCTCGTGTCTGACTTGAGTAGTGTCTGTTAATTGCAAGAAGTTTAACCAGTGCCAAACGTATGCCTGCGTTGTTGCGTATGCGTGGGCGTCTTCTCCAGGAGCGATAAAATGACCGTTTATAAAAAACTCACCCCCGCACAGCAAAGTCGACTGGATTACCAGAAGATCCGCTTGGCAGCCCCGAAGATGGATGCATTTCCGCCTGAAATTCACCCCGATAATCTCTTGCTGCCTGATCAACCGGGTGATGGCAAGAATCAGGTTCATCGCTCAATACAGGGCTTGCCACTGAAAATAAATATTCCTCGGTTTTCAGAAGCAGGTGCTACGCCCCCGGTGGCGGGGTATATTGAATTGACGTGGAATGGCAAGAGGTTGCCGGACACGCGTTTTACCTACACCACGCCAATTGACCCTGCCATTTCCCTAATCGAGATGACGCTGCCGGCGAACCTGACCAGCGTAGAGGGAGCACATGAACTGAGCTATTACCTCAATCAAGGTGGGAACATCGCTACGGTGACACCCGTGCCGATTAATGTTGACAGCACCCCGCCACTGACGGAAACGGAGGTAATTGTTCCAGCTGAAGTAGATCGTGACGGTATCACTAAAAAATATCTGGACGATAATGGTCATGTGCTGATAAGGGTTCAGGAATATCAACTCCACATGCTGAATGATAAGGTTGAATGTTTTATCGGTCGTTCCTCCGCTTTGGCGAGGTTGATTGGAACAGTTAATCGCACGGATCTGACTCTGCCTTTGGAATTTAAACTGACCGCCGCAATGCTGGACGATGAAGAGGGTGTAAGGGCTATTTATTGGGAAGTGACGGATCGCAAGGGAAATAAAAGCCTTGAGTCACCTTATAAACGATTGAACGTCACGCTGACAGATCCTCCAGCAGATTTGCAGCCGCTGGATATTCCCCTGTATATCGACAGCCTGATTGATCTGGCGGATGCTCAGGAGCCGGTAGGCGTCGGAATTAAAGATGAATATACCAACTTCCTTCCGGGTGATCAGTTGGAAGTCACCTGGGATGGCCTGTTACAGCCGGCGGTCACGATTCCCGGTTTTCCTTTTTATGTCGATGTCCCCTTCCGCAATGTCTTCAACAACAATGCCGGCCCGAAGACTGTTACAGCCAGTTATCAGATAAAACGCGGGGGTGCTGCCCATCCTCTTAATCCGGTCGAGCTGAACAATATCAGCGTGGATTTGCGCAAGCCAGGCACGCCAATAGATCCCGACAAGCCAGGCAACCCTAACCCCGATCTGCCAGAACTGTCAGTGCAGGGAGCCGCTGGAGGTACTCCCGATCAGTTGAGGGAGGGGGACAACGTGGGTCCGGTAGTTGTAACGGCTAGGCTCTATAACGGGGCCAAGGAGAATGACCAGATACAGCTTTACTGGAAAGGTGAGCCGGTAAGTGAGGCAGACGGCGGGGTTGTAAAAATCGGTGATACGCTTCCAGCCAACTTGCAATTTACTGTTCTATGGAGCGTTTTCGACGGCGCAGGCAATGGTAATCCGATCAAGACCCATTATGTAATCAGCCACGATGTAAACGATAACGTAGATGTTTCGCTCGCGACGGAGGTTGATGTACTTATTCGTGACGGTGTCGTCCCAGTGGCGAGGTTCCAACACCTCGATGAAGACTTCGGCTTGCTGAATTGCCAGTCTTTGCGAAGGGATAGCGTTGCCGGCGTAGTAGTCGAAGTGTTGGTATCGGGGGGCGAGCCCCAATTGGCAGATCAGGAATTGACGTTCACTTATCAAGGTTACATTGACAACGGAAGCACGACTAAACCCGGTACTGAAGCCAAAGTTACACACAAACCGACTAGTCAGGAAGCAGATGCCGGGTTCATTGTAAGGATTCCTTATGACCCGGCCGTACTGACTACGGAAAACGCTTGGGGAGGCATAATTTACTCGGCTGTAATTGACGGGCGCGACACAGCCTCCGTGGAACATGTGGTGAGGGTTTATATGAAAGATCCGGGGGGTGGCCCATGCCCGCTGCTTTGAGTAGGCGCTGAAGTTGCCAGGGAAGGTACTGTACGTACCTTCCCTTTTAAATGTTTAACAAGTAGCCAGTGAGAAGTGGTCACGAATTATTTTACGGACTTTTACCCTGCAAAAGTCAGAAAAATCCTACGTTGGTTGGGGTGTGGCAATCGGTATCGTACGACGCTGAATTATCTGGCGGGTAAACAAGTTTGCCGGAGTTAATTAAACGAAGGATAGTCAATCATGAAACCCGAAGTCTTTTCATTCTGCAGAGTCGCTTCCACCGGAAGCTTTCGAATGCTGGTAGCGATACCGGCATTTTTTATGTTGGGTTCTCCCGCGTTGGCGGTCATCGTCGATAACAGCACGCTGGATGTAGATTCGACAGTGCCGGCCACTGATTATCTGGTGCGCAATAACGGGGTACTGAATCTGACCCGGGCCAGTACTCAAAACCTCAACGTGGTTTCCGGATCGACATTGAACATCAATGGCGCCACGGTGAATGCTGAACCTGGCATTGAGGGGATTTCCATCTCGGACAGTCGAGGCACTCTTGTGCAGGCCAATGTCACCAGCGACTGGATAGGAATGATGGTCAATCGGTCTTTCTCCTCGACGCAGGGGTCGACTGTCACCGCGACTGACAGTCAATTCAGGGGGGGCGAAGCCGGGATACAGATAACCGCGTTGAGCCACCTGACACTGATCGGCAGTGAAGTCACGGGGCAGGCCGCGGGCAGTGTCGGCCTGAATATGATCGGCGGTGAGGTGCACGCTACTGACGGTACTCGTATCAGCGGCGACCGGGCGGGGGTACGGATGGTCAACGACTCGTCCGTTTCAGGCAGTAGCAATACGCTGGTACTGGACGGTGCCAGTGTTGAGGGGCGCAACGGGCCGGCCATAGAAGTTGCCCGTGGCGCAAACGTCAGCATCGAGGTGCTGAACAACTCCACTCTGCAGGGTAGCGCTGATCAATTACTGGTGGTTCAAGAGGCTTCGACCGCCGCTGTAACGGTTGGCAGCAGTACGTTGAATGGCAACTTTGCAGTGACGGGTTCCAGCACGGCTGATTTCATCTTCGACCGAGGCCATATGACCGGAGACGTGCTGGTTGAGGACGGCTCGACGGCCAGCGTCACCCTGCAGAACCAGTCGCAATTCACCGGCAGCCTGGACAAGGTCGCCGGCGTCAACATCAACGACAATTCAAACTGGACCCTGACCGGCGATGACTCTGTTGGCGCAATGCGCCTGGAAGGAGGACGAGTTACTTTCGGCGCGGCGCAAGAGCCCGCGACCTACCATCGACTGACGATCGGTTCGCTCGCCGGTACCGGTACGTTTGAGATGAAAGGTGATTTTGCCAGTGGTGAGAGTGATTTCCTCAATGTTCTTGGTCAGTCAGAGGGGCAGTTCGATCTCGCTGTGAAGGCTTCGGGGCTGGATGCGTTGTCGCCGCAGCAATTGACGCTAGTGCGTACCGGCACCACCGACGGTGCGAATTTTGCGCTGGCCGGCGATCAGCGGGTGGATGTCGGGACCTGGTCTTACGGTTTGGCCAGTCGGGAAATCGAGGGGGGAGCGAAGGAGTGGTTTCTCGACCCGACCACCGAAGTCATCAGCCCCGGCGCGCGCTCGGTACTGGCCTTGTTCAACACCGCGCCGACCGTGTGGTACGGCGAGTTGTCGTCGTTGCGCAGCCGCATGGGAGAGCTGCGTTTCAATGGCGGACAGTCCGGTGGCTGGATCCGCACGTACGGCAACAAATACAACGTGGCCGACGGTTCGGGCGTGGGCTACCAGCAGACGCAGCAGGGCCTGTCCCTTGGCGCTGACGCCCGAGTGGGTGAAAGCCAGGTACTGGTGGGCGTGCTGGCGGGCACCAGCGAGTCCGATCTGGACTTGAACCGTGGCACCTCGGGCACGGTGAAAAGTTACTACGTCGGCCCCTACGTGACCTGGCTCGACAGCGATAGCGGTTATTACTTCGACGGCGTGCTCAAGTTCAACCGCTTTCGCAACGAGTCCAAGGTCCGCCTGAGTGACGACAGCCGCACCAAAGGCGATTACGACAACTGGGGTATGGGCGGTTCGGCGGAATTCGGTCGTCATATAAAACTGGCAGACGGCTACTTCGTCGAGCCTTTCACGCAACTGTCGGCGGTGCAGATCCAGGGTAAACGCTACACGCTGAACAACGACATGCAGGCCGATGGCGATCGCATGCGCTCTCTGCTGGGCAAGGCCGGTGCCACGTTCGGGCGCAACTTCGGTTTCGGTAACGGCGCTGTCGCGCAGCCTTACGTGCGCGCGGCGATTGCTCATGAGTTCGCCTCGAACAACGAAGTGAAGGTCAACAACAACGTGTTCAACAATGACTTGTCGGGTTCCCGGGCGGAGTTTGGTGCGGGGGTGGCGGTGGCCATTTCGGAGAAGTCGCAGGTGCATATGGACCTGGACTATGCCAATGGGGAGCATATCGAACAGCCTTTCGGTGTGAATCTGGGATGGCGGTACAGCTTTTAACTACTGTCTCATGCAGGGAAAGTGTCTCGTAATCAGCGAGACACCTTTACGGCCGCTGTTCTATCGAGGAGCAGCGGCCTTGTCATTTCTGTTAATCAGTTTTGCCTGATGCTGACGCCGTCAGCTGTCCCGCCCTTGCAGGGGATTTTTTGTTGGCAAGTATGGCCTCTTCGCGAGCAAGCTCGCACACATTTGGTCTATGCCGAACACAAGACCTGCGCCCAGAGAGAATCCAGTGCGAGTGGCTTGCTCGCGAAAGCGGCCTGGCGGCCAGTACATGTCTTCAGACATAAAAAACCGCAGCTCCGTTGAATCGGGGCGGCGGTCTTTTTGTTTAGCTGCTTTTGCTTATCGGGGCGTGCCTGCTCAAGCCAGAGAGTGTCCCGACACGAGAGCTTACGACGGTGGATGGAGCGGTGATACTCCTCGACCAAGCATTCACGCTCGTCAGCCATTGCTCAAGGGGTGATGCCCACTCCGGGCACTACATTCAGGTTCATAATCGTTTTTTCCTGCCCTGTAACCAGATTTTTACAGTGATAGAACGGGTTGGGGTTGGGCCAATAAAGGATCGCTTCATTAGACCAGTAGAATGTATTACCCATTGGCCAACGATTTCCATAAGCACTGTTTATTGCCCGCAACTCGGCCATTGAAGGCAACCTCAGACCTCGACGTTTTGCCTCATCACTTATTCTGGACAACCAGTTTGCGCCTAATCCATAACATTGCGTCACCCCTGTTACCGACACCGAATAGCTTTTCCTTTGGCCCGCCTCATCCGTTACCGAAATCGTTGCACTGCCGTTACCTCGCGCAGTGACGAGCCCACTGTCCTTGTCTACGACAGCAACGTTGCCATTACTGGTGCTATAAGCGTAGTCAGGTTGGCCACCACTCGCCCTGTGGTGCACCGAAGTGCCTGGGCCGAAGGTTGGCAATACTGCGCTCCCCGGAATGAGATAAATCTTGCCGCTCAAGGTTACGGGATCTGTATTGAAGTTCAGCGGTGGTATTGGCGAGATCACCTTGAAGCTGCGGGAGTTTGAATCCTGCCCGGTGCTGACCGCTTTTACTTTTACGGAGTGGTCCCCCAAACCGACTGCCAACGTTGTGCTCCATGTGTCACCAATCGCTCGCACCCTATGCTTTGGAATGTTGTTGTCATGGATCTGCACCTCGTAGTTGGGTGTAACCTTGCCGCGCAGGGTGACCGTGGTGCTTTTGGTTTGCCCGCCGTTTTGGACTTCGCTAACGCCATCATGGACAGACGTCAGCGTTGGTGCGATGTGCGCCGCGACTTTGAATACTCTGGCCGGGCTTTCCACCGGTGTCGCGTCATACAAGGCCTTCGCCGTGATGCTGTGCTCGGCAATCGCCAGGTTACTCGCGGTACCTTTCCATTGCTTGTTGGCATCGACCGTGACCGGCGAGCCAATGACTCCCCCCTTGTCATAGAGCTGGATCTGTTCACGCGGGGTGCCGGTACCCTCCAGGTTCACCGCAGAGTCATAGGTGGTCTGGTTTTGAGCAACTTCCGCTACGGAATCCTTGACGGAAGTAATAGTCGGCGAGACATGGGTTTTCACCTTGAACACCCTTGGCGGGTCGGACACTGGATTGCTGCCGTATTCCGCCCGCACAGTCAGGCTGTAGCCTTTCAGGTGAAGGCTGCTGAATGTGTATTGCCAATCGCCGCTCGCCGGGACAGCCACCGTGTCGATAACGGTCGTGGTATCGAGCAGTGTGATCGTCTCGTTCGGACTGGCCTTGCCGGTCAGCGCGACACTGCGGTAATAGGTCGTACCGCCTGGGGCGATGTCTCCGCGGACATCACTGACCCTGGAAATCGTCGGTGTCACAGCCTGTGCAACTTTGAAGGTTCTGGCGGGGCTCGATGGCGGGTCGACCTCGTATTTGGCAGTGGCGACCAGGCTGTAATTGCCAACCTTGAGGTCGTTGAGCCGGTGTTCCCAATGACCGTCGTTATCGACATCCAGAGTGATATTCGGCTGATTGCTTTCGCGCAGCTCGATTTGCAGGTTGGGAGTCGCACTGCCCATGACCAGAACACTGTTGTCATAGGTGGTAGCTCCAGGGGCAACCGGTCCTCGAGAGTCGGTCACGGAGAGAATTTCCGGTGTTTGCGTGAATTTGACGGTGAATGTTCTCGGATCACTGGATACGGGGTCAGCGTCATACAAGGCTTTGGCGGTAATGCTGTAGAGCTTTTCGGTGGGCGTGCTGATGGTGGCCTTCCACGTGCTGTCATCCTTGACCGGAGCGGTTCCCTTCGATGTCGAACCCGCGTCGAACAGTTCAATCGTCTCGCCCCTCGTCGCAGTACCCGAGATGATGACTTCGTCGGCGCGCGTCTTGTCGCCTTCTTCGATCTCGCCCCACACATCTTCCACCAGCGTAATGACGGGGGTTACATAGTCGTAGCGGGTTCTGACCGTCAATTGTCGAGGGGGAAACTCGATAGCGCTGTTCTCGTTCCTGCTGCCGTCGAATGCGACCTTGCAGCCGACACTGGCGGGGGTCGAGTGCCCCAGTTTCATCAATTCGCTTCTGCGCAACACTTCATCAAGGCCGGCACTGATCTGGGCCGGGGTTATTTCCACACCGTCCAGAATGCGGATGCGATAGCTTTGTCCGGCAGTGGTAATACCGTCGACGAAGAACCAGATGCATTGCTTTGCAGCAATGAACGGCCACGTTTCGAGCAGCGCAGTGGCGTCACCGTTAAATTCCATCAGATCCAGAATGTCATCCTTTGCTTGCGGAATCTGTGGTCGTGGCAGCTCGTTTTCAGGGTCTTGAAAGTTCGATACATACAGGTCAAACATGTCTGATGGCGTGGTGACCATATAGCGGGTGACCAAGTAGTCAATGCTCACTCTTTTGGCAATGTTGGCACCGACAATCGCGGGAGGCATAGGAAACTGGACGGTGCCACTTGCATGTCCCGGCAATTCCAGGTCATCGGAGGTACCTGCACCAGGTGCGCCGAGCCACCTTAGACGGATCATGTCCTGATCGGGGTTCATGCTCGGATAACTGACACTTACATCGACACCGTTGAGCCCATGCATAGGGTTCAGCACTCCTTCGACCGCCTGAAGCACGTCGGGGGGTGGCAGATCACCAACCAGTTCACCGATCAACAGCACCAGCGTGGCCGAGTATTCATAGCGCTGCGAAACCGCACGCCACAGCACGTAGCGCACATCAACATATCGGCCGATGTTTGCCGTGACGTATTTCTTGTCGACCCTGAACCGCATCGGTTTGCCTGCGCTGACGGTGGTGATGGGCACCCAGTCACTCGTACTGGTGAGTGGGATGGGGCTGCGCCAGTAATACGTCAATACGTCACCGCTGACGGTGTTCGCCTCCGCGCCGATCAGTACATGAACGCTGTCGAACACCTTCGACGGATCAAGTACATCCCCCGGCGGCTCGGCCTCAACCACCTCGGGTCTGGGCAACGTCGCCCGAACCTTCTCGACCTTGGCCAGCAACCGTTCGGACTCTCTGACATCGAGAAGACCCGGTGCATCGTTGGCGACCATGTAGGAAAGATCCAGCGTGCCGTTATCAAGCGCGATGATGTGCTCCGCGTCGACGTAGAACGTCACCACGCCTTCCTTGGCTTCGTTGTCGCTGACGATATGCGGAACCTCGTGCTCATACTCGTCGCCATTGGACCGGGTGCCATACCATCTCAGGCAGATCAGATCGCCGTTTTTCATGCCGTAGCGCACATCGACAGTGGCGTAGGGCTCGTCCGGTTCGAGGGTGTCGCCGATCAGTTCGCGAAGGGTCGGCTCGGGCAACATGTTGACGTCGCCCACTACACTCGCAATGGTCCGCTTGGAAGACAGCGGGTCGCCACCGTCCTTTTTGTAGAGAATATAAGAGGCGTCGGCGCTGCCCAGAGCGAGAGCCCTGATCAAGTCATAGGGCACCTTGATTTCCAGCACCGAGGGAATGTTTTCGATCTCGCGGGTTACGCTGCAAACGATCGGTTCAGCGTTGCCTGGCGGTTTACCGATGAAGGTCATTTCCACTTTGTCGCCCAGACCGAAGTCCTTGGGGTTGACGTGGATCTGCACTGTTACCGGCAGCTTGTTCAAATCCCTGATAGTAATTTCGCCATTGACCGCTTCCTTGAAGATTGGCGGTTCCAGGCGCCCGCCGCCGGCGTCCACGTCGATGTAGGTGCGTTTGGAATGGCGGTCGGCCCAGTTCCACACTTCATCATTGATGTAGTATTTGATTTCCCGTTTCAGGCCATCGCCGACGCGGAGAATGTGTTCCTGTTCGATGCGGATTTCGATCGGTTGCTTGTCGTCGGCCTGGTCTTGGGTAATGAGGTGCGCGGGTAGCGAATAGTCGCCTACCTGCAATCTGACTTTATCGTTCCGCGTGCAGTACACGTAGTGAGGGATTGTGACCGGCACCCCGTTTTTCGACCATTCGGCGTCTATGACACCCTGTTCGACCAGCTCGGGCGGCAACTGCACGATGTTCAGTTTTGAATGACCGTCGGGCAAATGCGGATCATTGTCACGATCTCCCGGCTTGTAGAGTTTGATCAATACCCGCAAGGACGCCGGCGGTGGATCGGGCTGAGTCTCGCCCACGCGGGTCAGTACATAATGGCAATTCTCAGCCCACCCCGACTCTGCCGGCGTCGGCAAATAGAAGAACACCCGCTGATTGACTTCGTCGGCCGCTACGAGTCGTTCGAGCACTTTCTCGTTGTTCCAGTGGATCTCGAGTTTGTCCCCCTCTTTCATGGGGGGCAGATAAGGATTGATCACGCAAAGCAGGCCCTGCGGATCGTCAGTGGCCACGTTGATGTTGATACCGCCATCGCCGTCTTGCGTCGGTTCGAGCATCCCCGGAATCAGCAGCGGGCGCAGTACCAGTGTGTCATTGCCTTCCCTCAGGGGAGGGAAGCGGAAGAGTGTGTGAGAAGGCATCAGGCAAGACCTCTTGAAGAGCGCGCAGGCGTCGTGTGGTAGTCGAATTCATCGAGAGGCGGGGTGCTTGCAAGCGCGGGGTGGATAGCGAACATGGGCGTGCACTCCGTCTCGGGTGATGGAGTGATTGAACCTGTGTTGAAGGGTTTGCACACCTGTCAAGTCTGACAGGTTTCGCGTGGTATCCGACGAGTGGTCGTCTGTGGCTTGGACGAGAAAATGTTGCTGTCGAAACCACAAAAACCGCTGTCCCGATTCAACGGGGCAGCGGTTTTTTATGCCTGAAAACATGTGCTGGCTGTGAGGTCGCCTTCGTCGGATCGCCGCCCGGAGCAAGCTTGCTCCCACAGGTGCGTCGGTGGATCAGGGGTTTGTGAACGGGGCAGATCCCTGTGGGAGCGGGCTTGCCCGCGAAGACGTCAGTAGCCACAACACCTCACTCAAGGCTTGTCACAGATCCCTGCTACTGCGGCAACTCCAGATTATCCATCACCCGATTCACCGCCAGCTCCCCGAGCATGATCAATTGCGCGATCCCCAATAGAGTCCTGCGCTGCGACGCCGGTATGAGATGGGCGAAGTCATGGGCGATGGTTCTGGCGGAAGCGAGGGTTTCGCTGGCATCGGCCAGCAGTTCCTCGTTTTTGAAGTCCGCGGAAACGGCGTACATCCGGCGGGTTTTGCGTGGCGGAGGGGTCGAGCCGGGTGGGCAGAGGTAGTGATCGAGAGCGCGGTCGGCGGCTTCGTGGAGTTTTTTTGAATCGAGGGATTCGTACGGCGAGGTGGGGTCGGTTTCGGGTGGGTTGGGTGTTGGTTTGATCATGGTGAAGCTCCTGAATTTAGGGAGCCACTCTTTCTCTGTCGCTAAACAGGTGAAGGTGGCAGCTGTACGCAGGTTAGCGAACCGGTCTCAGGCACACCGGTAGACCCAAAGGTCTCCCGCATACAGCCGCCATAACGTACTTGCGGGCGAAGAGTCCCACAACGAAGCCACGAACGCTGATGCACTGAGTTGGTCCGGGTCGCTAAACCCGATCGCTGATTCGTCAGCGACCGATCCACAATAGAACCCGACCCCAAAGCGCACAAGCCGGCGGATTCTGGCGTAGCTGTAGGCAAAGGCGCAAGAATTTGTAGCCTGGAAGGCGTGTCTGAAGGTGTCTTTTAAACGCCCGAGTTTAAAAGGCGATTTGCGCTGACTTCACTGGCCCCTTCGCGAGCAGGCTCGCTCCCACATTTGAAATGCGTTTCCCTGTGGGAGCGAGCCTGCTCGCGAATGGGCCATCCCGGTCAGCAGAAAATCTCGATCAAGCCCCGCTGTTTAAATCACTGGTCAAATAAATCCGTGCCCTTTTCTGCATGACTGCCCAGTTGTCCGGATCAGACCTCTGCCAGTATTCAAACCCAGAATTGAAAGTGATCCAGGTAAGACCAGTCCCTTGATACGATTTGAATGGAAGTAATCTTCCTGCCAGCGGGTGCAGAAAAGTCAATCCACTTATGGCCGTTAGAGGCGTCTGCAGGAAGGTTTCTCGATCCCACAGTTCCAGAGTTGTCGGAAAAGCTGATTTCCGCAGCTCTGAGTTGATAGGTGTATGCGAATCTGACTCGAGAGTAGGCTGATTTGAGACTAAGCGTGATCAGTTGTTGCCCTGTCGGATGCTCATTGCCGGCGTTTGTCACGATAGCTGGGCCGGTGAGCATCCCTGCTATGGGACTACTGAAAGTTTGAATGCCGGTTGTACCTGCTCCGGAAGTGAGTGTGATGGTCATGCTCGGGATGCTGATGCTCTGGCCAATGGTAATGCTGCTGTGGGGTTGGCCATCAAAATCCTCACTTAATACCGGTGCTCTCACAGTCAGTGTCCAGACCGCCGACTCGGCCCCCGAACCATACAAGGCCCTGGCCTTGAAGTTGTGCACTGTCAGGCTCAGGTCTTTCACTTCCAGTTCCCATTTGCCGGTAGTGGCATTCACCAGCGCTTTACCTTTCGACGCCACCCCATCGAAAATCTCGACTTGCAGGCGTGGCGTCGCGGTGCCGGTCAACTTGATGCTGGTATCGATGGTCACGGTGTTATTGGGTATTTCCACTCCTTTGGAGTCCTGCACCGAGGTAATCGCAGGGATTACTGCATTCGAATACGTGAGGATTCTGCGGACTGAATCCTGGCCGGTACCATAGTTCGCTCTGGCCTTGAGCGTACGAGTCCCAAAGGAGATCAGCGTTGCGGTGTATGTCCAGATGCCGGTGCCATCGACCGGGCGCTTGCCCTTTGAAGTGGCAGCATCGAATATCTCGACCTCCTGGTCTGGCGCTGCGGTACCGGTCAAGGTTACAACGGGATCGACCGTACCACCGTCGTGCACAATTTCTACGCCTTTGGAGTCTTTCACCGAGGTGATTTCCGGTTTCACATCTTCCACAGCCTTGATCTTGTAGGCCTTCACCGGCCCGACAATCGCGTCCGCTTCGACCTGACTTGAGGTCAGTGCCAGTTTGTAATGCAGCTCCAGATCCGTGTCGTGCCCCAGATCCTTCAAATAACTGTAGGGAATGGTCTGCTCATATTTACCCGCATTGATCCAGGTCTGATTGACCGAGGCACCGGGCACTCGCCATAACACTCGATTGTGCTCCGCCCCCTGAGAGGTTTTGCCTTTAAGCTCCGCCCACACCGGCTGGCCATTTTTCATGAACGCCCATACCCCGGCACGGAATGTCGCGCCCGCTGTAACCTTGCTCAGATCCAACTCATCCCCCTCGGCCTGGACGATGCTGAGCTTGTCCAGCTCCGCAGCGGGCAGCGGTGTAACCGTCACCGTGAGCGGTAGAGAAGGGACTTTCGTGCCTTGGATCACTTCGTATTGGAGCGTGACGGTTTTCGCCGTGTTGCCGATGTTGGCGGCAATCGCTTCCGGCGGGATCAGAAATTCAACGCTGCCACTGGCGACCCCCGGTTTGGGCGCGATGGTCGGAGAACCGGCGCCGGGGGTACCGGTCATGGTCAGTTGAATGCTGTGTTTGTCGTTCATGCCGGTGTAGGCCACGATTACCCGGCCACCGGTTTGGGCATTGAGCGGTGCCAGGGTCACAGTGGCGCCGCTGCCTTGCGCTTGCGGCATCTGCGGCAGTGGCAAAGGATTTTCCAGCGCCACTCCGACATCGAACTTCAACGGCTCGGCATAACTCGTCCCGCCGGCGGCGCGTTTGATCTCGTACCGGGCGATCACCGATCCGCCTTCATTGCCCTTGATCAGCTCGGCCCCGATGGGGAAGGGCACCGGTTGTCCGGCGGTGAATTCGTTCAGCTTGATCGAGTCGGTATATTCGCCGGTGATCGAGCCGTGCCAGAACATGAAGACTTCATCGCCTTTGACCGTTTCGGTGTACACCACCGTCAGGGTGGTGCCGGCGGTGTCGGCGGGCAGGACGCCGTTCTCCACGCCGGCGACCTCGGGCTCGGGCAGTTCCAGGCGGGCCTCGCCGACTTGCAGGATCTCAGTGTGGATCGACTCGCGAATGGCGCGGGTGGCCTCGTACGGGTTGAGCGTGGCGAGCACCGTCTCGGCGATCAATTGCTGGTAGTAGAACTCAGCCTTGCCGCCGTTGACCGGGGCCAGGTGTTTGCCGTCGATGTTGTACAGCAGCGGTTGGGCCGCGACTATGTCGTTACGGGTGATAAGACGCGTCGGCAGGTCAGGCAGGTAGGGCTTGAGGCCTGGCGTGGTGCCGAGCATGAATATCTTGAGGACCTGGCCTTCGGCAAAGGATTTGTCGAAGGGGATTTCGACACGCACCTGGGGCAGCGCGGGGTCCAGTGCTCCGGAGTTCTCGTCCAGCATTTTCGGCGCGGCCAGCCGTTGGACTTCGCCGATGGCGCGGATGAATTGGCCTTTGGAACGTAGATCAGGGGATGCGTCGGCCTTTTCCAAGCGGTACGACAAGGTGATCTGCGACTTGGCCAACTGGCGCAGCACGGCGTTGGGAACCTTGTCGTCAGTAACGCTCGGCACGCTTGTCAACGCCGCGCCTTCTACTTCCAGATCAATCGGTGGCCCTTCGACCGGTGTGCCCTTGATCCTGATGTAGGGAATGTCACCGACCGTGAACTTGCTGGTATCCGTGGCGATGATTTGCACGGTGCCGTCGGCGTCGCCCAGCTTGTCGACGTCCAGCACGTTGTTCAGCGTTTCCTTGAGCAACGGCGCCCCCAGCCGTGTTGCATCCACCGCCACCACGATGCGTTGCTCGACACTCCAGTCCTCGGAGCGGTTAAAGACGCAGTCGTACACCTCGAAAACCACGGCCACGCCGGACGTTTCCGCATCCCCGGCCTCACGGATGATCGCTTCCGTGATGCTGATGATGATCGGCGCCTTGCCTTCGGCCTGTTCCTGAGTCAGCGCAGCACTGAACACGTAGATGCCGCCCCAGCTGAGGCGACAGACATCGCCCGCCGCCGCGAAGGGGTAGGGCGGGGTGCCGTCGGCCTTGCCAATGCTGATCGGCACGCCAGCGGCGACGTTGTCCTTGTCGATGCCGCCGTCAACGATCTCCTTGGGAATCGTCATGATCAGCTTGGAATGCCCGCCATCACCGTTGTCGTCATGGCCGCCGGGGCGCGTGAGTTTGACCAGCACCTGCATGACTTCGGACGCTTGATCCGTGCCGCCCAAGGGCTTGACCACATAGGACACCGCAAAGCGGCCATCGACCATGTGCCGGGACGGCACGAACATGCGCAACTGCGTGTTGACCTCGGTCTTGTCGACGGTTTCCACCCAGACGTTCTGCCCGGTGCCCCAGAAGATCGTCAACCTGTCGCCTTCCGCCATGTTGCCCCACGGCCCGGCCTGGCACAGCAGACCGTTAAGAGGAAAGTTGCCCAGCGCGGCCGCGATGTTGATGCCCCAGATATCGGGATCCTGCGACACCGGTTCCTTGCTGCGACCGGGGATGTTGAGTTCTGTGAGGGCGAGAGGCTGATCAGGCGTTGACATGGCATCGGCTCCGTGCGGGAAGGGGACGGAGTGAGTTAACGCGTAATAAGGAAACTGCGCACCTGTCAGATCTGACAGGTCGAGGCTGTTTTCCGACGATCGGTAGCCTCGTTCGCCCGCTCAGGATTTACGCAGCGTTTTCTGCCGCGCGATATAGACCGTCACCAGCACCGCACTGGTCAGCATGAAGCCCCGCGCCCACGGTAGCGGCACCAGATAGCACGAGAACAGAATGCTGGCCCACATCAGCCCGATCGCGTAGATCTTGCCCTTGAGCGGAATGCCGTTGCCATCGAGGTAGTCACGAATCCATGGTCCCAGTCGTGGGTGTTCGACCAGCCAGCGATAGAAGCGCGGAGAGCTGCGGGCGAAACACGCCGCCGCAAGCAGGAGAAAAGGAGTGGTGGGCAAAACAGGCAGGAAAATCCCGATCACCCCCAATGCCACGCTGAGCCAGCCGATGGCCAGCAGGATGTAGCGCAACATCAGGGGGCGGTTGCCTATGGGG
>Ga0213828_1000612_pt1 | contig 33785 bp, 29 predicted proteins | sample MC6MC0897MG_FD_180664 | JGI IMG/M metagenome (GOLD analysis project Ga0213828, IMG submission 180664) | Enriched soil aggregate microbial communities from Iowa State University, Ames, United States - MC6-MC0897-MG | ecosystem: Environmental > Terrestrial > Soil > Unclassified | place: USA: Iowa...
ATGCGCCATCGGGAATGACGGCCACGGCCTGCGCCATGGATTCCTGAATCTTGTCGATCACCTATTGCTCCTGCACGAGACCCGCGGCGTCCACGATGCTTTTCCAGCGGGCGCGTTCCTGGTCGATGAAAGCCGCGAACTCCGCGGGCGTGTTGCCGCCGGCCTGGCCGCCCATGGCCTTGAAGCGCTCGCTGATCTCGGGGCTGCGCACCACGTCGCGCGTGGCGGCGTAGAGCTTGTCGATGGCGTCCTGCGGCGTGCCGGCGGGTGCGACCAGGCCGAACCACGCGGTGACCACCATATCCTTGACGCCGGCCTCGGCCATGGTCGGCACGTCCGGCAATTCGGCGAGGCGCTTGTCGCTGGTGACGGCCAGCGCGCGCAGCTTGCCGGCCTGGATGTACGGCATGGAGCTGGGCAGGTTGTCGATCATGAAGGTGAACTGCTGGCCGAGCAGCGCGGCCACGGCGGGGCCGGCGCCCTTGTAGGCGACGTGCGTGCCGGGGATGCCGGCGCGCTGCTTGAACATTTCGGCGGACAGGTGCGGTGACTGGCCCGCGCCGGAGCTGCCGAAGGAGACCTTGGTGGGGTCCTGCCTGACCTGCGCCAGTAGATCCGCGACGCTGCGGGCGGGCGAGGCCTCGTTGACGACGAGGACGTTGGGCACCGAGATCACGAGCGTCACCGGCGCGAAGTCCGCGGGCTTGTAGGGCAGCGTCTTGTAGAGCGCGTAGTTGATGGCGTTGGGGCCGATGTTGCCCATCAGCAGCGTGTAGCCGTCGGGCTTGGCGCGCGCCAGCGCCTGCGCGCCGATGATGCCGGCGGCGCCGGCGCGGTTTTCCACGATGACCTGCTGGCCGAGCTTGGCGGACAGCTTGTCGGCGATGAGGCGTGCCGAGATGTCGGTGGTGCCGCCCGGCGCGGCCGGGATGATGAGGGTGATGGGCCGTTCAGGCCAGGCCGCCTGCGCCGGGTTCGCGATGGCGATGGCCATCGCGCCGGCTGCCAGCCAGCGATGCGCACACATCATGCTTGTCTCCCTGCGTGACCATTGATTGGTCAACTCGTGAGCACGAGTGTGGGCGCGGGGGTGGCAATTGCCTATTCCGGAATCCGGAGGTGTGGGTTCGCCTGGGCTGAAGTACGCATTCTGGCCGACGCGGTTTCACTGCCGCAGGCGCCACGATGGCCGTGCCGGCCAACGCTGCGGCGGCCGGCCGGCGTGTTCAGGGCCGGCAGCCGGGCACTGGGTGTTACGCCCCCGCGCGCTCCCAGCGCCGCTGGATGGCCTTGGCCGCGACCACGCCATCCGCCATCGACGTCACCACGCAGGGGTGCATGCGGTGCGCGACCTCGCCGATGGCGTAGATGTCGGGCACGCTGGTCTCGGCGGTGGCGAAGTCAGTGCGGATGTAGCCGCGCTCGTCGCGCGCGAGCCTCAGGTCGTCGGCAAACGCGGCCTGTGGTTCCCAGCCGTAAAAGACCAGGATCAGGTCGTACTGCCGGCCGTCCACGCTGCGGGTGGCCGGGTCGACCTTGTAGGGTCCGATGTGCACGCCTTCGGTACCGGCGCGCGTCACCCATTGCTGTTGGGCGCGCACGCTGCGGGCGTAGAGATGGACATTGCGCGCGCCGCGGTTGCGCACGTAGACGTAGTTTTCGAAGGCGTTGTCGCCCCCGCCCAGCACCGCGACTGACAGGCCGGAATAGTCCTGCGCCACGATGGGTGAGCCGGGGCCGATCAGCACGCCCGGCCAGGACGCACCCGGCGGGTGGTCGGGCAGTCCCTTGGCGCGCACGCCCGAGGCGATGACCAGAGTGCGGGCGCGGGCCAGGGTTTCCTGGCCGTCCGGACCGGCGAGCGTGGCCTCGATGCCGCCCTTGCAGGGCCGCACGCCGGTGACGCGGGTTTCCAGCCGTACCGGCACATCGGCGGCGCGCACGCTGGTGTCGATGTTGGCGGCCACCTGCTGGCCGGTCACGCCCGGCAAGACGGCGATCCAGTCGTCGGCGAACGGGTTGTCATTGCCCAGCCCGCCCAGACGGGCGCTGGCCTCGACCAGCAGCGGCGACAGGCCCAGGCGGGCCAGCCAGAGGGCGCAGGAGGCGCCGGCCGGGCCGCCGCCTACAATGACCGAATCGTGCATCTGTTGCATTTCACCCCTTATTGACTGCGCCGGCGCCTCGCGGGCGCCCGGACATGGCCGAATTGTAGCCAGCGCGTCCCCCCATCCGCCGCCGCCTTACAATTCGGGCTATTCCACCCAGGTTTTCATCATGCCCACTCGCCGCATCATTCTTTCCGGCCTTGCGCTCGACGCCCGCATCGGCATCCTCGAACACGAGCGCCGCGCCACCCAGCCCCTGCACGTCGATGCCGAATTCGACGTCGACATCCAGCGTTCGGTGGACGACCACGATATCCACAGCGTGCTGGACTACCGCCGGCTGCGCGAGGCCATCGTCGAGGAATGCACGCAGGCGCATGTGAACCTGATCGAAACCCTGTCCGAACAAGTAGCGGCGCGCCTCTTGGCGGACTTCCAGGAAATCCGCGCGCTGCGCTTGCGCATCAGCAAGCCCATGGCCTTCTCCGACTGTGCGGCGGTGGGCGTGGAAATCCAGATCAATCGCTGACATGAACGATATCGCTCCCCCCGGCGTGCAATTTCGCACGCCCGCCGACGAAAAGGCACGCCACGAAGGCAACAAGCTGACCAAGCGGCTGGCGCGCGAGACCACGCGCGCCTTGTCCGACTACAACATGATCGAGGAAGGCGACCGCGTGATGGTCTGCCTGTCCGGCGGCAAGGATTCCTATGCCATGCTGGACATCCTGCTGCAGCTCCAGAAGCGCGCGCCGTTCAAGTTTGAACTGATCGCGGTGAACCTGGACCAGAAGCAGCCGGGCTTTCCCGACCACATCCTGCCGCAGTATCTGAAGGAACTGGGCGTTCCCTTCCACATCGAGACGCAGGACACGTATTCGATCGTGACGCGCGTGCTGGAAGAGGGCAAGACGATGTGCTCGCTCTGTTCGCGGCTGCGTCGCGGCATTCTGTACCGCGTCGCATCGGAACTGGGCGCCACGAAGATCGCGCTGGGCCATCATCGCGACGACATCCTGGCCACGTTCTTCCTGAACCTGTTCTATGGCGGCAAGGCCAAGGGCATGCCGCCCAAGCTGGTGTCCGACGACGGCCGCCACACGGTGATCCGCCCGCTCGCGTACGTTGTCGAGTCCGACCTGATCGCCTACGCCGAACTCAAGCAGTTCCCGATCATTCCGTGCAATCTCTGCGGCTCGCAAGAGAACCTGAAGCGCAAGGAAGTGGGCCGCATGATCAAGGAGTGGGACAAGCAGCACCCGGGCCGGTCGTGGAACGTGTTCAATGCGCTGTCGCGGGTGGTGCCTTCGCATCTGATGGACCGCGACCTGTTCGATTTCGTCGGCTTGAAGCCCACGGGCGTGCCGGATGCCAACGGCGACACGGCGTTTGATACGGTCGATCCCACGGACGAGTCGGACGATGCGTGCGGCGATACGCCGCCGGCGTTGGAACCGGGCGCGATCGTCGAGAAGAAGGTGGTGTTCTCGCGCGGATGATGCGCCGCGTGCAACGCGACTATCCCAAATGAAAATGGGGCTGCGATAGGCTGCCCCATTTTTTTGCTCGGGCGCAATCAGGCGTTCAACACCCGGATCGGCGAGCCCGCTGCCCACGCCTTCACGGCTTCCAGGCAGTTCTGGTAGAAGGCCTCGAAGTTTTCGCGGCTGACGTAACCCAGGTGCGGGGTGAGGATCACGTTGTCCAGGTCGCGCACGCTGTCGGTGGGCGACAGCGGCTCTTCGGGATACACATCCAGCCCTGCGCCCGCGATGCGGAACTTGATCAATGCGTCCATCAGCGCTTCCTGATCGACGAGTCCGGCGCGCGAGGTATTGACCAGATACGCGGTCGGTTTCATCGCGGCCAGCGCGGTGGCGTCGACCACGTTGCGGCTGCGATCGGACAGAATCAGGTGCAGGCTCACCACGTCGGACGTGGAAAAGAGTTCGTGCTTGTCCACGCGCGTGACGCCTGCGGCCTCGGCGCGCTCGTCGGTCAGGTTGGGGCTCCAGGCCACCACGTCCATGCCGAAAGCCAGACCCACCTTGGCTACCGCGGCGCCCAGCTTGCCCAGGCCCACCACGCCCAGGCGCTTGCCGGCCAGCGGCTCGGGCATGGCCGTCTGCCACATGCCGCGGCGCATGGCGGCGTCTTCGGCGGGCAGGTGCTTGAAGAGACCCAGGATGTGCGCCCACGCGAGCTCCGCCGTGGCGGTGTTGGCGTCGGCACTGCCGGGCGCGCCGGACACGACGATGCCCTGCTCAGCGCAGGCCTGCATGTCGATGGCGTTGTTGCGCATGCCGGTGGTGACCAGGAGGCGCAGCTTGGGCAGGGCGCGGATGCGCTCGGCGGGAAATGGCGTGCGCTCGCGCATGGCGACGATCACGTCGAAGGGCTCGAGCGAGGCCTCGACCTGGTCGTCGGGAATGAAGTTGTTGAAGATTTGCACCTCGGCGTCGCCGCCCAGCGAGGTCCAGTCCGCATAGCGCCGGGCTACGTCGTGGTAATCGTCGAGTATTGCGATTTTCAAGTCTTGTCTCCGGGAGGGATGGCGCTTGCCGCGCCCCCCTTTCCCGGGCCGGCGCGACGCGCGCCGGTCAGTTCAAACGGGCCTTGAGCTGGTCCAGCGGCAGCGCGCCGCTGATGCGCGAGCCGTCGGCAAAGAACAGCGTCGGCGTGCCGCGCACCATCAGCTGCTGGCCAAGCTCCAAAAGCTTGTCTTCGGGCACGTCGCAATTGGCGTTGGGCGGCGTCTTGCCGCGCAGCATCCAGTCGTCCCAGGTCTTGCCCTGGTCTTTGGCGCACCAGACATTGCGCACCTTGACCTTGGAATCCGGCGACAGGATGGGGTAGAGGAAGGTGTAGACGGTCAGGTTGTCCACATCTTCAAGCGTCTTGCGCAACTGCTTGCAATAGCCACAGTTGGGGTCTTCGAAGATCGCGACCTTGCGCGAGCCGTCGCCCTTGACCTGCTTGATCGCCAGGTCCAGCGGCAACTGGTCGAACGTGACGGCGCTGAGCTTTTCCTGGGATTCGCGGGTGACGTCGCGGCGCGTCGCGGCGTCGATCAGCGGTCCTTCCATGACCCACGTCACGCCTTCGTCGGTGTAGATCAGGTCCATGCCGAGCTGCACTTCAAACAGGCCATAAGGCGTGCGGCGCACGGTCGTGACGTTCATGCCGGAGAAGCGTTGCTGAAAGCGTTCCTTGACGGCGGCCGACTGCGGATCGAGTTCGGTGGTGGAGACGCTTTTTTCGCCCTTGGCCGCCTGCCCCACGGATTGTGTGGAGACGGATTTTGCGCCCTGCGCATGGGCCGTGGCGGACAAGCCGATACCCGCGGCGAGGAAACAGGCCGCCAGCGTGGCGGGAATGCGGAATTTCATCGGTACTCCTGGTCTTGTCAGTCGTGTGCTCAGCCGGAAAGCGTAACCGATCCGGGTCGGGCGGCCGCGGCAGGCGGCGGGTGGGCGGATCCGTATCAGACGGGGCCGGCCGCCGCAGGTTCCGCCCGGCGCCGGCGTCGGGCCGAATCGGGCCAGGTTTGGCCGAATCGGACCGAATCGGGGCCGGGTTTGGCCGAGTTGGCCCGGGTTGGGCCGGTTTGGGCCGGGTCAGCCCTAATTGGCCGACGCCCCCGCGATCAGCTGGCGCTTGATCAGCGGCGCGCCCTCGACCCAGTGCATGCCGGCGTTGCGCAGCCAGACGAGCGGCGTCGCCTTCGATCCGAACAGCTTGTGCAGCCCGTCGGTCGCCAGCCGCATGGCCAGGACCGGTTCGGCGCGCGCCCGCTGGTAGCGGTGCAGCACGCGCAGGTCGCCGGCCTGCCGGTAGGGTTCGCGCTCGGCGACGATGCGGGCCAGCGCCTCGACGTCGCCCAGCCCCAGGTTCAGGCCCTGTCCCGCCAGCGGGTGCAGGCGGTGCGCGGCGTCTCCGGCCAGCGCGATGCCGGGCGCCACCATCTGGGCGCGCTCCAGCGTCAGCGGAAAACCGTGCAGCTTGCTGCGGACCTTCAGGCGGCCCAGCCGCCCTTCGGCAGCCTCGGCCAGCAGCGCCTCCAGGCGGGCGGTTTGCGCTTCCTGCGGCAGGTCCAGCAGTTGCTGGGCCAGCTCGCTGCGCATGGACCACACCATCGAAACCTGGGGGCCGTCCGCGGTATCGGGCAGCGGCAGCAGCGCCAGCACGCCGTCGTCGCGAAACCATTGGATCGCGGTGCCCTGGTGCGGCAGTTCCGCGTCCAAATGCACGACGAGTCCGGTGTCGTTGTAGGACTGGGCTTCGTGCTTCAGCCCGGCCGCCTCGCGCAGCGGCGAGGCCGCGCCATCGGCACCGACGAAGAGTTCGGCCTGGATGCGGGCGCCGCTTTCGGTGTCGATCGCGCCGTTCTGGTAGCCGGTGCAGCGGTCCTCCAGCCAGGCGATGCCGAACATGCGCACGGCCTGGATCAGGACGCGCTCGATCTCGCCGGATTCGACGATCCAGGCCAGTTGCGGCAGCGCGGCCTGCCAGGCATTGAGGTTGACCTGGCCGTCCGCGTCGCCGTGGATTTCCATGGCCTGCACGGGCATCAGCCGCGACGCGGGCATGGCATCCCACACGCCGATGTCGGCCAGGAAGCGCTGGCTGGCCGGCGAAATGGCGTAGACGCGGGGGTGATAGCGGTTGGGATCGGCGGGCGGCACGGCGGCGCGCGGCGCCAGGACGGCGACACGCTGGCCGCGGCGGGCCAGCGCCAGGGCGGTGGACAGGCCGACGATGCCGGCCCCGCAAACTACGATCTGATGGCTCATCGTGCGGAAGGCTCCCCGGCCTGTTTGGGCCACAGCAGCCACATCTGGCCGCGTTGCTTCATGCGGCCGGCCTGCTGGCCGGCTTCTTCGCCGTAACCCCAGTAGAAGTCGGCGCGGGCCGCGCCCCGGATGGCGGTGCCGGTGTCCTGCGCGAACACCAGGCGCTGCAAGGGCCGGTCCGACGCGGGATAGGTGGTGGACAGGAACAGCGGCGTGCCGAGCGGCACGAAGGTCGCATCCACCGCCACCGAGCGCCGCGGCGCCAGCGGGATGGCATAAGCGCCCTTGGGGCCTTGTTCAGGATCCACGACCGCCTCTTCGCGGAAGAACACCACGGCCGGATTGGCGTTGAGCATTTCCTGGACACGCTTGGGATTGCGCTGCGCCCAGGCCCGGATGTTCTGCATGGACGCCTGGTCGGCGGTGAGTTCGCCGCGGTCGATCAGCCAGCGGCCGATGGACACATAGGGCTGGCCGTTGTGGTCGGCGTAGGCGACGCGGATGGTCTTGCCGGCGTCGGGACCGTCGGTCAGCTGCACGCGCCCGGAGCCCTGGACCTGCAGGAAGAAGTTGTCCACGGGGTCGTCCACCCAGACCACCACGGGCGGGCGGCGGCCGGACGACGATTCGATGGCGGCGCGCGTGTCGTACGGCACGACGCGCTTGCCGTCGAGCTTGCCGCGCACACGCTTGCCGGCCAGGTCGGGGTAGATGGAACCCAGGTCGATCGTCAGCAGGTCGGCGGGCACCGCGTACAGCGGCCATTGGTAGACACCGCCCTGGCGGCGCGAGCCGCGCACCAGGGGTTCGTAGTAGCCCGTCACCGTATTGGTGGCCGGCTTGCCGTCGGCCGCATTCAGGCGCCAGGGTTGCAGGTAGGTCTGCAGGAAGCGGCGCACGCCTTCGGCGTCGCCGGCGGCGGGCGCGCGGGCCGGGTCGATGGCCGCGGCGCAGACCGGCTGCCAGGCGCGCGGCGTGGCACGCGCGGGCGCGGCCAGGTTTCCGCTGGTGGGCCGCATCAGACCCTTGCAGTTGCGCAGGAAAAGGGGCCAGAACTGCGACAGGTCGTCGGCGCTCCATCCGGGCAGCTCGGACCAATTGGCCGGCTTCAACTTGCCGGCCAGCGCGCGCGGCGGGGTGTCGGGCAACGAGCCCAGCGGCGGCACGACGAGCGGGCCGTCGGCCGCGGGCGTGCGAGCACCGGGCGTAGCCGGCAGGCCGGATCCGGAATCAGGGGGAATATCGGAGGGGGTGGAACATGCCGCCAGCAGGATCGACAGCACGGACAGGCTAAGAATGCGCTTCATGTGCAGAGGGAAAAACGTGCAACGGAAGGCCGGACCATACTCAGTGCAAGGTGCGCGGCATGGCCAGGACGAATTCGGAGATCGGCACCTCGAACGGAATGCCGTTCTCGCCGACGCAGTGATAGATGCCGCGCATCGTGCCCACCGGCGTGGGCAGGGGACAGCCGCTGGTGTATTCGAAGGTCTCGCCCGGGGCCAGGAGGGGCTGCTGCCCCACGATGCCCAGGCCGCGCACTTCCTGCACGCGCTGGTTGCCGTCGGTGATGATCCAGTGGCGGCTGATCACCTGCGCGGGATGTTCGCCGGTATTGGTGATGCGGACGGTGTAGGCGAACACGAATTGCTGTTCGCCGGGGTCGGACTGTTCGGGCACGAAGCGCGGAGAGACAGAGACGCTCAGGTCGTAAGGTTTCACAGTCCTTCCCTGTGTGGCTGCACGCGGGCGGCGGAACATGGGCGCCCACGCTTGAAAGACGGAATTTCAGGCGCGCCAGCCGGGGCATACCCGCTGCGGCGCCTCAAACTGCAATAATGGCACATTATGCCCTCCCCGACCCCGAACATCATGTCCAAGCAAACGGCCTCCACCCGCATTACTCCCAGCATCCTGTCGGCTGACTTCGCCCGGCTGGGCGAGGAAGTCCGCAACGTCGTCGCCGCGGGCGCCGACTGGATCCACGTGGACGTGATGGACAACCACTATGTCCCCAACCTGACGATCGGCCCGATGGTCTGTGCCGCGATCCGCCCCCACGTCGAGGTGCCGATCGACGTGCACCTGATGGTCGAGCCCGTGGACGCGCTGGTGCCGCAGTTCGCCAAGGCCGGCGCCGACTACATCAGCTTCCACCCCGACGCCAGCGCCCACGTGGACCGCACGCTGTCCCTGATCCGCGAAAGCGGCTGCAAGGCCGGTCTGGTCTTCAATCCCGCCACGCCGCTGTCCTACATGGACTACGTCATGGACAAGATCGACCTGGTGCTCATCATGTCGGTGAACCCGGGCTTTGGCGGCCAGAGCTTCATTCCGGCGGCGCTGACCAAGCTGCGCGAGGCCCGCGCCCGCATCGATGCGTGGATGCAGGCCGGCGGCCAGGAGATCGTTCTGCAGGTGGACGGCGGCGTCAAGATCGACAACATCGCCGAGATCCGCGCCGCGGGCGCGGACACGTTCGTGGCCGGCTCGGCCATCTTCGGCAAGCCGGATTACGCCGGCATCATCAAGGCCATGCGCGACCAGATCGCCATCGGCGAAACCACCGCTGTCTAAGGAACCCGACATGACCGCTTTTCGCGCCGCGCTGCTGGACCTGGACGGTACCCTGCTCGACTCCATTCCCGATCTGGCCTTTGCCGCCAACGCCATGCGTGTTGAACTTGGCATGATCGCGCTGCGCGAGGACGTGGTCGCCACGTTCGTCGGCAAGGGCGTGGACAACCTGGTGCGGCGCAGCCTGGCCGGTTCGCTCGATGCCGCCGACCCGGCGCCCGACGAATTCCAGCGCGCCCGCGAGGCTTTCTACCGCCACTACCACCTGGTCAACGGCGAGCGCGCGCAGGTCTACCCGGGCGTGATCGAAGGCCTGAAACTCATGCGCGACCAGGGCCTGAAGCTGGCCGTGGTCACCAACAAGCCCACGGAATTCACCTTGCCGCTCTTGCAGCGCACGGGGCTGGCGGGCTTTTTCGAGGCCGTGGTGTGCGGCGACACCTGCGAGCGCCGCAAGCCCGATCCCGACCAGATCCACCATGCGTGCGACCTGATGGGCGTGGGCGTGAACGAGGCCGTGACGATCGGCGATTCGATCAATGACGCGCAGGCGGGCCGCAGCGCCGGCACGCAGGTCCTGGTGGTGCCATATGGCTACAACGAAGGACGTGACGTGCGCGAGCTGGATGTCGATGGTATAGTTGACACGCTTGTTGACGCCGCCCAGTGGGTCGCGCTCTGGAATCAAAACCAGAACGCCGCAAAAGTCCCCGCTTAATGCACGTCGCAACCCAGGCAAGAATTCACTACCGCGCATCACTTCCGCGTACTCATTACCGAACCGCTCAATGAACGTTTCCATCCAGAACCAAATGCTCGGCGCCTCGTGGCGTTGGTGGCGTTTGTCTTCCGGGTGGCGATGATTCCCCTTCCCGGCCCTAGACGCGACCTTGCCGCCTAGCGCCGACACTGTGTAAACAGCGCCCAACCCGGAACCAGTCAACTGGACCGGGTTTTTTGTTGCGTGCCCGGTCCGAAAGCAGACACCGCTTACGAGACCCGACATGACCGAAATCGAATTCAAGGCCCTTGCGGCACAAGGCTACAACCGCATTCCGCTGGTGGCCGAGACCTACGCCGACCTGGACACCCCGCTTGGCATCTACCTGAAACTGGCGCACTCCGGTCCCCTGGCCGGCCGCATGACCTGCCTGATGGAATCCGTGGTGGGCGGCGAGCGCTTCGGCCGCTACTCGTTCATCGGCCTGCCGGCGCGCACCGTGATCCGCGCCAGCGGCACGCGCACCGAAGTGCTGCACGACGGCAAGGTCGCCGAGACGCACGACGGCGATCCGCTGACCTTCATCGAGCAATACCAGAGCCGCTTCAAGGTCGCGCTGCGTCCGGGCATGCCGCGCTTCTGCGGCGGTCTGGCCGGTTACTTCGGCTACGACACCGTGCGCCACATCGAGCCGTGCCTGGGCCCCGCCGTCAAGCCGTTCCCGGCCGGCATGGAAGGCGGCACGCCCGACCTGATGCTGATGCACGTGGACGAACTGGTCATCGTCGACAACCTGGCCGGCCGTATCTACCTGATGGTCTATGCCGACCCCAGCCAGCCCGAGGCCTACAGCCGCGCACAGCAGCGCCTGACCGACCTGCGCGCCCGCCTGCGCCGCCCCGTGGAAATTCCGTACAGCCACGCCAGCATGCAGACCGAGGAACGGCGCGATTTCAAGAAAGAGGACTACCTGGCGGCCGTGCTGCGCGCCAAGGAACATATCGCCGCCGGCGACCTGATGCAGGTGCAGATCGGCCAGGTCATCGCCAAGCCCTTCCGCGATTCGCCCCTCTCCCTTTACCGCGCCCTGCGGTCGCTCAATCCCTCCCCCTACATGTACTTCTGGAACTTCGGTGATTTCCAGGTGGTGGGCGCATCGCCCGAGATCCTGGTGCGCCAGGAACGCACCGTGGAAAACGGCGAGCCGAAGTCGCAGATCACGATCCGTCCGCTGGCCGGCACCCGCAAGCGTGGCGGCACGCCCGAGGAAGACGCGGCGCTGGCGGCCGAACTGAAGGCCGATCCCAAGGAGATCGCCGAACACGTCATGCTGATCGACCTGGCGCGCAACGACGTGGGCCGCGTCGCGCAGGTGGGCTCGGTGAAGGTGAGCGACACCATGGTGATCGAGCGCTACTCGCATGTGATGCATCTGGTGTCGAATGTGACCGGCACCCTGAACCCCGGCATGAGCAGCATGGACGTGCTGCGCGCCTCGTTCCCCGCGGGCACTCTGACCGGCGCCCCCAAGGTCGAGGCCATGAAGATCATCGACGAACTGGAACCCGTGCGCCGCGGCATCTACGGCGGTGCGGCCGGCTACCTGAGCTACGGCGGCGAGATGGACGTGGCCATTGCCATCCGCACTGGCGTCATCAAGGACGGCACGCTGTACGTGCAGGCGGCTGCGGGCATCGTGGCCGATTCGAACCCCGAAGCCGAATGGGCCGAGACCGAAGCCAAGGCGCGCGCCGTGCTGCGCGCGGCCGAGCAGGTGCAGCACGGCCTGGACGAACCCATCTGAGCCTCGCGGCCAAAACGACACCGCCCGGGCCGCAGAACGGCCCCGAGGAGAAAAAAATGCTGTTGATGATCGACAACTACGATTCCTTTACCTACAACCTGGTGCAGTACTTTGGCGAGCTGGGCGTGGACGTGCGCGTGGCGCGCAACGACCAGATCACGCTTGAAGAAGTGGCTGCGCTCAATCCCGACCAGATCTGCGTGTCGCCCGGCCCGTGCTCGCCGGCCGAGGCCGGCATCTCGGTGCCGCTGATCCAGGCGTACGCCGGCAAGAAGCCCATCCTGGGCGTGTGCCTGGGCCACCAGGCCATCGGCGCGGCCTTCGGCGGCGACATCGTGCGCGCGCAGCAGATCATGCACGGCAAGACGATCCAGCTGTCGCACACGGGCACTGACATCTTTGAAGGCCTGCCGACGCCGTACACTGTCATCCGCTACAACTCGCTGACCATCGATCCGGCCACCCTGCCGGACTGCCTGGCGGTCACCGCGACGGCGCCGGATGGCGACATCATGGGTGTGCGGCACAAGACCCTGCCGCTATACGGGGTACAGTTCCACCCCGAATCCGTACTGAGTGAGCACGGCCACGCCCTGCTGCGCAATTTCCTGAACCTCGCCTGAAAGGACGCACCGTGACGATTTCCCCCTCCGAAGCGCTGACGCGCTGCATCGAACACCGCGAAATTTTCCACGACGAAATGCTGCACCTGATGCGCATGCTGATGCGCGGCGAGATGTCGCCGCAGATCGCCAGCGCGCTGTTGATGGGCCTGCGCGTCAAAAAGGAAACCGTGGGCGAGATCACCGCCGCGGCGCAGGTCATGCGCGAGTTCGCCACGCCCGTGGTCACGCCCAATCCGAACGACCTGCTGGACATGTGCGGCACGGGCGGCGACGGCAGCCACACGTTCAACATTTCCACAACTGCGATGTTCGTCGCAGCCGCGGCCGGCGTGCCGATCGCCAAGCACGGCAACCGCAGCGCCTCGTCGTCCAGCGGCAGCGCCGACGTGCTGGAGGCGCTGGGCGCCAACCTGGTGCTGACGCCCGAACAGGTGGCCGAATGCATCCAGGAGACCGGCATCGGTTTCATGTTTGCGCCCGCCCACCACGGCGCGATGAAGAACGTGGCCGCCGTCCGCAAGGAACTGGCCGTGCGCACCATCTTCAACATCCTGGGTCCCCTGACCAACCCGGCCGGCGCCGCCAACCAGTTGATGGGCGTCTTCCACCCCGACCTCGTCGGCATCCAGGTGCGCGTGCTGGAACGCCTGGGCTCGCGCCACGTGCTGGTCGTGCACGGCAAGGACGGCATGGATGAGGCCTCGCTGGGCGGGGCCACGATGGTCGGCGAACTGAAGGACGGCGTGGTCCGCGAGTACGAGATTCATCCCGAGGACTACGGGCTATCCATGATGTCCAACCGGAGCATCAAGGTGTCCAATCGCGAGCAGTCGCGCGAGCTTGTCATAGAGGCGCTGGAGAATGTCGAAGGCGCGGCCAGAGACATCGTCGCCCTGAACGCCGGGCTCGCCATCTATGCCGGCAACAAAGCCGATTCCATTCCCGAAGCCTTAGCGCTAGCATTTGAACTAATTTCCACCGGCGCGGCGCGAGCCAAGCTGGAAGAATTCTGCGCATACACCCGGACATTCCAGAAATGAACGATATTCTCGCGAAGATCCTCGCCGTCAAGGCCGAGGAAGTCGCCGCCGCCCGCCAGATGCGCAGCGAAGCCGAAGTCCTGCGCGAAGCGCAGGCGCGCCAGGACGTGCGCGGCTTCGCTCAAGCCATCGAAGACAAGATCTCGCAAGGCAAGGCCGGCGTCATCGCTGAAATCAAGAAAGCCTCGCCCTCCAAGGGCGTCATCCGCGAGGGCTTTGCGCCCGCCGAAATCGCGGCCACCTACGCCGTGCACGGCGCGGCCTGCCTGTCCGTGCTGACCGACGTGCAGTTCTTCCAGGGTTCGCACGACCACCTGCGCCAGGCGCGGGCCGCGTGCGCGCTGCCGGTGCTGCGCAAGGACTTCGTGATCGATCCCTACCAGATCGTCGCCGCGCGCGCGATGGGCGCCGACTGCGTGCTGCTGATCGTGGCCGCGCTTACGCCCGCGCAACTGCGCGACTACGAAACGTTGGCGATCGAGCTGGGCATGGACGTGCTCGTCGAAGTGCACGACGCCAAGGAGCTGGAAGTCGCGCTCACGCTCAAGACGCCGCTGCTGGGCATCAACAACCGCAACCTGCGCACGTTCGAGACCAGCTTGCAAACCACGCTGGACCTGCTGCCGCGCATTCCCGCAGGCAAACGCGTCGTGACCGAAAGCGGCATCCTCAAGCCGGAAGACGTGAAGCTGATGCGCGAGCACAAGGTCGACGCGTTCCTGGTGGGCGAAGCTTTCATGCGCGCGAAGGATCCTGGCGCGGAACTGGCGCGTCTGATCGGGTGAACCCGCGGCGGCGGGCGGCGTTGCCGTCTTGCCGTGCCGGACGGCGCATGCGTCATGCGGCGCATCGCCAGACGAGGGATCGGCCAATCGGCTGATCCCTCGCTCATTTCTACTTCCAACGGCTATTTCGGCCGAGCCAGTCCCCACGCGGCGCCGCGCCGGTACACCGTGCTGCGGTGCACGCCCAACGCGCGCGCCGCGCGGCTGACGCTGCCGCCGTGCTCGGCCAAGGCGGCCCGAATGGCGGCGTCCGTCATGGCGTGCAGATCGCCGGATCCGCCGGCCGGCGCGAGCGTCGTTGTTGCGTTGCGCGAGGCATCGACGCCCGGCGTGGCGATGCCCGACGTAGTTTCGCCCGAGGTGGCTACGCCCGATGTAGCGACGCCCGACGTGTCGACGCCCGACGCGATGGCTTCGATCTTCGCGGCGCTCGCTGCACCGCGCAATTCCGCCGGCAGCATGTCCGCATCCACCCTGCCCGCAGGTCCCGCCAACACATGCAACGTGCGCAGCACCGATGCCAGTTGCCGGTAATTGCCGGGCCATGAATATGCCGCAAGCACGGCTTCAATGCCGGGCGGCAGCGCGGGGCCCGCGCCTTGCGCCGCCCAGAGCTCGCGCAGCAATTCCAAGCGGTCCGCCCGTGCCCGCAAGGGCTCCAGCGTGACGGTGTATTCGGCAATCCGGAAGTACAGGTCGGGACGCACCGGCGCGTCCGGGCCGTCGTGCGCCAGCGGCCGATGCGTGGCGCACACCAGGGTGAAGTCCACCGGCACGGGCCGCGCCGCGCCCAATGGCGAGACCTCGCGCGTCTGCAGCACACGCAGCAGGCGGGATTGCAGCAGCAGCGGCATGTCGCCGATCTCGTCCAAGAACAGCACGCCGCCATGCGCCTGCCGCAACAGGCCCTTGCTGCCCTGGCGGCGCGCGCCGGTAAAGGCGCCGTCTTCGTAGCCGAACAGCTCCGATTCGATCAGGCTTTCGGGCAAGGCGGCGCAATTCACCGCCACGAAGGGGCCGGCCGCGCGCTGCCCCCGCGCATGGATCTGCCGCGCAAACACTTCCTTGCCCACGCCCGTTTCGCCCTGCAGCAGGATCGACACGCCGGCGTCCGCCAGATGCACGGCGCGCGCCAGCGCGCCCAGCGTCGCGGCATCGAAGCTGGGGGCTGGCGTCCTGGCCAGCGCGCCCGGCGCGCGCGACGCGGGCGCGGCGGGCGGTTGCGGTGCGCGCGTGCGCGGCATGCGCAGCCGCGCGTGATAGACCGCGCCTGTGCGTGTGTGCACCCTGCCCGTCGCGTCCGGGCATCGTTCGATGTCGCCGTCGAATACGTCCGCGTAGCGGTACACGCCCAGCGCGGTCGCCGCCAGCGCCAGCGCCTGCAGCGCGCGCCGGTTGGCGCCGATCAGCAGGTCGCCCTGGAATGCCAGCAGCGCTTCGCCGGGCTGGCCGAGTCCGGCGGGGTCGGCATGCAGGCGCAGCACCGTGCAGGGTTCATAGGCGCTTTCGAACAGCTGGTGTTCGATGCGGTCCACTGCCCCGCGCACCAGTGCCAGCACATCGGGGCGCACGTCGCGGGCCTGGCTGGAGAGATCAAGCACGCCGAGCGTGCGGCCTTCGCTGTCGGTGATGGGGACGGCCGCGCAGGTCAGGATGCGGTTGGGTTCGAAATAGTGTTCGGCGCCGTGCACGGCGATGGGCCGGCCTTCGACCAGCGCGGTGCCGATGGCGTTGGTGCCGGCGGCGGCTTCGTCCCACGGCGCGCCCGGCATCAACGCCACGCGCGAGGCGCGATGCGCAAATCCCGTATCGCCGTCCGAGTCCAGCACCAGGCCCTGCGCGTCCGACAGGATGACGAGGTTGCCGCTGCCGCCGGCCTGGCGGCGCAGATAGGCGATGGCGGGTTCGGACAGGCGGCGCAGCGCTTCGTTGCGCTGCTGGGCTTCGCGCAGTTCGCCCTGCGTCATGAGATCGGCGCGGCGCACGCCACGCATGTCGAAGCCCAGGTTGGCGCAGCGGCGCCAGGAACGCAGGATGGGTTCGGCAACCATGCCGCCCGGCACCGCGCCCTGCTGGTTAAAGAGCAGGCGCGCCTGCGTCAGCGTCTGCCTACCGGAGTGAGAGGCCATGTATGTCTCCTGGGACCGGCGTTCTGCGACGCCTGTGCTGCGACACCCGTTGCGCGACACCTGTTGCGCGACACCGTCGCGGATTGCGACATGGAACAAGCGAAAAACTACTTTCGCACGCGTGCGGCGGGCTGTCCAGCCGGGATGCCCCGACTGGCATGCGTTTTGCTTGATACCGGACAGGCAGCCCACTGCCACCATCCCAACAATACGGAGACAAGCATGGATATCGCGACCCGCGTTACCCCGGAGACCTACGGCACCCGCCTGGACCTCAGGACGCAGTACGACAATTTCATCGACGGCAAGTGGCAGTCGCCCGCGGATGGCGAATACTTCGACAACGTCACGCCGGTCACGGGCCAGACCCTGAGCCGCAACGCGCGCTCGAAGGAGCGCGACATCGAATTGGCGCTGGATGCCGCGCATCGCGCCGCGCCGAAATGGGGTTCGACCCCGGCCGCCGAACGCGCCCGCATGCTGATGAAGATCGCGGACGTGATGGAAGCCAACCTGGAACGCCTGGCCACGGCGGAAACCTGGGACAACGGCAAGCCCATCCGCGAGGCCCGCGCCGCCGACATTCCGCTGGCCATCGACCACTTCCGCTATTTCGCGTCGTGCATCCGCAGCCAGGAAGGCGGGCTGTCCGAGATCGATCACGACACGGTGGCCTACCACTTCAATGAACCGCTGGGCGTGGTCGGCCAGATCATCCCGTGGAACTTCCCCATCCTGATGGCCGCGTGGAAGCTTGCGCCTGCGCTGGCCGCCGGCAATTGCGTGGTGCTGAAACCCGCCGAGCAGACGCCGCTGGGCATTCTGCTGCTGATGGAACTGATCGGCGACATCCTGCCGCCGGGCGTCGTCAACGTGGTAACCGGCTTCGGGCTGGAAGCCGGGAAGCCCTTGGCATCGAGCAAGCGCATCGCCAAGATCGCGTTCACCGGTGAAACCACCACCGGGCGGCTGATCATGCAGTACGCGTCGCAGAACATCATCCCGGTCACGCTGGAACTGGGCGGCAAGTCGCCCAACATCTTCTTTGCGGATGTGGCCGCGCAGGACGACGATTTCCTGGACAAGGCCGTCGAGGGCTTCGTCATGTTCGCGCTGAACCAGGGCGAGGTGTGCACGTGCCCCAGCCGCGCACTGATCCAGGAATCGCTCTACGACAAGTTCATGGAACGCGCCCTGAAACGCGTGGCCGAGATCAAGCAGGGCAACCCGTTGGACGCCGACACCATGCTGGGCGCGCAGGCTTCCACCGAGCAGCTGGAAAAGATCCTGTCCTACCTGGACATCGGCAAGCAGGAAGGCGCCGACGTGCTGGCGGGCGGCTCGCGCGCGCAGATGCAGGGCGGGCTGGAAGGCGGCTACTACGTGCAGCCCACCGTGTTCAAGGGCCACAACAAGATGCGCGTGTTCCAGGAAGAAATCTTCGGGCCGGTCGTGGCGGTCACCACGTTCAAGGATGCGGATGATGCGCTGGCGCTGGCCAACGACACGCTGTACGGCCTGGGCGCCGGCGTGTGGTCGCGCGACGCCAACACGTGCTACCGGATGGGCCGCGCGATCAAGGCGGGTCGCGTGTGGACCAACTGCTATCACGCCTATCCCGCGCACGCGGCATTCGGCGGCTACAAGCAATCGGGCATCGGACGCGAGAACCACAAGATGATGCTCAACCATTACCAGCAGACGAAGAACCTGCTGGTGAGCTATTCGCCGAAGAAGTTGGGGTTCTTCTGATCCGTCTGGCTTGATCCCTTCAACCCAAGCCGCTTGCGCGGCCAACCTGCGCGCCGGGTCCGCCCGGCGCGCTTGCAGAGGAATCCCGTCATGCCAGAGCACACGCCACGCGTGGTTGCGACCGACGAGGCGCGCCAGCTGATCGACACCTTGCGCACCAAGCACGGGCCGCTGATGTTTCACCAGTCCGGGGGCTGCTGCGACGGCAGCTCGCCCATGTGTTATCCCCAGGGCGAGTTCATGGTGGGCGGCTCGGATGTGCTGTTGGGTGATCTGGAAGGCTGCCCGTTCTGGATCGGTGAAGACCAGTTCGCTTACTGGGAACACACCCAGCTCGTCATCGACGCCGTGCCCGGACGCGGCGGCGCGTTTTCGCTGGACAGCGCGGAGGGCAAGCGGTTTCTGCTGCGGTCGCGGCTGTACTCGGATGACGAGTGGGCGAACGTCGGGCCGGTGACGAAGGGATAGCGCGCCTTAGCCGCGCTTGCCGTGGCCGCCGCCCTTGGACAAGGTGTCGTCCTGAAGGCCGGCGCGTTCGGCCTGTTTCCATTGGAAGGACACCCGCCGGATGCGGGCGGCGCGGAATTGCGTGAACGAACGGCCGCCCGGCATGGGCGCACCGCGATAGGCGCTGCTTGCGTTTTTCATTGCTGATGTTGCGTTGACGAGAAATCTTGCGAAGGATGATTGGGCGAAGCGGCTGACGACGTGCAGCCGTTGCCGTACGGCCGGCGAGGTGCGGCCGGCCAGGTGCGGCCGGCTAATTGCGGCCGGCCAGGTGCGGCGGCGGGCCAGGCGCGGCTATCTAAAGGCCGGCATGCGGTGACCACGCGCTGGCCGGCGCTTTGCGGCGCGTCCACGCCAGTGCGTCTTCCAAACGGTCGTTGCCCCAGAACATTTCCCCCTCCACGAAAAGCGTCGGTGCGCCGAAGATGCCCAGGTCGCGTGCACGGTCGACCTGCTTGCGCAGCGCCTCCTTGGCGCTTTCCGTCTTGGCCCGGGCGATGAGCGCATCGGCATCCAAAGACAGGCCAATGAGCAGATCGCGCACGACGTCTTCGGACTGAATGTCCAGGTCATGCTGGAAATTCGCGCGGAACACCGCGACGCAGAAATCGCGTCCCCAGGGTTCATCCTGGCCCAGCAGCGCGATGCGCGCCGGCAGCACGCTCATGCGCGGAAAGAGGCGCGGGCGGTTGTAGACCACGCCGTACTTCTCGGCCAGGCGGGCGATGTCGCGCATCATGTACGCGCCCTTGCCGGGAAACAGCCGGAACGGCGTGTCGTTCCAGCCCTGCGCCTGGAAGATCGGCCCCAGCAGAAACGGCCGCAAATCCACCTTGACCTCGGCCTCGCGCGCAAGACGGTCGATGCGCTCGATCGCCAGATAGCTGTACGGGCTGGCGAAGTCGAACCACATTTCGATGCGGGGCGTATCGGGCAAGGACGCGGTCATGGCTGAAACTCCGGTTGGCCTGCACAGCGGGGCGTGGCCGTGGCGCGCTGCGCCTGACCGCCCTGCGAAAGTAGCGCGACCTGCGCATCCGGCAGGCCGCTGAGGACGACGTCGCGATCGCTGTGCACGGTCAGGGATTCGCCCGCTTGCAGCACGCTGTCATCGAAGCGGCGGTACTCGGAGACCCACACGGCGCCAGCGTGACACTCGATGCGGACGCCCGAAGCGCGCTTGAGCAGCATAGTCGAGCCGCCGCCCAAACGGAATGACATGCCTGCGGTGCAACATAACTGGAACATGGCGCCCCTCCCGGCCGCAGCAGCGGCGATCACGGCGGATGACCACGACCTGGTCCCGGTCACCCAACGTCTGAGTCATATTGGACGCCCGCGGCGTACTATTGCTCAAGCGACTTTTCCGCTCGACACGCATGAGTTTCACGAATGCCATATCCGCTAGCGAAACTACCTCCGCTTGATCTGGTTCGCGGCTTTGTCGCCGTCGGCCGCCGCATGAGCATCACGCTTGCCGCGCAGGATCTGCATGTCACGCAGTCCGCCGTCAGCCGCCAGATCCGCGCGCTGGAAGCCCATCTGGGGGTGCCGTTGCTGGTGCGCGGGTTTCGTAGCGTGACGTTCACCTCTGAAGGCGCGCAGCTTTTCCGGATGGCCGATGTATGGCTCAGTCAGCTCGGCGACCTGACCGAACAACTGCGCGCCCCCGAGCGGCGCACGCCTGTCACCGTCACCACCACCATCGGCGTGGCCTCGTTGTGGCTGCTGCCCCGGCTGGGCGATTTTCAGGCGGCGTATCCCGACATCGACGTGCGCGTGGCCGCCGACAACCGGCTGATCGACATCGACCGAGAAGCCGTCGACATTGCCATCCGTTATAGCGAGCGCAACACGGTCTCCGATGGCGCCGTGTGGCTCTTTGGCGAGTCGGTGGTGCCCGTAGCCCATCCGTCGCTCAACGCGCGCGAACTGGATGCGCGCGAGTTGCAGCGCCATGTGCTGCTGGAATTCGACGATCCCACGCGGCCCTGGCTGCAATGGTCGGAATGGCTCAACGCGCGCGGCCTGGGGCGTGTGCGCCCGAAAGGCATGCTGCGCTTCAACCAGTACGACCAGATCGTGCATGCCGCGCTGGCCGGCCACGGCATCGCGCTGGGGCGGCTGGCGTTGATTGCGCCCATGCTCGCGGACCGGCGGTTGGCCCTCGTTGGCAGCCCCGCGGCCAGCGCCACCGAACACGCCTACTGGCTGGTGCGTAACGCGCGGCGCAGCACGCCGGATGCCGACGTCGTCACGCAGTGGCTGGTGGATCAGGCAGCGGCGACGGCGCGGGATTTGACGGGTTGAGCGGACGTCGCCGCGGCGAACGGCGCGGCGGGCGCGCGCAAGGGCGAACGCGGGTGGCACAGCAGCCGCCCATGCCCTGGTTACCGGACCGGCGACCACCAGACCGCTCGGGTGCAGCCCGCCGTGCCCTGTGTATCCTGCCGGTCAGTCCACCACGACTTGCGCCGGACCCGCTGCCATCTCGCCGATCACGGCGGCCTGGCCGAAGCCCTGTTCGTGGAAGATCTTGAGCACCGCATCCGCGGCTTCCGGCGCGCACGACACCAGCAGGCCACCCGAGGTCTGCGGATCCGTCAGCAAAGCACGCTGGGTGTCCGACACCCCGGCGCCCAGACGCACCGATTCGCCGTACGACGTCCAGTTACGGCCGGACGCGCCCGTGATCACGCCGTCGGCGGCAAACGCTTGCACACCTGGCAGCCAGGGCAAAGCATCCAGCCGCACGCGAGCCGTGAGCTTGGCGCCGCGCGCCATCTCCAGCGCATGGCCCAACAGGCCAAAGCCCGTCACGTCGGTGATCGCATGCACCCCATCCAGCGCGGCCAGCGCGGGGCCGGGACGATTCAGCCGCGTCGTCGTGTCGATCATGACGCGATAACCGTCCACGTCCAGCAGATTCTTCTTGAGCGCCGCCGACAGGATGCCCACGCCCAGGCCCTTGCCCAGGATCAGCACGTCGCCGGCGCGCGCATCCGCGTTGCGCTTGATGCGGTCCGGATGCACCAGCCCCATCGCGGCCAGGCCATAGATGGGTTCGACCGAATCAATGCTGTGGCCGCCCGCCACCGGAATGCCCGCGTCGGCACAGACCGATTCACCGCCCTTCAGAATCTCGGCAATCACGTCGTGCGGCAGCACATTGATCGGCATGCCGACGATCGCCAGCGCCATGATCGGCGTGCCGCCCATGGCGTACACATCCGACAGCGCGTTCGTCGCGGCGATCCGGCCGAAGTCGAAGGGATCGTCCACGATGGGCATGAAGAAGTCCGTGGTGGCGATAAGTGCCTGCTCGTCGTTCAGCCGGTACACCGCCGCATCATCCGCGGTTTCCGTGCCCACCAGCAGGTTGGGATAGCTGGCGGCGGGGCCAAACCGCGCCAGCAGCGCCGACAGCACCCCTGGCGCAATCTTGCAGCCGCAGCCGCCGCCATGCGATAGGGAAGTCAAGCGCGGCGCGTTGGTGGACGCAACATCCTGGGTCATCTCAGTCTCCGTGAGTCAGTCGGAAAAAGGATAGCACCGGCCCGGTGAATGGCCCTATGATCGAACGCAGCCAGGCCCTCGCCATTGAACGCTCGCTTGCAGGAGTCCGCCTTGATCAGCCGCCGCCGCCTTCTGCAAACCGGTTTGACGCTCGCGGCGCTGCCTGCGTGGGCGGGCGCCGCGAACAATGCGGCAAGCAACGCCGCGGGTGGCGTCGGAAAAGGCCCGGCAAATGGCGCCCAGAATGGCAGCCCGAACGGCACCCCCAGTGCCACCCAGAATGCCGCCCCGACCGCCGACGCATTGAAAGGCGCCACCGGCCCCAACTGGGCGCCATGGACCGGCCCCACCTTGCCGCTCGTCCTGCCCGACCTCGGCGGGCGCGAGCTAAAGCTTTCCGCGTGGCGCGGCAGCGTCGTCATCGTCAGCTTCTGGGCCACCTGGTGTGAGCCGTGCCGCGACGAACTCCCCGTTCTGTCCACCATGGCCAAGCGCCATCGCGAAGAAGGCCTTCGCCTTGTCGCCGTCAACGTCGGCGAAACGCCCGCCAAGATCTCCGCCTTCCTGAAAAAGACCCCCATCAACGGCACGGTCCTGCACGACCGCAACAGCGCCGCATCGAAGAAATGGGAAGCCGCCGCGCTGCCCGCCAACTACCTCGTCGACCGCGCCGGCACGATCCGGTTCTGGCATCTGGGTGAACTGAACTGGAAGTCGCACGAGATAGGCGGCGTGGTGACGCGCATGCTGCGCAGTTGATGGAGAGCCCCCCATTTGCGCCGGGGCGCAGCTACGCACTGCGACGGACATCTCGTAAGGGCGTCAGACACCTGCATCGGGGTATGCCGGCACTTGGTCCGGCGTCCACACCCCGACGACCGCCCGATCAGCCACTGAAAGAGCCCGTGGTGGCGCGGGGTTCGCGTTGCGGGCCATTTAGATGGTGCCCGGCGGAATCCGAAGGGAGCCGAAGGCGGACGAGGATGAGCACGGGGAAGTCCGGAGCGAAGGCTCCGGACCGCCATCGGAGGCCCGCAACGCGAACCCCGCGACGCCGCGGGCGGCAGAAGAACACAAACCGACAGCCCGGTGTCAGACACCCGGACACGACGCAGTATCACGACGACTATCTCGTACGGGAATCAGACACCTGCGTGGGGAGCGGCAGAAGAACCCAAATGGCGGAAGGCAGCAGGAGTCGAACCTACCTGGGAACGTCTGACGCCCCCAACCGGGTTTGAAGCCCGGCCGTGCCGCCGGGCACGAATGCCTTCCGTGGCGGACCGCCTATGATACCGGCTCGGCGGGCGGCTGCATCGCCGCGTACGCGCTTTCGCCGCGCAGCACATGCGTATCCCGCACCCGCCGCGTGTAGCCCACGCGATCGAAGAACTCCAGGATCTGGATCGCCCGCTTGCGACCCAGGCCCGTCGCGTCCCGGAAAACCGCAGCGTTCAAGCCCGGCGGCTGCGTGGCCAGGTCTGCTGCCAGCGCCGCCAGCTTGCGCACCTGATCACGGTGATAGAACAGATCCTTCACTACCTGCGCCACCTCGCCACGCCGCAGCAGCTTGCGCAGCAATTGGCGCACGGCGTCCTCGGGCTCTCCCTGCAGCTTCGCCAGGTCGCGCACCCACGGCGGATCGAACGCGCCCGCGTCCAGCAGCGGCAACAGACGCGCCGCCAGCGCGGATTCGGCCGTTCCCAGCGTCGCAGTGTGCGTAGGCAGATGCAGCCAGGGCCCATTGCGCGCGATATGGCCGTCGCGTTGCATTTCGTCGAGCAGCGATGTCCAGAGCGTGTCGGACATCGCAGGAAACGCCATGCGCCGCAGCCGCGCGCTGTCCGGACCCGGTTCGTCGGGCGCGCTTTGGTGGAACGACGCCAGCGCCTGCTCGGTCCGATCGCGCAGCGCCTTCCAATGCGCGTCCAGGATCAGCGTGCGCGCGCCCTGCGCATTGCGCGGCTCGATCCACACCGCACTCTCGGGCGCCGCGATATCGCTGACCGGCAGGCCCGTCAGACGCTGTAGTGCCGCTTCGTCCAGGCCCTGCGGCGCATGCGCCAGCACCGGTTGCAGGCCCCCGCCATCCAGCATGTCGGTCAGCGCCTGCAGGCCCGCCTGCCGCGACGCCGACCGGCGCTTGCGGTCCGGCGCATTGGGATCCAGCACCCGGCCGCCGCCGACTGTGCGCGTCGCCTGTGCGTTGCGCACGATGTAGCGGTCGCCCGGCATCGCGCAGACGGGTTCGTCGAACACCAGTTGCACCCATCCCGACTGGCCCGGCGACAGCGACTCGGCGCTGATCGGCACCACGTGCGCCACATGGCGCGCCGCGCCGATGTGCACGTGCAGCGGCGCCCACGCCCGCACCGGCGCATCCGCGGACGGCAGCAGCGTCAGCGCCACATCCACGTGCTTCGAGGGCAGAAAGCAGCGCGCGTCCGCGATCCAGTCGCCGCGCGAAATGGCGTTCTTGTCGATGCCCGCCAGGTTCAGCGCGCACCGCTGGCCGGCCGAGCCCGTCTCGCTGGGCTGGTTCTGCGCGTGGATGCCGCGCACGCGAACGCGTGTATTGGCCGGCATCAGGCGCAGATCGGTCGCGTCGTCGTCCGCGCGGACCTGGCCGGCGTGCGCCGTCCCGGTGATGACCGTGCCGTGCCCGGACAAGGTGAACACGCGATCCACCGCCAGCCGGAAGAGGCCCGTGGCCTCGGGCCGCGACAGGGCCTGCGCCTGCGCGTGCAAATAGTCTTTCAGCGCCGCCACGCCGGGATCGCCGGCGTGGGCCGCGTGAGATGTTTGGCTCGCCTGAGCCATCTGCGTCGCACTCGTGCCGAACACCGGCGCGCCTTGCAGGAACGTCCCTTCCGTCAACGCCGCGATCTCGCCGCGCACGGCTTCCAGTTGTGCCGCATCCGCGCGATCCGTCTTGGTCAGCGCCACCGCGCCGCGCGCCACGCCCAGCATCGACAGGATGGCCAGATGCTCGCGCGTCTGCGGCATGACGCCGTCGTCCACCGCCACCACCAGCAAGCCGAAATCTATCCCGCTGGCGCCGGCAGCCATCGTATGCACGAGCTTCTCGTGCCCCGGCACGTCGATAAAGCCCAGCACGTCGCCGTTGGCGAGCGGCGTGTAGGCGTAGCCCAGTTCGATGGAAATGCCGCGCGCCTTTTCTTCCTTCAGCCGGTCCGTGTCCACGCCCGTCAGCGCGCGCACGAGCGTCGTCTTGCCGTGGTCGATATGCCCTGCGGTGCCGACGATCATGCCAGCGGCTCCGCCAGCTGCGCCGCAAAAGCGGCTTCGTCGCGGTCTTCCAGGCAGCGCAGGTCCAGCCACAACGCGTCATCCGCAATGCGGCCGATGACGGGCACCGGCAGCTTGCGCAACAGCGTCTCCAGCCGGTCCAGATGCCGCCCGGGGCGGCCGGTTCCCGCATGGCGCACGGCCAGTCCGTAACTGGGAAGCTGGTCGATGGGCAACGCGCCGCTGCCGATCTGGCTGAACATCGGCACCGCCTCGACCGCATAGCCCGGGCCTGCGGCATGCGCCAGCACGCCGCGCAGCCGTTCGGCCTGCGGCTGAATATCGCGCAGCGGCCGGGTCAACAGGCGCAGCGTCGTCAGCCGCTGCGCCAGGAACTCCGGTGCGCGATACAGCTGCAGCACGGGTTCCAGCGCCGCCAGCGTCAGCTTGCTGACGCGCAGCGCGCGCTTGAGCGGATTCTTTTTGATCTTGCGGATCAGGTCGGCGCGGCCCACCAACAGGCCGGCCTGCGGTCCGCCCAGCAGCTTGTCGCCGCTGAACGTGACCAGATCGGCGCCCGCAGCGATGGTCTCGCGCACGGTGTCTTCTTTCGGCAGCCCGAATTGCGTCAGGTCCACCAGCGTGCCGCTGCCAAGATCCACCGTGGCCGGCAGACCGCGCGCATGGGCCAGCGCCGCCACCTCGGCCACGCTCACGCTTTTGGTGAAGCCGGTCACTGCGTAGTTGCTGCAATGCACCTTCATCAGCATCGCGGTGCGCGGGCCGATGGCGTTTTCATAATCCGCCGCGTGCGTGCGGTTGGTGGTGCCGACTTCGATGAGCTTGGCGCCCGCCCGCTTCATGATGTCGGGGATGCGGAACGCGCCGCCGATCTCGACCAGTTCGCCGCGCGACACCACGACTTCGCGGCGATCCGCCAGGGCGTTGAGCATCAGCAGCACGGCCGCGGCATTGTTGTTGACCACCGTGGCGGCCTCGGCGCCCGTCAGCTCGCACAGCAGATCGTCGATGAGGTCGTCGCGATCGCCGCGGCCGCCGGTGTCCAGGTCGAACTCCAGGTTGGCGGGCGTGGTCAGCGCGCGCAGCACCGAGGCCACCGCTTCGTCGGGCAGCAGCGCGCGGCCCAGGTTGGTGTGCAGCACGGTGCCGGTCAGGTTGTAGACCGCGCGCAGACGGGGCCGCGCGGCCTCGTCCAGCGCGGCTGATGTGCGCCCCGCGACCGCGGCCGCCTCCAGCTCGTGGCGCGGCACGCCGCCGTCCAGCGCGCGCTTGCGCAGCGCGTCCAGGTCACGGCGCAGGGCCGCCACCACTTGTGTCCGCCCGTGGGTTGCGAGCGCCGGCTGCAACGCGTCGGCATTCAGCAGGCGGTCCAGCGAAGGAATGTCGGACGCGGCGGCAAGGCCGGCGCCGGACAGTTGATCTGCCATGCGAGACTCCGTCATTGAGCGGCGCTAGTCCTCGGCGCCATGCCACAGCAGCGGATTGCCGCTGGACCGCGAATAACCGGCCTCGCCGACCAGCACGTCGAGCATCAGGCTGGCCAGGTCATCGGCCACCGGCTCCACGTACAGATCCTTGTCCTGGTAGAAGATCTTGCGGTACGTGTGGCAGTTGTCACAGGTTTCGGCCTTGATGGCAGGCGTGCGGCCCTCGATGGACTGGTACGCGACCTTTTCCACGTCCTCGCAGTGCGAGCATTTGACCCGCACCATGTGCCACTGCGTCGCGCACAGGCTGCAGCACAGGTAGCGATAGCCTTCGTACTGGCCGCCGACGCGCACGATGCTGGCGACCGGCAGGCTGCCACATACCGGGCACACGCCGAACGGGCTGGCGACGGGGAGTTGCTTGGGATCGAAGCGGTTGGCCAGGTCCGTCCAGTAGACCTGCAACGCTGCCATGACAAAGGGCGCGGCCGCGCTGTCCACGCCTTCGTCCTGCTCGGACAGCACGGCCTGCGCCAGGTCTTCAAGCGATTCGGGATCGTCGGCCAGCGCGCGCCGCAGCGCGGCGCAGACGTCAAGGGCTTCGGCGGGCACGCCAGGGGCGCGCGACACGTCGTCCAGCAACTGGCCCAGGATGCGGCGCCACAGCGCATCGCGCGGCCAGCCGATGGCCTGCAGCGGCGGCATGCCATGCGCCTGCGCGAGCGAAATCCGGTCTTCGGTGGCGGGCGGCGCGGCGCAGTCCTGCAGCGCGCGGTGCTGCGCGTCGACCAGATGCGCCATGAGCTGCAGGTAGTCGCCGACCGGATTGCCGTCGGCAAGCTGCCGCAGGCGCGCCGCCCGCGCCGCGAAAACGGATGTCCGTTCCGGCAGGGTGATGCGGGGAATGGCGTTATGGTCTAGCGCTTCGATCTCGCCGCGTGGAAGAATTCGCTGCAATTCTCGTCTCCAGAAAAACAAATACGGCTGCCAGCCTGCAAAGAGGATAGCAGCCGTCGATCACGACATGCCGGGGGTTACTTCTTCACCTGCTCCCGGAACCAGGCGCGATGGTGCTTCCACGCCCAGCCGGCGGTGACATAGCCGCGCAGCATTGCCGTGAGCGACCCCTTCACCCAGATCGCCGCGTAAATATGCACAATGATCGCGCAGATCAGCACCAGCGCACAAACCGCGTGCAGCACGGACGCGGCGCGGATCACTTCGATCGGGAAGTAGAACGCGAAATACTCGCGCCAGATCACGATGCCGCTGACCATCAGCCCCAGCATGCACAGGATCAGCACATAGAAGAGCAGCTTCTGGCCGGCGTTGTACTTGCCGACCTCGGGCAGCTTTTCCTCTCGGTTCTCGACCACGTCGTCGAGCTGCCTGAGCCACTGGCGATCCGCGCGCGTCAGCAGGTTGTGGCGCCACATGTGCCCGGCAAACACGGCAAAGCAGACGAACATCACCACCCCGATGAACGGATGCAGGATGCGCGTCCAGGGTCCGCCCCCGAACAGGTTGGACAGCCAATACATGGATGGATGAAACAGCGCCAGCCCGGACAGCGCGAGCAGGATGAACGTGAGCGCGATGATCCAGTGGTTGGTGCGCTCGCCCGGCGTGTAGCGCTTGATGCGGCGGTAGTGGTGTTCTTCACTCATGGCGCACCTCCTCTTCGGCCCTGCGTTCGTCTTCCTCGGTCACTTCGTTGCGGCCCACGCGCGCATAGTGGAAAAAGCCCGCCAGCGCGGTGAGCGCCATCGTGGCCAGGCCCAGCGGCTTGGCCAGGCCCTTCCACAGCGACACCATCGGACTGATCTTCGGATCGGCGGGCAGCCCGTGGTACAGCCCCGGCTGGTCGGCGTGATGCAGCACGTACATGACGTGCGTGCCGCCCACGCCGGGCGGGTCATACACGCCGGCCTGCGCAAAGCCGCGCGACTTCAGGTCTTCGACGCGTTCGGCCGCATGCTGGTGCATGTCGTCCTTGGTGCCGAAGACGATGGCGCCGGTGGGACAGGCCTTGACGCACGCGGGCTCCATGCCGACCGCGACGCGATCGGAACACAACGTGCACTTGTAGGCCTTGTTGTCCTTCTTGGAAATGCGCGGGATGTTGAACGGACAGCCGGTGATGCAGTAGCCGCATCCGATGCAGTTTTCCTCGTGGAAGTCCACGATGCCGTTGTTGTACTGGATGATGGCGCCCGGCGAGGGACAGGCCTTCAGGCAGCCCGGGTCCTCGCAGTGCATGCAGCCGTCCTTGCGGATCAGCCATTCCAGGTCGCCGGCGTGATTCTCGAATTCCGAGAAGCGCATGACGGTCCAGGAGTGCTCGGTGAGGTCGGCCGGGTTGTCGTAGACGCCTACGTTGACGCCGATCTCGTCGCGCAGGTCGTTCCACTCCATGCAGGCGCTCTGGCAGGCCTTGCAGCCGATGCACTTGGAGACGTCGATCAGCTTGGCCACCGAGCCCGTGACGGGTTCACGGATGCCCGGCGGCGGCGTGGTGGTGGCGGAGCGCCGCTTGATGTCCAGGGATTGCATTGACATGTCGGTTCTCCTATACCTTTTCGACCTTCACCAGGAACGACTTGAATTCCGGTGTCTGGGAATTGCCGTCGCCCACGAATGGCGTCAGGGTGTTGGTGAGGAAGCCCGGCTTGGCGATGCCCACGAAACCCCAGTGGATGGGAATGCCGACCTGGTGCACCGTCTTGCCTTCGATGGTGAGCGGACGGATGCGCTTGGTGACCAGCGCCACGGCCTTGATGTAGCCGCGGTTGGACGACACCTTGACGCGGGAGCCGTTGGGGATGCCCAGCTCCTTGGCCAGCGCCTCGCCGATCTCCACGAACTGCTCGGGCTGGAGAATCGCGTTGATGCGGACGTTCTTGGTCCAGTAGTGGAAGTGCTCCGTCAGGCGATAGGTGGTGGCGACATACGGGAAGTTCTCCACCGTGCCCATCGCCGCGAGGTCATCCTTGAAGATGCGCGCGGCCGGGTTGCTGGTGACGCCCTTGGCCTTGGGATGCAGCGGGTTGTAGCCCAGCGGGTTTTCGAAGGGTTCGTAGTGTTCCGGGAACGGCCCTTCGGCCAGGCCCGCCCGCGCAAAGAAGCGCGCCACGCCTTCCGGGTTCATGATGAACGGCCCCATGCCGCCCGCGGGGTTCTCGTCGCCCTTGAAGTCGGGGATGTCGGCGCCTACCCACGCCCTGCCGTTCCATGACACCACGCTGCGCCGCGGATCGAACGGCTTGCCTTCCAGGTCGCACGACGCGCGGTTGTAGAGGATGCGGCGGTTGGCCGGCCACGCCCAGGCCCAGTTCAGGGTCTGGCCGATGCCGGTGGGGTCGCTGTTGTCGCGGCGCGCCATCAGGTTGCCGCTGGGACTCCAGGCGCCCGCAAAGATCCAGCAGCCGCTGGCGGTGGAGCCGTCGTCGCGCAGTTCGGCAAAGCCGGCAAGCTGCTCGCCGGCGCGGCGCATGATCTTCGTCGGATCCTTGGGATCGGCCAGATCCACCAGCGCGCGGCCCGTGTATTCCTTGGCCAGTTCCTCGGCCGTGGGATTCTGCGGATTGGAATAGGGCCACGACAGGTTGACGATGGGGTCGGGGTACTTGCCGCCGTCCTGTTCGTACATCTTGCGCAGGCGCGTGTAGATGAGCGCCATGATCTCGATGTCGCTCTTGGCTTCGCCCGGGGGCTCGGCGCCCTTCCAGTGCCATTGCAGCCAGCGGCCGGAGTTGACCAGCGCGCCGTCTTCCTCGGCAAAACAGGTGGTGGGCAGGCGGAAGACCTCGGTCTGGATCTTGGACGGATCCACATCGTTGGCCTCGCCGGCGTTACGCCAGAACTCGGACGTTTCCGTGACCAGCGGATCCATGATGACCAGGAACTTGAGCTTGGCGAAGCCCTCGTTCAGCTTGGCCTTGTTGGGCGCCGCGGCCAGCGGGTTGAAGCCCTGCGCGATGTAGCCGTTCATCTTGCCCTGGACCATCAGCTCGTAGACCTGCAGCATGTCGTAGAGCTTGTCCAGCTTGGGCAGGTAATCGAACGCCCAGTTGTTGTCGGCCGTCGCCGCACCGCCCCACCAGGCCTTCATGAGACTGACGTGGAACTTGTGATAGTTCTGCCAGTAGCTAAGCTGGTTGGGCCGCAGCGGCTTGAGCGTGCGCGTGTCGATGTACTTGGCGTAGTCCTGCTCGGGCTCGTTGGGCAGCGTCATGTAGCCCGGCAGCAGGTTCGACATCAGGCCCAGATCGGTCAGGCCCTGGATGTTCGAGTGCCCGCGCAGCGCATTCATGCCGCCGCCCGCGATGCCGATGTTGCCCAGCAGCAGCTGCACCATCGCGCCCGTACGGATGATCTGCGAGCCGATGGAATGCTGCGTCCAGCCCAGCGCGTACAGGATCGTGGCGGCGCGGTTGGTGGTGGCCGTGGACGCGAGCATGTCGCACACCGTCAGGAACTTGTCCTTGGGCGTGCCGCAGACGCGTTCGACCATTTCCGGCGTGTAGCGCGAGTAGTGCTTCTTGAGCAGCTGATACACCGAACGCGGATGCTGCAGCGTGGGATCGGTCTTGACGTAGCCGTCGTCGCCGCGCTCGTAGTCCCAGCTTTGTTTGTCGTAGGTGCGCTTTTCGGCGTTGTAGCCCGAGTACAGGCCCGCGTCGAACGCGAAATCCTCGCGCACGATGAACGAAAAGTCGGTGTAGTTGCGCACGTACTCGTGCTGGATCTTGTCGTGATCCAACAGGTACTTGATGACGCCACCCAGGAAGATGATGTCGGTGCCGGTGCGTATGGGCGCGTAGAAGTCCGCCACGGACGCCGAACGCGTAAAGCGCGGATCCACGACGATCAACTTGGCCTTGTTGTGGGCCTTGGCTTCAGTAACCCACTTGAACCCGCACGGGTGGGCTTCGGCGGCATTGCCGCCCATGATCAAAACTATGTCCGCGTTCTTGATGTCGACCCAATGGTTCGTCATCGCTCCACGGCCAAACGTCGGGGCAAGACCTGCCACCGTCGGGCCATGTCAGACACGGGCTTGATTGTCGAACGCCAGCATCCCCATGCTGCGCACTGTCTTGTGCGTGATGTAACCGACCTCGTTGCTGCTTGCCGAGGCGGCCAGCATGCCGGTGGTCAGCCACCGGTTGACCGTCTTGCCGTCCGCGGTCTTCTCGACGAAGTTCGCGTCGCGGTCTTCCTTCATGAGCTTGGTGATGCGCGTCAGGGCTTCGTCCCACGACATCCGTACCCACTTGTCCGAACCGGGCGCCCGGTATTCCGGGAATTTAAGACGGTTGGGGCTGTGGATGAAGTCGATCAGGGCCGCGCCCTTCGGACAGAGGGTGCCGCGGTTGACGGGGTGGTCGGGGTCGCCTTCGATGTGCATGATGCTGGCGCGGGCGTTCTTCGAGCCATCGCCCAAGCCGTACATCAGCAAACCGCAGGCGACCGAACAGTAGGGACAGGTGTTGCGCGTTTCGGTCATGCGCGCAAGCTTGAACTGGCGCACCTCGGCCATGGCCGTGCCGGGGGCAGCCCCCAACAAGGCCAGGCTGGAGCCCGCCAGCGTCGCACCGGTCACCTTGAAGAACTGGCGGCGATTCATGTTGACCATGAAGCACTCCTCTCCTGGTGAATGAAGGAAGCGGAAATTTCCAGGACGAAAAAGCCCTACGACTTCCAGGGAAATGTGAAGAAGTATAGGCCTTCGATACGCGATCCGTCATGCCTGCCGATGCCGGAGACGCCGGCGCTGGTCAGAATTTGACGGCAAAATGCGCTTTTTTCGCAGATTTTGCGGCAGTGCAGCGCTGCTACGATGGCCGGCGGCATCGTTGGTCCGGCAGCATGTCCGGACCGCTGGCGATCTGCCCCCTCTTATTAGAGTTCTCTTGTTTGTGCATGCCTTTGGAGCGCCGATGCGCCGCTTTGCCCCCGTGGCCCGAGTCCTTGTCCTATCGCTGGCCTTCACGCCCTTCGTCCTGATGCCCCAGGCGTCCGTTCAGGCGGCGCCCGCCGCGCTGTCGCCCGCCGCCGCGGCCACCGAGGCGGCCCAGCAGGCGGCGATAGAAGGCTATCTGTATTTCTATCCGCTGGTCGCGATGGACCTGACCCGCCGGCAGTTCACGCATCCGGCGCGGGGCGCCGATGGGGCGCCGGCCAACACGTTTCAGCACGGGCGCACCCTGCCACGCGCGGGCGATGCCACGCCGTGGGCGAACGTCGACATGCTGCGCAGCAGCGCATGGCTGGATCTGACGGACGGGCCTGTCGTGCTGACCGTGCCCGACACGGCAGGCCGGCTGTACACCCTGACGCTGCTGGACATGTGGACCGACGTCTTCGCGACGCTGGGCAAGCGCACCACCGGCACCGCCAAAGGCAGCACCGTGATCGTGCCGCCGGGCTGGAGCGGCACGCTGCCGTCGGGCATGGCGCGTATCGACGCCCCTACGGTCCACGCCTGGGCGAAGGGAATGATCGAGACGCACGGCCCCGCCGAGCAGGCGACAGTGAACGCGTTGCAGGACGGCTTCGTCCTGACGCCGTTGGCGCAATGGAACCTGCCCGCGCAGGCGCCGCGCACCAAGCCCGACCCGTCCCTCGATCTGAATACCCCTGTGAGCGAACAAGTGGACTCGATGCCCACCGACGCGTTCTTCACCTATGCCGCGGAGCTGCTGCGCAAGCATCCGCCGCATGTGAC
>Ga0213828_1000615_pt1 | contig 33761 bp, 27 predicted proteins | sample MC6MC0897MG_FD_180664 | JGI IMG/M metagenome (GOLD analysis project Ga0213828, IMG submission 180664) | Enriched soil aggregate microbial communities from Iowa State University, Ames, United States - MC6-MC0897-MG | ecosystem: Environmental > Terrestrial > Soil > Unclassified | place: USA: Iowa...
CAGAAAACAAAAAACCCCGCCGAAGCGGGGTTCAAAATTGGTCGGCGAGAGAGGATTCGAACCTCCGACCCACTGGTCCCAAACCAGTTGCGCTACCAAGCTGCGCTACTCGCCGATGTACTGCTTTTTTGAATTTTTAGTTCAATTCATTTAAAAAGTCGTGGTGCGAGGGGGGGGACTCGAACCCCCACATCCAAAGGACACTAACACCTGAAGCTAGCGCGTCTACCAATTCCGCCACCTTCGCAATTCACAACTCTTTCAAATAATGGGGTGGCTAATGGGATTCGAACCCACGACAACTGGAATCACAATCCAGGGCTCTACCAACTGAGCTATAGCCACCACTGTATTCTTAACTCACGCGGTACTGACTACTTCTCAGACCACCGCAGCTCCAGCACCGGGTAAATGGTGCGCCCGACAGGATTCGAACCTGAGACCTCTGCCTCCGGAGGGCAGCGCTCTATCCAGCTGAGCTACGGGCGCTTAGCGCCGTTGCGGGGCTGGATATTACGTACCTCCGTCCCCGCTGTCTAGTGCTTTTTTGAAAAAAATGCGCGTTTGGTTATGGTTTGCACATTTTGCCGCTTATTCCTCCACTTTCTGCGTGGTGGCACGGCGGCCCAGGCCAAAAAGCTTATATGCAGCCGTTACAGCCGCAAGGAAGATCACCCCGACAAACAGCGACATGCGGGTATCTTCATTAAAGTACATCCCGATTAATACGCAAATCAGGAACGCCATCGTCAAATAGTTCGCATAGGGGAACAGAATTGAGCGGAACGGATGGCTTTCAATCGCCTTTTTATGCGCCTGACGGAAACGCAGCTGGCTGATGAGGATAACAAACCACGGCACCATGCCCGGCAGTACGCTGGCGCTGTAGACGTAAACGAACACGCGCTGCGGGTTAGGAATGATGTAATTCAGGCAAGAGCCAATCAGCAGGATCACTATGGAGACCGCCACCCCCGCCACCGGCACCCCGGCACGTGAGACTTTGCTCATCGCCGCCGGCAGCTGGTTGTTCTTCGAGAGCGCATAGAGCATACGCCCGCAGCTGTACATCCCACTGTTACAGCCTGACAACGCTGCCGTCAGAACCACAAAGTTGATGATACCCGCCGCCGCCGTGATACCAATTTTGGCGAAGGTTAATACAAACGGGCTACCGGTCGTGCCAATTTCGTTCCACGGGAAGATGGTCACGATGACGAAGATCGCGCCCACATAGAAAATCAGGATACGCCACAGCACTTTGCCTACCGCGCTACGCAGCGTGACCTGCGGATTTTTCGCTTCACCGGCGGTAATACCGATCAGCTCCACGCCCTGATACGAGGCCACAACGATACACAACGCCGTCAGGAAGCCCTTCCAGCCGCCGGCGAAGAAGCCGCCGTTTTCGGTCAGGTTGCCGAAGCCGATAGCGTGTCCACCGTTGCCAAAACCGAAGAAAATCACGCCCAGTCCGACGACAATCATCACGATAATCGTGGTGACTTTGATCATTGCGAACCAGAACTCAATTTCACCGTAAAGGCGCACGGCGGCCAGGTTTGCCAGCGCCACCAGCCCCACGGCAATGAGCGCGGGTATCCACTGAACCATGTCCGGGAACCAGAACTGGACGTAGACCCCTATCGCGGTGATCTCAGAGATGCCCACCGCCATCCACATAAACCAGTATGACCAGGCGGTCAGATAGCCGAAGAACGGGCTCATATAACGGTGCGCGTAAACGGCGAAGGAGCCGGTTACCGGCTCCAGGAAGAGCATTTCGCCCATGGAACGCATAATGAAGAAAACAAACAGCCCGGCGATAATATACGCCAGTAATACGGAAGGGCCTGCCCATTTGAGCGTACTTGCGGAGCCCATAAACAGGCCCACGCCGATAGTGCCGCCCAGCGCTATCAGTTCAATATGACGAGCTTCCAGCCCACGCTGTAGCTCCGGTTTTTTCTCTGCCATAGATCCTCGATTGTGTTTGCTGTTTCCCGGCTTAAGACCGGGTATTGTTTTTTAGGGGTACTAAAATACGGAGCGAATGGTTTCTTAAAATCTGCCAAATGGCAAACGATGCATTAAAAAAATGAATGCATTGCACAGATTATCAGCAGTTTTGCAGGCGAGTTGCAGCGCGAATAGCATATCGCGCTACATTTTGATTACATTTTCCCGGTGTAATGCCAGGCGAGGTAGCGAAGCAGACGGATCTGTCGTTTAATGCGCGTCGGTTGCGATAGCAGGCGGTACAGCCACTCCAGCCCCAGATTTTGCCAGACCTTGGGCGCACGCTTAACGTGGCCGGTAAAAACGTCGTACGTGCCGCCGACGCCCATGTAGAGGGCATCCGGACAGACCAGACGGCAGTCACGCATCAGGATCTCCTGGCGCGGGGACCCCATCGCCACGGTGACAATTTTCGCCCCGCTGTCACGAACGCGCTCAAACAGAGCCTGCCGATCTTCCGGTTTGAAGTAACCATCCTGGCTGCCGACAATATTAACATTCCATTGACGACGCAGTTTCTCCTCCGTCTGGGCCAGTATTTCCGGCTTACCGCCAATCAGGAACACGGGCGTGCCCTGCGCACCTGCGCGGGCCATAAGCTGCTCCCAGAGATCGGCCCCCGCTACGCGGGAAACATTAGCGTCAGGATACTTTTTACGGATAGAGCGGACCACGCTGATCCCGTCCGCATATTTAAATTCAGCCGCTTCAATCAGGCTTTTGACTTCCGCATTATCCTCAACCGCCAGCATTTTTTCCGCGTTGATGGCCACCAGCGTACCGGATTTCATCTGGCCGTCGGCGAACAGAAAGTCCAGCGCGTGCTGCATGTCGCGCCAGCCAATAAGCTGCAGGCCACGTAGCGCATAGCGCGGTGCAGAAATTTTATCAGTCATTACTATCCTTACTCAGACTTGCGACAGCGTTGTGCTGCCCTGCCGCTCGCGCTTGTGCACAAGCCCTGCGCTGTCAAACAGCCAGTACAGCAGTTTGGCCAGTAACAGGCAGAGGCCGAACACGACCATGAAAAACACCACGCGCGACACGAACGAGTCCAGCCCTTCGCGCGCCAGAACGATCATATTGAAAATGGCACCAAAGCAAAAACTGTGCAAAATGGCGGCTTTATAGCGGTTGGTCTCTTCGTTGCCACGCACGTAAAGCCAGTCGAACCACTTGATAATCAGCCCCACGGCAACCGCCCCGGGGAGAATGAACCACGCCCCTCCCATCACCACCAGGGAACCAATCAGCGTTGGCGAGATTGCCAGGCCGGAATGGTTGTTCAGCACTTCCCAGGTAAAGTAATTTGCCGTGTTAAGCACCACGCCTGGCCGGTCCGGCCATAGCCAGGAAGGGATAAAGACGTAGAAGTCGCGAACAATCGGTGCCAGCCCCTGGAAATCAATCTTGTCGTAGTTTTGCAGCAGCAATGCCAGGTTTTCCCACGGCGAGAAGGTATCGCGCGTCAGGTAGAGGAACGTGTAAAACGCCTCATCGCCCGCCACGTTCATCCCGTAGCGCTTCAGCGCCAGCCAGAACATCCCCACAATGCCAAACACCCCTGCCGCAACCAGCATCCACAGCGAGATCCAGCCGCGGATGATGCCGATGAACAGGAAAATGGCGAAGGCGATGATGATGTTCGCGCGCGTACCGCCCACAATCATGTAGGTCAGGATGCCAAACGCGACGGTGCTGACCAGGAAGAACAGCCACGCTTTGCTGTCCTGACGCAGGAAAAAGATCACCAGCATCGCCGGAATGAAGAAGTAGAAGAAACGCTTAAGCGCCACGCCCGAGACTTCTGCCGAAAAAATCTGGCTGTAGGACTGGAGCTTAAACAGCAGGAAGCCGTTATGCATGAAGAAGATACCGACGCTGACCAGGGCGATGGTCATCAGCATCACCCACGTCAGGTGGGTCTCCACCCGATTCATGGTAAAAAGCGCCCGACGCGGTGCTGCAGCCTGCGCTGAACGCAGACGCGTTTTATAGGTGACGTAGTAGACCGCATAGAAGCAGGTCGCCGCCAGAAGCGCCTGGAGCAGGATTTCCGGCGGCGCGACGCTCACGTCAAAACGGAAGACCAGAATGCTGGTGAGCGGGAAGCCGAAAAAGAAGGTCAGCAGAAACAGTAACGAGAAGAACACGTTAAAGTTGAAGCGTACCCGGCGGAACTCAAACCAGGTAAGCGTGGCGATAAACAGGGCGCTCAGAAGCCAGACAACCAGTAAGCCGCTGAATTGTAACTGACTCATGCTTTGTCTCCTGACGCGATACGCAGCGCGCGGTGCCACGGCGTGAGGTAATTCGGGCTGAAAAAATCGATGCTATTTTTATCCACCAGCGTGAGCTGGCGTTGGGCTTCCCGTACCACCTCGACATTCAGCGTGTCTGAGGTAAACAGCACCGGAATATGCTGCTCGGTCATGTCCTGCCAGAACGGGTTGTCGCGGTTGAGCACGCACGGTACACCCGCCTGAATCAGCAGGCACAGCGTGCCTATTCCCTGCTGTCGGGCAAAGATGAAATAGCCAAGATCGCATTTTCTCAGCAGCGCAAGATATTCATCAAATTCCAGCTTATCGCTGAAGATGTGCAGATTTTCTGCACTAAACAGCGCAAGTCCCTGCTGGCGAACCTCATCAATATAGGCGTCGTTGTTGGCGGGATAGCCCATCGGCACTACCACGTTCACCGTGTCGCCAAACTGCTGATGCACCGCCCTGAGCGCCGTGACGTGTTCGTTACTGCGATCGCCGGAATTCCCCACCAGGATCGTTAGCTTGCCTTCACGCACCGTGTCATTCGCCATGGCGTTCAGCGCCGGATCCATGCGGGTTGGGAAATAGAGTAATTCTCCGCGCACGTTCGGGTGCTGCTTAGCAAAATAGTTGAGATCGCCACGGGTGGCAAACACGCAGCCTACGCGCCCCTGCGCCATGCGGCGCAGCGGATAGAAAAGACGGAATTTCCAGCCGCGGGAGACTTCGTAGAGATCGGCTCCCCAGATATGCCAGCTGCACTGGGAGGGTTTAATGCCCCCGCTGAGCAGCGCCAGCCACAGGCCGGTATTGAACTGCCCGTGGAAAAAGAAACGTTGCTTACGATCCGCTTTGGCTTTGGCAACAACCGCCTTCGCCAGCGCGGCCTTATCCGGCCAGAAGCGAACAGTTAGCGCCGGAAATGCTGCGCTCAGGCCCTTATCCTGACCTGCAACCATAAACTCACGCGCATCGGGATTACCCGATGCCAGCTCGTCGTTGAAGAACCGCAAAACGGTCTGGTTATGGTGTGGGATATCCGATCCCAGGATGTGAATCAGTGCAGTCATGCGCGTTTACGCCACAATAAAAATACGCCGCAACAGGCGGCGAAATAAACGATATAGGTTGCCATGTAGGCCTGAGCCGCCCCCAGCGCACCGTGCGCGGGTATCAGCCAGTGTGAAAATGCTGTCAGTAACGCAAACTGGCTAATTTCCGCCAGGATATACAGCCGCAGGGACGCTTTTGCAATCACCAGATAGCCGAAAACGTAAGCACCCACTTTCAGCACATCACCCACCAGCTGCCAGGCAAAGAGATCGCGCATGGCGGTGAACTTCGCCGAGAACAGCAGCCAGATGGCAACATCGCGCAGTAACCAGACGGTAAAGCTGGCCGCCGCGACGGCCGGCAACACAAAGCGCAGCGATCGGAAAATCTCACGGGTAATATCCTGTCTGGACGTCAGACGCGATAAGGTTGGCAGCAGGTAAACGCTAAAGGAAGCCGTAATAAACTGGAGATAGGCGTCGGAAATACTGCTTACGCCCTGCCAGATCCCCACTTCATCCCAGCTATAATGCGCCGCCAGCAGGTTTCGCATCATCACGTAGGCTACCGGCAGCGTGACGGAAGTGATGAGCGCCATCAGGGTAAATTTACCCAGCTGGCTGGCAAGCATCGTGTCCCATTGCGGTTTCAGGTAGTTCAGAGGGATGACGCCCCGACGCATCAGCATAAACGCCGCTGGCACAACAACCAGCGCCGGGACCAGCGCCAGCCCCAGCAGTGCGCCTTCATAGCCGCCCAGGCGAAAGCAGAAGTAATAGGCAATCACGCCGATGACGCTGCCCAGGATTAAGGCAAGCGCGTTCCCGGCAGCATCACGAAACCCTTTCATCAGCGCCAGCAGCAGGTTAGCCCAGGCAATGCCCATCTGGACCAGCGCGACCAGACGCACCAGCCCCTGGTAATGGGTGTGCCCGAACAACCCCTGGCTGATGGGCGCCGCCGCCAGCAGAAAAACAATCGCCATCAGGGTCGAAAAACCCGTGACCATCGCCGAAGAGGTGCCTACCACTCTGCGCAGCTGAGGCGCATCATCGTGATACTGCGCAACATATTTGGTGACGCCGTTGAAGATACCGGCACCTGCCAGCACCCCAAGGACGGTGACAAGCTGGCGGAAATTACCCGCCAGCCCCACGCCTGAGGGGCCAAATGAGACGGCCAGCAGCTTGACGACCAGCAGCCCGGCGCCAATTTTTACAAGCGTGGACGCGGCGGTCCACACCGATGCTTTTGCCAGAGACATATCAGCCGAAATAACTCAGAAGGGTATTAATCACCGTACGCTGGCTAACAGGCGCGAGGTTGTAGAACAGTGGCAGGCGAAGCAAACGCTCACTTTCTTTCGTGGTGTAACGATCTTCACCCGCGAACGTGCCAAACGCTTCTCCGGCCGGGCTGGAGTGCAGCGGGATATAGTGGAACACCGCCATAATTTCGGCCTCTTTCAGACAGGCGATGAGCTCGCTGCGGTCGTCGTTATCGCGCAGCTTGATGTAGAACATATGCGCATTGTGGACGCAATCTGCCGGGATGGTCGGCAGTTCAATACGCCCGGCTTTGGCCAGAGGCTCAAGCGCATCGTAATACGTTTGCCACAGGGAAAGACGCTGCAGGTTTATACGTTCCGCCGCTTCCAGCTGCGCCCACAGGTACGCCGCCTGCAGATCCGCCATCAGATAGCTGGAGCCGATATCGCGCCAGGTGTATTTGTCTACCTGGCCGCGGAAGAACTGGCTGCGGTTAGTGCCTTTTTCGCGGATCACTTCCGCACGCTCCACGAGGGCCCGGTCGTTAATCAGCGTCGCGCCACCTTCTCCGCCCGCCGTGTAGTTTTTGGTTTCGTGGAAGCTAAAGCAGCCGATGTGGCCGATCGTGCCCAGCGCGCGTCCCTTGTAGGTGGACATCACGCCCTGCGCGGCATCTTCCACCACGAACAGATTATGTTTTTTGGCGATGGCCATGATGGTGTCCATTTCACAGGCCACGCCCGCGTAGTGAACCGGCACGATCGCGCGCGTTTTGTCAGTGATCGCCGCTTCAATCAGCGTCTCATCAATGTTCATGGTATCCGGGCGGATATCCACAAAGACGATTTTCGCTCCGCGCAGGACGAAGGCGTTCGCCGTGGAAACGAAGGTGTAGCTCGGCATAATCACTTCATCACCGGGCTGGATATCCAGCAGCAGCGCCGCCATTTCCAGCGATGCCGTACAGGACGGGGTCAGCAGCACTTTGGCGCTGCGAAAACGCTGTTCCATCCACTGCTGACAGCGACGGGTAAAACCGCCGTCACCACAGAGTTTGCCGCTGCCCATGGCAGACTGCATATAGTCGAGTTCAGTTCCGACAACGGGTGGTGCGTTAAATGGAATCATCTTGTCACCTGTATAACCAGTAGGCGGTGGCGTCGATGTTGGCACCACTCGCAATATAACGTTTAAGCGCGGCGGTGTTGCCCAGTTGGGTCGCAACCCGCAGCGTCACAAGCTGCTGCTGCTGCGCCCAGTGCAGCGCCGCCTGCATGAGTTTCTCACCCATGCCGCGCCCGGCTAATAAGCCAATGCGCGCCTCGCGCTCGTTGAGCTTACGCAGCGAGACGAACCCCTGGATTTGACCGTCCCCTGCACGGAAAACCAGGCAGACGTGGTCAAAGGTGCCTTTGACCGCATTCTCTATCCACTGGGCATAGAAACGCCCGCTATCGTCAGGTGCATACCAGGGCGCACGAAAGCGGCTCTGCGCAAACGCCCGGGTCGCCATCTGACGCAGCACGGGGATGTCCTGATCCGTTGCAATTTCCGCGCCGGACGCATCGTGCCGGGTAAGGGTAATGGAAAGGTCTACCTCACCTTCAACCAGCTGAAAGCCGTGCTGCTGGAGCGCGTCAAGCAGATCGGCACGCTCCGCAGGGATCTTCGCCTGCACCCGTTGCCAGGCGATAAAATCTGATTCAGCCAGCACCGGCGCGTCATCGCGCAGACGCACGATGGCCGACGGCAGGCCGAAAAAGGCACTCTCCCACTGCAGGGACTCGAGCACCCCATTCAGGCTGTTCAACGCCAGACACCTTTGGTATCCACAATATACTGCTGACGAACGGCATCGCCGGACGTCGCTTTAAACTCTTTATGATCCACCAGCAGCACCAGCACGTCTGCCGTCGCCAGCGCGTCGTCCAGCGCAGTCAGCGTGCAGTGCCCCGCCAGTTTTGCCGGTAATTCATGGATATTTGGCTCAACCACCAGCGTTTCACCCTTGTGCCATTCGGCAATCATCTCGGCAATTTCCATCGCCGGGCTTTCACGCAGATCGTCAATATTGGGTTTAAATGCCAGACCAAAGCAGGCAATTTTCAGCTCGCTGGCGCGCTTGCCGCTCTCTGCCAGGCAATCCGCTACCGTCGCTTTAACCTGATTGAGCACCCAGTGAGGCTTGCTGTCATTCACCTCACGCGCGGTACGAATTAGACGCGCCTGCGCCGGATTCTGCGCCACGATAAACCACGGATCGACGGCGATACAGTGTCCACCCACGCCCGGGCCTGGCTGGAGAATGTTTACACGCGGATGGCGATTCGCCAGGCTAATCAGCTCCCAGACGTTAATCCCCTGATCGGCGCAGATCAGCGACAGTTCGTTCGCAAAGGCGATATTGACGTCGCGGAAGCTGTTTTCCGTCAGCTTGCACATCTCGGCGGTGCGGGAGTTGGTCACCACACACTCGCCTTCGAGGAAAATCTTGTACAGCGCGCTGGCACGTTCTGAACAGACGGGCGTCATACCGCCAATGACGCGGTCGTTTTTAATCAGTTCGACCATCACCTGGCCCGGCAGCACGCGCTCCGGACAGTAGGCGATGTTGATATCCGCCTGCTCACCCGCCTGCTGCGGGAAGCTTAAATCAGGGCGCGCGTCGGCCAGCCACTGTGCCATCTGCTCGGTAGCACCGACCGGAGAGGTCGATTCCAGGATCACCAGCGCCCCTTTCTTCAGCACAGGTGCGATGGATTTTGCCGCAGCCTCGACGTAAACCATATCCGGCTCGTGGTCGCCTTTAAACGGGGTAGGGACGGCAATCAGGTAGGCATCCGCTTCAACTGGGGTCGTGCTGGCACGCAGGAAGCCCCCCTCTACCGCCTCTTTCACCACGCGGTCAAGATCGGGCTCCACAATATGAATTTCGCCACGGTTAATGGTTTCCACCGCGCGTGCGTTGATATCCACACCGACAACCTGTTTTTGACGAGAGGCAAACGCCGCCGCGGTGGGCAAGCCAATGTAGCCAAGACCAATGACAGAGATGGTAGTAAAACTCATAGCGATACCCGATTGTGTTTAAGTGCATGCAAAATACGACCACAAGCCTGCCCGTCTCCATACGGATTATGGGCCCGGCTCATCGCCTGATACGCTTCATCGTCGTGCAGCAGGCGCGTGACCTCTTCGACGATCAGCTGTGCGTTGGTGCCGACCAGACGCACCGTACCGGCCTTGACGGCTTCCGGACGTTCGGTCGTTTCACGCATCACCAGTACCGGTTTGCCGAGGGATGGCGCTTCTTCCTGAATGCCGCCGGAATCGGTGAGGATCAGCCAGGCATGGTTCATCAGCCAGACAAACGGCATGTAGTCCTGCGGCTCAATCAGAAGGACATTTTCGACATGGCCCAGGATCCGGTTAACCGGCTCGCTGACGTTAGGATTGAGATGGACCGGATAGACAATTTGCACATCGTCGTTCTGCGCGGCGATTTCAGCCAGCGCGTGACAGATTTGCTCAAAACCCCGGCCAAAGCTTTCGCGACGGTGGCCAGTAACCAGAATAGTTTTTTTGCCGTTATTCAGGAATGGATAGCGGGCGGCAAGTTGTTCCTGCAGTTCGCTGTTTGCCAGGACGCGGTCACGCACCCAAATCAACGCATCAATAACCGTATTGCCGGTCACAAAGATTTTGTTATCGACAATATTTTCGCGCAGCAGGTTCTGACGCGAGTTCTCGGTTGGCGCAAAGTGGTACATTGCCAGATGGCCGGTCAGCGTACGGTTGGCCTCTTCCGGCCACGGAGAATAAAGGTTGTCGGTACGCAGACCCGCCTCAACATGGCCGACGGGAATACGCTGGTAAAACGCGGCCAGGCTTGTTGCCATCGTTGTTGTGGTATCACCATGCACCAGCACGACGTCTGGCTTGAATGACTCCAGGATGGGCTTGAGATCTTGCAGTATGCGGCAGGTTATCTCCGTCAAACCTTGCCCCGGTTTCATAATATTCAGATCGTAATCCGGGACGATGGAAAAGAGCGTTAAAACCTGGTCGAGCATTTCACGGTGCTGGGCCGTGACGCAGACTTTCGCTTCAATATCAGGATCGCTGGCCAGCGCATGAACCAGAGGCGCCATCTTAATGGCCTCCGGTCTGGTGCCAAATACGGTTAGTACTTTCACATCGATTCTCTTCGATTAGGCGATGAAGGCCGTAGCCTTCATCGTAAATGGCGTTCTTAGTTTGTACGACGACGCGTTAACGCCACGCCAGCACCAACGAGTGCGCCCACAATCCCCCACATGATCATCAGGAATGCGCGGCGCGGACTGTCGCGTTTTACAGGTTCTTCAGGCGTTCTCAAATAACGATAGGTCTGAAAACGCGGATCCAGGGATGGGCCGACATTAAGCGTATTAAGCATCGCGCGATTTTGATCGTAATCGAGGTCAAAATCAGGCCCTACGGCCTTTAGGTTTTCCAGACGCGCCTGCAGCATAGGGCGACCAAGAAGGAACATTTCAGAGTCCGGCAGTTCATCAGCCGGCACGTCCGTCTCAGTTCGGGAAATATTGTGCTGTTCAGCAATTTTCAGCGCCTGCTCAATGTTATGCACGCGGCGACCAAAAATGGTCTTCGCCACCTCTTCCTGACGTTTCACCTGCGCTTTCATCTGGATGGTGCGGGCTGCCCAGGCACCTTTAAGCTCTTCATTCAGATGGCTTGCGGCACGCTGGCTGGCAAACGCGACGTACTGGCGCAACAGATTGTTGGCGTCCGGCGCAGTTTCTGCAATCAGCTTGACGCTGTCGTTGACGTTACGCAGCGCGTCGCCGGGCATAAACTGAATATTGTTAATCAGATCGTCCAGCATCGCGGCATCGGCCTTGGTGTTATCAACCCGACGCTGTTTGTAGTAATCCGTCTGGGACCAGAAGTCGCGACGCGTATCCCACGAAGCCAGCTGCATTACAAACTCTTTATAGGCTTCATCCATAACGGAGGCCTGGTCAGGTGTGGCAAGATTGGCTTTGATATCCAGATTTCGCAGGAATTGCTGCTGGGAATAGTATCCCCCGAGCATGTTAACCGTTGGCCTGTCCGTAATTGCCGTGGCGCTCCATTCTTGTTTTGCAAAGAACGTATAGGCCAGCGCTAACAGTGCAAACCCCAGCGCGATCCCCGCAATCCAAAGTTTGCCTGCCCATAACACGCGAAACAAACCCCGAATATCCAGCTCATTCTCAGTTACCACTGATTTCGCTCCCGCCAACGGTTGAGTCATCATAGTCCCGGTTTTACTTAGTTAATGTTGTATGTTTGCCACTGTTACGACGCATCCTGCGCTTAATACGTTTAATGAAGCGTGCTACCTTCCATGCGCGCTTGATGCAGTAGCCGTAGAGAGAAAAAGCTAGCAAGAACAATACCAACATAGCCCATTCAGGTACAAAATGTGTATATTCCGCCGTCACGCCAATCGCCGCTAGAATAGCAGCCGCCAGCGTAATAAGCACAAATGCCTGCCGGGAAGTGAATCCGGCTCGCATGATTAAATGATGAATGTGCTGACGGTCAGCAGAGAAAGGGCTCATCCCTTTACGCAGGCGGCGATACATAATCGCAACCATATCCATTAACGGGATAGCGATAATCCATAATGCCGTTACCGGGCTAATGGGGTGTACATCACCCTGAGTGGTTTCCAGCAAGATCCAAATGATAGTAAAGCCGATAAGCGTGCTACCCGCATCACCCATGAATACCTTATAGCGACGGCCCAATGCGCCGAGATTTAACAGGATATAAGGCAGGATGGCCGCAATCATGGCAAAACACCACATAGCAAGGCTATATTGCCCATCGAACCATAAAATGAAACCAATTGCGGCAAATGAGACGCAGGACAGGCCTCCCAGCAAACCATCAATACCGTCAACCATGTTGAATGCGTTAATCGCCACCCACACGGCAAAAAGTGTCAGGAAATAGCCAAACGGACCGAGTTCCATCTCCCAGGAGCCAAAAATATAGCCCAGGCTACTCAAGTGCAGCTTTGCGAATACCATCATAGCAATAGCCACAGCAGCCTGAACGAAGGCGCGGATTTTGACGCTAATATCATAACGGTCGTCAAGAGCGCCAACCACCACAAGCACCGTCGCGCAGGTCAGGTACAACCTGGCATGTGGGATATAGTAATCCGCGATGGCAAACGTGAAGCAGATCCCCGCGAAAACAGAGATACCTCCGACCAAAGGGATCATACCTTGATGACGCTTACGGAAGTTGGGTTTATCCACTAACCCCAGATATTTCGCCACCTTACGTGCCAGAAACAAAAAGCAGGTGGTAAACAAGAAAATACTGGTTAGTTCAGTAAACGTATCAAGTAGGTTCACAATGGATGTTCTCAACAAATGTTAGTCAAGGAAGTATAACCATCAAGGCGCTGAGCCTGAAGTTATAAAGCAAACCTCTTACAGTTCCATTTGTTTATTATTCAAGCTATTAATGTTTTTACTGTGCGAATTATCTTATTGTCGCACTGCCCAGTCAAAATTGGGAGTTGGTGGTACTAGCGTATAGTCCATAAAAGAAAAACGCCACGTAAAAACGTGGCGTTCGCTGGCTTTATTTGCGTTACGAGCGTTTCATCATGTCGAAGAAATCGTCGTTGGTTTTGGTCATCGCCAGTTTGTTAATGAGGAACTCCATCGCGTCAATTTCACCCATTGGATGGATGATTTTGCGCAGGATCCACATTTTCTGCAGCTCTTCCTGCGTGGTGAGCAGCTCTTCTTTACGGGTACCGGAACGGTTGTAGTCGATAGCCGGGAAGACGCGTTTTTCAGCGATTTTACGAGAAAGGTGCAGTTCCATGTTACCTGTCCCTTTAAATTCTTCGTAAATCACTTCGTCCATTTTTGAACCGGTATCGATCAGCGCCGTCGCAATGATGGTCAGGCTGCCGCCCTCTTCCACGTTACGTGCGGCACCGAAGAAGCGTTTCGGACGATGCAGGGCGTTAGCATCCACACCACCGGTCAGCACTTTACCGGACGCCGGAACCACGGTGTTGTAGGCACGCGCCAGACGGGTGATGGAGTCGAGCAGGATGATCACGTCTTTCTTGTGCTCAACCAGGCGTTTCGCCTTCTCGATAACCATTTCCGCAACCTGAACGTGGCGAGAAGCTGGCTCGTCGAAGGTAGAAGCAACCACTTCACCTTTAACCAGACGCTGCATCTCGGTCACTTCTTCCGGACGTTCGTCAATCAGCAGCACCATCAGCACGCAGTCTGGGTGGTTATAGGCGATGCTCTGCGCGATGTTCTGCAGCAGCATGGTTTTACCCGCTTTCGGCGGTGCCACAATCAGACCACGCTGGCCACGACCAATTGGTGATGCCAGATCCAGAACACGCGCGGTTAAGTCTTCGGTAGAACCGTTACCACGCTCCATGCGCAGGCGAGAGTTCGCGTGCAGCGGCGTTAAGTTCTCAAAGAGGATCTTATTACGCGAGTTTTCTGGTTTGTCGTAGTTAACTTCGTTAACTTTCAACAGCGCAAAGTAGCGTTCACCCTCTTTAGGAGGACGAATCTTACCTGAAATGGTGTCACCAGTGCGGAGGTTGAAACGGCGGATTTGGCTAGGGGATACGTAGATGTCGTCAGGGCCGGCGAGGTAGGAGCTGTCTGCAGAGCGGAGGAAACCAAATCCGTCTTGCAATATCTCCAGCACACCGTCGCCAAAGATATCTTCGCCACTCTTAGCGTGCTGCTTCAGGATGGCGAAAATGATGTCCTGCTTGCGCATACGAGCCTGGTTTTCCAGCCCCATATTTTCGCCGAGAGTGATCAGCTCAGAAACCGGCGTATTCTTTAATTCGGTAAGATTCATAATGGTGTGGGTTCTTAAACTCGGGGTGATTCTCGAACTTAATGTTGTGAATGGTATGGCAGGGTCATCCATGCCTGTTTAGCGGCCATCAACTCATGTCTGTTCGCTGTCTGGTCACAGGGAAAGAACGCAGAACTGAAACGACAAGACGGATTGAGTGACAAGCCCGGAATTTAGCCACTTCACGCACTGTTCATGTCAACAACGGGAAGTATCGGGTAAAACAAGATTCAAACAACAAGATATGTTTAAAACGAAGTCATAGCTAACTTAGCACGACTTCAGCCGGGCGTCCAGAGTTCCACATCATTTAGCCGGGAGCTCTGAACGCACAGCGGAGAAACCTTACGCCAGGTTAGCGTCCAGGAACTCTTTCAGTTGACCTTTGGACAGCGCGCCCACTTTGGTCGCCGCCACTTCGCCGTTTTTGAACAGCAGCAGGGTCGGAATGCCACGGATACCGTATTTTGGTGCGGTGCCCGGGTTCTGGTCGATGTTCAGCTTGGCAACGGTCAGTTTGCCCTGATATTCGTCGGCGATCTCATCCAGAATCGGGGCGATCATTTTGCAAGGACCACACCATTCAGCCCAGAAATCGACGAGGATCAGCCCGTCAGCCTTAAGTACGTCCGTGTCAAAACTGTCGTCAGTCAGGTGAATAATTTTATCGCTCATATATAACTCCACAGGAATAAGCCTGGTACGTTGGTTTTGTCTCCACCAACGACGTGTTGATGTCGCATTAACCAACTAAAGGTTGACTTTATTTCACCGGATACGCTTTCGTAAAGCAATAGTAAGCTGATATTCTACCACACTATGAGCAAAACACATTTAACAGAACAGAAGTTTTCCGACTTCGCGCTGCACCCGAAGGTGATTGAAGCCCTTGAAAATAAAGGGTTTCATAACTGCACGCCCATTCAGGCCCTCGCGCTGCCGCTGACGCTGGCCGGTCGCGATGTTGCCGGGCAGGCGCAAACCGGTACCGGCAAAACGATGGCGTTTTTAACGTCAACGTTTCATTATTTACTTTCTCACCCAGCGATTGCAGACCGCAAAGTTAACCAGCCGCGCGCGCTAATTATGGCCCCGACGCGAGAACTGGCGGTACAGATCCACGCAGACGCTGAACCCCTGGCGCAGTCTACCGGCCTGAAGCTTGGCCTGGCCTATGGCGGCGACGGCTACGATAAACAGCTGAAAGTGCTGGAAAGCGGTGTGGATATCCTGATCGGTACCACCGGCCGTCTTATCGACTACGCTAAACAGAACCACATCAACCTCGGCGCAATCCAGGTGGTGGTGCTCGATGAAGCTGACCGCATGTACGATCTGGGCTTCATTAAAGACATCCGCTGGCTGTTCCGCCGTATGCCTCCGGCTAATCAGCGTCTGAATATGCTGTTCTCTGCAACCCTCTCCTACCGCGTTCGCGAACTGGCGTTCGAACAGATGAACAACGCCGAATATGTAGAAGTGGAACCTGAGCAGAAAACGGGTCACCGCATTAAAGAAGAGCTCTTCTATCCTTCCAATGAAGAGAAAATGCGTCTACTGCAAACGCTGATCGAAGAAGAGTGGCCAGATCGCGCCATTATCTTCGCGAACACCAAGCACCGTTGTGAAGACATCTGGGGCCATCTGGCTGCAGACGGTCACCGTGTTGGCCTGCTGACCGGCGACGTGGCGCAGAAAAAACGCCTGCGTATTCTTGAAGAATTTACCCGTGGCGATCTCGATATTCTGGTCGCAACCGACGTTGCTGCTCGTGGTTTGCACATTCCGGCCGTGACGCACGTCTTTAACTACGATCTGCCAGACGACTGCGAAGACTACGTACACCGTATCGGTCGTACCGGTCGTGCGGGCGCAAGCGGTCACTCGATTAGCCTTGCGTGTGAAGAGTATGCGCTGAATCTTCCAGCCATTGAGACTTATATCGGTCACTCTATTCCGCAGAGCAAATACAATCCGGAAGCGCTGTTGAGCGAACTGCCGCCGCCTAAGCGTCTAACCCGCCCACGCTCCGGCAATGGTCCGCGTCGTTCAGGCGGCGCACCGCGTAATCGTCGTCGTTCAGGTTAAAAAATATGCTCAGTTCCACCTCGCTTTATGCGGCAATTGATCTCGGTTCGAATAGTTTTCATATGCTGGTTGTGCGCGAGGTGGCGGGAAGCATACAAACGCTGACGCGCATCAAGCGCAAGGTCCGCCTCGCGGCGGGCCTGAGCAGCGACAATCACCTCTCACCTGAAGCCATGGAACGTGGCTGGCAGTGTCTGCGACTCTTTGCCGAGCGTCTGCAGGATATCCCGCATGCCCAAATCACCGTGGTCGCCACTGCGACACTCCGCCTGGCGGTTAACGCCGTGGATTTTATTGCCAAAGCGCAGGAAATTCTCGGTTGTCCGGTTCAGGTTATTAGCGGTGAAGAAGAAGCTCGCCTGATTTATCAGGGTGTTGCACACACCACGGGGGGTGACGACCGTCGCCTGGTAGTGGATATTGGCGGTGCCAGTACCGAGCTTGTGACCGGCACCGGCGCGCAGGCAACGTCGCTGTTCAGCCTGTCGATGGGCTGCGTGACCTGGCTTGAGCGCTACTTTACCGATCGGAACCTGGGCAAAGAGAACTTCGACGAGGCAGAAAACGCCGCGCGCGAGGTATTACGCCCGGTGATGGACGAGCTGCGCTATCACGGCTGGAAAGTCTGCGTGGGTGCCTCGGGTACCGTGCAGGCTCTGCAGGAAATCATGATGGCGCAGGGAATGGACGAGCGGATTACGCTTGCCAAACTTCAGCAGCTGAAACAGCGCGCTATTCAGTGCGGACGCCTGGAAGAGCTGGAAATTGAAGGCCTGACGCTGGAACGCGCGCTGGTCTTCCCGAGCGGGCTGGCCATTCTTATCGCCATTTTCACCGAGTTGAACATCCAGTGTATGACCCTGGCCGGTGGCGCGCTGCGCGAAGGACTGGTCTACGGGATGTTGCATCTGTCGGTCGATCAGGATATTCGTAGCCGTACCCTGCGCAACGTGCAGCGTCGTTTTCTGGTTGATATCGATCAGGCAGGACGCGTATCGCAGCTGGCGTCACGCTTCGCCGATCGGGTCGCTAACGTCTGGGATCTTGATCATCTGAGCCGGGATTTATTGCTGAGCGCCTGCGCGCTCCATGAAGTCGGGCTGAGCATTGATTTTAAGCAGGCACCGGCTCACGCAGCGTATCTGGTCCGCAACCTTGATTTACCGGGCTATACACCCGCGCAGAAAAAATTGCTGGCAACGCTGCTGCTGAACCAGACCAATGCCGTCGATCTCTCCTCTTTGCATCAGCAAAACGCCGTACCGCCGCGCGTGGCCGAGCATATGTGCCGCCTGCTGCGTCTGGCGATCCTGTTTGCCAGCCGCCGCCGCGATGATTTGCTGCCCGCCATTAATCTGGTGGCCGATGACGAGAAGCTTTCGCTGACGCTCCCGGAGAACTGGATTGATCGTCACCCGTTAGGTGCAGAGATGATCGAGCAGGAGTGCCAGTGGCAGAGCTATGTGCACTGGGTGCTTGAGGTAAAGTAATACACTGAAGATTGCCGGGTGGCGGCTTCGCCTTACCCGGCCTACAGGTCCCTACGGACTTATCCTTTCTCTTTGGCTTTTGCCAGCATGGCGCGGATGTTTGCCACGTTGGCCTGCCCCTTGTGCATCCGCTCTTCTGCGGTAATCACCTTGCGCTCCTGTTCCCAGATCACGTCATCCTGCGGCAGTTCCAGCAGGAAACGACTCGGCTCCGGGCGAACCAGTTCACCATACTGGCGGCGCTCTTTACACAGCGTGAACGTCAGCTCTTTCTGCGCACGGGTGATCCCCACGTAGGCCAGGCGGCGCTCCTCGTCGACGTTGTCTTCATCAATGCTGCTCTGGTGCGGCAACAATCCTTCTTCCATGCCGACGAGATACACATACGGGAACTCCAGCCCTTTGGACGCATGCAGCGTCATCAGCTGAACCTGATCGGCCTCTTCTTCGCTCTCGCCGCGCTCCATCATGTCGCGCAGGGTAAAGCGGGTGACCACCTGCGTCAGGGTCATTGGCTCGTCGATTTCAGATCCTTCCAGCATTTCGGTCATCCAGCTGAAGAGCTGGTTAACGTTTTTCATGCGCATCTCAGCCGCTTTCGGGCTGGCTGAGGTTTCATACAGCCAGGACTCATAGTCAATGCCGTGAATGAGATCGCGCACTGCCGCCACCGGCTCGCGCTCCGCGAGACGCTGCACTTCGCCGAGCCAGTGGGTGAAGCGGGTTAACGAGTCATACCCGCGTCCGGTTAACGTCTGGCTTAGCCCCATGTCGAAGCTGGCGGTAAACATACTTTTGTTGCGGGTCATCGCCCACTCGCCGAGCTTTTGCAGCGTCGCCGGGCCAATCTCGCGTTTTGGCGTATTCACGATGCGCAGAAACGCGCTGTCGTCATCCGGGTTAGTGAGCACGCGCAGATAGGCCAGCAGATCTTTGATTTCTGGTCGTGAGAAGAACGACGTGCCGCCCGAGATTTTGTACGGAATGCGGTTCTGCATCAGCATCTTTTCAAAGACGCGCGACTGGTGATTGCCGCGATAGAGGATCGCGTAATCCTTATATTCGGTTTTGTTGACGAAGTGGTGAGCGATGAGCTCGCCCGTCACGCGCTCCGCTTCATGATCCTCATTGTTGGCGCTGAGCACTTTCAGCTCCGTGCCGTAGCCCAGCTCGGAGAAGAGACGCTTCTCAAATACGTGCGGGTTATTGGCAATCAGGATGTTTGCTGCCTTCAGGATACGCCCGGAGGAGCGGTAGTTCTGCTCCAGCTTAATCACCTGCAGGGCGGGGAAATCTTTGCTCAGCAGCACCAGGTTTTGCGGGCGCGCACCGCGCCAGGAGTAAATCGACTGGTCGTCGTCGCCTACCACGGTGAAACGCGCGCGCTGCCCCACCAGCAGCTTCACCAGCTCGTACTGGCTGGTGTTGGTGTCCTGATATTCATCCACCAGCAGGTAGCGGATTTTATTCTGCCAGCGCTCGCGCACTTCTTCATTGCGCTGCAGTAGCAGCGTGGGCAGCAGGATCAGGTCGTCAAAGTCCAGCACGTTGCACGCTTTCATATGCGCATCGTACAGACCGTAGCAGTGGGCGAAGATCCGATCCCGTTCACCTTTGGCGATCGCCGCGGCCTGGGCCGGCGTCATCAGATCGTTTTTCCAGTTCGAGATCGTCGAGATCAGCTGCTGCAGCAGCACTTTGTCATCTTCGATCAGCCCCTCGGTGAGCTCTTTGAGCAGCGCCACCTGATCGGTATCATCGAAGAGCGAGAAGTTGGACTTCATTCCCAGCGCCGCATACTCGCGTTTGATGATATCCAGCCCCAGCGTGTGGAAGGTGGAGATCATCAGGCCGCGCGCCTCTTTACGGCCCAGCGTCTGGCCGACACGCTCTTTCATCTCGCGCGCCGCTTTATTGGTAAAGGTGACCGCTGCAATGTGTCGCGCCTGATACCCGCAGTTGTGGATCAGATGGGCGATTTTGTTGGTGATCACGCGGGTTTTACCCGAACCGGCCCCTGCCAGCACCAGGCATGGTCCAGTAACGAATTCGACCGCTTGTTGTTGTCCAGGGTTTAAACGCATGGGAGTGTTGCTCAATCTTCGAACGGGGTGTGGATTGTAGCAGAAAGCCGGGCGCAGATTTACCGGCTAATGATAAAGTGGAGAAATCGCGTTTAACCCGTAGAGCAGAACCATGAAAAAGACCGCAGCAGCCCTGCATATTCTGGTAAAAGAAGAGAAACTGGCCCAGGAGATCCTGGCCAAGCTGGAGCGCGGCATCAGCTTTGATCATCTGGCGAAGCGTTACTCTAAATGCCCTTCCGGGCGCAATGGCGGGGATCTCGGCGAGTTTCAACAAGGTGCGATGGTCGGCCCGTTCGATCAGGCGGTCTTTAGCTGCCCGCTTCTGAAGCCCTACGGCCCGGTAAAAACCAAATTTGGCTACCATATCATTAAGGTGCTTTATCGCCGCTGACGCGTGGTATATTGCGCCCCGATTTATTTCAACCTATTCAAGGCACGATCATGGCAAAAACAGCAGCAGCAGTGCACATCCTCGTTAAAGAAGAGAAACTGGCTTTAGATCTTCTGGAGCAGATTAAAAACGGTGCCGACTTCGGCAAGCTGGCTAAGAAGCACTCCATCTGCCCGTCAGGCAAACGCGGCGGCGATCTGGGTGAGTTCCGCCAGGGTCAGATGGTTCCGGCGTTCGATAAAGTGGTGTTCTCCTGCCCGGTGCTGGAGCCAACCGGCCCGCTGCACACCCAGTTCGGTTATCACATTATCAAAGTGCTGTATCGGAAATAAACAGCAAGGCCTTCTCTAAGAGAAGGCCTTTAATGTTTGCACCCTCTCCCCGTGGGAGAGGGTCGGGGTGAGGGCATCAGCCCGCACCTGGTATTAGCCCGCTACCGCGATACGCTTCATATCGGTCATGTAGCCACGCAGTTTGTGGCCCACTTTCTCGATCTGGTGGCTGCGAATCGCTTCGTTCACATCGCGCAGCTGCGCGTTATCCACGGCACCTTCCGCAATCGCTTTGCCCAGATCGCCCGTCTGCAGAGTGGTCATAAACTCTTTCAGCAGCGGTACGCAGGCGTAAGAGAACAGGTAGTTACCGTATTCTGCGGTATCAGAGATCACCACGTTCATTTCGTACAGACGCTTACGGGCGATGGTGTTCGCAATCAGCGGCAGCTCGTGCAGAGATTCGTAGTATGCAGACTCTTCGATGATGCCGGAATCCACCATGGTTTCGAACGCCAGCTCAACGCCTGCTTTCACCATCGCGATCATCAGTACGCCTTTATCGAAGTACTCCTGCTCGCCGATTTTACCTTCATACTGTGGCGCGGTTTCGAACGCGGTTTTACCGGTCTCTTCACGCCAGGTCAGCAGGTTTTTATCGTCGTTCGCCCAGTCCGCCATCATGCCGGAAGAGAATTCGCCGGAGATGATGTCGTCCATGTGTTTCTGGAACAGCGGTGCCATGATGGTTTTCAGCTGTTCAGACAGCGCGTAAGCACGCAGTTTTGCCGGGTTGGACAGACGGTCCATCATCAGCGTAATACCGCCCTGCTTCAGCGCTTCGGTGATGGTTTCCCAGCCGAACTGAATCAGTTTTTCCGCGTAGGCCGGGTCGGTACCTTCTTCCACCAGCTTGTCGAAGCACAGCAGCGAACCGGCCTGCAGCATGCCGCACAGAATGGTCTGCTCGCCCATCAGGTCAGATTTCACTTCAGCAACGAAGGACGATTCCAGAACGCCCGCGCGGTGGCCGCCGGTCGCCGCTGCCCATGCTTTGGCAATCGCCATGCCTTCGCCTTTTGGATCGTTTTCCGGGTGAACCGCGATCAGGGTCGGCACGCCGAAGCCGCGTTTGTACTCTTCGCGCACTTCCGTACCCGGACACTTCGGTGCCACCATCACTACGGTGATGTCTTTACGGATCTGCTCGCCCACTTCAACGATGTTGAAGCCGTGGGAGTAACCCAGCGCGGCGCCGTCTTTCATCAGCGGCTGTACGGAACGCACAACGTCTGAGTGCTGCTTGTCTGGCGTCAGGTTAACCACCAGATCCGCCTGCGGGATCAGCTCTTCGTAGGTACCCACTTTGAAGCCGTTTTCGGTCGCTTTGCGCCAGGAAGCACGCTTCTCAGCGATCGCTTCTTTGCGCAGGGCATAGGAGATATCCAGGCCGGAGTCACGCATGTTCAGGCCCTGGTTCAGACCCTGTGCGCCACAGCCGACGATGACCACTTTTTTACCCTGAAGGTAGCTCGCGCCATCGGCAAATTCGTCGCGCGCCATGAAGCGGCATTTGCCCAGCTGCGCCAGCTGCTGGCGCAAGTTCAGTGTATTAAAGTAGTTAGCCATGGGTGATACCTCGTGATGTTGTGTGTCTTATTGTTCGGTTCGCGTTTCAGCGAGAATGTACCCACATTACAACAGGAAATTTATTGCGGAAATTGATATATTCACAACGTCATGTTGCAATTTTTGCAATATAAAAAGAGGGAGTGGAATCGGTGGATTTACGCGATCTGAAAATGTTCCTGCACCTGGCGGAAAGCCGCCATTTTGGCCGCAGCGCCCGGGCGATGCACGTTAGCCCCTCCACGCTTTCACGCCAGATCCAGCGCCTTGAGGAAGACCTCGGCCAGCCGCTGTTCGTACGCGACAACCGCACCGTCACCCTCACGGAAGCGGGTGAAGAACTGCGCATTTTTGCCCAGCAGACGCTGTTGCAGTACCAGCAGCTGCGGCACGCGATTGACCAGCAGGGGCCGTCACTTTCCGGCGAACTGCATATTTTCTGCTCCGTGACCGCCGCCTATAGCCATCTGCCGCCGATTCTCGACCGCTTCCGCGCGGCGCATCCGTCGGTTGAAATTAAGCTCACGACCGGCGATGCCTCCGACGCAATGGAAAAAGTGGTGACGGGCGAAGCGGATCTCGCCATTGCCGGGAAACCTGAAACCCTGCCGGGCGCGGTGGCATTCTCAATGCTGGAGAATCTGGCGGTTGTACTGATTGCCCCGGCGCTGCCCTGCCCGGTGCGTAACCAGGTATCGGTGGAAAAACCGGACTGGTCCACGGTGCCGTTTATCATGGCCGATCAGGGGCCGGTGCGCCGCCGCATTGAGCTGTGGTTCCGCCGTCAGAAGATCAGCAACCCGTCGATTTACGCCACGGTCAGCGGCCATGAGGCGATGGTGTCGATGGTGGCGCTCGGCTGCGGCGTGGCGCTGCTGCCGGAAGTGGTGCTGGAGAACAGCCCGGAGCCGGTGCGCAATCGCGTGATGATTCTGGAGCGCAGCGACGAGAAGACGCCGTTTGAGCTTGGCGTGTGCGCACAAAAAAAGCGGCTGCATGAGCCGCTTATTGATGCGTTCTGGCAGATATTGCCGAACCACTAAAGCCGGGTGGCGCTGCGCTTACCCGGCCTACACGCAGCTCAGCCCTTAGCCCGCGAGGAAGAAGCGGAAGGCAGGGTTATGGGTTTCGTCATGACACTCATAGCCCAGCTCGTTCAGCCGCGTTTCGAAGTCCGGCTCGTGCTCGCCCAGTTCAAACGCCGCCAGCACGCGGCCGTAGTCGGTGCCGTGGCTGCGGTAGTGGAACAGGGAAATGTTCCAGTGTGTTCCAAGAGTATGCAGGAACTTGAGCAATGCGCCCGGCGATTCCGGGAACTCGAAGCTGAACAGACGTTCCCTGAGCGGCTTCGATGGACGCCCGCCGACCATGTAGCGCACGTGCAGCTTCGCCATCTCGTCGTCAGAGAGATCGACCACGCTGTAGCCGCCCTCATGCAGCAGGCTGAGGATCTCTTTGCGCTCTTCCACGCCGCGGCTCAGGCGCACGCCGACAAAAATACAGGCGTCTTTGGCATCGGCAAAACGGTAGTTAAACTCCGTCACCGAACGACCGCCCAGCAGCTGGCAGAACTTCAGGAAGCTGCCCTTCTCTTCCGGAATGGTCACCGCCAGCAGCGCTTCCCGCTGTTCGCCCAGCTCGCAGCGCTCGGAAACGTAGCGCAGACCGTGGAAATTCACGTTGGCACCAGACAGCACGTGCGCCAGCCGCTCGCCGCGAATATTGTGCTGCGCGATGTATTTTTTCATCCCCGCCAGCGCCAGCGCGCCGGAAGGTTCCGCCACCGCACGCACATCCTCGAACAGATCTTTCATCGCCGCGCAGATAGCATCGCTATCAACCGTGACGATATCGTCGAGATACTCCTGGCACAGGCGGAAGGTTTCATCTCCAATGCGCTTCACCGCCACGCCCTCGGCAAACAGCCCGACGCGCGGCAGATCTACCGGATGACCCGCATCCAGCGCCGCTTTCAGGCAGGCTGAGTCTTCCGCTTCAACGGCGATGACTTTGATCTGCGGCATCAGCTGTTTGATCAGCACCGCCACGCCCGCGGCCAGGCCGCCGCCGCCGACCGGCACAAACACGCGGTCGAGATGGGCATCCTGCTGCAGCAGTTCAAGCGCCAGCGTGCCCTGCCCGGCAATCACCATCGGGTGATCAAACGGCGGCACCCAGGTGAAACCCTGCTGCTGAGCCAGCTCGATCGCTTTGGCTTTTGCTTCGTCGAAGTTAGCCCCATGGAGCAGCACTTCGCCGCCGAAGCCGCGCACCGCATCGACTTTGATGTCTGCGGTAGCGACCGGCATCACGATCAGCGCCTTCAGCCCCAAACGAGCAGACGAGAACGCAACGCCCTGGGCGTGGTTGCCCGCCGACGCGGTAATCACGCCGCGCGCTTTTTGCTCGTCGGTCAGCCCGGCCATCATCGCGTAGGCGCCGCGCAGCTTGAAGCTGTGCACCGGCTGGCGGTCTTCGCGCTTCACCAGAATGACGTTGTCGAGGCGCGAAGAGAGTTTTTCCATTTTCTGCAGGGGCGTGACCTGCACGGCTTCATAGACCGGCGCGCGCAGCACCGCTCTGAGGTATTCCGCCCCCTCAGGGGCGGCGGATAAGGGTTGCGACTCGGCCATCATTAGCCCCCAAGTTTAGATTTATCGCGCACCGCGCCTTTATCTGCACTGGTGGCAAGGCTCGCGTAGGCGCGCAGGGCGAAGGAGACTTCACGCTGGCGGTCTTTCGGCGTCCAGGCTTTGTCGCCGCGGGCTTCCTGCGCTTCACGACGGGCCGCAATTTCCTGGTCGCTCAGCTTGAGCTGAATGCCGCGATTCGGAATGTCGATTTCGATCAGGTCGCCGTCTTCGATGATGGCGATGTTGCCGCCGCTTGCCGCTTCCGGGGAAACGTGGCCGATAGAGAGGCCGGAGGTGCCGCCGGAGAAACGTCCGTCGGTGATCAGCGCGCAGGCCTTACCGAGTCCCATAGATTTCAGGAAGGTGGTTGGGTAGAGCATCTCCTGCATGCCCGGGCCGCCTTTCGGCCCTTCGTAGCGAATAACAACCACGTCGCCTGCCACCACTTTGCCGCCGAGAATCGCGTCTACCGCATCATCCTGGCTTTCGTACACTTTCGCCGGACCGGTGAATTTCAGGATGCTGTCATCCACGCCTGCGGTTTTCACGATGCAGCCGTTTTCCGCAAAGTTACCGTACAGCACGGCCAGGCCGCCGTCTTTACTGTAGGCGTGTTCCAGCGAGCGGATGCAGCCTTCGGCGCGGTCATCGTCCAGGGTATCCCAGCGGCAGTCCTGCGAGAACGCCTGGGTGGTACGAATACCGGCAGGGCCAGCGCGGAACATCTTTTTCACCGCGTCGTCTTTGGTCAGCATCACGTCGTACTGGTCCAGCGACTCAGGCAGCGTCAGGCCAAGCACGTTTTTCACTTCACGGTTCAGCAGCCCGGCGCGATCCAGCTCGCCCAAAATACCGATTACGCCACCGGCACGGTGTACGTCCTCCATATGGTACTTCTGGGTACTCGGCGCGACCTTACACAGCTGCGGCACCTTGCGGGACAGCTTGTCGATGTCGCTCATGGTGAAGTCGATTTCGGCTTCCTGCGCGGCGGCCAGCAGGTGCAGAACGGTGTTGGTGGAACCGCCCATGGCGATATCGAGCGTCATGGCGTTCTCAAACGCCGCTTTGCTTGCGATATTGCGCGGCAGCGCGCTGGCGTCGTCCTGCTCGTAGTAGCGTTTGGTCAGCTCAACGATGCGCTTACCGGCGTTGAGGAACAGCTGCTTACGGTCGGCGTGGGTCGCTAGCAGCGAGCCGTTGCCCGGCTGAGAAAGACCCAGCGCTTCGGTCAGGCAGTTCATGGAGTTCGCCGTGAACATCCCGGAACAGGAGCCGCAGGTCGGACACGCGGAGCGTTCCACCTGGTCACTCTGCTCGTCAGAGACTTTCGGGTCCGCGCCCTGGATCATCGCATCAACCAGGTCGAGCTTGATGATTTTGTCGGAGAGCTTGGTTTTACCCGCTTCCATTGGACCGCCGGAGACGAAGATCACCGGAATATTCAGGCGCAGGGAGGCCATCAGCATCCCCGGGGTGATTTTGTCACAGTTGGAGATGCAGACCATCGCATCGGCGCAGTGGGCGTTTACCATGTACTCAACCGAGTCGGCGATCAGCTCGCGCGACGGCAGTGAATAGAGCATGCCCCCGTGACCCATCGCGATACCGTCATCCACCGCAATGGTGTTGAACTCTTTCGCCACGCCGCCGGAGGCTTCGATTTGCTCGGCAACCAGCTTACCGAGATCGCGCAGGTGCACGTGGCCCGGTACGAACTGGGTGAAGGAGTTCACTACGGCGATAATCGGCTTGCCGAAATCGGCGTCGGTCATTCCGGTGGCGCGCCACAGTGCGCGGGCACCCGCCATATTACGGCCGTGGGTGGTGGTGGCTGAACGATACTTAGGCATGCTTTATTTACTCCCGTCTGACTATTTAATGGGACGGTGCGTGCCGTCCCAAATTTATGCTTAGTGATTAACCTGATCCAACCAGCCGTATTTATCTTCTGTTTCGCCGGTGAAGAGGCCAAAGAACGCTTGCTGAATACGTTTGGTGACCGGGCCACAGCGGCCTTCACCCACCTGGATACCGTCTACGCTGCGCACCGGCGTGATTTCAGCCGCGGTACCGGACATGAACACTTCATCGGCCAGATAGAGGGATTCACGGGACAGCACCTGTTCGCGCACTTCGATACCCAGATCTTTCGCCAGCTTGATGATGGCGTCGCGGGTGATGCCCGGCAGCGCGGACGAGGTAAACGGCGGCGTGAACAGGATGCCGTCTTTCACTTCAAACAGGTTTTCACCCGCGCCTTCAGAGATGTAGCCATTCACGTCCAGGGCGATACCTTCCTGATAGCCGTGGCGGCGCGCTTCGCTACCGACCAGCAGGGAAGAAAGGTAGTTACCGCCTGCTTTCGCGGCGGTCGGGATGGTGTTTGGCGCCACGCGGTTCCAGGAAGAGACCATTGCGTCGATCCCCTGCTCCAGGGCTTCTGCACCCAGGTAGGCACCCCATGGGAACGCGGCAATGATCACATCGGTGTTATAACCGGCTGGCGGGTTCACGCCCATGCCGACGTCGCCCACGAACACCAGCGGACGAATATAGGCGCTGGTCAGGTTGTTCTTGCGAATCACGTCGCGGCAGGCTTCCATCAGCTCGTCGACGCTTTGAGAAACCGGGAAACGATAAATTTTGGCTGAGTCATGCAGACGCTGCATGTGTTCGCGATGGCGGAACACCACTGGCCCTTTGTGAGAATCGTAGCAGCGGATGCCTTCAAACACGGAGGTACCGTAGTGCAGCGCGTGGGACATCACGTGGACCTTCGCGTCCTCCCAGCGAACCATCTCACCGTTGAACCAAATATAATCAGCTTTTTTTGTCGTCATTTTTTCGTCCTGTCACGCTCAAGCGCGGATTTGTTGTGATGTGGTTGTGCTCTGGCAGATGGCAACATGGGCAACGTCTACCAGCTTTGATAACTGACTAAACAGTAAGTCGACCGGCCGCGGGCTGGCAACGGTTAATTCGATACTGATGTTTTGGGCGTCTGTGGCCGTTTCCATATTCATAGAGCAAATCTGAAAACCACGATGACGCACCACGCGCAAAACGCGCTCTAAGGTTTCCGGGTTGAAGCGAGCCTGTACGGCGACCTGATGCTGCATCATGATAATTTCTCCATCATTTGTGAGTTACTGGCACCAGGCGGTACCAACGGCCAGACGTTCTCGAGTTCGTCGATTGAGACATGAAGCAGGTAAGGCCCATCGCTGTTCAGCATGGTGTCGAGCGCCGCTTCAACCTGATCTTTACGGGTGATGTGCTGGCCAGGGATGCCAAAGGCGCTGGCCAGGGTGAGGAAATCGGGGTTATCGGTGAGCGTCGTTTCGCTGTAACGCTCCTGGAAGAACAGCTGCTGCCACTGGCGAACCATTCCTAAACGCTGGTTATCGAGCAAGACGATTTTCAGCGGCAACTGCTTACGCTTAACGGTGCCGAGCTCCTGAACGTTCATCATGAAGGAGCCGTCACCGGAGATACAGATAACGGTATCGTTCGGGCGGGCAACCTGCGCGCCAACGGCGGCTGGCAGACCGAAGCCCATCGTCCCTAACCCGCTGGAGGTGATGAAGTTTTCCGGGCGGGTGTAGGTCATGTGCTGCGCGGACCACATCTGGTGCTGGCCTACGTCGGTAGTGACGACGCTGTCAGCCGGTTTACGGTCGGACAACTGCTTCAACAGCAGCGGCGCGTAGATGGCCTCGCCGGGGTGGTCGTAACGCCAGGCGTGCTCGGCGCACATGTCTGCGGTGTGCTGACGCCATGCGTTGATATCCAGCGGCTGCTGCAATGCCGGTAACAGCGCGTTGAGATCGCCCTGCAAGGCGACATGCGCCTGACGCAGCTTGTTCATCTCCGCAGGGTCGATATCCATATGGATGACTTTGGCGTTCGGCGCAAAGGTATTCAGCTTGCCGGTGACGCGGTCGTCAAAACGGGCACCTACGGCGATGAGCAGATCGCACTCCTGCACCGCCAGGTTTGCCGCTTTGGTGCCGTGCATCCCCAGCATGCCCAGGTAGTATGGGTAATCCGCGTCGACAGCACCGAGACCTTTCAGCGTGCAGGTCGCCGGCATCTGCGTTGTTGCGATAAATTCGCGCAGGGCTGGAACGGCCTGCGCCATGCCGACGCCACCGCCGACGTACAGCATCGGCTGTTTCGCCTGCGCCAGCATCTGACGGGCCTCTTCCACTTCCGCATCCGGAAACGCATCGTCGCTTTCAACGGTAGAGAAGTGCGGTTCCAGATCGCCGAGTGCCACCTGGATATCTTTCGGGATATCGACCAGAACCGGACCAGGACGGCCGGAACTTGCCACTTCGAACGCTTCTGCCATTACGCGCGGCAGCTCTTCCAGAGACTGAACGAGGAAGCTGTGTTTGGTGCAGGCCAGCGATAAACCGAGGACGTCGACTTCCTGGAAAGCATCGGTACCGATGAACGGAGACGCCACCTGCCCGGTGATGGCGACAACGGGAACGGAATCCAGCAGCGCGTCAGCCAGGCCGGTGATGAGGTTAGTTGCGCCCGGGCCTGAAGTCGCCATACATACGCCGGTTTTACCGGTCGCTCGGGCATAGCCAATAGCTGCCATCGCTGCGCCCTGCTCGTGTCGGCACAAGAGATGTTCCACGCCGCCGTCATACAGTGCATCGTAAATCGGCATAATTGCGCCACCCGGATAACCGAATACGGTTTCGACTCCCTGCGCGCGCAACGCATGTACTACCCACTGTGCCCCATTCATAGTTAGTTCCCCGTCATAAATCGGGAGAAACAGAATTTTGTGCTAGTCGTCATTCTCTGCTCCTCATTTACGTTTTTTAGTCATAAAAAAACCCCCGGACCTTTCGGTGCGGGGGTCTTAGTTCGTTAAGGCTTGATTCCTAAGCCTTTCCTCGTCCAAGTGCAGCCCCGCACGGTGGGATAATAATCACCACCACGCTAATCACGACCAGGCTAATCACTCGTAGAAGGGCTGTCATTTTCAGTTCTTTTTGCATCTTGTTCGAAGGAATACCTAAAGAGTTATCACAGTTTTTAAATCAAACACAAGATTTATTTATAACGGATTTGATTAGGCAGCGAATCGTATTTCTTAAAACCATTGTTTTATATACGGAAATTAGAAAATGAATATTTTTCATTTTTTTACTGCGGTTCTTACCGTCAAAACGGGGCTTTTTACATTCTGCGAGGGGGCTTCCACGGTTATGCAAGGGTTTCAGTCTGCGCTTAAAATCTCTGAACAGGCGGCGTAAATTCGCAAAATGACGCTAAACAGACAAAAGAGACGCTGGCATAGTCACACCAGGAGGTAGTGCAAATGTCACTGTCAGTTGTTTATACGCGTGCGGCTCTCGGGGTAAAGGCACCGCTTATTTCCGTCGAGGTTCATTTGAGTAATGGGCTACCTGGACTCACGCTTGTCGGGTTACCTGAAACGACGGTTAAAGAGGCCAGGGATCGCGTTCGCAGCGCAATAATAAATAGCGGTTATGCCTTCCCCGCGAAGAAGATCACCATCAACCTTGCCCCTGCCGATCTGCCAAAAGAGGGGGGACGATATGATTTACCTATCGCAATTGCCCTTCTCGCGGCTTCTGAGCAGCTTAATACGACACGGCTAGGCTCGTATGAGTTCGTTGGCGAACTCGCGCTTACAGGCGCGTTAAGAGGCGTTCCCGGTGCGATATCGGGAGCGCTGGAAGCCATACGTGCTGGGCGGCAAATCATTGTCGCCAATGAAAACGCATCAGAAGTGAGTCTTATCGCCGAGAAAGGGTGCCTCATCGCGGGGCATTTACAGGAAGTTTGTGCCTGGCTGGAAGGCCGACATGAACTATCCGAGCCGGAGGAGTGTGATGATGTTATAGCGGATGCTTCAGAGGATCTCAGCGAGATTATGGGACAGGAGCAAGGGAAACGGGCGCTGGAGATTACGGCTGCAGGTGGACACAATCTTCTGTTAATTGGTCCGCCGGGTACGGGTAAAACGATGCTGGCAAGCAGGCTGAGTGGGTTGCTGCCACCGCTCAATAATCATGAAGCGCTGGAAAGCGCCGCCATATACAGCCTTATCAGTTCGACGTCGTTACAAAAACAGTGGCGCCGCCGTCCTTTTCGTTCCCCACATCATAGCGCCTCACTGACGGCAATGGTCGGCGGAGGGGCTATCCCCGGACCGGGAGAGATCTCGCTGGCACACAATGGCATTCTGTTTCTTGATGAGCTGCCTGAGTTTGAGCGCCGCGTGCTGGATGCTCTGAGGGAACCCATTGAATCCGGTGAGATACATATCTCACGCACGCGAGCCAAAATAAGCTATCCCGCGCAGTTTCAGCTGGTCGCGGCGATGAACCCCAGCCCGACAGGTCACTACCAGGGCAACCATAACCGCTGTACGCCAGAGCAGACGTTGCGCTATCTGGGTAAGTTATCCGGCCCGTTCCTCGACCGTTTCGATTTATCCCTCGAAATCCCCCTTCCCCCGCCGGGTCTGCTCAGGCAAACGGGTATAACGGGTGAAAGCTCAGCGGATGTACGCGAGCGGGTGATTGCAGCCCAGACGCGGCAGTACGCTCGTCAGAACAGGCTGAATGCGCGGCTGGATAATGCCGGGATCCGACAGTTCTGTTCTCTTAACGTTGAGGATGCGGGATGGCTGGAGGAGACGTTGACGCGGTTCGGGCTGTCTATACGTGCGTGGCAGCGTTTGTTGAAAGTGGCCAGAACCATTGCTGACGTGGAGGGGTGCGCTGACATTGAGAGGAAACATTTGCAGGAGGCGCTGAGCTACCGCGCTATCGATCGTTTACTGCTGCATTTGCAGAAATTGCTGGCATAAAAAAAGGGGCCGTAGCCCCTTCTTTTCATTCTAGTCATCAGACTCGGTGTAGTCTTCTGTACCTTCCATCTGCGGCTTGCCGCCAGACAGCGTATGGAAGCGCTTTGGACGCTTAATGCGCGCCATGTACTTGATCCATACACGTTCCGCTTCAGACTCCGGCTCACGCTCACCACGGCAAACAGAAACAAACTGTTTCTCGTCTTCGGTAGCAGGTTCACGCTTCCCCAGATCCAGCTCGTTAAAGGCATAACCATGGCGCTCAAGCAGTTGAGCTTCTTTGATGGTGAAATCGCCGTGACGAGAGAACCCGCGCGGATAATGTTTATTGTCGAAAAAACGATTAGTCGTCGTAAAGCTTTCCGCCATCCTACACGCTCCTAATTCTTTGGCCGAGCTATTTATGGCGCGGAGTATTAGTTACGCTTGACAGAGTGTAAAACAAAACATTTAAATCATAACGACAAATAATTTTGCGGAGAAAGATGTGGATACGGAATTGCTTAAAACTTTCCTTGAAGTGAGCAGAACACGCCACTTTGGGCGAGCAGCTGAAGCCCTTTACCTGACGCAGTCAGCAGTCAGTTTTCGTATTCGACAGCTGGAAAATCAATTGGGTGTGAATCTTTTTACCCGCCATCGTAACAATATTCGCTTAACGCCTGCCGGCGAGAAACTGCTACCGTACGCAGAAACGCTGATGAATACCTGGCAGGCGGCACGTAAAGAGGTGGCACATACTTCGAGGCATAATGAGTTCTCGATAGGGGCCAGCGCTTCTCTGTGGGAATGCATGCTAAGTCAGTGGCTTACCCGGCTATATCACTCACACGGGCACCTGCAATTTGAGGCCAGAATTGCACAACGGCAGTCGCTGGTTAAGCAACTTCATGAGCGCCAGCTTGATCTTCTGATCACCACCGAAGCCCCCAAGATGGACGAATTTAGCAGCCAGATTGTAGGGCAGTTTGGCCTGGCGCTTTACGCATCTGAACCTTCGATGATGAAGGCAGACCTGACCTATTTACGCCTGGAGTGGGGGCCGGATTTTCAGCAGCACGAGACGGGGTTGATTGCACCTGATGATGTTCCGCAGTTAACGACCAGCTCTGCAGAGATCGCCTGTCAGCAGCTGTCCCTGCTGAAAGGTTGTACCTGGTTACCCGTTCGCTGGGCAGATACTAAAGCCGGGCTGCACACCGTGATGGATTCCACCACGCTTACCAGGCCGCTATATGCGATTTGGCTGCAAAACAGTGATAAGCAATCGCAGATAAAAGATCTGTTAAAAATCAACGTAATGGATTGATACATCAGCCAGCAGAAATGCTGGCTGAAAATTAAGAAGAGCATTTTCTGCCGTGTTTCAGGCAAAAAAAATCCTTTGCCGAAGCAAAGGATTCTATATGGCAGGGGCGGAGAGACTCGAACTCGCGACACCCGGTTTTGGAGACCGGTGCTCTACCAACTGAGCTACGCCCCTAAAGTTTTTTGCCATTAAGCCTGCCAGGAAGGCAGGCTTAATGTCTTAATAAGTGGCGGAACGGACGGGACTCGAACCCGCGACCCCCTGCGTGACAGGCAGGTATTCTAACCGACTGAACTACCGCTCCACCGAAGACTGCTTGTAACCACCGGATTTATGCACCGGCTTACTACTTAATTTGATGCCTGGCAGTTCCCTACTCTCACATGGGGAGACCCCACACTACCATCGGCGCTACGGCGTTTCACTTCTGAGTTCGGCATGGGGTCAGGTGGGACCACCGCGCTAAAGCC
>Ga0213828_1000621_pt1 | contig 33576 bp, 26 predicted proteins | sample MC6MC0897MG_FD_180664 | JGI IMG/M metagenome (GOLD analysis project Ga0213828, IMG submission 180664) | Enriched soil aggregate microbial communities from Iowa State University, Ames, United States - MC6-MC0897-MG | ecosystem: Environmental > Terrestrial > Soil > Unclassified | place: USA: Iowa...
AGCGACATCGAAGAAACCGCCCTGCAGACCAACCTTGAAGCGGCTGAAGAAATCGCCCGTCAACTGCGTCTGCGCGACATCGGCGGCCTGATCGTCATCGACTTCATCGACATGACACCGGCCAAGAACCAGCGCGCCGTGGAAGAAAAAGTCCGCGAAAGCCTGGAAGCCGACCGCGCCCGCGTTCAGGTCGGTCGCATCTCGCGCTTCGGCCTGCTGGAAATGTCCCGTCAGCGCCTGCGCCCATCGCTGGGCGAAAGCAGCGGCATCGTCTGCCCGCGTTGCAACGGCACCGGCATCATCCGTGACGTCGAATCCCTGTCGCTGGCAATCCTGCGCCTGATCGAAGAAGAAGCCCTGAAAGACCGTACCGCCGAAGTCCGCGCTCAGGTGCCGATCCCGGTCGCTGCGTTCCTGCTCAACGAAAAACGCAACTCGATCACCAAGATCGAACTGCGCACCCGTGCACGCATCATCATTCTGCCGAACGATCATCTCGAAACGCCGCACTTCGAAGTTCAGCGCCTGCGTGATGACAGCCCGGAAGCCCACAGCCTGCAGTCCAGCTACGAAATCGCTGCGGCCGCCGCCGAAGTGGAAGAAGTCCAGCCCGCGGCAGCGACCCGCACCCTGGTTCGCCAGGAAGCCGCAGTCAAGACCGCACCGGCACGCGCCAACGCTCCGGTCCCGACCGAAGTCGCAGCACCGGTAGCCGCCCCTGCTCCGGTCGCTCATGAGCCAAGCCTGTTCAAAGGCCTGGTGAAGTCCCTGGTCAGCCTGTTCGCCACCAAGGAAGAGCCCGTCGCGCCGGCCGCCGTGGTTGAAAAACCGGCTGCCGAGCGTCCGGCCCGCAACGAAGAGCGTCGCAACGGTCGTCAGCAGAGCCGCAGCCGTAATGGTCGCCGCGACGAAGAGCGCAAGCCGCGCGAAGAACGTGCGCCGCGTGCCGAGCGTGAAGAACGCGCGCCACGGGAAGAGCGCGCTCCGCGTGAGGAACGTGCTCCACGTGAAGAGCGCGCACCGCGCGAGCCACGTGAGACCCGCGACGAAACCGCAACCCCACGTGAAGAGCGTCCTGCACGCGCGCCGCGTGAAGAGCGTCAGCCTCGTGCTCAGCGTGAAGATCGCAAGCCGCGCGAAGAGCGCGTCCGTGAACTGCGTGAGCCGCTGGATGCCGCACCGGCTGTCAACGTGCCCCGCGAAGAACGCCCTGAGCGCGCACCGCGCGAAGAGCGTCAGCCTCGTGCGCCGCGTGAAGAGCGTCAACCACGTGCCGAGCAGGCCGCAGCAGCGGTTGAAGACGAAGCACTGTTGAACAACGAAGAGCAGCAGGACGAAAACGGCCAGGAACACGCCGAAGGCGATCGCCCTCGCCGTCGCTCCCGTGGTCAGCGTCGCCGCAGCAACCGTCGTGAGCGTCAGCGTGACGCCAACGGCGATGTGATCGAAGGCAGCGAAGAGCACCAGGCCGAAGCCGGTCACGACACCGTTCGCAGCGAAGGCAACAGCACTGAAATCGCTGCGGGTCTGGCCGTCACCGCCGCCGTTGCAGAAAGCGTGATCAGCGCCCCGGCCGAAGCCGACGCTCACCGTCAGGCTGAACGTGCCACCGCCGCTCTCGAAGCACCCGCTGTTGAAGCCGCGCCTGTCGAGAAAGCCGAAGCGCCTGTCGTCGAAGCGCCAGCCGTGGAAGCACCGACGGCGACCGCCAAACGTTCGATCATGCCTGAAGTTGAAGTCGCGCAATTCGACGCTTCTCTGAGCCCGTTCGAGCGTCAGGTGAAAGCCGCCGCTCAGGCTGAGACTGTCGAAACCCCGGCTGAGGTTGAAGCGCCTGCTGTTGTCGAAGCGCCTGCTCCGGCACCGGTCGTTGAGGCACCTGTTGCAGCGCCTGTCGCACCGGTCGAAGCGCCGAAAGCCGCTGAACCCGTGGTTGAGAAGCCAGTGATCGAGCAGCCAGTGGCTGCCGAGCCTGTGGTTGCAGCGGCTGAACTGGCGGCTCCGGAAATCGTCGCAGCGCCGGTGGCTGTAGAACCGGCACCGGCTCCAGCGCCAGTCGCAGCTGAAAAGCCAGCACTGCCGATGGCCAGCACCGGCCGCGCGCCGAACGATCCTCGTGAAGTTCGTCGTCGTCGCCTGGAAGCTGAACGCCTGCAGAAGGAAGCTGAAGCGGCCGCAAACGCTGCGCCACAACAAGCGCCAGTCGTTGCAGCGCCAGCACCTGTTGCTGTAGAAGCCGTCGCCAGTCCTGCCCCGGTTGTTGACGAGCACGTCAACACGAAGGAAGCGGTGACCGAGCTCGGTGAAGAGCTGGAAGAAAGCAAAGAGCCCAAGCCGCTCGCGTAATCTTCAGTGAATGAAAAGCCCCGCCTGTTGCGAAACAGGCGGGGCTTTTTTATGAGCGCGTATAGAGGTGGGATGGGGCTGCAGCCCCTGATCCAGTGCCTTCTACAATTTGAAATTCAACGCCGCAGGCACGTCCACATCCCAAAGGACGCCGGGATCTTCAACCGGCAGCTCTATGACAGTGGCGCCCTTGAACAGCCGCTTGGCACCCTTCTCTCCCGCTAACGACATCAGGGCGGGACCAAACCCTCGACCGAACCCGACAGGATGGCCAAACACCCCCTCTCGAACAGGCACGCTGATAGCATCGTCCTCCAGCGAATTGACCACCCGCTTGAGGGTATCCGAATGGATGAAAGGCATGTCCCCAAGAACAATCAACCAGCCCCGATGATCAGGCTCCGCCGCCACGGCGGCGGCAATGCTGTCGCCCATACCAGGGGACTCCAGCACCACAACCTCGCAGCCATGCTGCAACCCCAGTTCGGCGACGCTGCAATAATGAGGGCGGGTCAGGAGCACAATCTTGTTGACCACAGGCCTCAGCCCAACAAGCACATGCTCCAGCACCGAGCGCTCTATACCGTCTCGCCCCGTGCATTGCGCCAGCAATTTGTTTCGATGGGCACCGGCGATCTGCCGGTAACGGCTGCCAAGCCCGGCCGCCAGGACGATGGCGCACACAGTGTCACTCATGCGTAACCTCGAATGGGAGATGTCTCGCATCGGAAATGCAAAGGGCACGCCATCACTTCAGCCTCGTGAAAGGCTGAAGTGTAATGGGTTTTGAGAGGGACGAGAGAAGACGCAAGCACACCTCAATAGAGGTTAGGCTCCATCTCCAGCGTCACACCGAAACGTTCGAGGATGTCGGCTTGAATCCGCTGCGCCAATGTCAGCAGGTCCCGCCCGGTGGCTGAGCCGTAGTTGACCAGCACCAGCGACTGCAACGCATGAACGCCCGCATCGCCTTCACGAAAGCCTTTCCAGCCTGCCTGCTCGATGAGCCAGCCTGCCGCAAGTTTCACCTGGCCGTCAGGTTGTGGATACGCCACAAGCCCAGGATGGGTCTGCTTGATACGCTCAGCCAGTTCAGCGGGGACAACCGGGTTCTTGAAGAAGCTCCCGGCATTGCCCAGCACGGCAGGGTCGGGCAGCTTTTCACTGCGAATCTCACAGATCGCCCGGCTGACATGCATCGGCGTCGGCTCGTTGATGCCCTGCTCCTGAAGACGCTGGCGCACCGGGCCGTAATCCAGATGCAATCGGGCGGCGAAACTCAGCTTGAAGCGCACCCGAAGAATCAACCAGCGACCGGTCTGGTGCTTGAACACGCTGTCGCGGTAACCGAACGCGCAGTCCGCCAGGGAAAACTCGCGCAATTCGCCGTTTTCCCGATCCAGCGCCACCAGGCTGTGGAACACGTCTTTTAGCTCAACGCCATACGCGCCGATGTTCTGCATCGGCGCAGCACCCACCGTGCCCGGGATGAGACTGAGGTTTTCCACGCCCGACAGACCGCGCGCCAGCATCTCCTGGACGAACGGATGCCAAGGCTCTCCCGCCTCAGCCTCGACGATCGCAGCACCGCAGTCTTCGTGCGTGATGCGAATGCCCCGGCTGGCCATGCGCAGCACCAGCGCGTCGAGATCCCTACTCAACAGCAGGTTGCTGCCGCCGCCGATGACCAGCAGTTCAACCTTGTGCGCCGCCGCGTACGCCAGCGCCTCGCGGACATCACTGTCGTTATGGGCCTCGGCAAACAGTCGAGCCCGTACATCGACACCAAAGGTGTTGAAGGGCTTGAGTGAAACGTTGGATTGAATCTGCAGGCTCATGCAACCACCTGCCCGAAGAGCACCTGAGCATTACACCCCATGGCCGTCAAACCTCCAGCAAACGCCTGACGCGTTCCAGGTCTTCGGCGGTGTCGACGCCGGCGGGCGGCGCTTCCACTGCATCAGCGACGTGAATCCGCACGCCATGCCACAAGGCTCGCAACTGTTCGAGGTTTTCAGTGTTTTCAAGCCAGCAAGGGCCCCAGCTCACGAAGTCATGCAGAAAACCGGCGCGGTAGGCGTAGATGCCGATGTGTCGACGGTAAGGCACGCCTTCGGGCAGTTCGTCACGGCTCCTGGCCAGCGCATCGCGCGCCCAGGGCAGCGGCGCACGGCTGAACGTCAGCGCCAGGCCATTGAGGTCGGAACAGACCTTGACCACGTTCGGATTGAACAGCGCTGTCACATCGTCGAGGGGTTCAGCCAACGTCGACATGCGCGCTTCAGTGTGCGCGGCGAGGTTGTCGGCGACCTGATCGATCACGGCGGGAGGGATCATCGGCTCATCGCCCTGGACGTTGACCACGATGGCGTCGTTGGCAAGCCCGAGCAGCGATGCCACTTCGGCCAGCCGGTCGGTGCCCGAATTGTGATCGTCGCGGGTCATCAACACTTCAGCGCCGAAGGCCAGACAGGCGTCGACAATGCGCTGATCGTCGGTGGCCACCACCACACGCTCCGCGCTGCTTTTGCGCGCCTGCTCCCAGACGTGCTGGATCATGGGCTTGCCGGCGATGGTTTTCAGCGGTTTACCGGGAAAACGGCTCGAACCGTAACGTGCAGGGATAACAACGGTAAACGCTGCAGTCATTTGTCCAGACGCTCATCAGTGGTCAGGGTGCGTGCCTCGCTTTCCAGCATGACCGGGATGCCGTCGCGGATCGGGTAAGCCAGGCCGGCACCCTTGCTGATCAGCTCGGTTTTGTCGGCGCTGAGTTTGAGCGGACCTTTGCAGATCGGGCAAGCGAGGATGTCGAGCAATTTGGTGTCCATAAGAAATCCTGAGCGAGTCATGGCAAAAGCCGGGTTAACTGCGAATCGAACCAACTGACAAAGGCCGGAGAAGGCACGGCTTCAACGACCAGGTACCACCAGTCGGGGGCCGCGAAGGCTGCGCATTTCACGGCATCTTTTTCGGTCATGACCAAAGGCAGGACCGGCGTGAACGCCAGCGCCTGTGCACTGAACACGGCGTGATCGGCGAACGCATGTGGAACAGGCCGCCAGTGTAGTCCTTCGAGGGTATTGAAGAAACGTTGCGGATTGCCGATACCCGCCACCGCGTGAAGCGCTTGCCCGGCCGGGAAGTAATCCACGGGGCGATGCTCGCCGCTCAGCAGATTGACCAGCGCAGTGGGCTGCAATCTGAAGGCGTAACCGTCGTCACGGTCTTCGCTGGCGCCGTTGTACAGCAAGGCGTCAACGCTCTCCAGACGCTCGACTGGCTCACGCAGTGGACCGGCCGGCAGGCAACGGCGATTGCCCAGCCCGCGCGCGGCGTCGATCAGCACCAGTTCAAGATCCCGATCCATCCGGTAATGCTGCAAGCCATCGTCGGAAAGAATCAGGTCGAGCGGCTCTTCGGCGAGCAATCCGCGCACCGCCTGCGAACGGTCGGGGTCGATCATCAGCGGCACGCCGGTGCGTTTGACGATCAGCAAAGGCTCGTCCCCCGCCTGATCGGCAGACTGCTGGGCGGTGACACGCCACGGAAGGCTCGGCGGTCTGGCGCCGTAACCACGGCTGACCACGCCCACGCGCAGACCCCGACGACGACAGTAATCAATCATCCAGAGAATCAGCGGGGTCTTGCCGGTGCCGCCGACCGTGATGTTGCCCACCACGATCACGGGCACAGGGGCTTTGTAGATGTCGCCCTGCCCGGCCACGAAGCGCGCACGTTTGTTGTTGACGACGCGGCGGTACAAAGCTTCGAGCGGACGCAGCAGCGTCAGCGCCGGATGGCCTTCGTACCATGCGTCAAGCAAGCGATCGGTGAGTGCCATCAGTTAGCCGAGGCGGCCTCGACAGTGGTCATGCGCAAGTGAGCGAAACCCAGCTTGCCCGCAGCGTCCATCGCGGTGATGACCGACTGGTGAGGCGTCTTGCCGTCAGCGCTGATGGACAACGGCAAGCTGGTGTCTCCACCTGACTCCTTCTGCAAGGCGTCGATCAGGGTTTCCAGTTTGCTATCGGCCAACAAGGTGTTGTTGACCGAATAGGTGCCTTCGGCGTTGATCGTGATATCGACGTGTTTTTTGTCGACATCGTCGGCCGACGCGCCGGTGACCGACTGAGGCAGGTCGACGCGCATCTGCGTTTCACGGGTGAAGGTCGTGGTGACCACGAAGAACAGCAGCAGAATGAACACCACGTCGATCAGCGACACCAGATTGATGTCGATGGTCTCCCGAGGCTTGCGGCGGCGGAATTTCACTTCTTGCGACCCTCGCCGCGTGCGGCAGCCTTGAGGTCAGGCTTGGCGTCGGTCAGGTCCACGTCACGATCGCCTTGCACCACCTCCACCAGTTTGATCGCTTCCTGTTCCATGCCGACCACCAACTCGTCGACGCGGTTTTGCAGGTAGCGGTGGAAGAAGATGGTCGGGATCGCGACGGTCAGGCCGGACGCCGTGCAGATCAGCGCCTTGGCGATACCACTGGCCAACATGCCCGCGTTACCGGTCATGCCGGTGCTGGTGAACGAACTGAAGATGTCGATCATGCCCAGCACGGTGCCGAGCAGCCCCAGCAGCGGGGCCATGGCGGCGATGGTGCCAAGCGTGGCGAGGTAACGCTCCAGCTCGTGAATCACCCGGGCGGCGGCCTCCTCAATGCACTCCTTCATGATCTCGCGACCGTGACGGGAGTTGGCCAGGCCAGCCGCGAGAATCTCACCCAGCGGGGAGTCGGCGCGCAGTTCCTTGAGCTTGTCGCTGCTCAATTGTTTGTCCTGAATCCAGCGCCACACCTGACCGAGCAGATGCGGTGGCGTAATGCGGCTGGCGCGCAAGGTCCACAGACGCTCGATGATGATTCCGGCGGCGGCGATGGAACTCAAAATGATCGGTAGCATCATCCAGCCACCAGATTTGACCAGCTCCCACACAGCGACCACCCCCTGAAAAAAAGTGGCGCCACTCTAACATAGGGCAGTCGGCTCGCCGAACCCGTCGATGAATATCCGACCATTCACTCACGCCAGAAGCGTCTTTCCCTACGCTCGGCGTCCACGCCTTCGAACCTGCCTAATTGCAATGTGATAGCACCCAGTTCAGCGCTGTCGTAGGTTTCAACGCCGAACCAGCGATAGCGAGACATCACCAACGGATGCGGGTGACCGAACGCATTGTTCCGGCCTCGGGAGATCAGCACGCCCTTAGGAGAGACCGCCTGCAGCAGCGCTTTGGACGATGAACTCCGGCTCCCGTGATGAGGCGCTTGCAACCAGTCGGCACGCACATCAAAACCCTGCTCCAGCATCGCCCGCTCGGCAGGAACGTCGATGTCTCCTGTCAACAACAAGCGTTCACCCTTCGCGTCGACACTCAGCACGCACGATGCCTGATTGCCCTCCGCCGCCTGCTCCCAGATCCAGGTCGAAAACGTCACCTCGTCCCAGGTCCAGGTCTCGCCGTTGCGACAGGACTCGACCGGCAATTCAGCCGGCATCCGGGCGGCGTCGCCCGCCAGGATTCTGCTCACGGGCAGGGCCTGATGAATCGCCGGAGCCCCGCCGGCATGATCGGCGTCGGCGTGACTGAGCAGCATCATGTCCAGATGCCTTATGCCTGCACGACGAATCGCGGGCAAGACCACGCGCTCGCCGATGTCGAACTCGCCAAAGCGTGGTCCGGCGTCGTAGAGCAGCGCGTGTTCACGAGTGCGCAACAGAATCGCCAGCCCTTGGCCGACGTCCAGTTGCAGCACTTCAACTTCACCTGAAGGAATGCGCTTCTGCGGGACAAACACGCAGAGCAGCAACAGGGGCCAACCCAGTGCGCGCAATGGCACGCCGCTGGGTAATAAAAGCAGCAGCGCTCCCAGCAGGCACAATGGCCACACCCAGAACGGCGTCGTCGGGCCGGTCCATGCCGGTGCCGCCTCGGCCGCGATCGCCAGAACGACGAACAGCGCGTTCATCGACCCGCCCGCCAGCCAGAGCAAGCTCTCGCCTAGCCACGGAACGGCCAGAAAAAACGTGCCGAACAGCGCCAGAGGCAGGATAAAAATGCTGACCCACGGCACCGCGAGCAGATTGACCAACGGGCCGCTCACGCTGACCGGCAGGTTCAACGCCAGCAAGACCGGCAAGAGCCCGAGGGCGATCAGCCATTGCGCCCGAGACCAACTCTGCAGCCAACGCCAGGCGCCCAGACGTCCGCCAAAGATCACCATCAGAATGCCGACGGCCACGAACGACAACCAGAATCCCGGACGCAGGCTGATCAACGGCTCGACGATCAGCACCAGATTCAACGCGATCAGCATCGGCCAGATCGCACCCAAGTGCCGAAAGCGCAACCGCCACAGCAACACCAGCCCGAGCATGACGCAGGCTCGCTGTACCGGAACCTCGAAACCTGCCAGATAGCCATAGGCCAATGCGCCACTCAAGGCAAGTACGCAGGCCGACGGTAACCAGGGCAGCACGCGTGGCCATAGCCCCCATCGCGCCAGCCCGGCCACCAGCCCATACAGCAACCCGGCCAGCAAACCGATGTGCGTGCCGGAAATCACCAGCAAATGGACCGTGCCGGTATCCTGCAACACTTGCCAATCGGCTGGACTCAACCCTGAGTCGTCGCCCAGCACCAGCGCGGACAAACCGCCCTGCCGACCTTGAGCATCGACGGCCAGCAAGCGTTGACGAATCGTATCGCGCCACGAGTGGGTCGTCGCCCTGAGTAACTGGCCATCCACCACGGTGCCCGTCGCGCCAATACGCTGCGCCAAGAGCCACGCCTGATAGTCGAACGCACCGGGATTGGCCAGGCCGCCAGGGCGCTTGAGTTTCACCGCCAGCCGCCAGTGTTCGCCGCTTTCCACGGCAGGCCCGCCGTACCAGGCAATGCGCAGCTGCCCAGGCAGCCGTGTTCGGCGAGACACCGGGTCTTGCAGCTGAAAACGGACCACTCCGTCAACGGTATGTGGCAAACCGACGACCTTGCCTTCCAGCCATAGCGTCTGGCCATCGAGGCGTTCGGGCAGCCGATCATCGAGCGCGGATTTGGCGGACACGCAGCCCCACGTCACCCCGAAGAGAAAAAACGCCACCGGATACGTGCGAAACGGCAGCAGCATCAGGGCGACGATAGGCATCGCCACCATTAACCAGACCGGCGGTAATGCCGGTAAAAAACGCAGGACGAGCAGTCCCAGTGCAAGCGCCAGCATCCCTGTGCGCATTAGGCTTTCCTTGTCGACGGTTGAAATTCACCCTCAATGACTTAGCGCACTGACCGGGACACGCATTTATTAATTGTCACAATGTCTGAATTTCCATCCGTCACTATCCATGCATACTTGCCCGAGTTTTCCCGCCCAGCCCCCGGAATCCCGTATGCCACGCCACCTGATCAAGCGGTACATGCCCGATCCGAACAGCATCCGGGAACACAAATCCTTACGCTTTCTTGGCCGCCTGCTGCATGACCCTAATCTCTGGCACCTGAATCGGCACTCGGTTGCGAGAGCCATGGGCATTGGCTTGTTTGCTGCGTTGATGCCAATGCCCCTGCAGATGTTGCTGGCCGCGGTGCTGGCGATTCGCGTGCGCGCCAACCTGCCGATTGCGGTCAGTCTGTGCTGGCTGACCAACCCGCTGACGATGCCGCCGGTGTTCTATTGCACTTATAAGATTGGTGCGCTGCTGATGGGTTTGCCGCCGCGCAGTTTTCCGGACGAGATGAGCTGGGACTGGATCAGCGGTCAGTTGTCGACGTTGTGGCAGCCGTTTTTGCTGGGGTCAGTGGTGGCGGGCGTGGTGCTGGGCGTGGCGGGGTATTTCGGGACGATGGCGTATTGGCGATGGTGGGTCGGGCGGCAGTGGAAGCGCCGCAAGGCAGAGCGTCGCTAGCATAAACGCTGGGAAATACGACTGAGGGAGCGAGCTTGCTTGCGAAAGTGGATTGGCTGGCACCGTTTATGTGACAGATGTACTGGCCGCTTCATCGCGATTCCGCCCAGACCAGGCTCACTTCCACAGGAGCGAGCCTGGCTGGTAAAGCTATCGGGCTACTGCCGCATCCCGCGACCACTCACCAGCAACCGCGCACAGCCCAGGTACAAGACGATGGTCGCTACGACCATGAACGTCAGGGCGATGCTGATCTTGATGTCGGACACACCCAAAATCCCGAAACGGAACGCGTTGACCATGTGCAGCACCGGGTTGGCCAGCGAAACGGTCTGCCAGAACGGTGGCAACAGGTTGATCGAGTAGAACACCCCGCCCAGGTAGGTCAGTGGTGTCAGCACGAAGGTCGGGATGATTGAGATGTCGTCGAAGTTGCGGGCGAAGACGGCGTTGATGAACCCCAGCAGCGAGAAAATCGTTGCTGTCAGCACGACCACCACGATCGTCACACCCAAGTGGTGCACCTGCAGGTCGGTGAAGAACATCGACAGGAGGGTCACGATGACGCCCACCATCAGGCCACGCAGCATGCCGCCCAGGGTAAAACCGATCAGGATGGTGTGCGGGGACACCGGTGAGACCATCAGCTCTTCGATCGAACGCTGAAACTTCGCGCCGAAGAAGCTGGAGACGACGTTGCCGTAGGAGTTGGTGATCACCGACATCATGATCAGGCCCGGCACGATGTACTGCATGTAGGTGAACCCACCCATGTCGCCGATCTGGCGACCGATGAGGTTACCGAAGATCACGAAGTACAAGACCATGGTGATCGCTGGCGGCAGAAGCGTCTGCGGCCAGATCCGCATGAAGCGACGGACTTCGCGATAGACAATGGTGTTCATCGCGACCAGGTTGGGGCGCAGCTCCGAACTCATACCGCCACCTTCGACAGATTTTTTTCGACCAGACCCACGAACAGCTCCTCGAGGCGGTTGGTTTTATTGCGCAGGCTCAGCACCTGAACGTTCTGCAACGCCAGTTGACCGAACAGCGCCGTGATGCCGACGGTTTTATCGACCTGCACTTCCAGCGTGTGGCTGTCCACAAGCCGCGACGGATAACCGGCCAGTTGCGGCGCGGTCTGCATCGGATCCTTTAGGTCCAGCAGGAAGGTCTCGACGTGCAGCTTGTTCAGCAGCGTCTTCATGCCGGTGTTTTCGATGATTGTGCCGTGGTCGATGATGCCGATGTTGCGGCACAGCTGCTCAGCCTCTTCCAGGTAATGCGTGGTGAGGATGATGGTGATGCCTTTCTGGTTCAGCTCGGTGAGGAAGGTCCACATCGAACGACGCAGTTCGATGTCGACACCCGCCGTCGGCTCGTCGAGGATCAACAGGCGCGGCTCGTGAATCAGTGCGCGGGCAATCATCAGACGACGCTTCATGCCGCCCGACAACGAACGCGACGGCACGCTGCGTTTGTCCCACAGTCCCAATTGCGTCAGGTACTGCTCGGCGCGCTCCTTGGCGATCTTCGGCGGGATGCCGTAGTAACCGGCCTGGGTCACCACGATGTCGAAGGTCTTTTCGAACTGGTTGAAGTTGAACTCCTGCGGCACCACACCGATCGAGCGCTTGAGTTGCGCCGGGTTGCGATCAAGGTCGTTGCCGAAGATGTTCACCGTCCCCGTGGTCTTGTTGACCAGGGTGGAGATGATGCCGATGGTGGTGGATTTGCCGGCACCGTTAGGGCCGAGCAACGCGAAGAAATCACCCTCGGCGACGTCCAGATCGATACCCTTCAGGGCCTGGAAACCGTTGCCGTAGGTCTTGGTTAGCTGCCGGATGGACAGAGCTGAACTCATGACTGAAAACACACCAATAAAAGGGAAAAAGGAGAAATAACCGAATACAAAAGCGTGATCGCCACACCGGTCTCGGTGTCGAAAAACGTCTACCTCTGAAACAAACTGTTGCAGACCCGGCGCACTCGGCAATGTTGCTTGCCGACGCCGCGCAAGTACAGCGAAGTCTATTGATAGTAGTTATTAATCTAACGCTGTCAGCTTCATGTGAGCTCGGTCATCACCGCGGTCCGATAGGCCGGACGCTGTTGCAAACGCTCGTACCAGGCTTTGAGGTGGGGCAGGTCCATGCGTTCAATCGGCATTTCGAACCAGGCGTAGATAAAGCTGCCGAGGGGAATATCGCCCGCTCCGAAGGCCTCGCCCGACAGATAGGGCTGACCCGCCAGTGTCTGATTGACGATGCGCAACAGCCCTTCAACCGCAGCCTTTGCCGCATTGATCTGCGCCCAGTCCTGCTGCTCGGCCGGTGTGCGCAACACACCCCAGAACACGGTTTTGAAAGGGGCGGCGAACGTCGATGTGGTCCAGTCCATCCATTTGTCTTGCTGGGCGCGCGCTTGAGGGCTGGCCGGGCAAAGGGCCGAATCCGGCGCGTATTGGGCCACCAGGTAACGGACGATGGCGTTGGACTCCCACAGCACGAAGTCGCCGTCTTCGATCATCGGCACCACACCGTTGGGGTTTTTGGCCAGGTACTCAGGCTGATTGTTGAGACCGAACGCACCGCCTGCGTTGATCGCCTCATACGCCAGCCCTAACTCTTCTGCGACCCACAACGCCTTGCGGACGTTGGACGAATTCTTGCGGCCCCAGATCTTCAACATGGTGCGTATTCTCCTGTGCGCGACCTCGCGGGTCGTTGATCAACGGGATTAGTGGCATATGCCTGTGGGTCGCCAGTCTACCCCGAGATGCGGGTGTTCGAGCCACAACTTCACGCGCATCGGCCAGCCCTCGAACTCCCATGACAGCGTGGGGTCACTATCGATGCGCGGGCCAGAGCGATTTGCCCGCCTTTTCGATGGCGCTCACGTTCGCCATCCTCATGGAGGGCTGTTTATGCTGTTGTTGTGGATCGTGGTTCTGGTGATCGGCGTGGCCTGGCTGGCCCATCGGCGTGTCGCCCCCTTCCCTGCCCTGGGCATCGTAGCGGTGTATCTGTTGGCGATGGGGGCGTTCAGTCATGCTCACGGCTGGATGATCATCCCGTGGGCACTCTGGTTGGCCGTGGCACTGCCATTGGCCTTGCCTGACCTGCGCCGCAAACATTTCAGTGCGCCAATGTTCGCCTGGTTTCAGAAGGTTCTGCCGCCGATGTCGGAAACCGAGCGCGACGCCATCGACGCCGGGACGGTCTGGTGGGATGGCGAGCTGTTCAGCGGCCGGCCTGACTGGAACACCCTGCTGAGCTATCCGAAAAGCCAGTTGACCGAAGAAGAACAGGCCTTTCTCGACGGCCCGACCGAGCAGCTCTGCGCCATGGTCAGCGACTGGGAAATTGGTCAGGCCATGGACCTGCCGCCCGAGGCCTGGGCGCACATCAAGGAACACGGTTTCTTCGCCCTGATCATTCCGAAGGAATATGGCGGCAAGGGTTTCTCGGCCTACGCCCACTCGCAGGTCGCGATGAAACTGGCGACCCGCAGCGGCGACTTGGCGTCTACGGTCATGGTGCCCAACTCACTGGGTCCTGCCGAACTGCTGTTGCATTACGGCACTGACGAACAGCGCAATCACTATCTGCCGCGCCTGGCCCGTGGCGACGACATTCCCTGCTTCGCGCTGACCGGCCCACTGGCGGGTTCGGACGCAGGCGCGATGCCCGACACCGGGATCATCTGCAAGGGCGACTGGAACGGTCAGGAAGTCATCGGCCTGCGCCTGAATTGGGAAAAGCGCTACATCACCCTGGGACCGGTCGCGACCCTGCTCGGCCTGGCCTTCAAGGCGTACGACCCTGAGCATTTGCTGGGCGAAGAAGAGGATCTGGGCATCAGCCTCGCGTTGATTCCAACCGACACCCCGGGCGTGGAAATCGGCCGTCGCCACCTGCCGCTGGGCGCTGCGTTCATGAACGGCCCCAACGCCGGCAAGGACGTGTTTATCCCGCTTGAGTACCTGATCGGTGGTCAGGACATGCTCGGCAAGGGCTGGATGATGCTGATGAACTGCCTGTCGGTAGGCCGTTCGATTTCGCTGCCGGCGGTGGGCACGGGTGCTGCGAAATACACCAGCCTGGTCACGGGTCAGTACACGCAGATTCGCGAGCAATTCAACGTGCCGCTCGCCGCGTTCGAGGGCATTCAGGAGTCACTGGCGCGCATCGGCGGTAATGCGTGGCTGATGGACAGTGCGCGCATGTTGACCGCCAACGCCGTGGACCTCGGGGAAAAGCCGTCGGTGCTCTCGGCTATCCTCAAATACCACCTCACCGAGCGTGGCCGCGAGTGCATCACCCATGCGATGGACGTGCACGGTGGCAAGGGCATCATCATGGGCCCGAACAATTACCTGGGTCGCTCGTGGCAAGGGGCGCCGATCTTCATCACCGTGGAAGGCGCGAACATCCTGTCGCGCAACCTGATGATCTTCGGCCAGGGCGCGATCCGCTGCCATCCGTTCGTGCTCAAGGAAATGGCCCTCGCCGGGCGTGAGGACAAGGAGCGCGCCGTCGTCGAGTTCGATGATCTGTTGCTGCAACACATCGGCTTCGCGGTTCGCAACGCGGCCAGCACGCTGGTACTCAACCTGGGCTTCGGTCACTTCGAACAGATGCCCGGGGATCGCCTGAGTCAGGGGTATTTCCGCGCCCTGAATCGTCAGGCCGCCGCGTTCGCGATGCTCGCCGACCTGAGCATGATGCTGCTGGGCGGCGAGCTGAAACGACGCGAGCGTCTGTCAGCGCGCCTGGGCGATGTGTTGAGCCACCTGTACCTGGCGTCCGCCGCGCTCAAGCGCTTCCACGACCTGGATTATCCAGAGTCGCTGGTTCCGCTGTTTCGCTGGTCCATGGAAGAAGCGCTGGGTGAATCGGAGCGGGCGCTGGACGAACTGCTCAGCAACTTCCCGAACCGAGTGCTCGGCGCGCTGTTGCGGGCCATCGTGTTCCCGTTGGGTCGTCGTCACAAAGGTCCGTCGGATGCACTGGATGCTCAAGTCGCCGAGATCCTCGGCCGTGGCAAGGGTGATCCGGCGCTGGAATCAGTGCTCGCCGGTTGCTATCGCCCGACGTCGGAAAGCGATCCGGTGGGAGCGTTGCAACATGCAGCGGACCTGCTGACCGGCGCAAAGACGCTGCACGGCAAACTGCATCACGGGCTCAAAAGCGGTCAGGTAAAAGCTGCGGGCGGCGAGCATGTCATTGATGCAGCGTTGAACGCAGGCGTGCTGCAACCCGCCGAAGCCGAGAAACTGCGCACGGCGGAAGCGGCGCGTCGGAAAGTGATCGACGTGGATGATTTTGGTAAGGAAGAACTGAAACCGGCGGAAGGAAAAATCCGCTGATACGGAAATGAACGCCGCTCTTGTAGGAGCGCGCTTGCCCGCGAAGACGGTGTGCCAGACAGGCCTGCAGTGGCTGAGAGGACGCATTCGCGGGCAAGCGCGCTCCTACAGTTAGACGGCGCAAGGTATCACCTGGAAATGACGCAGCGCAGAACATGACCCAACGCTCTAGCCTGCACTTCCCCGCAACCTGTCCTACACTCCCCCGTAACAACAAGAAAACACCAGGGGACGCATCATGATCGATCACCGCATGACTCATCGCTGCCTGCTTGCTGAAATCGCCTCGGGGGAGGACCTTCACAGCGGCAAACCCACACAGACCCTGCAGACGCTGATACTCATCGGCTTCATCACCTGCCAACCGAGTCACGACCGCAGCTTTTCTCACCTCGCCTTGACCGAAGCCGGGCATCGTTACCTGGCCGGCTTATGGCATTGATCTGACGTCCGGTCGACAGACGCGTACAACCCTGTCGACCACCAGTCCTCATTGGGGTATCGGTCACCGCCGCCGGGATCTATACTCCCGCGCCTGTTTTGTCTCTGAGGACTTCATCATGGCCGACGCCAATCTCGACCGCACTCTCAACCTGCTGGCGCACCTGCGCGGCATTCTGGTCGCGCTCGGTGAAGCCGAACAGGTTCCCGAAGAAAGTCATGCGCTGTTTCTGGAGCGCTACGACGAGCTGATGTTGCTGCTGCCGGTGGAGCCCATCGAAAGCCAGTACCTGGGTCAGGACCTGCTTTGCCAGGTGATCCAGCGCTACCCACAAATCGCTCACCTGGTGCCACGCGACCTGCTCTGGTACTTCGGCGGCGACTGCCTGCATTTCATGCCCGACGAAGAAATCGACCTGTACACCGCGCTGGAAGAGCGCCGCTTCGAGGCCGAGGAGAACGAAGAGCCGTTCGACTGGGACCAGGAAAAGCAGCTGCTGGCGATGGGTCAGGATGGCCCTCGACACTGAGTCAGTGCCGTGAATGGAAGTCGCGGGCACAGGACGCACTCGTCGCCTGAGCCCGCGACTCGCTTCGCCCCTCAAAGATCAACTTCTCTGATCTTAACTACGCGTTAAATGCATTCTTTTTATAATTAGCTTAGCGCCAAATCGAATTTCACAGCGCTGCCTCATGCCCTTATGTTGCTGACTCGACACGCGCAAATGCTCCGCGCGCCCTCGATTGATCCAGACGACTGTCAACATAAGGAATTGCCCATGAGCGTTGAATTCATCGGCTACATCGCCACGCAACCTTTCTCGGAAATTCACCCGCGCAGCGGTCAGCCGGTTCAGCCGCAATACGTTGAACAGGTCGCACGCGCCCATGAAGAAGCAGGCTTCGACCGCGCGCTGGTGGCTTACCACTCGGACAGCCCGGACAGCGCGTTCGTGGCCGCTTACGCCGCCAGCGTGACGACCAAACTGAAATTCCTGATTGCTCACCGCCCCGGCTTCATTTCCCCTACGGTCGCCGCGCGGCAATTGGCGACCCTGGACGTCTTTAACGGTGGCCGCACAGCCGTGCACATCATTACCGGTGGCGATGACCAGGAGCTGCGGGCGGACGGCAGCTTCATCGGCAAGGACGAACGTTATGCGCGTACCGATGAATACCTGAGCGTTGTGCGTCAGGAGTGGACGGCAGAAAAGCCCTTCGATCACCACGGCACCTATTACCAGTTCGAGGGCGCACATTCGCAGGTGAAGTCGCCACAGAAGCCACACATTCCGCTGTACTTCGGGGGCGCCTCGCAGGCAGCCCTTGAGGTCGCGGGGAAACACGCCGATGTGTATGCCTTGTGGGGCGAGACCTACGAACAGGTCAGGGACATCGTCAAACAGGTTCGCGCCGAGGCGGCGAAGCACGGGCGTACCGTCCGTTTCAGCCTGTCGCTGCGACCCATTCTGGCCGAGACCGAAGAAAAGGCCTGGGCCCGCGCCGACAGTATTCTGGAGCGCGCGAAGTCATTGGCACTGGCCTCGGGTTTTGAGCGTCGCGAGCCGCCCAATGAAGGATCGAAACGTTTGCTGGAAGCCGCCGCCAAGGGCTCGCGCCTGGACAAACGTCTGTGGACCGGCATTGCGGGCCTGCTGGGCGCGAAAGGCAATTCGACGTCGCTGGTGGGCACGCCGGAACAGGTGGCTGAAGCCCTGCTCGATTACTACGACCTGGGAATCACCACCTTCCTGATCCGTGGCTTTGACCCGCTGGAAGATGCCATCGACTACGGCAAAAAACTGATCCCGCTGACCCGCGAACTCGTTGCCAAACGTGAGCAAGAGAAGAACGAAAAGGTGGCGTAAACCGTCCAGCGCAGACCCCATCCCCATGTGGGAGTGAGCAAGCTCACTCCCACTGATGCCGCGTTGGCAGAATGGCTAAGCGCTATTCCCTGTAACCCGTCCCCTGCCGATCCAGCTCGCGGATCAGCGCATTCCAGTGCCGTATCACGCCCGGCCCCGTGCCGCTCTTGAACACCTTGGCCTGCTCCTCGACTTTCTTCACCACGTCTTCGGGCGGGAAGATCAATTCGGCGTGGCCTGCCGCTTGGGCCGCGATCTGGATGTTGCAGGCGTATTCCAGATTGTGCAGTTGCTGAAAGGCGTGTTCGACACTGACGCCCGCCGTGAGCAAGCCGTGATTGCGCAGGATCATCACGCTCTTGTCGCCCAGATCGGCAACCAGGCGCTCACGCTCTCCCAGATCCTGAGCGATGCCTTCATAACCGTGGTAAGCCACACGCCCGGAGAAGCTCAGCGAATGCTGGGAGATCAACAGCAACCCGTTCTTCTGCGCCGACACCGCGATGCCATCGCGCGTATGGGTATGCAACACGGCCAGCAGATCGGGCCGCGCCGCATGAATGGCGCTGTGGATGACGTAACCGGCGTGGTTGATGCCAAGCCCGGTGGGGTCATCGACAATGGTGCCGTCGATGTCGACCTTCACCAGATTGGAGGCCGTGATTTCGTCGAACAACAAACCAAAGGCGTTGATCAGGAAATGCTCGTCCGGCCCCGGGACGCGGGCTGAAAAGTGCGTGTAGATGTGATCCGTCCAACGTTTGAGCGCGGCAATGCGGTAAGCCGCCGCAAGCTTGACCCGCACGTCCCACTCTTCGGGGCTGACCCGATCGCGTACGTTGTCGACACCGGATGGAACGGGTAACGAACTGACATTGCTCATGCATGACTCCCTGTAGGTCTTGAGTAGACGCGTCGAGGGAGCCTATGCGGGCCCGAAAATGTTTAAAAATCACATTTTCGTCTAAGCTAATTATCAAATTTTTTTATTATTTTTGCGCCCGTCTCATGCCGCTGCCCGGGATTGCTTCAGCGCATCCGCGACTAACTGACCAAACGAGGCGACCGGCGCCTGCAGGTTGCCGAGAAAGCGTGGATAAATAAGCCACAGGTCCATGACGGGCCTGAAATCCTTGAGTGGCATGACCGCAAGCAGATCACGGTGTGCGCTGCGCTCCAGCAACGGGCGAGGCACCAGACCCAACCCCATGCCGTCAGCGACCAGGCCCAATTGCAGCTCGGTGCCAAAGGTTTCCAGGTTGACCTTCAGGCTCAGCCCTTGATCTGCCAGCGTGCGCTGAAGGCCTGCGCGGAATCCGCACCCGTCAGGATTGAGGACGAAGCCCTGCTCGTAGCAGTCGGCCAGCTTGACCGGCTTTTTCGGCAAACGGTCTTTGGCGCAGACGACCACCAGCTCCATCTTGCCGATGGACTCACCGATGATGCCTTCCGGGAAAATTTTTCCCGCCGGAAACAACGCAGCCGCCGCATCGAGCTCACCGTTCTCGATCTTGCCGATCAAATGACTGCCCCACCCTGTGACCACCTGAGCGCGGAGCTCCGGGAACTGTCCGCGCAGGTGCTTGAGCGCGTCGAGCAACACGACATCGCCGATGGTCTGTGGCACGCCCAGGCGCAACAGCCCGCTGGGCGGCGTATCGCTGGCGACCAGCTCTCGCAGCGAGTCCATTTCACGCAGGATCGACAGGCACTTCTGATACACCTGCAGCCCCATCGGCGTGGGCTTGAGCGGCTTGGTGTTGCGATCGAACACCTCGATGCCCAACGCCTGCTCGAAATTCTGCACCCGACGAGTGATGGCCGGTTGTGTCAGGTCCAGCGACGCCGCAGCATGGCTGATCGACTGACAGCGAATCACCGCCACGAAAGCATCGATATCATCAATTTTCATTCGGTTCGCACATGGAAAATAAGGGACAAGATAGGCAAAAAGCATAATTCCAATCGCCCCGACTGGATACCCCAAGTACCAGCCGAAGGGTTATCAAATACCTTTTCGTTATAACCTAATCATCAATAAATAGCATATTAACCGCCAGCATTATGCTTATATTGAGTCTTGGAATTTGCAGCGGAGCTGACATGACTCAACCCCGACACCCCGAACGCCTAAGGGCTTTCATTGGCGCATTGGCGGAACTGATCGACAGCCACCCCGGCGAAGGTGACCTGCTGCACCGCGGCGGCAAGTTGCTGGGACAACTGGTGCGCCACGACGACTGGCTCCCCGATGAGTTCGCGGTTCCCGACCCGACCCGCTACCAACAATTTCTGCTGCACGCCGACTCCCGTCAGCGGTTTTCGGTGGTCAGCTTTGTCTGGGGACCGGGTCAGAGCACACCCATCCACGATCATCGGGTCTGGGGGCTGATCGGCATGTTGCGCGGCGCCGAGTTCTCACAGGGTTTCGCCCGCAGCGCGGATGGCCGTCTGGAAAAGGAAGGCGCGGCGATAAGGCTTGAACCGGGTCACGTCGAAGCGCTGTCGCCGCACCGCAACGACATTCATCAGGTCAGCAACGCGTTCGCGGATCAGGTCTCCATCAGCATCCATGTCTACGGCGCCAACATCGGCGCTGTGAAGCGTGCCGTCTACCAGACTGACGGCAGCGAAAAACTGTTCATCTCCGGCTATTCGAATGCCTACCTCCCGAACATCTGGGACCTGTCCAAAGAGAACCAAGCCCAATGACCACCAACACACGATCATTTGCCGATATTCGCGCTGCCCTGCTCGCCCATGAAGAAGTCGCGCTGGTGGATGTGCGCGAAGAAGCGCCTTTCGCCGAAGGTCATCCGCTGTTCGCCGCCAACATCCCGTTGTCGAAACTGGAGCTGGAGGTGCTGTCGCGCATCCCGCGTCGCGACACCGCGATCACCCTCTACGATAACGGTGAAGGCCTGGTGCAACCCGCCCTCTCCCGCCTTATCGAGTTGGGCTATAGCGATGTGAAGGTGCTCGAAGGCGGCCTGCAGGGCTGGCGCGATGCGGGCGGCGAGCTGTTTATCGACGTCAATGTGCCAAGCAAAGCGTTCGGTGAACTGGTCGAACATCATCGCCACACACCGTCCCTCGCCGCCGAAGACGTGAAGCAACTGCTCGACAGCAAAGCCGATGTGGTGGTGCTCGATGCCCGCCGTTTCGACGAATACCAGACCATGAGCATTCCGACCGGCGTCAGCGTGCCCGGCGCTGAACTGGTGCTGCGCGCCCGCGAACTGGCGCCCGATCCCAAGACCCGGATCATCGTCAATTGCGCCGGGCGAACCCGCAGCATCATCGGCACTCAGTCGCTGGTGAACGCCGGTCTGCCCAATCCGGTTTCTGCCCTGCGCAACGGCACCATTGGCTGGCTGCTGGCCGGGCAGACGCTGGATCATGGCCAGGCAAGACGCTTCCCCGCGGTGAGCGACACAACCCTTGAAGTCGCCCGGGCCGACGCCCGCAAGGTGGCCGACGCAGCGGGAGTGAAACGCGCCACCCGACGTGACCTGCACACCTGGCAGTCTGAGCTGACGCGCACAACGTACCTGTTCGATGTGCGCACGCCGGAGGAATTCGAAGCCGGTCATTTGCCAGGCGCGCGCTCCACGCCGGGCGGGCAACTGGTGCAAGAAACCGATCACTACGCCAGCGTACGCGGGGCGCGAATCGCCTTGGTCGATGACGACGGCGTACGTGCCAACATGTCCGCCTCGTGGCTGGCGCAACTGGGCTGGGAAGTGTTCGTGCTCGACGACCTCGCGTCTCGGGACTTCAGCGAAACCGGCGCCTGGAACGCCCCGATCCCGACGCCCTGGCAGGTCGAGGAAATCAGCGCCGATACATTGCGCCAATGGCAGCAGCATGGCGGTGTCGCCGTGCTCGATTTCACCGCCAGCGCCAACTACGTGAAGCAGCACATTCCAGGCGCCTGGTGGACGCTGCGCGCCGACCTGTCCAACGCGCTGCGAAAAATCCCTGCCGCTGACCGCTACGTCCTGACCTGCGGCAGCAGCAAACTGGCGCGGCTGGCCGTGCCTGAAGTCGAAGCCCTTACCGGTAAACTGGTGTTTCTGCTCCGCGACGGCACCGCCAGCTGGATCGCGGCCGGTTTTGAACAGGAAAGCGGCGGAACCCACCTCGCCTCCCCGCGCATCGACCGCTACCGACGTCCGTATGAAGGCACCGAGGCGCCCCGCGAAGCCATGCAGGCTTACCTGGATTGGGAGTTTGGTCTGGTCGAGCAACTGGGACGCGACGGGACACATGGGTTTCATGTGATCTAAGCAGCGCGCCGTCGACAGAAACACTCATCAGAACGCTAAAGAATCTGAAGGAATGACGTCCGGCGCAGGACCCTGCGCCGGACAGTACCCCTCGTTAAACGCATGGAGCCTCGTGTCATGTCAGCCTCAATCACCCCACGGCTACGCGCCAAATCACTGCTGCTCGGCACACTGCTGGCGCTTTCCCTTAGCCACAATACCCACGCGGCCGAAGCGCTGCAGCCTTTGCTCGTCGCCAATCAGAAATCCGCACTGAAAACATTGCTGGAGGTCTCCGGCGAATTGAAAGACGTGCCTTACGAGATCAAGTTTTCCGAATTCCCTTCCGCATCTCCCCTCGGCGAAGCGCTCAATGCCGGCGCCGTAGACGTCGGTGCGTTAGGTGACGCGCCTTACGTGTTCGCGCTGGGAGCCGGCGCGTCGTTGAAGGTCATCAGCATCACCCACGTTAACGGCCGCTACACCACTGCGCTCATCGTGCGCAACGATTCGTCCATCAAGTCCGTGGCCGACCTCAAGGGCAAACGCATCGTCACCGGGCGCGGTTCCATTGGCCATTACCTGGCGATTCGGGCGCTCAATGAAGCGGGTCTGAAGACCAGCGACGTCAGCTTCGTGTATCTCCTGCCGAGCGAGTCGCGGCTCATCCTCGACAACGGGGATGCCGACGCCTGGGCGACCTGGGCGCCCTACACCACGGTCGCGACGCAAAGTGGCGCGCGGATTCTGCCCAACGGGCCGGACCTGTTGACCAATCACTCCTACGTCGCTGCCACCAGCAAAGCCATCGCCGAAAAACGCGTGCAGCTGGATGATTTTGTCGTGCGACTCGATCGCGCCTATCGCTGGGTCAACGCCCATCCGAAGGAGTACGCCGCCGCACAAACCAAGGTCACCGGTTTGCCACTCGAGGTGCATCTGGCGGTCAACCAGGACACCAAAATGGAACGCGTAAGCATTGATGACAGCGTCATCAAGGGCCTGCAGAACACCGCTGATATCTATGAGCGCGAGGGCATCCTGAACAAGCATGTCGATGTGTCCCATGGCTTCGATCCGGGTTTCAACGCCATTCGCCTGGCCGCTGAGCAAGCCGCCGAGCAGACCAACCCACAAGCGGCGCGCTAAGCGAGCGATTCAGGAGAGCCATCGGATGAGCCCAGCGTTTCAACCCCCAGTCAGCGTTTTCGCTGTGAAGGTCCCGACATGAATGCAGGACTGAATCGACAACCGGCCGAAGTCGCCGTTATCGAGCCCGCCCGCGCGAGCGTCAATGAGCCCAGTGAAGCCTTCCTCGCGCGTTTGCAGGGCATCACGGAGCGCCTCGCCCACACCGCCCAGCGCTATGACGACAGCGGCGAATTCCCACACGATAATTTCCGTCTGCTGCATGAACACGGCCTGCTCGGCCTGACCGTCCCTCGGGCGCTGGGCGGCGGCGAAGCGGACCTTGCTCAGGCACAGCAGGTCATCAGCGCAGTGGCTCGTGGCGAGCCGTCCACTGCGCTGATCCTGGTGATGCAATACCTGCAGCACGCGCGCCTGGCCCTGACGCCGAACTGGCCCGAGCACCTGCGTCGGCAAGTGGGGCTGGATGCGGTGAACCACGGCGCCCTGCTCAACGCACTGCGTGTCGAACCCGACCTGGGCTCGCCTTCGCGCGGTGGGCTGCCTGCCACGACGGCTCGCCGCACCGCCGAAGGGTGGCGGATCAACGGGCGGAAGATTTATTCGACTGGCAGCCATGGCCTCACCTGGTTTAACGTCTGGGCCCGCAGCGACGATGACGATCCGCTCGTGGGCGTGTGGCTGGTGCGCAAAGACAGTCCCGGCGTGCGCATTGTCGAAGACTGGGACCATCTGGGCATGCGTGCAACGTGCAGTCATGAGGTCGTGTTCGACGAGGTGCTGGTGCCGCTGGATCACGCGGTCAACGTCGGCCCCTCGAGCGCGGCACAGCCAGAGCTGGACGCGTCGGGCCTGCTGTGGATGTCAGTGCTGCTGTCGTCGGTCTATGACGGCATTGCACACTCCGCCCGCGACTGGCTGGTGCAGTTCCTTGAGACACGCACACCGTCCAATCTCGGCGCCTCGCTGTCGACCTTGCCGCGCTTTCAGGAAGCGGTCGGACACATCGACACGCTGCTGTTCGCCAACCGCACACTGATCGAGTCCGCCACGCACGGCCTCACGCCCGCCAGCCATGCGGCGCAGATCAAATACCTGGTCACGTCCAATGCCATTCGTGCCGTCGAACTCGCGATTGAAGCGACCGGCAATCCTGGCCTGTCGCGCAGCAACCCCTTGCAACGGCATTACCGCAACGTGCTCTGCGGACGCGTCCACACCCCGCAAAATGATGTGGTGTTGCAGGGCGTGGGCAAGGCCGTGTTCGCGGCGCGCAGTAAGGCTTGAGTGAAAACGCTCCACGCTGCGAGAGTGGGCTTGGTCTGGGCGGCGTTTCGACGACGGCGGTGGGTCAGCAGCATCCTCGGTGAATGACACACCGCGTTCGCTGCCGTCGTAACCTCCGACGTCTCCCACAGGGACCGGGTCTATCCATGAAGCCGTGGTGTTGTAGCGTGTCGGCAATGCGTACTTGAGGCGAGCAGTAAGACATAAGTGAGCCCCAACCCTGTGGGAGTGAGCTTGGTCTGGGCGGCGTTTCGACGACGGCGGTGGGTCAGCGGCATCCTCGGTGAATGACACACCGCGTTCGCTGCCGTCGTAACCTCCGACGTCTCCCACAGGGACCGGGTCGATCCATGGAGCCGTGGTGTTGTAGCGTGTCGGCAATGCGTACTTGAGGCGAGCAGTAAGACATAAGTGAGCCCCAACTCTGTGGGAGTGAGCTTGCTCACGAAGGCGGTGGATCAACCGATGAAGATCTGTCGGATGCATCGACGTCTTCGTGAGCAAGCTCACTCCCACAGGTCACCAGGCATCGTCCCATCCGGCGATCAACCCACCTATACGGCAGGCGCCCGACTGAGACAAGCCGGGGGTGTCCGGCTAAACCAGCATCTCCGGCGGCACAAAAGCGGTGATTGGCGGTAACGCTCCCAGCCACTTTTCCACCTCGACCGAAGCGGTCTGTGCCGAGCAGCCTTGGGACAGTCGCGATGAACCCATGTCCTCTGTCACCACGTTGGGATTACCGTGTTTTTCGAGGCTGTGCGGTTGCCCTTTGACCAGTGGGTCGAACCAGGCGCCTGTCGCGATCTGTGCGACGCCCGGCCGGATGTTGTCGGACACGATGACACCGGCCAGGAAGGCCCCTCTCGCGTTGAACACCTTGACCACATCGCCCTGGGCAATGCCCCGCTCCTCTGCGTCCCGTCGATTGAGCGTCAAAGGCTCACGTCCCTGGATTTTCGATGCCTGACTGTAGGCGCCATGATCGTATTGACTGTGCAGACGCGTTTTCGGCTGATTCGACAGCAAATGCAGTGGGAATGCCGTCGGCGATCTGTCCAGCCAGACCGGATGCCCCGGGCAATCGGCGTACCCGAAACCGGCAATCCGCTCGCTGAAAATTTCGATCTTGCCCGAGGGCGTCGGCAATGGATGGGCCTGCGGATCGGCGCGGAATGATTTGAGCAGGACGGTCTCCTGCGCCGGGTACTCGATCTCGAACACGCCGTCGCGCCAGAACGCCTCGAAGTCAGGCAACGCAATGTGAAATCCGTCAGCGCGCGGTCGCGACTCTTCATAGAGAAACTGCAGCCACTGCGCCACGTCACGCCCCTCGGTGAAGGTGTCTTCGAATGCCAGACGCCGCGCCAGGTCCGCCAGAATCGAATAGTCGTCCCGGGACTCGCCAATGGGCTCGATCGCCTTCTTCATGGCGATCATGTAGCGGTCTGACGCAGCGCTGCCAATGTCGTCGCGCTCCAGCGCCGTGGTCGCCGGCAGCACGATGTCTGCGTATTTGGCCTGGGCGGTCCAGTATTGCTCGTGAACCACAATGGCTTCCGGTCGCTGCCACGCCTCCAGCAGGCGATTGAGGTCCTGGTGGTGATGAAGGATGTTGCCGCCGGCCCAATACACCAGCCGAATGTCCGGGTAGCGCAACTGCTGACCGTTGTAATCGAAAGAAGCGCCGGGGTTGAGCAACATGTCGCAGACCCGCGCCACCGGAATGAACGCCTTGACCGGGTTCACGCCTTGCGACAGGCGTGGGCCGGAGAACGCCTTGCGACCGCTGCCGGTGTTGTTCATGCAGCCATACCCCAAGCCGAATCCACCGCCGGGCCGGCCGATCTGGCCCAGCATGGCCGCCAACGTCACGGTCATCCAGAACGGCTGTTCGCCATGCACCGAGCGCTGAAGCGAATAGGCCACGTTGATCATCGTCCGCTTGCTGGCCATCTCCCTGGCAAGGCGGATGATCCGCTCGGCCGGCAGGTCGGTCAGTGCAGCCGCCCACTCCGGCGTTTTGGCAACGCCGTCGGGCAGCCCCCGCAGGTACTCGATGAATCGCTCGTGGCCCACGGTGTAGCGGCGCAGGAAATCCTCGTTGCAGAGGCCCTCTTCCACCAACACCCAACACAACGCCATCATCAGCGCCGTGTCGCTGCCAGGCCGTATCGCCAGCCACTCGTTATGCACAGGACCTTGCAGGTCATCGCGCAGCGGGCTGACATTGACGAACTGCACGCCGGCCTGCGACATCCGTTCAATAGCGCCCGGCACCAGATGATCGCTCGCGCCGCCCGGACTGCACTGCGCGTTTTTAAGCGGCAACCCGCCAAACGCCACAAACATCTCACAGTGTTCTGCCAGGTTTTGCCAGGACGTGTGAGCCGCCAGCAGCCAGTCCATATTGCCGACGATGTGCGGCATCAACACGCGCCCGGCGCCGAGGCTGTAGCTGTCGACACTGGAGACATAGCCGCCGAATCCATTGAGGAACCGATGCAGCTGGCTCTGCGCATGATGAAAACGCCCCGCACTGCCCCAGCCGTAACTGCCGCCGAAAATCGCGGCGTTGCCGTGCTCGCCTTTGACGCGGGCCAGTTCACTGGCCACCAGATCGAGCGCGGTGTCCCAGGACACCTCGACAAAGGCCTCCTGCCCACGCAGGTGCGGGTTTCTCAGTGCCGGATGATCGGCAAAGCGCTCCAGAAAACTGCGGCGAATGGCCGGGCGGCGGATGCGCGTCGGTGAGTCGATGGCGCCTGGAATCGAATCGCCGATGGGCGACGGATCGGCGTCCCAGGCAACCGGCTCCATTGCCTCCAGCCGCCCCTCCACCACCCGTGGGCGATAAGCACCCCAATGCAACGACGTGAAGCCCATGATCCAATCACTCCCGAGTCTCATGGCAGAGGGCCGCAGCAATCACAACACTGCCACCGACCCGCCGCCCAACTGCCGTTACCGACGTTGCAGCATCAACGCTGTGCCTGCGCTGCCCGCTTGTCTTCAGCGCCCAGCACCGCGCTGAACGAGTCGTCGAATACAGTGGCAGCCGGATAGGATTTAGTCAGCCCCTCCTTGTTGAAAAAATCGATGGTCTGTTGCGCCTGGGTAATGGCCTCAGGGGAAATGGGCTGCACGACCGTGGCAGAGCGTTCGAACCAGCCTCGCGCCACATCGGCATCGGCCTTGCTCAACGCCGCCCAGGCGGTCGCGTAGGCATCGGTATTCTGCTTGTTGGCCACCGACCAGGCGCGCGCCTTCTGCAGCCGCTGGATGAAATCCGTGATCTGCGCCCGTTTGTCCCTTATCGATTTATCGTTGGCGACGATGAAGCTCTGCGCCGGAATCAGCGTCTTCGCCGTGAGCAGCACCCGCGCACCCTGCCGCTCTTGCTGAATCACGTAGGGGTCCCACGTCGCGATGGCGTCCACCGAGCCGCCGTCGAGTGCGTGTGACGCATCAAGCGCGGTGAGGTATCGGTACTCCACGGCGTCACGCGGCACACCCGCCCGGTCCAGCGCAGTCAGCATCAGTTGCTGACTCCAGGAACCCTTCCAGATGGCCACGCGCTTGCCCTTGAGGTCGGCGACCGAGGTGACCGCCGAATCCTTGCCCACGACAATGGCCACGCCATCCAGCTTCTGCCGAGAGACGCCAATGACCTTGATCGGCGCGCCCAAAGCACCCAGGAACAGCACAGGAGCATCGCCCAGCAATCCCACATCAAGGGCACCCACGTTCAATGCCTCGGCCACCGGCGAGCCCGCAGTGAACTGTTTCCACTCCAGGGTATAAGGCAGATCGTTCAGCACGCCAGCCGCCTCCATCACCGTGCGGGCACCGTAGCTCTGATCGCCGACGGTCAGGTCAGCGGCATGAGCGCAAACCAGGAAAGAGGAGCAGAAAAACGCCGACAGAGTATTGCGTAACAGACGGGATTTGATCGACACGTGCGGTCTCCACACAGGTTCCGGCGGAACCGGTTCATTGATGAGTCCGGTCCGCCTGTGCGGTCGCCGATAAGGGATCGGCCGAAGACTACGGCGCGAAGGAATAGAACTCTATCACCTGAAAAACCATCAACTAAATTCATTATTGTTATAAGCAAATATGCGTAACTTACAGCACGCGCCCTTGTAAAGGCGCACGCATGGTCATCACAGCACGCTTGGCCTGTGCACCCATGCACACCCTTAAGCTCGACCCGCGCCGGGAGGAAGTTCGACAAGTGCCGCCGTCTCGTGAAAAATGCGAGCTTTGCCTGAGGATGAGCCATCGCCTCCCGGGCGACCGCGTGTCCAATGAGGTCCAGAATGCTGTTCAGCGAACCCCAAACCCCTGATCACCTGCCCGATAACTGCATGAGGGTCTTGTTTGGATTAGTGACCTCGTTTCCCGGCAAGGGTAAGACGTCACTGCTCAAGCTCCTGCGGCCGATGGGCGTTCAGGACTTCCATCACACGCTGGTGGATGCGCCTGCGCTGGCCGAGATGCTGGAGTGGCTGCAGCACGAAGAATGGGTCGTGCTGGTACAGCAACCTGAGGGGCAATACTTCAGCGTCGCACCCGCACGCCGCAACCGCGTGTTGCTGGAGCTGTTGAACGCGCCGGACCGTGAACACTGGCTGGGCGAGATCATCTCCGGATTGCCTCAGCTCAGTGCCTGGCAGACGCCCACTCGACCACGCATATTGCAAGACCTCTGGCTCGGCCTGCTCATCGGCGATACGGGCACAATGGCGGAATCGATGCGACTGGCCACGTACGCTTTTGTCCATCCCAATAACGCCACTCCGCACCCCATGCACATGCTGCAGGGCGACAAGGAGGGCCTGGAGGTTTTCGCCCGACTCGATGACGCAACGCGAGCGGTGTTGCTGGAAGACCACCTCAATCTGCTCAACACACGCCTGGGTCCTGCCGGTCACACTTACGAACTGGCCCTGCGTGAGATGGAGGTCCATCCTTCGCCGTCGCTGGCCATGGAGCTTTCGCTTCAGGCACTGTGGCGCGGCGACTGGGAGACACTCGAGTACCTGGGCGCGGACGAGCTGGAGCTGGTGCACCGGACCATCAACTTGATGATCCGAGGTCAGGTGACCGAGACACTGCTGCTCATGCGCAACTGGCTCACCGAAATGCGCAGGGTCCTCAAGAAACGCAAGATCGATCTGCCGCCCCTGCTCAACGCGTTTTATTGCCTGGCACTGTTCGCCGAGAACGATCCGAAACAACATGCGCAGCTCAAGCAAGCCATCACCTTAGGAAAGAAAGAGAATTACGGCGCGGCCTATGACGTTTTTGAATATCTGCTGGAACAGTTAAAAGGCGAAAAGTCGTCCATGTCGTCGTCGCATCTGCCTTCCATGTTGAATGGCCTGGATGGCCTGATGGTGGCCCTCGCGCTGTATTGGCTGGACGCCCCCCAGGCGCGCAAGGACCAATGGCACACGACCCTGGAAGATTATCGCGATCAACTCGACCGGGAAGGCTATGCCTGGCTGGCAGCAGAGTTCGACGCGCTGATCGCCGTGCAATTCGGATCGCCCCGGCAATTCACCGATGTTCACCTGAGCGCCGATCTTCAGCCACTGGTGTCACTGCTCCACCGCCAGGAAGCCTGGCAGCACGCACTCAATGCCCTGAGTCAGCTCAGGCCCGGCAAGGTGACTGCGACCGCCACTGTTGAAGAAAAACCCACCCGTCTGGCCTGGATGATTACGTTCAGCACCTATCACGTACAGGTCGAGCCACGGGAGCAGAAGCGTAATGCCAAGGGCCAGTGGAGCAAGGGTCGCACCGTCGCGTTGAAGCGCCTGATGGACGACAGCGCCGTCATGGATTTCCTGTGCGAACAGGACCGCCAGGCCATCAGCGCAATTGTGGTCAGCCACTACCATTACAGCAGCGTTGATTACGAACTGCCCGCCGGCCTGGCCTTGCCCCGGTTGGTGGGTCACCCCGCGCTGTACTGGCAAGACGCGCCTGATGTGCGGATTGACCTGCAAGCAGGCCAGGCTTCACTGAACCTTCAGTCCCGTGGCGGACAGATTCACCTGAAGCTTGAGCCGCAGGGCATTGTCGGCGCAGAGGACGTCTACCTGCACAAAGAAACCCCGACCCGCCTTCTGGTGTATCCGATCAGCCGTGAACTGCGCAAAATCGCCGAGATCGTCGGCAAAGGCCTGAACGTGCCGACGGAGGCTAAAGCGCAACTGATCGAAGCGGTCAGCGCGATCGCTCCGCTGCTGCCGATTCACTCGGACATACCGGAGCTCACCGGGCACCTCGATCAGGAACCCGCCGACACCCGCCTCTACGCCCACTTGCTGCCTCTGGCCGAAGGCGTACGTTTGCAACTGTTGGTGCGTCCACTGGCGGACGGCAGTTGGTTCCGACCCGGCCAGGGCGCAGAAAATCTGTTAGGCGATCGGGATGGCAAGCCACTGCAGGTCATCAGGGATCTGGACGCTGAACGACAGGCCCTGCAGCAAGTGCTGCACGCGTGTCCGGGGCTCGCCTATGCCGATACCGATGGCCAGGAATGGCAACTGGATCAACCTCAGCATGCCTTGCAACTGCTCAGCGAATTGCACGCGCTGGACGGCGAACAACTGCACTGCATCTGGCCCGAAGGCGAACGCATGCGCATCAAGGGCCGCTCCGGCCTGAGCCAGCTCAAACTGGGGCTTCGTCAACAGGGTGACTGGTTTGTCCTGCAAGGCAGCATCGCCCTGGACGACGGCCGCGTGCTCCAGCTCAAGCAGATACTGGAACTGCTCAAGGCCAGTCCCGGACGGTTCCTGAAACTCAACGAACATGACTGGCTGGCCCTGGATGACAGCCTGCGCAAGCGCCTCGACGAACTGGCTCACCTGGCCGACCGGGTCAACGATCAGGGACTGCGCCTCAGCATGCTGACGACCCCGCTGCTGGCCAGTCTGGCTCAGGAGGCCGGTGAGTTCGAAGCCGATGCGAGCTGGCAAACGCACCTCGACAGACTGGAATCCTTGCGCGATTACCAGCCTCAAGTGCCAGGCACCCTGCAGGCCGAATTGCGTGATTACCAGCACGATGGCTTCGTGTGGCTGGCGCGTCTCGCACAATGGGGCGTCGGCGCCTGTCTGGCCGACGACATGGGTCTGGGTAAAACCGTGCAGACCCTGGCCCTGCTGCTGCAACGGGCAGGTTTGGGTCCGCAACTGGTCGTTGCGCCGACCTCCGTCACGCTGAACTGGCAAGCCGAAAGCGCCCGTTTCGCGCCCAGCTTGAAACTGCGGCTCTATCAGCAGCAGCGCAGCCTGGACGACCTTGGCCCCGGCGATCTGGTCGTCGTCAGTTATGGACTGCTGCAACAAGAGACCGCTGCCTTTACCGCGCAGCACTGGAGCAGCGTGGTGCTGGACGAAGCGCAAGCGATCAAGAACGCACAAACCAAGCGCTCCCAAACCGTCATGGCACTGGACGCCGATTTCCGCATGGTCGCCACCGGCACGCCGCTGGAAAACCACCTCGGCGAACTGTGGAACCTGTTCCGCTTCATCAACCCCGGCCTGCTCGGCAGCCAGGACAGTTTCGCCGGGCGCTTCGCAACGCCGATCGAACAGGGTGACGTCGCGGCACGACGAGCGCTCAAGGCATTGATCCAGCCGTTTATTCTGCGTCGCCTGAAAAGCCAGGTGCTGGAAGAACTCCCGGCCCGCACCGAGATCACCTACAAAGTGCCGCTGTCGGACGAAGAAGCTCATCAGTACGAGGCCCTGCGTCAGCAAGCGGTCGACACGCTCTCGCGTATCGATCCGCAGGCGGTGAAATCCATGCAAGTGCTGGCGGAAATCACCCGTCTGCGGCGCTTCTGTTGCCACCCTTCTCTGGTCCTGCCGGGCTCGACGCTGCCAGGCAGCAAGTTGCAGGCCTTCAAGGAGATCGTCGAGGAGCTGCTGGAGAACCGTCACAAGGCGCTGGTGTTCAGCCAGTTCGTGGATCACTTGAGCATCGTGCGCGCCTGGCTCGACGAGCAGGGTATTGCCTATCAATACCTGGACGGCGCGACCCCGGCCAAGGAACGGCAGAAACGCGTCGAAGCCTTCCAGGCGGGCGTGGGTGAAATCTTCCTGATCAGTCTCAAGGCGGGCGGCAGCGGTCTCAACCTGACGGCGGCGGATTACGTGATTCACCTCGACCCTTGGTGGAACCCAGCCGTGGAAGACCAGGCCAGCGACCGCGCGCACCGCATGGGCCAGCAACGGCCAGTGACGATCTATCGATTAGTGACCGAAAACAGCATCGAAGAACAGATCGTCGCCCTGCACGGGCGCAAACGCGATCTGGCGGACAGCCTGCTGGACGGGGGCGAGATCAGCGCGAAACTGGACGCCGATGCGCTGTTGAAGCTGCTTAAAGGCTGAATGCCATGGTGTGGGCCTGATGCGGTTGTCAGGCCCACATCGACCCCGCACGCTCGGGGCTGATGCAGAAGAAAAAACGCGCACAAACAAAAACGCCGCTCTGGTGAGCGGCGTTTTTGTGAATTTGGAGCGGGAAACGAGACTCGAACTCGCGACCCCGACCTTGGCAAGGTCGTGCTCTACCAACTGAGCTATTCCCGCAATATGGCGTCCCCTAGGGGACTCGAACCCCTGTTACCGCCGTGAAAGGGCGGTGTCCTAGGCCACTAGACGAAGGGGACACTGCCTGAAACACCATGGTGTTGTGTTTCAGTTCCAGAAATCCATCCGAAGATGCTTCCTGGTTTCACTCAGCCTCGCTCAAGAGCGAAACTGCTTAAAATTGGAGCGGGAAACGAGACTCGAACTCGCGACCCCGACCTTGGCAAGGTCGTGCTCTACCAACTGAGCTATTCCCGCAATGGCGTCCCCTAGGGGACTCGAACCCCTGTTACCGCCGTGAAAGGGCGG
>Ga0213828_1000625_pt1 | contig 33472 bp, 29 predicted proteins | sample MC6MC0897MG_FD_180664 | JGI IMG/M metagenome (GOLD analysis project Ga0213828, IMG submission 180664) | Enriched soil aggregate microbial communities from Iowa State University, Ames, United States - MC6-MC0897-MG | ecosystem: Environmental > Terrestrial > Soil > Unclassified | place: USA: Iowa...
GATTGGAGAGATCGGATTTCATGTCGACCCGCGCAATACGCTACGCCCTGCCCTTGCTGGCCGCCATGAAGCGGCAGCCTCCTCCTGCCACCCCGACTTTGCTGCAAGCGCCCGGAAGATCCAGGCCGCGTTGCCGCGCCCCTGCCTGACTCCGCTTTTTCCCCACAAAAAGTCGTTTAACTGGAGTGTGCACACCATGAAGAACCAAAAATCAGTCTTCTCACCCGTTGCGCGCCTGGCGATGGCGGGATTGCTGGCGGGCGCGCTGGCGTTGCCCGCCGAGGCGCCCGCGCGCGTGATCGGGGCTGCACTGACGACGGCCTCCGGCCAGGTGACGGCGGTGGACCAGGCCAGCCGGACCATCACCCTGCGCGGCGCCGACGGCAATACCGTGGACATCGTGGCCGGACCGGACATCCGCAACTTCAAGCAGATCAAGGCGGGCGACACGCTGACGCTGGACTACTACGAGTCGGTGGCCGTGGACGTGCGTCCCGCCGGTTCCGGTGCGCCTGAAGTCGTGACCGAGACCGCCGCGACACGGTCGGCCAAGGGCGCGATGCCCGGCGGCGCAGTGGGCCGGCAGACCACGATCACGGCCGAGATCTGGCACATCAACCGGAGCGCAAACCTGGTGATCCTGAAGGGACCCCAAGGCGGCAGGCGCACCATCCAGGTCAGGGATCCGGCGCTGCGCGAAAAACTTCAGCAGTTGAAGGAAGGCGATCTGGTGGACTTCACGATCACGCAGGCGGTCGCTGCAGCCATTCACAGGTAGGCAAGGACACGCCGGTATAAAGGGCCGCCCCAAAAAGGGAGAAAATTCGCCAAAGTGACGCCCGCAAAGAACAAGGCCCGCTTTCAAGCGGGCCCTGTTCATGAAGCGACTGCCCGCCCGGCTAGCGCCGGCGCAGGAAATGCACGCAGCGGCCGTCGGCCTCTTGCTGCGCGACCAGCGCATTGCCGGTCTGACGCGCAAATGCCTGGAAATCGCGGATCGCATTGCGGTCCGTCGTGATGACGCGCACGACCTGCCCGCTTTCCATCGTTGCAAGCGCCTTCTTGGCGCGCAGGATGGGCAAGGGGCACGTGAGCCCGCTGGCATCGACGTCTTGGTCGAACACCGGCGCCTCGGCGCCGGCATCGAGACGGGAATCGACGTCGCTCATCAGAGGCGCTCGTCCACCCACTTCTGCACGCCAGCGATGGCTGCGGGCAGCGCAGCGATATCCGTGCCGCCGCCCATGGCCATGTCGGGACGGCCACCGCCCTTGCCGCCCACCTGGCTGGCCACAAAGCCCACCAGATCGCCTGCCTTGATGCGGTCAGTCAGGTCGGCGGTGACGCCACCGACCACGCTGATCTTGCCATCGGCCGAGCCGGTGGCCAGCAGCACGACAGCAGGCTTCAGGCGATCTTTCAGGTTGTCGACCATGCCGCGCAGCGCCTTGGGATCGACGTCGACGATGCTGGCCGCCAGAACCTTGATGCCCTTGACGTCGACCGCGGCGCTGGAGGCCAGGTCATTGCCGGCGCTGGCCGCGAGCTTGTTGCGCGACTGCTCCAGTTCCTTTTCGAGCGTCTTGACCTGGTCTTGCACCTGCGCAATGCGCGCCGGCAGATCGGCCGGGGTGCTGCGCAGCATGCCGGCCACCTGGGTCAGCAAGGCGTTCTGGTTCTGCACCCAGGCCAGCGCGTTGTCACCGGTGATGGCTTCGATGCGGCGTACGCCCGCGGCCACGCCGCCTTCGGACACGATCTTGAACAGGCCGATATCGCCCGTGCGGGTGACGTGCGTGCCGCCGCAGAGTTCGCGCGAGAAGCCGATGTCGAGCACTCGCACGGTGTCGCCGTATTTTTCACCGAACAGTGCCATGGCGCCGCCCTTGACCGCATCGTCGTAGCCCATGACCTGGGCAACGGTGGGATGGTTGGCCAGGACTTCGGCGTTGACGATGGCTTCGACGCGGGCGATCTGCTCAGCCGTCAGCGGGGCATCCTGCGCGAAGTCGAAACGGGTCTTGTCGGGATCGACGAGCGAGCCGCGCTGCTGCACGTGCGCGCCCAGCACTTGGCGCAACGCCTTGTGCATCAGGTGCGTGGCCGAGTGGTTGCGCACCGTGCGGGCGCGGCGGACGGCGTCCACGCGGGCCAGCAGCGTGTCGCCGACGGCCAGCGAGCCGGACTCCAGCGTGCCGTGATGGCCGAACACGCCGGACTGGATCTTGAGGGTGTCGGCGACGGCAAAGCGCACGCCATCGGCTTCGAGCAGACCGGTATCGCCGACCTGGCCGCCCGACTCCGCATAGAACGGGGTGGCGTCCAGCACGACGACGGCGCTTTGGCCGGCCTTGACTTCCTGCACCTGCGTGCCGTCCACGTACAGGGCCGTGACCTTGACGTTGTCCAGCTCAAGCTTTTCGTAGCCTTCGAAACGCGTTTCGGCGCCTTCGTAGCTGAGGCCTTCGGCCATCTTGAACTTGCCGGCCGCGCGGGCCTGGTCACGCTGGCGTTCCATGGCGACTTCAAAGCCGGCCATGTCGACTTCGACTTCGCGTTCACGGCAGATGTCGGCCGTGAGGTCGACCGGAAAGCCGTAGGTGTCGTACAGCGTGAACAGCGTGGTGCCGTCCAGCACGCCGCCCTTGGGCACGTTGGCCAAGGCGGTGTCCAGGATGCGCATGCCGTGTTCGAGGGTTTCGCCGAAGCGTTCTTCTTCCTGCTTGAGGACCTGGGCCACGCGATCTGCGGCGGCGGCCAGTTCCGGGTAGGCCTCGCCCATTTCGGCGACGAGATCCGGCACCAGGCGATGGAAGAAGGGTTTGGTCTGGCCCAGCTTGTAGCCGTGGCGCAGCGCGCGGCGCACGATGCGGCGCAGCACGTAGCCGCGGCCTTCGTTGCTGGGAATCACGCCGTCGACGATGAGGAATGAGCAGGCGCGAATGTGGTCGGCGATGACCTTGAGCGAGTTGTCTTCGAGGTCCTTGATGCCGGTTTCGCGCGCGGCGGCGGCGATCAGGTGCTGGAAGAGATCGATTTCGTAGTTGGAATGCACATGCTGCAGGACGGCGGCGATGCGTTCCAGACCCATGCCGGTGTCGACACAGGGACGCGGCAGGCGCGGCATGTTGCCGGCGGCGTCGCGTTCGAACTGCATGAACACCAGGTTCCAGATTTCGATGTAGCGGTCGCCGTCTTCTTCGGGGGATCCCGGGGGGCCGCCCCAGATCTCGGGGCCGTGGTCAAAGAAGATTTCGGAGCACGGACCGCAGGGGCCGGTGTCAGCCATCTGCCAGAAGTTGTCGGACGCGTAGCGTGCGCCCTTGTTGTCGCCGATGCGGATGATGCGCTCGGTCGGCACGCCCACTTCCTTGGCCCAGATGTCATAGGCCTCGTCGTCTTCCTGGTAGACCGTCACCCAGAGCTTTTCCGCCGGCAGCTTGTAGACCTGCGTCAGCAGCTCCCAGGCGTACTGGATGGCGTCGCGCTTGAAGTAGTCGCCAAAGCTGAAATTGCCCAGCATTTCGAAGAACGTGTGGTGGCGGGCGGTGTAGCCCACGTTCTCCAGGTCGTTGTGCTTGCCCCCGGCGCGCACACTGCGCTGCGACGAGGTGGCTCGCGTGTACGACCGCGATTCCTTGCCCGTGAAGACGTCCTTGAACTGGACCATGCCCGAATTGGTGAAGAGCAGGGTCGGGTCGTTGCCCGGGACGAGCGACGACGAGGGAACAATGGTGTGTCCCTTGGACTTGAAGAATTGCAGGAACTGCTGGCGAATCTCGGAGGATTTCATCGTGGATGAAGCAGAATTTAGGGCGAATCGCCAATTATAGAGGGTTGGCGGGGATACGCGGGATATGGGCGGAATGGCCATCATCGGACGCAGACGAAACCCGTGGTCCAACCCTCGGTTTCCGTCCATTTCCCGCCGGCGGACACGATGACCTCGGCGTAGCCGGGCGGGCAGGAACACTGGCCCGTGCGAGGATTGGCCGTAGACAAGCCCGTGTAATGGAAGCAGCCGAGCGGATAGTTGGTGCTGTAGGCGCCCCCAAAGCCTCCGCTTGCCTGCGTCCAGATGCCGGATTCGCAGGAAAGCAGCTGACCGGCGGCCGAGGTGGCCAGCGTTCCGCCTGAAACGCCGCAGGCATGGCCTGGGATCTCCCGGGCTCCGACGGTGACGTAACCACCGGCGTCCACGTTGCCTGCGACAGACAGATTGCCTTGCAGATCCGGATCGCGGGTGTCGCGCATCTTCACATAGCCGCTCATGTCAGGCTGCCCGGCGCCAGCGCCCGCCCACAGGGCAAGCGTGCCAGGCGGATACGCGAGCGCGTCGGCCGCCGGCGGGTTGGGAAACGCATAGGCGGCGCCTCGCAACTGGAACGGCGCTTGCGGCCATACGGCCCCGCCATAGCCGCCCGCGGACGCGATGACCGAAGCCATGGCGACCTCGTCCGGCAATTGCGTCCCCTTTTTCAGCAAAGGTTTGTCGGCAGCGACGACGCCGTCGATCCGGCAAGGCTCGTCGGGACAGGCCTGGCTGCGCAGGAGCCGGAGGTCCGCGCCGAAACCCAGCGCCGACCGGTCGGGAAAGTCCGCAGGCAGGTGGCCTTGCACCCGAAGCTCGGAAAGCGTGGGCCGCAGCGCATCGCCGAACAGCGGCTGGCCCTGGCTGTCCTGAGGAGGCTCCCCCTTGGTCAGCGCCTCGGAGTGCCGGGACAGCACATCCGTCACCGCCAGCCGGATCTGCGTCAGCCAGACGCCCGTTGAACGGGCGGCAGATGCCTCGATGCCGTGAACGACCGCGTTGGATGCCCAGATGGCGATGGCCGTGGTGATAGCCAGCGCCAGCGCCAGGCCGATGAGAGAAAAGCCTGCCTGCTGGCACACCAACGGACGCTGACGCCCCGCCGGGAAAAGCCGGACCTCCCGGTGCGCGCTCATCGTGCAGTGAAGACAAAAGTGTTTACGTCGCCCTGGCTGCACTGCGCCTGGGCCTGCGCGGCGCGGTATGGCGTCGCGGGATTGGTGATGGAATCCTTGACGACCTTGGCGCCGCTGCTGCCGCTGATGGAGATGATTTCCGACACCCGTTGAAGCACGGACGCGAGCGCTGGGCAGGCTGCGTGGCTGACATTGGTGAGCGTGAGCGTGAACGCCGAGCCCATCCCCGCGCCGTCGACGGACGCGGGCTCGACTTGCACCACGCCGCTGCCGCCGATGCCGGAGCCGCCCAGGCCATGCGCCACGCTCGCCGCGGCGCCCGCGCCCTGCACCGAGAGCACCGTGGAGTCGCGCAGCGCGTTGGCCAGGGCGCCGGTGTCCAGCCCCGTGTACGGTGTCACGCCACCGCCTTGCGCGTTGATCTTCATGCTGGCGATGAACCGCTGCAATTCCTCGCCGACCTTCGGCACTTTGTTTTCAATGACATACCCGCCAATGGCAGGGATGCCGACGATGGCGATGAGCAGGACGATGGCCGTGACGATGGACACTTCCATCAAGGAAAATCCGCGCTGGTTCGCACCAAGGGATCGGGACAGACTGACTGCGTTCATGAATATCCTCATTGATTAAAGTGCGCGGCGAGCCGCGCCGTTGCCGCCAACCCGCGGAGCACTACTGGCTGGCATAGAAATTGGTCAGTGCCTGGCGCAGCTCGTCTATCACCGCGTAATGCCACAGCGTGATGCCCAGCACCGTGGCCAGGGAAAGGATCAGCAAGCACCAGCGCAGCACGAGCGCCTGGCGCCGCACCCGGGCCAACAGGCGGACCTCGACGCGCTGGCGCACGCGGGCCAGGCCCGGCTCGACGCCGAGCGCGTCCATCAGGTCCGCCATGTACCACCACGTTTGGGAGTCCAGCAGTCCGGTGCCGAAGATTTCTGCGCCGCTGGCGCCTGCGTCGATGCGGCCAAGCATGGCGTGCAGATGCGAGAGCAGCCACGGCGAGGCGTCGCGCGCCTGCACGGCCAGCGCGCGGCGCAATCGCGTGTCGGCCGCGCCGTGCTGCCGGATGAGCACGGCCAGCAGCGACAGAAAGCGGATGGCCTGGAAATCGCGATACAGCCGCCAGAGCAGCCAACGGTCGAGCATGGCGCGAAGATCGCCGGTGAAGTTCGCCAGCGACCAGAGGGCGAGCATGACCACGCCAAATATCAGGACGACCCACAGCGCAAGCCACTGCTTCAAACCGCCCGCCAAAGCGAACAGCCAGCGCGTGAGCGACGCATAGTCTTCGGCGGGCACGGCCTGAAAGACCTGCTGCAGCCGTGGCACGCTGAAGAACGGAATGGCGCACAGCAACGCGAAGGCCACCAAGGCGGCAACGACGCCCGTGGCGGCTGCCGACAGCAATGCCGACCAAGCCTCGGACGCCAGGCGGACGGCGCGCGCCAGGTCGCGCAGCGCCGCGGGCAGATCGCCGCCTTCTTCCTGCACGCAACTGAGCAGCAGGCATTCGTCGTGCGGCAGCGTGTCGGACCAGGCGACGCCCAGGTCCCCGCCGGCGCCCAGATACGCGGCAGCCCAGTGCTGACAGAGGCGGCCGCGCACCGTCTCGGGCCCGTACCGGCTGGCGTCGTCCTCGAAGATGTCGCGCAGGCTCTTTCGGCCTTGCGTGCCTTCGACGACATCCGCCAGATATTCGTAATAATCCGCGCGCTGCGGCCGAAAGCGCAGCGCGTCCAGCCGCAGCTGGCGTGTACCTGCTGACCGCAGGGACCCGCGCGATGCCGGCAACGCGAGATCAGCCATGGTGCGCTCCTTCAGAGCGGGCCGTGCCGGCCTCCTGCGCAAGCGCCGCGGGCTGTAGCGGAGCGGCCGATCCCGTGCGCAGGCTGGGCACGATGGGCAATTCGAACCGGCGCAACAGCGTGCGCGGATCGATCTCTCCCAGGCTCGTCCGATACAGCGCGCAATCCAGCGCCCGCGCGCCGCGCGTGCCGGCGTCTCGCCACGCACTGCGCGTGGCAGGCTGGAACTGTTGCTTCAGTGCGTGGTTGTCGCGCTGCCGCACTTGGTCTAGAAAGCCCGGCACGCGATCGGGTTCGATCATTTCGGCGGCAACGCTGCGCCCCGCCGTTCCGTTCAATTCCGGCATGTGATCGCGCCGGCACGCGGGGCAGCCTGCTTCGTTTCTGACCCGGAGCGACTCGGCGTGCAGATCGAACGCGTCTTGCATGCCCAGCACCCAGCCGCGCCAGTCCCATGCTTGCACATGCCGAGCGTGGACGCCCGACCACAGGCTGTCCACGGGCAACGCGCAGCCGGGGCACAGGCGTGGCAGCAGCGTCTGATAGATCAAGAGCTTGAGAATGCCGGGCGACGCGAGAAACTCGCGTGACACGCCGATGGCGTCGGATGCCAGGCGCTCGGGAATCATCGCGGCCGATCCGGCGTGTGTCGTGGCGTACAGGCTGACGCCGGAACTGGCGAGATCCATGAACGCGCGGCCGGTCTGCGTGTCGCGGATCTCGCCGATCAGCAGGTCGTTCATCGCCGAGCGCTTGATGGTCTTGAGCTTGGCATCCAGCGTCGGCCACGCCGCGTCCGCCAGCGCGCCCGTCAGCGTGTTCTGCAACGCGTTGCCAATGTGGTATTCCACCGGGTCTTCAAGCGTGATGACCTTGCGCGTGGGCGCGATGCCGCGCATCAGCGCGGCGATGGTGGTGGACTTGCCCGAGCCGACCACGCCCGCCAGCACGATGGCCCCACCCTCGCGCTCACGCACCCGCAACAGGGTTTCCGCCTGGCCGGGCAGGTATCCCAAGGCCAGGAGGTCGCCGTTGACGGTTGCATCCAACCGCAGGATCCGCAGGCACACGGAAGGCCCCGCGTCCGCCGCCAGCGACGCCCAGCGCAGCACGATGGGCGCCGCGTCCACGGTCAGCGAAATGCGCCCCTGCTGCTCGAGCGCCGGATCGAACACGGCGCCATTGCCGCCGCGTACGTCCATCCACGCCACGGCAAGGACTTCGAGCAGCGTGGCGCTGGAAAGGCCGGCGAAACGGTCGGAGCCGACGTACTCGCCGTGGATGGTGTAGCGAATTTCGCTGGCATCACGCCGCTGGTCCACGTTGATGTGGACGTCGCTGGCGCCTTGAACCACGCCCCAGCGGACGATGTCGAGAAACAGGGCGGCGAGCGCCGAGGCGCGTTCGGCCGGGTTGGCCCGCGCTGAGCGCCCGGGACTGGGCGCCGTGTACTGGCCGCGCGCGATCATCAGCAGGAGCGGCGCCGGGACGACGTATCGCGCGGGACTTGCCATGCGATAGCCAGCCGCCTTCACCATGCGCTCGACCTCGTCGATCTGATCGCCGACGGTGTATTCCTTGACGGCAAAGATCGCGGCCAGGCCGCCCTCGAGCAGGACCGGGCACAAGCGTCCGGCCAGCGCCGCCAGATCAAACTGACGGCTCAGAGCGCGCACAAAGGCGGGATCCATGCCAGCGACGTCTTCGGGCGTATGCAGCTCGGGCGGGCGAACGAGCGTGTCCGCGATGGGCTGGGTCTGCGTCATCATGGGTGTCCGCCCCCGGCGTCTAGGCACGCGGTCTGGTCGCGGCCGTCGCGCTGCACGCGGACGCAGGCGCCGTCGATGGCCAGCAGACGATACGGCGCGGCCAGACTGCCTCCTGCCACGGGATCGGCGCGGCCAGCCCGATAGCGCTGCAGCGTGCCATTGACGACGATGTCAACGTTCAAGCGGCTGGCCGTGCCGAAGATTGCGGTCACGCGTATGTCGTCCGCCGCGCGTCCCGCGGGCGGCGCCATCGGGCCTTTCCCGTCGTTCATCGTGCAAAGACCCGGGATTTGGCAGTCGGACATCGCGGCCGCCGCGTCCGCGCGCAGCAACGTGCGTACGGTTTCGACCTCGGCCCAAGGTTGCGGCGCGGACGCCGGATCCACGCCTTGCGCATGGCCTGCCGATACCACCGCGGCGCTCAGTGCGATACCGGCAAGCGTTCGCCGGGCTACGCACCGGCGCGGGATGCAAAGCTCATTCCTGTTCATAAAGTTCTCCCTGCAATTCGGCGACTAGCGCACTGGCCACGAGGCTGGGCCGCGGTTGCGGCTGCACGGTCACCACAAGGCGCGACCAGCGTGCCGCGGATACCGGTCCCGGCATCAACGCCATGGACCGCAATGGCCCATGCAAGGCCAGACTGCGCCGCCGCACGACGGGCATGCCCGTCCGCGCTGGATTGGATTGCACTGCGCTCGCCTGCCTGGCCGCCGGCTGCTGGGCCGCTGGCTGGCGCGGCCCATGCGGCATGAGCGGCACGGAATGCGACAGCGCGACGGAAGCGAATGCTGGGCGTAGTCCTTGCAGTCCGCCCGCCACCCGCGTGTCGACGTGCAGCGACGAAGGCAACGTCATGTCGGCAATCCGGATCGGCTCGGACGCCAGGCGCCACGCCAGCGTGGCTTCCTCGAGCGGCTTGAACGACACCTGCCAGCCCGCTGGCAACAACGCGTGCAGGCCATGATTCGTGGCCAATGGGTGAACGCGGGCGTACACGGCCGCGCAATTCCAATGCTGCGCGCCAGCATCGCAGTGCGCGCGCCGCAACGCCCAGCCCTGCACCTGCACCGGCAGCGCCGCCACGCTTGCGAGCAAGCGCGTCAGCTCCGTCGGCGGCTGGACTGTGGTGGCGCGCAACATCGCCTCGTAGGCATCGGCCACCGGGTCCCGAACGGCAACGGGCTGCGGCGGCGCTGCCTGTCTTTGCGAGAACGTGCTGGCGCCGGCGTTCCACAGCGGCGGCGCTGCCGCGGCAAGCCCGACGCACGCCAGAAAGAGACGCAATGCGACGGGCAGCTCGGCCCAGCGCGAGGGCAGCGCGGTAAGCGCGGCGCCGGCATCCACGGCCTGAATCAACGCGGACCACACCTGGTCCGGCGCGCGCTCCACGAGGGACGGACGCTGCGCGAGCAGCGCCCGCTGTTCCTGCTGGGCTTCGTCAAGCGAACCGAACACCCGGTCGGTCTGCGAGAGGACTGCGCCGCCGTGCGCGGCGACAAGCCAATGGCGCCCGTCCGGCAGCCGAACCAGGCTATGACCGCCCTCGGGGTACAGCAAGGCAAACAACTGCGCGGCTGACTGCGGCGGCATCGCGGCCGGTGCGCCGGCGCGGCGCTTGAATCGCGCACCCCGGAGTCCGGCGCGGGTGCGTCCATAGCCCGCGACCATGGCGGGCGATCCGCCCACCACGTAATGCGTGGCCCGCAGGCGCCGTCCGCGCGACCGCGCGAGCTTGGGGACGTTGGAACCGATGAGCGCGAACCAGCGCAAGCCGAACGCCAGCGTTCGTTCGGCGCCCGGGCAGTCGATCAGCAGGAGTTGAGGGGCCCTGTTCACGATCAGTACCCTTCCTCGACCTGAGCCGTCACGAGGATCAGCGTCGTGTGGCGTTCAGTGGCGGCGCGGTCCACGCCGCCCGCGAACAGCGGCAGTCCGGGCGCCAGCCGTTGGCGGTCGTGCTGGTCCTGCGTGCGGTCAAAGCCGGCCACAATCATGGGCTGCCCCGGCCGCAGTTCGATCTGCTGTACCGTGCCGCTGCCATCGACCGTGATCTGCTGCACTTGCACCTGATTGGCGCTTTCGCCGAAGGTGATTGTTTTCAGGGGCTGCGCGACCGCGTTGTCATACGCGATGGAAAGCAGGATCTGCCCGTCTTCCTGGATGTCCGGCACCAGGGTCAGGAACGAGCCGACGGTTTCTTCTTTTTGGCTGATCGAGACGGCAGGCAGCGATCCGTTCGCGCCAGTGGCGGTCATGCCGGGCATGGCAGTGCTCTGCACGCGATCAATGTAGGAGAACGTAGTCCTGACGGCATGCGAGACCGGCCGGCGGTTCAAGGTGAGAACCGGAATCTTGCTGTGCCGCACGACCGCGCCCATCGCACTGAGGGCGGACACGATGGCCTGCGAGCCCTGGAATGGTCCCGCGCTCGATGCGGCTTGAAGCAACCCTGCGCCGGTGGCCGGCACGCCAGGCACGGCCAGCCGCGCCGTGGCGCCTGCGGCTGCATAAAGGGCATTCCAGTCGAGCCCCCCCGTGGCTTCCGTGTTGGCGATAAAGGTGATTTCCTCGAAAAGCAGGCGGACACGGCGGGTCAACGCCTTGTTCTCGCGTTCCAGATAGCGTGCGACCCGGTCCAGTGCGTCCGGCGTATCTGTTACGACCAACGTGGCTGCGCCTTCCACCGGCTCTGCAATAACGCCGGATCGAGTGAGGAAAGGCAGAACGTTTGCGCGCAGGATGGCCAGCGCGTTGTGTTCGCCCGCGGCCAGCGTCGTGTTGGAGGTGCTTTCGAAGCCCTCGCCTTCTGCGCTGCCTGAGCGGCCGAGCCGCACGTCGACCTTGCTGGCGAGCGTCAGGGCGCGCAGATCGAAGACGCGCGTTTCGGTGCGGTAGAACTCGAGCGCGTTGTGTTCGTAGCGCCAGTGCACCGAAAAGCGCGCGGCCAGCGCGTCGAGCAGATCGGCGAGCGGCTGAGGATCCGCCCGCACTTCAATGCGCGCCGGTGCGGCGAGAGCCACCGCGCCGCTGACGGCAAGACGCGGCAGGAATTGGTCGGGGGGAAGCAAAGCGTCGGGACGCACTCGAACCGCAATGCCCGTGGCGGCGGTCAGGCGCTGCGCCAGCGTGGAAAGGTCTGCGTCGTCGGCCAGCATGAGCGTGGTTTTGACGTTTTCGCGTAATGCGGGCGGCAGCGCGACCTCGCGCGCGAGCGGTTGCGGCTTGCCCGCCAGCCAGGGAGTGGAGACTTCCTGCGCGGCGATGCGAGCCTGCCGATCAGACAAACCGTCCGAAAAGGCCTGATGGCGGGTAGCGGCGTCCGCATGCCGGCCGCTGGCCGCGCGTTGCATGATCGTGACCTGCTCGGACACCGAACAGCCAGCGAGCACGCACGAGAGCACCGTGCAGGCAAACGTTCTGGTTGCCGGAACGCGCGTGGCGCAAGCAAACGAGAGGAACCTCATGCCGCGGCCCCTTTGGGCGTGGCCGCCCGCGAGCACGATTGCGCAAGCGGCACGACGCGCAGGACGCGGTTGCCGTAGAAGCAGGGTTGCAGCGGCCGGTCGGCCAGTTCGGTGGCGCCGAGCAGCCCACGCACTGCCGTTTTGAAGTCGCCGGAGAATTCGGCCGTGGCCGCCAGCGGGATATCGACGTCTACGGCCCAATGCTGTGGTTCGAACGTCCAGCCCGACGCGCCGGCCCAGCGCGCCAGCACCGCGCGCAGCGTGGCGTCGGGTGGCGCGGCTCGAAACGGGGCAGCCTGCGCATCAACGTGCGTGTCGGTGGACGTTGCGCCCGCAAGCGTGGCGGACTGCGCGGCATGACGGTTCGACGCTTCTGTGCCGGCCAGCGCGGCCCCATCCGAGCGCGGAGCCGAATCGTCGACGAGCTTGGTGTGCGAGGTGAAATCCGCCCGCGGACGCTGCGATGCGTCTACGGCAGTTGCCGGGGTCTGCACCATACGCGAGGCGGATTGGGTCAAGGGCGACGGAATGTCCGCCGCACCATGCGCCCGCTGCGCCCAAGCAGTCAGCCTGCCGCCGCGAAAGCGCAGTGCTTTCCATGCACCGGCGACCACGACGTAAGGGTCGCGGCGCACATAAGGCAACGGGAGTTCGCCGCCATCGCCTGCACCGAAGATGGCCGGCAACGGCTGGCCCGGCTGGAATTGCAGCCAGGTCTCGCGCCCGTCGTCGAAGACCTGCAGCGGCGCGACGGCGGGATCGCCGGATAGTTGCCAGTCGAAGCGGAACCCTTGCGAGAACGGCTTGGCCGCCTGCCAGGAGGTTGTGTCTCGGCCTGAGCCCGGGCCCGACCACGTGCATGCGCCCAGGCAAGACAGCCCGGCCGCCAGAAAGAAGATTCGTACCATGCCTCACCGCGAACAAAGCGCGCATCGGAAGCGACACGCTTGAACGGCATGGTGGCCGAGCGCCGGAGGCGCCGCCAGACTGGCATGTACGGACGGATGGATTCATCCACCCAGCGCGCGCGACGAATCCGGACAACAAAAAAGCCTGGTCCGTAGACCAGGCTTTCTTCTGCTGCGCGGCGCTGCGAGAGCGCGCCGCTATGCGGCGCGATCAGCGCTGCGTGGCAATGGTGCGCGCCTGCGCGGCGGCGTTGTTCAGCGCAGAAACGGGAGGCACCTTGCCATCGAAGGCATCGGTGAGTTCCTTGTTCAGCACGGGTTCGATGCGCTCGTAGTTGGCCATGCGGAAACCGCGTGCGTTCTGGACGGGCTTGGCGCTCATCGAAGCCACGAACGCCTGCGCGCCCGGGATCTTGCTGTAGAACGACACGTCCGAGGCACGGAAGGCGGCTTCGGTCAGCGGCAGGTAACCCGTGCGCTGATGCCATTCGGCGGCGACCACCGGCTTGGACAGCCACGCCAGGAACTGCGCGGTGGCCTTTTCCTGGGCCTGCGGATGGCCTTCAAGCGCCCACAGCGCCGAACCGCTGACGAAGGGCTTGCCGCCCTCCTTCGTGGCTTGCTCGTAGTACGGCAGCGGCGAGACGCCGAAGGACAGCGACTTGGTGGCGAGGAACTGGCCGAGCGCGCCCGAATTGGCCGTCAGCACGGCGCATTCGCCCTTGGCGAACAGCTTGTCGGAGGCGTTGTCGCCGGAATACGCCGTAAACAGCAGCGAGCGCTTCCAGCTGACCATCAGCGAGATGTGGCGCATGTACAGCGTGTCGAACTGCATGGCGGGCGCGGCGGATTTCTTGGTGACCGCGTCCAGGCCGTTGTTGTTGCTGGTGAACAGCTGGTTGTTGACCGGCGCCAGGTTCTCGAGGTGGACCGCGACCTGATCGCTGGATGCGTACGGGCAGTCGATATCGGCCACGTCGCGCAGCTTCAGGAGTTCGGCCTGCAGCGCGGTCCAGGTGCGCGCCGGCTTGTTGGGATCGAGACCAGCCTTCTTGTAGGCGGCGGTGTTGTAGAACATCACCGGCACTTCGGCCATCCAGGGGAAAGCCAGCAGGCGGCCCTTGCTGTCGCGGGTGAAGCTGCTGGTGGCCGGCACGAACCAGTTCAAGTCCTTGATCGGATACTTGGCCAGCAGTTCGTAGAGCGGCAGCACGGCTTTGTGCTGGGCCACGACTTCGGGCGAGTGGTTATCGGACAGTTGCAGCAGGTTCGGGCCCTTCTTGGCCTTGACCGCGGACACCGCCTCTTGTTCCAGGGCGGTCGGCGACGCGAAGCCGCGCAGCGTCACTTTGACGTCGTCCTGCTCCTTGTTGTATTGCTTGGCGAGCTTTTCGAACTCGGCCTTGTTTGCATCTGTCAGGGTGTGCCAGACCTGGATTTCGACGGGTGCGGCGTTTGCCACGCCGGCCATCGCCATCGCGGCGCCAAACACCCATGCACGCCGGCTGGCGAACATCGCGCGGGCAACGCCCGCCAATTGCAGTTTCTTCATAGGTTCACAGACCAAGAAAAGGGAATTCCGGTTCTGGCCGCCGTCCACTGAGCAGATCGGCCAATGCCCGGCCCGAGCCAACACCCATCGTCCAGCCAAGCGTACCGTGTCCGGTATTGATATACAAATTCGGAATACGGCTGCGGCCGATGATGGGCACGTTCGAGGGAGTGGACGGGCGCAGGCCCGACCAATAGCTGACGCGCTCGAAATCGAGCGCGTCGGGAAAGAGTTCTTTGGCAAGGCGGGTCAGGGCCTCGCAACGGCCGGTATTCAGGCTGCGCGAATAGCCGGAAAGTTCCGCCGTACCAGCCATGCGCAGCCGGTCGCCCAGCCGCGAAAAGACAATCTTGTGGCTGCTGTCCGTCAGGCTGACGGTGGGGGTCGCACCCGGATTGCGCACCGGGAACGTGGCCGAATAGCCCTTTGCCGGATACACGTTGCACGGAATGCCGAGGGGACGCAGCATCGCGGGGCTGAAGCTGCCCATGGCGACCACATAGGCGTCGGCCGACAGCGTGGCATAGCGGCCGTCGGGCTGGATGAGTTCGATGCCCGTGACCGCGCCGCCCTGCGTCAGGAGCCGGGTGGCACGCGTGTTGTACTGGAATTCGACGCCCGCGCGGGCGCAGTGTTCGGCCAACGCGACGGTAAAGAGGTGCACGTCCCCGCTTTCGTCCTCGGGCGTGTAGTCGCCGCCCACGATCGTGGCGCGATGCGGCGCCAGCGCGGGCTCGATGGCGATGACTTCGTCGGTGTTCACGACGCGGCGCTCGACGCCGAAGTCGCGCATCAGGCCGGCGGCACGCTGGGAGTTTTCGAATTCGTGGGGATCGCGGTAGAAATTCAGGATGCCGCGTTCCAGGTGGTCGTACTGGATGCCGAGTTCGGCGCGCATGCCGCGCAGGGTGGCGCGGCTGTATTCGGCCATGCGCACCATGGCGCGGATGTTGGGGGCCAGCCGGCCAGGCATGCATTCGCGCAGGAATGCCAGGCCCCACATCCACTGCCGCCAGTCCAGTTGCGGACGGAACAGCAGCGGCGCGTCGTCGCGGAACATCCACTTGAGCAGCTTCATCGGCGCCTGGGGATTGGCCCAGGGCTCGGCGTAGGAGACGGAAATCTGCGCGCCATTGGCAAGGCTGGTTTCCTGCGCGGGACCGGTGCAGCGGTCTATGACCACGACGTCATGACCCGCCTGGCTGAGCCACCAGGCGCTGGAGATGCCGATAATGCCGCTACCCAATACCGCTACTTTCATGCCCGCATCGCTCCTTGCATGCCGGTTGCGTGCGCGGACCCGATGTCCGCGTACCCCCGGCAGGCCGCTGCCAAAGCAGTTTACCTTGCCGCTTTGCAACCGCCTAAGTAATAAAAAAACATATTACTTAAGACCCGGCCTTCGCCAGATCGGCCTCGGACGTGAAGGCGTCCGCGTAGAACTCTTCCGGCGGCAGACCGTTCTGGGCGCTGAACTCGCGGCGGGCCGCGTCGACCATCAGCGGCGTGCCGCAGGCATAGACCTGGTGCCCGGAAAGATCCGCGATGTCGTGCATCACGGCTTCGTGGACGAAGCCGGTGCGGCCGGTCCAGTTGTCTTCCTGCAGCGAATTGGACACCACCGGCACGTAGCGGAAGTTCGGCAGTTGCGCGGACCAGGACTGCGCCAGCGCGTCCATGTAAAGGTCTTGCGGACGGCGGCCGCCCCAGTACAGCGCGACCGGACGGTTGATGTTCTTGTGGATCATGTGTTCGACGATCGCCTTGACGGGCGCGAAGCCCGTGCCGCTGGCCAGCAGAACGATCGGCTTGTCGCTGTCTTCGCGCAGGAAGAACGATCCGAAGGGCCCTTCCAGGCGCAGGATCTCGCGTTCCTTCATCTGCGTGTCGCCGGCGCCGAACACGTGATCGGTGAAGAGTCCTCCCGGCATGTGCCGGATGTGCAGTTCCAGCGGGCTGCCGGTGTGCGGCGCGCCAGCCATCGAATAGCTGCGGCGGCGGCCGTCCTTCAGGATGATTTCGACGTACTGGCCCGCGTAATAGCGGAACTGTTCGGAAGCCGGCAATTGCAGCTTGAGGACCGTGACGTCCGGCGCGACGCGTTCCATGGTCTGGACGCGCGACGGCAGCTTGCGAATCTGGATGTCGCTGGCCAGCCGGACCTCGGTGGATTCGACCACGAGGTCGGATTCCGGCCGGGCCTGGCAGAACAGCGTGTAGCCGTCGGCCAGTTCTTCCGGCGACAGGATCTGCGCCGGGTACTGGCCGGCGTCGAACTCCCCGGACACCACTTTGCCCTTGCAGGTGGAGCACGCGCCGTTGCGACAGCTGTAAGGCAGGACGATGCCCGCCGCCAACGCGGCGTCGAGCACGGTCTGGCCGGGCTCGACCGGGAATTGATGCTTGCTGGGTTGGATGATGACCTGGAAGCTCATGATGAAACGGTTCAGAGGCGACGAAGCGCTATCCGGCTGTGCCGGGAAGGCGCTCCGCCCGGCCCGGCGTCATGCCGGGAACTTGCGGATTTCCTTGACGCGGTTGGCGTCGTCCACGAGCACCACCTGGGGCTTGTGCTTGGCCGAATCTTCTTCGGACATCGGACCGTACGTGCAGATGATGAGCAGGTCGCCCACCTGGGCCCGGCGCGCAGCCGCGCCGTTCAGCGAGATGGCGCCGCTGCCGCGGGCCGCCTTGATGATGTAGGTGTCGAAGCGTTCACCGTTAGTCACGTTGTAGAGTTCGATGCGTTCGAACTCGCGCATGCCGGCAGCGTCGAGGAGGTCTTCGTCGATGCCGCAAGATCCTTCGTAGTGAAGGTCGGCTTCGGTGACCGTGACGCGGTGCAGCTTTGCCCGCAGCATGATGCGTTGCATAAAAAATTCCTGGTTTCGCGGCCCGGACCGCGAAGTGTTGCAAGGTTGATGCCCGGCATCCGGATTTGCCGTCGAAAGCCGGTATTCTATAATTTTTGCCGCAGCGGGACGGCCCGTTGCTGCGCACAGTCAAACGGCTGGCGCGTTTTCCGGGGACGACCCCATTTATGCCGGCGCCTTGCCGGCAACGCAACATGGGAGTCGTGAATGACCTGGATCATCCTGGTATTGGCTGGCCTATTTGAAATCGTCTGGGCCGTCGGCCTGAAATACACGCACGGATTCACCCGGCTTGGCCCCTCCATCGTTACGGTGGGCGGCATGCTGGTCAGTTTCTGGCTGCTGGCCCTGGCCATGAAAACCCTGCCGCTGGGCACCGCCTACGCGGTGTGGGTGGGCATCGGCACGATCGGCGCCTTTGTGGCCGGCATCGTGCTGTTCGGAGAGTCGGCGAGCTGGCTGCGAATCGCCAGCGTCGCGTTGATCGTGCTGGGCCTCGTTGGCCTGAAGCTTTCCACGCCGTAAGGCTCCGACCAGGCTGGGCTTAAGGCACAGGGTCCGGGCTAGACCCCAGCCCCGTTCGGGCGGCGCGTCAGAAATCCAGTTCGATCTCGACGGCGTCGCCCACCTTGAGCCGCGCCCCCGCCGGCGCATCCAGGATGGCGTTCTGGCCGAACACCACGCCGATGTCCAGATTGCGGTAACCCGCCAGCGTACGGCCCGGTTCCTCGTACTGCTTGGCCGTGCGCTGATCGATGTCCGGAATCGAGCAACGCGTGCACGGCTTGACGAACGCCATCCGCACCCCGGCCGCCGAAATCATGGCGGTGTGGTCTTCTTCGAAGGCTTCCCATTCGCCCTCGACCACGATATTGGGACGGAACCGGTCCATGGGCACGGGGTCGGCGCCCTTGGCCTGCAGCCGGGCATTCAGGTCGTCCAGCGACGCCTGATTGGCGATCAGCAGCGGGAACCCGTCGGCAAATCCGAAGCAGTGCTCGCCCACGAAGGCGTCGGCCAGGTCCGGGTGCGCATCGACCCAGCGCGACACCCAGTCGGGCTTGGCGTCGCGGCGCGCCGCGGCGTCCACCTTGAGCAGGCCGCACGGCGTTTGCAGGAACTGGGTCAGCCATTGGGCGGCAGCTTCGCTTTCGCGCCGGGCCGTGGTGGTGTCGGCCCAGACGCCGACCGTGAGGGCCTCGCCGTGCAGACCCGATCCGTCCAACGCGATATCCAGGTCAGCCATGCCAGGCGCCGACAGCCGCAGCGCGTCAGCAGTGAGCGCCGTGCGGATGAGCGCCATGGCCGGCCATTGCCGTTGCGTCATGAACTGGCCCGCGGCGTCCACCACCATCCAGCGCCGGTCATGCGCGAGGCCCGCCCGATCGATGGGAGATTCGGTCAGATCGATGCCCGCGCAGGATTTGACGGGGTAGATATGCAGGCTGAGGATGCGGGCGGACATGGCGGCGATGGCTCAACGAGTGGCGAATGCCGCAGAGAATACAAGAAATGCGGCGCGCCGGACCGCCCGAAAGAGACAAAAAAAGCCCGGGACTAGCCCGGGCCAGATGAGGTGGCGGTTGCTCAGCCGCCGACCAGCTTCAAGGTGTCCAGCGGCGTGACCGCCTTGAATCCCTTGCGCGTCGCGATGTGCTCGGGACGCGGGGTCAGCCCGTACTTGGGCGGGTTCAGGGTGTTCTCCATGCTGTTGTAGACCATGAAGACATTGGCGCGGGGCCACGGCGAGATGTTGCTGTTCGAGCCGTGCATCGTGTTGCAGTCGAAGAACACCACCGAGCCGGCCTTGGCCGTCATCGTGCTGATGCCGCCCTGCTCCACCAGCAATTGCAGGCTGACAGGATCCGGCACGCCGTATTCCTGTTTCTTCAGCGACTGCTTGTAGTGCTCGTTCGGCGTCTCGCCGACGCACGAAATGAACTGCCGATGCGAGCCGGGCACCAGCATCAGCGGGCCGTTGCACTCGTTGTTGTCGGTCAGCAGCACCGAGCAGCTGAGCGCACGCATCGACGGCATGCCGTCTTCGACGTGCCAGGTTTCAAAGTCGGAGTGCCAGTAGAACTCCTTGCCCTTGAAGCCCGGCTTCATATTGGCACGCGACTGGTGGATGTAGACCTCGGAGCCGAGAATCTGACGTGCCACGTTGACCAGGCGCGGATCGCGCACCAGCCGTGCCAGCATCGGATTGAGCACGTGCACCATGAAGATGGAACGCACGGCGTTGCTGCCCGGCTCGGTGATGGCCTCTTCGCGGCGGACAATGGACGGGTCGCGCGTCATGCGCTCGACCTCGGCCGACAGCGCACGCACCTCGGCCTCCGTGAACAGATTTTCTAGCAGCAGGAAGCCGTTACGGTCGTACTGGCCGACCTGCTCTTCGCTCAGGGCGCTGGCGTACTTGCCGTCTTCATAGACGACCGGATCCTGGCGGGAAATGATGGCGGAACTGCGATCCGTACGGGAGGCGTACGGATCCTGCGCGGGTGAGATCATGCGAACCTCCTTTTATCAGGCCGCGACCGCATCGGGCAGCGCGTAGACACCTTCCTTGTCGTGCACTTCCTGGCCGGTCAGCGGCGGATTGAAGACGCAGATGACGCGCAGCGGCTCCTTGCCGCCGCACAGCCAGTGCTCGTCGTTTTCGTTCAGCGCGTAGACCACGCCGGGGCCCAGGTCGTATTTCTTGCCGTCGGCAATGGTCTCGATCGAACCGTCGCCCTCGATGCACCACACCGCCTCAAGATGGTTCTTGTAGTGGATGTGCGTGCGGCCGCCCGGGAAAATGGTGGTCTCGTGGAATGAAAAGCCCATGCCATCCTTCTTCAGCAGCACGCGGCGGCTGACCCAGGTGTCGGTGCGGACTTCGTCGGCAGTGCCGATCACATCTTTGACATTACGTACGATCATTGACGTTTTCCTCCAAATTTCAGGATGCGGGCAGACTGCCCCTCATCGGCCAGCGCTTCGGCCACGCTGGCCTCGATCAGATCCAGGCCCTTGGCCAGCAGGTCTTCCTCGATCGTCAGCGCGGGCAGCAACTTCAGCACTTCATCGTGCGCGCCCGACGTTTCGATCACGACGCCCTTCTTGAAAGCGCATTGGGCGATGCGGTTGGACAGCGCCGGATTGCCGTTGGACACGAGGCCCTGGATCAGGCCGCGGCCTCGCGCCGACAGGCCGGCGTTGGGATAGCTGTGCACCAGGTTTTCAAGCCAGTCGCCGACCAGGCGTTCCTTGCGCTGGATGTCGGCCGTGAATGCGGCGTTGGTCCAGTAGGTTTCCAGCGCCTGCGTCGCGGTGACGAACGCCAGGTTGTTGCCGCGGAAGGTGCCGCTGTGCGCGCCGGGCTTCCAGATGTCCAGTTCGGGCTTCATCAGCACCAGCGACATCGGCAGGCCAAAGCCGGATAGCGACTTGGACAGCGTGATGATGTCGGGGCGGATGCCGGCGGTTTCGAAGCTGAAGAACGTGCCCGTGCGGCCGCAGCCGACCTGGATGTCGTCCACGATCAGCAGCATGTCGTGGCGCTTGCACAGTTTTTCCAGCTCTTTGAGCCAGCGCAGCGTGGCCACATTGACGCCGCCTTCGCCTTGCACCGTTTCCACGATGACGGCGGCCGGCTTGTCCATGCCGCTGCTCGGGTCTTCCAGCATGCGTTCCATGTACGCCATGGTGTCCACGTCCGGACCGAAGTAGCCGTCGTAGGGCATGAAGGTCGTGTTGCCGAGCGCGTAGCCGGCGGCGTCACGGAACTTCATGTTGGCCGTCGCGGCCAGCGAGCCGCCGCTCACGCCGTGAAAGCCGTGCGTGAACGAGATCACGTTGGGACGGCCCTTCACCTGGCGCGCGATCTTCAGCGCGGCTTCGACGGCATTGGTGCCGGTCGGGCCGGTGAATTGCAGGGTGTACTGCCAGTTGCGCGGCTTGAGCAGCACGCGATCCACCGTCTCCAGGAAACGCTTCTTCGCGCTGGTGGCCATGTCCAGGCCGTGGACGACGCCGTCCGCCTGCACATACTCCAGCAGCTTTTCCTTGAGAACAGGATTGTTGTGGCCGTAGTTCAGCGTGCCTGCGCCGCTGAAGAAGTCGATGTATTCGGTGCCATCTTCATCGATGAGCGTCGAGCCACGGGCCTGATTGAATATCACGGGAAACGACCTGATGTAGCCCCGCACTTCAGACTCCATGCGGTCAAAGATCTTCAAGTCCATGATTAATCCTCCCTTTTCAACTCATTAATTGACGGACGGCCTGATCCCGCCAGGTGCGGCGGGCGCACCTGGACAGTTCGAACCATCCCGGTAAATCGATAAGACCGTCAGGCCTTTGGCGTCCCTATGGGGACGGCAAGGCGAACGGACCTATCCTTAACAGCATCTCGTCGTCATGGTCCGCGCCGCCGAAGAGTTGCCGGCCGAAGAACGGCTGTTCGGAAACGTGGGCGCCTACTTCGGCGGCCAGGCCGGCAAAGGTGCGGCGCGAAGCCTGGTTGTCAGGCCCCACCGTGGTTTCAAGATAGCGGACATGCGCCAGGCCCTTGCGCTGCAAGAGTTCCCGGAGCATGGCGCGGCCAAGGCGTTGGCCGCGAGCGCGGGCGTGCACCGCAACCTGCCAGACGAACAGGACGTCGGGGCGGGACGGGTCCACATATGCGGAGATGAAACCATTGATGCGTCCCCCGGCGCTTTCAGCCAGGACGCAGGTGTCGCGGAAGTGCTCGCACAGGAGCAGGTACGCGTAGAGGGAATTCAGGTCGAGCGGCGGGCACTCGGAAATGAGGCGGTGGATCGCGGCGCCGTCTTTGCGGTCGGGCAGACGCATGGTATGGGTCTGCGCGCTGACCGCCGGCGCCACGGCACTTGAGAGTATGGGGGAGTCCAGTTCGTTTTTCTTCATGCAACGATTCCCGATTCTGGGGGTGCCCCGCCCGTGGGCACTTCAAGGATGGGCGACGACACGTCTCCATGCGTGTCGACTGCGGCCTGACCGTCCTGTTCCATGAGCGTCACGATGCGCTCCAGGGACAGGGTGATGGTGGCCTGTTCCAATTCCGGCAAGGCATTGAGCGCGTCAGCCAGATGCTTTTGCAGCGGCGACGGCGCGCCTTGCGCCAATTCCTGTCCCGCCTCGGTGGCGGTGACGAACACGATGCGGCGGTCTTCACGGCCCCGCTCGCGGCGGATGAGCGCCTTGTCTTCCAGGCGATCCAGGATGCCGACCACCGTACTGGGACTGACGTGCATCTCGCGGCTGATCGCGGTGGCGGTCATCGGACCGTTGGCGATCACGGTGCGCAGGCACATCAACTGCGGCGCAGTGATGTGACTGACCGCGGACAACTGGCGCGAATGCAGCGCGATCGAACGCGTGATGCGGCGCAGGGCTCGCAAAATGCGCAGGTCGTACTGCTGAGTGGTTTCGGTTTTCGCGGCGTCAGTCATGGATACAGATGGTTCGGGCAAAATCATTTCTACACGAATCATATGCGCCCGATTTATTCGAGTCAAACAAAAACCCGGGCACGATGTAAATAAATGAACGCGGATTTGGCGAGGATGACCGGAGTATGAATGGACTTGTCAGCACGCTGTTTCCGCTGTGCCGGGGGCTGTGAGCGGCATCCGCCTGCTGGCTGGCCTAAACAAAAAACATATGTTTTGTTCATGATGTTTTATTTATCATATGTTTTTACCGTTTATCCGCCCCTGCCAACATGTCCTTGCCCGCTTCCCTGCTCGCCACCCTCCAGGCAAAGCTGGAACAACTGCCGCCCGAATTGCAGCGGGCGGCGCGCTGGGTCGTGGCGAATCCCGCGCAGGTGGGACTCTGGTCGATGCGCCGGCAGGCGCAGACGCTCGGTGTGGCGCCCGCCACAATGTTGCGCCTGGCTCGCGCGTTGGGCTATGGCAGCTACGAGGATTTCCGTCAGCCGTTCCAGCAGGCGCTGGCCGCACAGGGCGAGCCGGGCCTGCGCGACCGCGCCGCTGCCCTGCAGGCTGCGGCGGGCGCGTCCGCCCAACCCGGCCACGATGCATTGACCGGGTATCAGGTCCAGGCCATTTCCTCGGTCTGCGCGCTGAACCCGCCCGCAACGTTCGACGCCACCGTGCAAACCCTTTTGGACGCACATCAGGTTGGTTTCCTGGGCACGCGCTCAGCCTTCGGCATTGCATTCCAAATGCGCTACGCCTATCAGCTGGTGCGGCGCAACAGTGTCCTGATCGACGGGCTGGGCGGCGCGCCGGCCGAGCAGATCGACAACCTGGGCGCGGGCGATGCGCTGATCGTCATCTCGCAGGCCCCCTACCCCGCCGCCACCGTGGATCTGGCGCGCCAGGCCGCGCGGCGCGGCGTGGCCGTGGTGGCGCTGACCGACGACCCGCTGTCGCCGCTTGCCGGGGACGCCCGCCACACGCTGCGCTTCGCCCCGTCCGACCGCGATGGCGTGCAAGCCCGGCCGGCGCGCCAGGGGCCGGGCTCGTTCTTCCACACGACCGCCGGTCTGCTTGGGCTGGCCGAACACCTGATCGCACGGCTGACGGCCCTCGGCGGCGAAGCGGTGCTGGACCGGCTGGCCGAAGTCGAGCAGCGCCTGCGCACTGACAACGTCTATTGGACCGGCGCCCCCGCGCGCCGCCACGGCTGAGGCGCCCAAGCCAATGCCACCCTCAACCTGACCCAGGAACCCGCAGCATGAGCCAAACCCACATCCTGCATCGCTCCCTTCGCCATACGCCCCCCGTCGCCGTGCGCGGCCAGGGCGTCTGGATCCATGACAGCGCGGGCCGCGCGTATCTGGACGGCTCAGGCGGCGCGGCCGTGTCCTGCCTGGGCCACAATCATCCGGAGGTCCAGGCGGCCCTGCACGCGCAGATCGACGCGCTGGCCTATGCCCACACCAGCTTCTTCACCACCGAGGTCGCTGAAAAGCTGGCGGCCCGCCTGGTGGCGGACGCGCCCGCCGGCACCTCCCATGCGTACTTCGTGTCGGGCGGGTCGGAAGCGGTGGAAGCGGCGCTCAAGATGGCGCGCCAGTATTTCGTCGAAATCGGTCAGCCACAGCGCCGCCACATCATCGCGCGGCGGCAGAGCTATCACGGCAATACGCTCGGCGCGCTGGCGGTCGGCGGCAATGCCTGGCGGCGCGCACAGTTCGCGCCGCTGTTGATCGAGGTCGAGCACGTCTCGCCGTGCTATGCCTACCGCGACCAACGCAGCGACGAAACCGCCGAACAATACGGCGAGCGGCTTGCAGAGGAACTGGACGCGGCCATCCTGCGCCTCGGCCCCGACTCCGTCATGGCATTCGTGGCCGAGCCGGTGGTGGGCGCGACGTCTGGCGCGGTGACTGCCGTGCCGGGGTACTTCCGCCGCATCCGCGAGGTCTGCGACCGCCACGGCGTCCTGTTCATCGCCGACGAAGTGATGTGCGGCATGGGCCGGACCGGCACGCTATACGCCGTCGAACAGGAAGGCGTGACGCCGGATCTCATCACCATCGCCAAGGGGCTGGGCGGCGGCTATCAACCCATCGGGGCAGTCATGGCGCAACAGCACATCGTGCAGGCCATGCAGCAAGGCAGCGGCTTTTTCCAGCATGGCCACACGTATCTTGGCCACGCGCTGGCGTGCGCGGCCTCGCTGGCAGTGCAGGACGTGATCCGGCGCGACGGGCTGCTTGAGCGCGTGCGGGTTCAGGGCGCAGGCCTGGCGCAGCGTCTGCACGCGGCGCTGGGCGAACACCCTCATGTGGGCGACATCCGCGGCCGGGGTCTCTTCATGGGCGTGGAGCTGGTTCAGGACCGCGCCAGCAAGCAGCCCTTCGATCCCGAATTGACGCTGCATGCGCGGATCAAGCGCGAGGCGATGGCGCGGGGTTTGATGGTGTATCCGATGGGCGGCACTCTCGATGGACGACAGGGCGATCACGTCCTGCTCGCGCCGCCCTTCATCATTTCCGACGACGAACTGGATCAACTGACGGAACGGCTGACCGGCGCCATCGACGCCGCGATCGCGCAGACGCGGGGTTAGGCGTCCACCGCAACGGCCGCCGGGCGGCGATCCTCCGCCCCGCGCCGCCTGATCAGCCTGCGCCGGCCCGCCGCCAGGGCGGGCGCGCGCCGATGGTGAGCGCGCGCAGGAACCATTCCACGGGTCCATAGGCGTGATGCCGCAGCCACCAGGCAGACAACGGCAACTGGGCGGCAAAGATGGCCACCGCAATCAGAAACGCGGCCAGAGGCGTCACGGCGGCGAACAGCCGCAGGCCCCACGCCGTGAAGAGAAATGCGCACACGACCGACTGCATCAGGTAATTGCTCAGCGCCATCCGCCCCGCCGGCGCCAGCCAGACCCCAAGGCGCTCGCCCGGCCCCGTGCGGAGCGCCAGCAGGAACGCCGCCCCGTACGACAGGCTCAGGAGCGGCGCGGTGAACAGGCCCACGGCCAGGCCCGGCAATTCCCACATCACGCGCGCCTGCGGCAATGCGCTGGTGGCATACGCCGCGGCGCCTGCCAGTCCGGGCTGGACGCCCAACGCGCACAACAATCCGAGGGCGCGGCGCGAGCGCCAGGGATCCGCAAGCGCATTGCGCCGCCCCAACGCGTACCCGGCCAGGAACATGGCGAAGACGAACGGCCCTTGCACGAACAGCACCGTGAACCAGATGGCTTCGGTGAGTTCCTTGATGTGCTGCGCGATCGTGGTGCCCACGGTGCCGCGGTACGCCTCGATGGAGGCCAGCGCGTCGGCCTTGTACTGCAGCGCGTAGCCGGCCGGAACGGGGTCCAGAAAGCTCAACGCGCCCAGAATCCCCCACACCGCCGACGCCAGCGCGATCAGCCACAGGGCAACGCGCAGCGCCCGGCCCGGGTCCATGCGCCGGCATAACAGCAGCGCAAGGCCCAACAAGGCGTAGGTGACCAGGATGTCGCCCTGGTAGAACAGGATGGCGTGCGCCATGCCCAAGGCCGCCAGTCCCAATAGCCGGCGCAGAAAGCGCGGCGCGAAGGCCGCGTCGGCGCGCTCAGCCGCCGACATCTGCAGCGTGAAGCTGTAGCCGAACAGGAAGGAAAACAGCAGGTAGAACTTGGTTTCGAACAACCAGGCGACCAGCCAGCGGACCGTCACGTCCAAGGGGCTGGAATACACCGGATCCGGCACGCCCCCGCCATAGAACGGGAAGGCGAAGACGTTGATATTGACGACCAGGATGCCGAAGAGCGCGAAGCCGCGCAGGGCATCGACGTGCGCAAGGCGCGGCCGCTCGGCGAGGTCGATGCTCATGCGGGCCCCTGGAAGACAACCCGGCGGCGCAAGTGGCGCGCGCCGCCGTGCGTTTTCGGCATCAGGCGGCGCGCAGGCGTCAACCCAGCACCGGCGACAGCAACGGCTGCTTGGGCCGCACGTCCAGCGCGCGGCCCTTGCGGGCCCGCTTGCCGACGTAGACGGCCAGGTCCGCACCCGCCAGGATGTCCTCGGTCATCTTGTTGCGGTAGATGCCGGTGGCGCGCAAGCCCTTCGGGCCGATCGGCACGGTCTGGTCGAGCTTGTCCGCACCGTCCAGTCCCATCAGGATGGTGCCGCGTCCGCCGCCCGACAGCGACTTGACCTCGTCCAGGCCGAAGACCAGGAACTTGCCCTTTTGCGACAGCAGCGCCAGTTGCTGGGCGCCCGCAAACAGCGGCACCGGACGCAGCAGTTCGTCGCCTGTTTCCAGCGTGATGAACTGCTTGCCCGCGCGCTGGCGGCTGACCATGTCGGACAGCTTGGCCGCGAAGCCATAACCGCCGCGGGTTGCCAGCAGCCAGCGGCTGTCGGCCGAGGCAGCGATCGTATGGACGATGCGCGTGCCGGATTCCAGGTCGATCATCGTGGTGACCGGTTGGCCGTCGCCACGCGCCGACGGCAGCCCGGACACCGGCACCGAGTAGACCCGCCCGTTGTCGCCGACCGCGATCAGCGTGTCGGTGGTGCGGCACTCGAAGGCGCCGTACAGGTCGTCGCCCTGCTTGAAGCCAAATTGCGAAGCGTCGTGGCCGTGGCCCTGACGCGCGCGCAGCCAGCCCTTCTGCGACACGACCACGGTGACCGGCTCGTCCAGCACCTTGGTTTCCAGCACGGCGCGCTCGGCGGTTTCGATCAGGGTGCGGCGCTCGTCGCCATATTGCTTGGCGTCGGCTTCGATTTCCTTGATCAGCAGGCGCTTGAGCGTCGTGGGATTGTCCAGCAGTTCCTGCAGCGAAATCTGCTCCTTGCGCTTGTCGGCCAGTTCCTGCTCGATCTTGAAGCCTTCCAGGCGCGCCAATTGGCGCAGGCGCATTTCCAGGATGTCTTCGGCCTGGCGCTCGGACAGCTTGAAGCGTTCCATCAGGGCGGCGCGGGGCTCGTCGGATTCGCGGATGGTCTGGATGACCTCGTCCACGTTCAGGTAGACGACCATGCGTCCTTCCAGCACATGGATGCGGTCGATGACCTTGTCCAGACGGAAGCGCGTACGGCGCACGACGGTGTTGGTGCGGAACGCCAGCCACTCGACCAGGATGTCGCGCAGGCCCTTCTGGCGCGGCCGGCCGTCGGTGCCGATGCACACCAGGTTGACGCTGGCGCTGCCTTCCATGCTGGTCTGCGCCAGCAGCGTGTTGACGAACTCGTCGCGGTCCACCCGCGAAGTCTTGGGTTCGAAGACCAGGCGCACCGCGGCGTCCTTGCCGGATTCGTCGCGCACGGCATCCAGCAGGTTCAGCATCACGGCCTTGGCCTGCGTCTGCTCGGGCGTCAGGCTCTTCTTGCCCGTCTTGACCTTGGGATTGGTGATTTCCTCGATTTCTTCCAGCACCTTCTGGCCGGACGTGCCCGGGGGCAGCTCGTTGACGACCAGTTGCCACTGGCCGCGCGCCAGTTCTTCAAACTGCCAGCGCGCGCGCACCTTGAGCGAGCCGCGGCCCCCTCCGTAGATCTGCGCGATATCGGCAGCCGGGGTGATGATCTGTCCGCCGCCCGCGAAGTCCGGGCCGGGGATCATGGCGTACAGCTCCTCGTCCGGCAACTGCGGCTGCTTGATGAGCGCCACGCAGGCCTGGGCGACTTCGCGCAGGTTGTGCGGCGGAATCTCGGTGGCCATGCCGACCGCGATGCCCGACGCGCCGTTCAGCAGCATCACGGGCAGCCGCGCCGGCAGCATCTGCGGCTCTTGCTGGCTGCCGTCGTAGTTGGGCACGAAATCGACGGTGCCCTCGTCCAGCTCGTCGAGCAGCAGCTTGGCAATGGGCGTGAGCCGCGCTTCCGTGTAACGCATGGCGGCGGCGTTATCGCCGTCGCGCGAACCGAAGTTGCCCTGGCCGTCGATCAAGGGATAGCGCAGCGAGAAATCCTGCGCCATGCGGACCATCGCGTCGTACGCGGCCTGATCGCCATGCGGATGGTATTTACCCAGCACGTCGCCCACGACGCGCGCGGACTTGACGGGCTTGGCGCCGGAGCCCAGCCCCATCGCTTGCATGGCAAACAGGATGCGGCGCTGCACGGGCTTCTGCCCGTCGCCCACATCGGGCAGCGCGCGGCCGCGCACCACGGAAACCGCGTAGTCCAGATAGGCCTGTTCCGCGTAGCGCGCCAGCGTGATGGCGGCGTTGCCGTCACCGTCGCCGTCGCCGCCGGGCGGGTTGGAGTCAAACAGGCCGGGTTGATTGCTGTCGGTCATGATGGTTTCAGGTAAACAAATTCATCGAAACGGCGTCAATGCGCCTCAGGCGGACGGGGCCATGAGCTGGGTGTCGGCAACGTGCGCGCGGATCTGGGCGCGCACGGCTTGCAGCGTGGCGGCGTCCTGCCCGCGCTTGGGGATGATCACGCCCTGCAGGGTGCCGAGGATGACGTAGAGATGTTCGGGGGTTTCTTCGACCCGCCGCACGTCGGTCCACGCCATCTGCCCGGAGGCGGAGGCCGTACTGTCGGTGACGCCGTCGGGGCCGAAATCAAGTTCGTGCCGCCCCAGATACAGGGTGTCCGGCTGCTTGGCCAGCATGCGGCGCGTGTTCATCCGCACGAGTCCGGGCAGCACGTATTCGTAGGCCAGGGCCAGCAGCGCGAGGATGCCCAGCCCGACCGCCAGCCCCTGGAAGTACACCGGCAGGATCGCGCCCCAATTGGGACCCTTGCCGTCCCAGGTTTGCCAGATCAGGTACGCAAGCAGCGCGACGATCATCAGGATGCCGAAGCGCAAATGAGACCGGTAGCGGCGGCGGCGAAGTTCCGGCCGTTTGTACACATAGGCGGCAAAATCCGCGTAGTCGTCGGCGGCCAGGTCGACGACCATGCGGGCTTGCCCGGGCGCGGACGGCGTCATCAGATGTCGAGCTCCGCCAGGTTGCCCTTTTCTTCGATCCACGCGCGGCGTTGCGAGGACTCGCCCTTGCCCATCAGCATGTCGAACATGCGGGTGGTGTCGTCGGGCGTCTGGTCGCCGTAGCCCACGGGCAGCAGGCGGCGCGTGTCCGGGTTCATGGTGGTTTCCCACAGTTGCTCGGGGTTCATTTCGCCCAGGCCCTTGAACCGGCTGACGGCCCACGCGCCTTCGCGCACGCCTTCCTTGCGCAGCTTGTCCTGCGCGGCCTCGAGTTCGCCTTCATCAAGACAGTAGATCTTGCGCGCGGGACGCTTGCCTTGCGCGGGCACATCCAGGCGGAACAGCGGCGGCTTGGCGACGTACACGTTGCCAGCCTCGACGAGCTTGGGGAAGTGCCGGTAGAACAGCGTCAGCAACAGCACCTGAATGTGCGAGCCGTCGACGTCCGCGTCCGACAGGATGCAGATGCGGCCGTAGCGCAGGCCGGACAGGTCGGGCGTATCGTTGGGACCGTGAGGGTCGACGCCGATGGCCACGGAAATGTCGTGGATCTCGTTGTTGGCAAAAAGACGGTCGCGGTCGACTTCCCAGGAATTGAGCACCTTGCCGCGCAGCGGCAGGATGGCCTGGAATTCCTTGTCGCGGCCCATCTTGGCCGAGCCGCCGGCCGAGTCGCCCTCGACCAGGAACACTTCGGTGCGTGTGGCGTCGCTGGACTCGCAGTCAGTCAGTTTGCCGGGCAGCACCGCCACGCCGGAGCTCTTGCGCTTTTCGACCTTCTGGGCCGAACGCTGGCGCGCCTGCGCCTGCCGGATGGCCAGTTCCGCGAGCTTCTTGCCGTATTCGACGTTGCTGTGCAGCCAGAGGTCGAGCGCGCTCTTGGAAAAACCGCCGACCAGCCGCACGGCGTCGCGGCTGTTCAGGCGTTCCTTGATCTGACCCTGGAATTGCGGGTCCAGCACCTTGGCCGACAGCACGAAGCTGGCGCGGGCGAACACGTCTTCGGGAAGCAGCTTCACGCCCTTGGGCAGCAGGCTGTGCAGTTCGGCAAAGCCCTTGACCGCGCCGAACAGGCCTTCGCGCAGGCCGGATTCATGCGTGCCGCCGGCCGGCGTGGGAATGAGGTTGACGTAGGACTCGCGCACCGCGTTGCCGTCGTCAGTCCAGGCCACCACCCATTGGGCGCCCTCGCCTTCGGCGAAGTTTTCGTGGTCGGCGCCCGCGTACTGTTCGCCTTCGAAGAACGGCACCATCAGTTCGCCGCCCGCCAGGGCCTCGGCCAGGTAGCCGCGCAGGCCGTCCTGATACTGCCAGGTCTTGGTGTCGTTGGTTTTCTCGTTGACGAGCGTGACCTTCACGCCCGGCAGCAGCACGGCCTTGCTGCGCAGCAGATGCGTCAGCTCGCCCAGCGGGATATTGGGGCTGTCGAAGTATTTGGCGTCCGGCCAGAGGCGCACGCGGGTGCCGGACTTCTTGCGGCCGCCCTGATCGTAAGGCGCCAGGGGTTCGGCGACGTCGCCGCCCTTGAACACCAGGCGGCTGACGGCGTTGTCGCGCCAGACGATGACTTCCAGGCGGGTGGCGAGCGCATTGGTGACGGACACGCCGACGCCGTGCAGGCCGCCCGAAAAGGCGTAAGCGCCGCCGCCCGCCTTGTCGAACTTGCCGCCCGCATGCAGGCGCGTGAACACGAGTTCGACGACGGGCGCATTTTCTTCGGGGTGCAGGCCGACGGGAATGCCGCGGCCATCGTCCTCGACGGACACGCTGCCATCGGCATGCAGCGTGACCTGGATCTGTTTGCCGTAGCCGGCCAGGGCCTCGTCTGCGGCGTTATCAATGACCTCCTGCACGACGTGCAGGGGGTTTTCGGTGCGGGTGTACATGCCCGGGCGCTGCCGCACGGGTTCCAGCCCCTTCAGGACGCGGATGGACGCCTCGTTGTAACGTGGAGTGGCCAAGTTATCCCCAACATCTGTGGAAAAAAACCGACATTTTACGGATAAGCCTAGATTCTGCGCGGCTCCGGGTGGGATGCGCACGACCTGACCAGGTCCGATTTCGGTAGGATGATGACAGTCACAACCGCCGATCCGGGCTTTGACTTCCCGGACCGCGACAGCTGCGCCGCAACATCCTACACAAAAACCTGCAAACCCTGTTGTTATTAACAGTGGTATGCCTGTTGTTATTGACAGTGGTATGCTTGAGTCCATTCCACAAACAAGAACAACGGCAAGGCGCGTTTTCACGCGCCTTTTGCTGCCGAACCGAGAATCACCATCATGAGCGACCAAATCAAGAACGTCAGTGACGCCAGCTTCGATGCCGATGTGTTGAAATCCGGCCAGCCGGTGCTGGTGGACTACTGGGCTGCCTGGTGTGGCCCCTGCAAGATGATCGCCCCGATCCTGGAAGAAGTCGCCACCGAATACGCTGGCCGTCTGACGATCGCCAAGCTGAACGTGGACGAGAACCAGGGCACCGCCACCAAGTACGGCATCCGCGGCATTCCGACCCTTATGCTCTTTAAAGACGGCCAGGCTGCCGCCACCAAAGTTGGCGCGCTGTCGAAGTCGCAACTCACCGCATTCCTGGACGGCGCGTTGTAAATCGCGTGCTGTAAACGAGGGCGCCGCCGCATAGGCGGCGCTCATTCAGTACCGCGCGAGCCCGTCCGTGGCGCGCCGCCAGACCCTCCTTTACTTTTCCCCCAACACTCACCGCGATGCACCTCAACGAACTGAAGGCGCTGCACGTCTCGCAGCTGCTCGAAATGGCCGCTGGCCTGGAAATCGAGAACGCCAACCGCCTGCGCAAGCAGGAACTGATGTTCGCCATCATGAAGCGGCGCGCCAAGCAGGGCGAGCAGATCTTCGGCGACGGCGTTCTTGAAGTCCTGCCCGACGGCTTTGGTTTCCTGCGTTCGCCGGAAACCTCGTATCTGGCCAGCACCGACGACATCTACATTTCTCCGTCGCAGATCCGCCGTTTCAATCTGCACACCGGCGATTCCATCGAAGGCGAAGTGCGCACCCCCAAGGATGGCGAGCGCTACTTTGCCCTGGTGAAGGTGGACAAGGTCAACGGCGTGGCCCCTGAGGCGATCAAGCATCGCATCATGTTCGAGAACCTGACGCCGCTGCATCCGAACCGCGTCATCCGCCTGGAACGCGACATCAAGAGCGAGGAAAACCTCACCGGCCGGATCCTCGACGTCTTCGCCCCCATCGGCATGGGCCAGCGCGGCCTGATCGTCGCCAGCCCCAAGTCCGGCAAGACGGTGATGATGCAGCACATCGCGCATGCCATCACCACCAACTATCCCGACGCGGTCATGATCGTCCTGCTGGTCGACGAACGCCCGGAAGAAGTGACCGAAATGCAGCGCACCGTGCGCGGTGAAGTGGTGGCGTCGACCTTCGACGAGCCCGCCACGCGTCACGTGCAAGTGGCCGAAATGGTCATCGAGAAGGCCAAGCGCCTGGTCGAAATGAAGAAGGACGTCGTGATCCTGCTGGACTCGATCACCCGTCTGGCCCGCGCCTACAACACCGTCGTGCCGGCTTCCGGCAAGGTGCTGACCGGCGGCGTGGACGCCAACGCCCTGCAACGCCCCAAGCGTTTCTTCGGCGCGGCGCGCAACCTGGAAGAAGGCGGCTCGCTGACCATCCTGGGCACCGCGCTGATCGAAACCGGCAGCCGCATGGATGAAGTCATCTATGAAGAATTCAAGGGCACCGGCAACTCCGAAGTCCACCTCGAGCGCCGCCT
>Ga0213828_1000626_pt1 | contig 33421 bp, 32 predicted proteins | sample MC6MC0897MG_FD_180664 | JGI IMG/M metagenome (GOLD analysis project Ga0213828, IMG submission 180664) | Enriched soil aggregate microbial communities from Iowa State University, Ames, United States - MC6-MC0897-MG | ecosystem: Environmental > Terrestrial > Soil > Unclassified | place: USA: Iowa...
TACAGTACATCTTGTATCTCCTACCATTTTAAAGCCCTTAATGATTGTTATGCTCGTCCTTGTGACCACTTATACAGTTTTCAAAAAAGATTGGGGACAGCACCCTGAGGAGAGAATATTAACAGCTCCTAAAAAAATCGCTTTCATCAGTGCTTTTGCGGTCATTGGCTTTTATGATGGTTTCTTTGGACCTGGAACGGGTTCATTTTTTATTTTTATTTTATTAATGATGGGAAATGATTTCTTACAGGCTGCGGGCAATGCAAAAGCGTTTAATTTCACGTCAAATTTAGCAGCACTTATTATGTTTTTACTGTTAGGAGAAGTTAATTTTTTATACGGACTACCTGTTGGGTTTGTCATGATTTTTGGGGCCATCTTAGGTTCAAAATTTGCACTGAAACGCGGGACAAAAATGATGCGCTTTATTTTCATTATCATGACATGTACATTAATTCTTAAAAATGCTTGGGATTATTTTATTCAATAAAGTGATACGATTAAAGGTGTTTTAGAGGTAAAAAATATCATTCTATTTATATAGCAATTTTCCGTCAATTGACAAAATTAATTAGCGTGCTATAATTCTTTTGGGCTTCACCGCATTGAAGCGAAGAAGTAATTACTAGGAGGATTAGCATGTTTCGAATTGAAGCGAAGAGTAACCCTCGATTTATTGAGGCAGGCTTCATCATACTTTTAATTATCGCTATGATGGCATTTAGTATTGGGTATTTAAAAGCAACTCCCCATATCCCTATATTTTTGGTTATTTCACTTTTAATTGCCTATGGACTACTTAAAAAAGTTCCTTTTCACGAGCTTGAAGGCGGGATGATTGCGGGTGCAAGTGCAGGGCTAGGAGCTGTTTTCATCTTCTTCTTTATCGGTATTTTAATTTCAAGCTGGATGATGGGTGGCACTATTCCTACACTTATCTATTATGGCTTTTTAACCGTTTCACCTAGCTTTTTCTTTGCAATAGTCTTTTTAATTTGTAGCATTGTCGGCATATCTGTCGGAAGCTCATTAACAACCGTTGCCACAGTCGGCGTGGCATTTATGGGGATTGCTGGTGCAATGGACATCTCCTTAGCCATAACAGCTGGTGCAATTGTTTCAGGGGCTTTCTTTGGTGATAAAATGTCTCCCCTATCAGATACAACTAATCTTGCCTCTGGTACAGTTGGCGTGGACCTTTTCGAGCATATTAAAAATATGGGCTGGACAACGATTCCTGCTTTCATTATTTCCATAGTTTTATATGCTATTTTATCCCCATCAGGTACAGACACATCATTTGATACAGTAGAGCAATTTAAACAAGGATTACTTGGAACAGGACTTATTCATTGGTATACACTATTGCCAATTGCTGTACTTATAATAATGACTTTTTATAAGGCGCCTGCACTAATTACACTTGCAGTCGTTTCGATTCTCGGTGTAGGTCTTTCCTACATACAAGAACCAATTGCTCTTTCTACTATATTCAAAATGCTTTTTGAAGGCTATGTCTCTCAAACTGGTAATAAAGAAGTAGACGCATTGCTGACACGAGGTGGTATGAGCAGTATGCTATCAACTATTGCCTTAGTGTTACTAGCATTGACAATGGGCGGATTATTATTCACTTTAGGTATTATTCAAAGTATTCTAGCAAAGGTTGAGAACATCTTTAGAAGCGCTGGTTCCGTGATCACAGGTGCTGCTATTACAGGAGTAGGTATCAATACACTAATCGGTGAACAGTACCTTTCCATCTTATTGACAGGTGAGGCATTTAAAGCACAGTTTGCAAAGGTCGGGCTTGCACCTAAAAACCTTTCCCGTGTAATGGAGGATGCTGGTACAGTTGTCAATCCACTTGTCCCTTGGAGTGTTTGTGGCATATTTATTGCTAGTGTCCTTGATATATCTACAGTAACTTATCTCCCCTTCACCTTCTTCTGTTTACTAGGTCCTATTTTAACCATCATTTTTGGATGGAGTGGAAAAACATTAACAAAGCTTGAAAAATAAGATAGGTAGCTGATGCAAATTCATCAGCTACCTTTAAATTCTTTCATAATCTGTTCATAGGTATTGTTCTATAAAAGTTGAAATTCTGTGTTCAAGGGATTCTCTTATGATGAAACCACATAAGTCGTATCATTGTCCCCTGATGATAAAAATTCTTGTAATGCACCTTTGTTTTTATCTAAATCAATATCTAAAACTTCACCTACATTTACACGCTTATCTTCAAAAGAGCCTGCAATAGGAATGCGTAAAGTGTCCAAACCTTTAGATTCTCCTTTTACGATCCCTTTTCCAATTGTAAGAATTGTTTTATTTTCAACATTTGTATCGATGTAGGAATCTACAACGCCAAGAATTTTTGGTAAATTCATTAAGCTTGAAACACCGATTTGTTCTTTTACCTTAGTCAAGACTTCTTGCTGACGTTCCACCCGTCCAAAATCACTTAGACGATCGTGGCGGAATCGTACATAGCCTAAAAGCTCATTACCATGTAAAATTTGTTCTCCAGGCTTTAAAGTCATGCCAATTCCATGAGACATTTCATATGGAATATCAACCTCAATCCCATCAGGTGCTAAAAGATCAATAATCTTAGGGAACCCCTTAAAATCCACTACAGCGTAGTAATTAACATCAAGATCAAAATTTTGCTTAATTGTTTTCCTTACAAGTTCAGGACCTCCAAAAGCAAAGGCAGCATTTATTTTATTCATTCCGTAATCTGGAATTTCGACATACGTATCCCGCATAATAGAAATAAGCTTAACATTATTGGTTGTTTGATCATAATGTGCAATCATTAATGTATCCGATCTACCATCCTCATCTCTTGCATCACTTCCTATTAATAGCACATTTATCTGACCAACTTGCACATCTGCACCTTCGAATGGGTCAAATGTCTTTCCGTCATATTTATAAGGACCATCGTCTGCCATTGCTAATCCACTATTGTATTGGTAAACCCAATAGACAATCCCTGCTGCGATTACTAATGCGAATGCTAAAAATAAATTTCTTAGCCATTTACGTCTCTTTTTACTTCTTCTCATAACTAAATCCACCTATCATTTATCTCTATATTATTTTTTTAGTAATGTCTTTGTAGTTAGTTGAACAGCTATTGCATCATCTAAATAACCAATTGGAAATAGATAATCTGGTAAAACATCTACAGGAATAATAAAATATAATAATGTACTTCCAATTATGGTAAGTTCAAAAAGTGTACCTTTCCCTGATAAGAATCTTTCATATAATTCTTTTAATTTGTTTATAAAAGGACCTACGCTTCCTACATTCTTAATTTTCTCATCAAAATCTTTAACAATCGTATTTTTCCCTTCCTCTGTTTGCGCAAATAGTCCATAGCTCTCTAGCTTCTGTTCAACCTGTGCCACCGAAAATTCATCATCATAAACATTAGAAGACTTAAGAAGAGCCTGTATTGCGTCAACAGATGTATGAATATCCGATTCAGATTTCTCCTGTCTTTGTTCAATGGGGTATCCAGCAGCTTCAAAAAGAGTAATTAAAGGAACTCCAAGGCAGTCAGCAAATTTTTCTAAATGGTGTGGGGTTGCGTTTCTCTTATTATTTATTATCCGTGAAATTGTAGCGGTATCGATTCCAGTAAGCTCACTAAACTTTCGCATAGATAATGAACGTTCTTTCAAGAATTCTTTAAGCAATAAGCCAAGATTATTATTGTTTCTTGTCTCAGTCATTTCCAATTTACCTCCTTGCCTTTTCTACTGTGATTTTACAATATACCATTCTCAAGAAGTGTATTATTACGTTGACATTTTGTCAACACATTCGTTAAAAGAAAGCTAGAAATGCAATTATTAATAAAATCACACCGCTAATTATGGTTCCAAATTGCCCTACAGTAAATGTACCGACTCGAACATCAGCTACTTTACTTCCTAATTTGACCCCCATCCAAACCGTAATAAAACTTCCAATAGCAGCAGTTATCGAAATGATAAGTGGAGAAAGCCCCAGTAAACCGGCACCTACACCATTTGTTAATGCATTCGCCGATAGGGCAACACCGAGCAGTACAGATTCTCCCCAGCCAATCTCACCAGACTTTTTGAAATGGGCTTCCTCGGGATTTCTTAAAATATCTTGAACATTTTTAGGCTGCATTTCATTGTTACTATCCATTTCATTCTGTGGTTTTGCCAAAAGGATAATTCGAATTCCAATAATAAATAAAAGCAATGCACCTATGATAACAGGAAGCATACCTGGAAGAATGGTTGAGAGCCAAACGCCAAACGTAATGCCTCCCATACTCATAAGAAAACAAATAATCGCAATTAATAAATTTTTACCAAATGCAACATTTATTTTTCGAACCCCATAGGAAAGGCCTACACCTAAATTATCGATACTGGATGAAAAAGTAAAAGCCAAAATAATTAACCATTTCACTAAACCACATCCCTTATTTTTTTATATCATATTATTCACGTTGACAAATGTTGCTTAAATGTTGACAAAAAATCAACGATCATACAATGGAATAATCAATACTGTTCCAAAAAGGGGGTTCAACTTAGATATTCTGGTCACTAGCCAAACTTTGACACAGTCTAATCAATTGATGTTACAATTTTTTGTATTTCCATGTCTCCTCTTTATTCCAAAGTGGAATCAAAATTGCTATTTTCTAGAATTTCTATTCAATTAAGCTCTTTGTTATGCTCAAATAAAGGAGATGAAGTGAAATGATAACAAAATGGAATGCCAATTTATACGATCAAAAGCATGACTTTGTTTCAAAATTTGGAGAAAGCTTAGTGGACCTACTTAGACCACAGAAAAATGAAATGATTGTGGATATTGGTTGTGGGACAGGAGATTTAGCACGCGAAATTGCAACTCATGGTGCCATCGTTCAAGGAATTGATGCCTCTCAGGACATGATAATTGCAGCACAGCAAAAATATCCTAACATCCAGTTTCAAGCTGTGGATGCTACAACATTCTTTATTAAGAATCAATTTGATGCTGTCTTCTCAAACGCAGCCCTTCATTGGATGAAGCAGGCAGATCAAGTTATTGAAAATATTTATCATTCCCTAAAGCAAGGAGGCCGCTTTGTTGCTGAAATGGGTGGAGATGGTAATATCGCCTCTATAGTATGGGCACTCAAAAAAAGTATGGAGGAAATGCAACTACCATATCAGGAAGAATATTTCCCATGGTATTTCCCGACTTTAGAAGAATATCAATCTAAATTAGAGAAAGCCGGCTTTACCGTTGCTATGATTACATTATATGAGCGACCAACCCCTCTTCAGGGAGAGGACGGGCTTCGTAATTGGTTAGTGATGTTTAGTCAGAACATCCTTCAGCATTTAACGGAAAAAGAGAAAGAGCAAATCTATGTAAAATGTGAGCAGCTATTAAAACCTAACTATTATCAGAACCAACAATGGGTTGCTGATTATTGTCGACTACGCTTTGTTGCGATCAAAAAGTAATAAAAAATTATAAAAGAACGTATATAATCCAATACGTTCTTTTATCTATTTAAAATACATTAATGAAGAATCGACCTTTTATTGATGAGCTGTAGTATTCTATTGGTCGATAGGAAATTGAGGTACAAGATAAAATTCAAAAATCCTGCATCAAATGCTAATAAAATAACAGTTTGGCAGCTTCCTTCAGTATAACGCCCAGTATGTAATGGTATCTGTCACACCTATTAGGATTAAAATAACACCTGCCACATTTTGAATGACTTTCCCCATTTTCATGCTAAAATGCATAATGACGCGCTTTTCATAAAAGAAATGAATCAGTGCCATCATGATCAAAAGCGGCACAGAGGTTGCGACACCAAAAATTGCTGGTAGCACTAAGCCATACGAAGTTGAGGCAACTGTTGGCATTAGCCATACAAAGAAAAGTACGAACATTGTTGGGCAAAAGGCTAAGGAAAAACTAGCGCCCATTAGCAGTGAGCCAATTCTCCCTTCTTTTAACACTGTTGGAATAAGTAAAGAAATTCGATTCAGTAATTTTAATTTAAAAATGCCAATAAGCACAAAGCCCGTTATTAGCATAATTGGACCAATTGCCCGGCGAAAAACTGGAAAATACACAGTCATTTTTGTTTCAAAGGATTGACCAAATATCCAAGCGAAAAAGCCCAAAAAACTAAACACAATAACCTTTCCCATTATAAAAAACACGATTTCCTGCCAATTACTTTTCATTTGAATAGTACGATTCCCATAAAAGGTGATAGCGCTCATATTACCTGTTAATTGACAAGGAGCTAAAGCACCTATTAAACCAAGTAAAATCGCAATTATAAATGGAGCATGCTCATAGGTATTTAAAAATTCTGTTATAGGATTGCTCATGATTTGGCTTATTTCTGACATCAAATTATACATTTATAAAACACCTACTATATTATTGATAAGAATGTTCATTTGCCCAAATATTTCTGGGATCTGAGCGTTTTTTCGGCTTTGCCTGAGTGGTTCTTTCTTGGAACCGAGCGTTTTTCTGCTACACCTGAGCGATTCTACCTTGGACCTGAGCGGTTTTCAACTTTACCTGAGCGATTCTACCTTGGACCTGAGCGTTTCTCGGCCATACCTGAGCAATTCTACCTTGGACCTGAGCGGTTTTCGGCTTTACCTGAGCGATTCTACCTTGGAACTGAGCGTTTTTCGGCTTTACCTGAGCGATTCTACCTTGGACCTGAGCGTTTTTCGGCTTTACCTGAGCGGGTTCTACCTTGGACCTGAGCGATTCTATCTTGGACCTGAGCGTTTTTCGGCCACACCTGAGCGGTTCTACCTTGGAACCGAGCGATTTTTGGGAACACCTGAGCGATTCTACCTTGGACCGAGCGCTTTTCCGCTGTACCTGAGCAATCTACCTTGGACCTGAGTGGTTTTCCTCTTTACCTGAGCGGTTCTCTCTTGAGGCCGAGCATATTTCCGCTATACCTGAGCAATTCTCCTTTGGACCAGCACACTTCCACTGTACCTGAGCCATTCTACCTTGGACCCGAGCGTTTTTCCACTATACCCACTATACCTGACTGCGGTTCTTCCCTGAACCCATGCACTTTTCAGGAACACCTGTCTCCTGGAACTGTATAATGCTTGATGACACCTGATAGGACCCTTCCTGAACTGTATACGGCTAGATGGAAGAAATTGTATTCCTATTTGTTTTATGCGGATTACATACCACCAGTATATATAGTAAATATGAATAATTGATGCAGATTCGTGTTTTTAACAGAGACACTTTAACCAAAGTTTTATAACTTGTACTTCTAATCACAAACTAAATCAGCGTAAATTAGGTGACAAACTGCTAAAAAGCTGTCAATATCTGCTGATAAATATTTTGCTAGAAAGTAGCTATTGGACATAATATGAGAAAATTCTTGTATGGAATAGCTTTGTAATAAATTCTGTTGGTAATCAGCCTCAATAACACTTCTTGGCAAAAAGGCAATGCCAAGTCCATGCTTTACAAAATTTTTAATAACTTCGGTTTGATTTATATGCATGCTTTTATAGCGTTTAAATTGTTGTAATACTTGCTGGATGTCTTGCCAATAAGGTGCATATTCATGTGTTAAAATCATTTCCTGCTGCAAAAGCGTAAGTGCATCTGCCTCTTTTTTTGCTATTGGAGCAATTAATTGAAGTGATTCCTGTGCGAGGAGGACAGTATGAAGTTCTCGAGTTGATGTTAGTTTTGATAAACCAATATCTACCTCCCCTGTATAAACCGCCTCTCCTATTTCATTTGACTTTAATAGCTCAATCGAAATTTGGATGGAAGGTTTCTGCTGTTGAAATGTTTGGATAATGGCTGGTAAAGTAGAATTAGCAATTTGAGGTGCAACCCCAATCGTTAAATGGGATGTATAACCATGCAAAAAGGAATCCATATTGTGTATACCTTCATCAACAGTCATCATCATTTTTTCTGCCTGTTGAAAAAAGTAAGCACCAAAACGATTTAGTTTCACTTGCTTCCCCTGTCTATCAAATAATGTTGTTTGCAATTCCTTTTCAAGATGCTGTATATGCTTTGATACTGTAGATTGTGTAATAAATCGTAGTTCAGCTGTTTCTCGGAAATTTTCTGTTCTGGCAGCAATTAGAAATGTTCTTATCCATTCTGTTTCCATCCTGACACCCCGTTTGTTTTTCATACATTATAACGAAAACTTTTTATATCTTGAAACCTTTTCAAAAAATGTGCGTATGTATAATTATTAATGTCAATTGGAGGAATACAGATGTCGTTTTTTAACAATGTACTTGCAAGTATTGGGGTAGGCTCTGCAACGGTTGATACACGATTAGAGAAAACTACATACAGAGCTGGTGAAATTATGCGTGGCGAGATTATAGTACGTGGTGGGCAGGTTGAACAGCAAGTCGATACAATTTATTTATCGATCAATACGACCTATATTCGAGAAGCAAATGACAATAAATATACGGAAGTAGCTGCTCTACAAAAAATTAAAGTATCAGAGCCATTTATTATTGCAGCAGGCGAGAGGAAGACCTTCCTTATTTCACTTACATTACCATTCGAAACACCAATAACAGCAGGCAAAACCCAAGTATGGATACAAACAGGACTTGATATTAAAAACGCAGTGGATCCAAGTGACAAGGATTACATTCGTGTCCAACCAACAGAGCTTGCTACACATATCCTAGATGCTATAAGTGCACTTGGTTTTCGTTTACGTGAAGCAGAATGTGAACAGGCACCAGCTCGATTGCGTGGCTACTATCCATTTATTCAAGAATTTGAATTTGTGCCGACAGGACAATATCGAAATCATTTAGATGAGCTAGAAATTGTTTTTCTATCACAATCTAATCATTCGGCAGAAATATTGCTGCAAATAGACCGTAAAGTTAGAGGCATTGGCAGCTTTTTCGCGGAAGCTCTTGATATGGACGAAAGCTATGTCAGAACCACAATTACCAAGCATGATTTACCAATGATTGAAACGAAACTACAGCAAATTATTGCCAAGCACTTAAAAGGATAAAATAGAAAAACACGGTATGAAAATGAACATCATACCGTGTTTTATTTATGCTGTCACATCACGTTTCATAAAGGACGTATAGCTGATTACAAGGAAAATAACAGCATAAATCGCCAGGACAGTAAGTGAGAATGGCATTGTGATACCTTCTGTCACTGGATTTCCTGATTCATATTGCGTTAAATTAGAATGTGTTAGCCAAATATATTTGACAATTTCATACCGACTTAAGAACATTACAATCATTCCACCTGTAAACGACAAGAACATCGTTAAACCAATCGCTAAAGAACTTGAGCGGAACACTGAACCTACTAAAAAGGCAAATAACGTTGACATCACAAAGTCACCGCCAGATAGTAAGTAATGATACCCCAAGTCACCCCATACCGCTTTTTCGGCTATTTGGCCATTGACCATCTCTAACTCGACTCCTGTACCATTGCCGAATAGTAGGAATCCTACTATGACACTTACTACGACATTAACCAAAAATAAAAACAAACCAAAAATAAAAGTTGTAATTAATTTGGAGGTTAATATTTTTGCCCGCGACATTGGACGTGTTAACAGCATTTTAATAGTACCTGTTGAGAATTCACTCGATACAATACTCGCTGCTGTAATTACTGTAAATAATGTTACTAACGTGAGCATATTACTTGTAAATGACATAAAGCTCGCAAGACTTCCCTCATTTTGAGATGGTACATCATGCGTTAAACGATACTCAGATATCGCAATTTGCTCTTCGAAATATGTTTTATCTGCCGGAGTAAGATCGTCTCCTGCCAACATTTCTTTATAGTTGTTAATGGCCTGTTGTTCAGTTTCTTTCCATGAAATATCCTCTGAATTTTTTGTATCATAGTATTTCAACATAATACCAGGTCCAATAATAAAGAGGATTATTAATGCGACCATTGCCCAAGTCCCTTTTTTATACCACAATTTCATCCATTCATTTTGAATTAGCTTCAGCAATTTGGCCACCTCCTGTCATTTCTAAGAATTGGTCCTCTAACGTTTTTTGATGTGGTTGAACAGCGAATAATTGAATTCCTTCATTAACAAAATTTGTAATGAAGGATGGAATATCTTCTTTTTGTATTTCAACCACGTAGCCGCTATTTTCTGAAACAAAATTGATATCAAGCTTTTGAAGAAGCGATACAGCTTGTTCGTTAGGAGTAGCCTCAATATAATAAAATGAAGAATTATCACTATGAATATCACGAATATCAATTAATTTACCACTTTGAATGACAGCCACCCGATCACACATTAATTCAATTTCAGATAATAGGTGACTAGAAACAAAAACAGAGACGCCATCCTCAGTCGCTATTTTCCGTAGATACATACGAAATTCACGAATACCTGCTGGATCAAGACCATTTGTTGGCTCATCTAAAATTAAAAACTTAGGCCGATGAAGCAATGCCTGTGCTAATCCTAAACGTTGACGCATCCCAAGGGAATATGTAGAAACTTTCTCATGAATACGTTTCTCAAGACCCACTTGGTTCACTACCTCTTGAATACGATCCTTTGTTACATTTTTATGCATTCTTGCAAAATGCAATAAGTTTTTATAGCCTGTCATAAATTTATACATTTCAGGGTTCTCTACAATTACGCCAACCTTACTAATTGCCTCCTCATAATTCTCCTGAAGTGAAAGTCCATCAATGATAACTTTCCCTTCCGTCGGATGCATAAGCCCTGTCATCATACGAATAGTCGTCGTTTTTCCTGCACCATTTGGTCCTAAAAATCCAGTAATTTGCCCTGGATATAAATCGATATTCAATTGCGAAATTAATTGTTTACCACGAATGATTTTTGATAAATTTTGCAATTGAACAATTGGTTGTGTTGTCATTGGTTTCATCCTTTCTTATAGTAGGCCTTCATCCATTGCACAGCATCCGTATTCGTCAGATCTCGAATCCTTTCAAGTTCCTCATGTGCAATAATCGAGCCATTTTGTAATAAAATGATTTGATCTAAAATCGGCTCTACCTCATATAGCTCATGGGTGGATAAAAGAATTGTTTGATGTTCCATATCGGTAAATTGAATGAGCCCTTTAATGAGTTGCTCACGAACAATTGGATCAAGCCCAGCAAACGGCTCATCCATTAAATAAAACGGGACCTCTCGCCCAAGTGTTGCAGCCATCTTCATACGACCACGGTTTCCTTTTGATAGCTGCCTTAATCTCATTTTTTTATCGACCTGCAAAAACTCTGCAACGATACAGGCCTTATCATATGAGAAATCCTCGAATTGAGAGGCATAGTACCGAAATAGCTGCTCTCCAGTATAAAAATCGTAAAATAAATCCGTATCTGGTAAGTAGGCAATCTGATTGGCACTTCTACGTGTAACTGGGTTACCATTCAGTAAAACCTCACCGCTTGATGGAAGTAACAAGCCAGCTAATACCTTTAAAAGTGTTGACTTTCCACTACCATTTTCTCCAACTAGGCCAATAATCTGGCCAATTGGTAAAGAATAAGACACATCTTGCAGTATTGTTTTTTTCATATAACGAAAAGAAACATTTGAAAGTTGTAGCATTTATCTCACCTCACGATTTATTTTGCAAAACAATTAGCATCTCTTCCTTTGAAAACCCAAGTGCTTCAATAGAGGATAAAAAATTATCTGCTAATTGATTTTTCATAGCTTCTCTCAACAGAACAATTCGCTCTTCATTCGTTGTGATAAATGTACCCTGCCCTCTTTTAGTTTCCGTTATATTCATTGCCTCTAACTCCTTATATACACGTTGCACTGTATTGACATTAACCCCAGTCTCTACTGCATACTCTCGAACAGAAGGAAGTCGGTCCCCAAGCGCTAACTTCCCTTTTAAAACATCTCCACAAATGCGATCAACAAGCTGGCTATAGATTGGTTTATCACGTGAAAAATCAAGTGTCATCGTAAAACCACCTTTTCCAGCCACTTTGTAGCAATGATAAATAGCAATGCGAACAAAATGGTAAGGGCTAGTTCCTCCACTACATACAATGTGCCAAGTCTAATACCCATTGAAGGCAATTTGAATTTTGGCAAATACTGTTCAAGCCAGCTTAACGAGACACCCATATGTTGGAAAATTTTAACGTATATTATACTTTCAGTAAATCTAAACCATAGATAGATGCATCCAAAAAAGGCTCCCATCATAAGGACGATAGCAAAACGACCGATGAAGTACTTCATTTGCAGATAAAATGCCAAAAATAGAAGAATACTTACAAATAGCATTAATTGAAACAATGCAATAATGGCTACCACGAATACTAGCAATAGCAATACCTGTCCAAAGCTGGCTATAAAGGCAGCTCTTAATGAATAGATTGCAATACCTGTAAAAAGAATATTAAACATTGTGTATCCTGTTAAGGAAAAAACAATTTTTACACCTATAAGCTGCCGAATGGAGCTTGTTGAGTGTAGCCATATTTCTTTACTTCTTAAATCCAATCGTAAGCTAGCCACAAATTGCAATACAGAATAAAAACCTCCTAAAGCAAGGACTAAAAATGTAAAAGCAAATTGAAGTTGATTTTCCTCTGAAAATCCATCACCATATCGTTCTATTAAATAAGGAATAACTATGGATATTAAGATTCCTAAAAAGATTCCCACATATAACCATGCACGAAAGAGCACCCATTCTTTTTTAAATTGCCCAACGAAACTTTTCAACGTAAACACCTCGCGTCATAGTGTACTAGTCAAATATTACACTATGACTTTTTGAATTGCAAGCACTAAAAAGCAAAGGGAAGAATCTGTTTATCAAAGATCCTTCCCTTTGCTTTATTTCATTTTTCCCACTACCTCAACCTTTAATCTAGTCGCATTTTCAGAATGATAAGCAAGTGGTGTTTCTTCCACTTCCACTAATTGAATTGTTTCTGAAAGTGCGCCTGCTAAAATCGCCTGTTTTAACAATATTGGAAACTCCACGAATAGTATTCGGCACAATTACACTGCCTCCTCCAACTAAGACAAGTTGCACCTTGAGATGAAGTTTTCATTTTATCGATAGCCTGCTCAAGAATAGTAGATATTTCTATTATTTTTACTAAAATCTGTATGTTTGAAATCTTTATTTTTTATTTTTTTCTGTTGATTTTATAATTATTAAACTAACAATACTAATAACTGCAATCCCATACATAATAGTTTTATTGCCTTCGCCCCAAGTATCCACCATTGATATAAAAATTATTAGTAGTAATAAAAAGTAAAATAAGTAACTACGCATTTGTTAAACTCCTATTTTTCTTAAGTAAAAAAACGGAATTAAAAAATTCCACTTTTAACCACGTCATGTTAAGCTAAATTCTTCAAAGCATTTTCATTAAAGAAGTAATTTTCATCATCATATTTATTATTTTCGTATGAAAATAAAGATCAGCAAGCTATCCATAAATAATTGTTTTGATCCTGCAGATAACTTACTAGCAACAGAAAAATCTACTAGAGCTTAACCTTTAGCCCTTTTTCCAGTTAATTACTTCCCTCTTAGTTGGGAGATTAACTGCCTGTAAACGTCCGATTGGTGAAAGCTAATAATCAGTGGGGATGAAGAAAATCTCCACTGATTTAAGTTTCACTTTATATCTACCACGACATTTTTAAGGTACTCATCAAGATTCCCTTTATCTACAATCTGCATAATAGTTGATCGTTCTTCCCTGTTCTCTAAAGCTTTAATGATTAAATCCCCAACGTTTGAATAGTAATGCAACCAGTCGAAAAAGTTGTTCACATTCGTCGTTACTTCATTCACACCATGGAAGCTGTACACGGTACCAAACACATCTACCATATCATTCATCCATCTACTATAAGCCTCGAAACGATTTTCATTATGCAAAATTGTCTGAAGCCGTTTCGCAGGCATTACTTCTGTAAAGACCACTAGTTCTGTATTTGGGAATGCATCTTTTATAGCTTGAAGCCTTTTTCGATAGTCGATATCGTACATAAAAGGTTTGGCTGTCTCTGCTTTAAAATTCTTCTGGAATTTTTGCCACCCCTGCTCCATATCATCATTTGAATACGTAGTTTGTGCAATATTATTTCGTGTGTAACTGCGAGCACCATCGTAATGATTTGCTTTTGAAATATCATAATTAAAAAGAGCATAATGCATCGTGCTTGCTGAAAATAAGGACTTTATTGCATAAAAAGGTGCCTCCGCCGTCTCGATATAAGTTTGCGGCGGATTCGATTTATTAGGTTTTCCAGCATTCGCTGAATCAAAATATAACTCAATAAAAATTCTCTTAAACGGCTTTCTGTTTTTCTTTTCAGCATATTTCATGTAAGGTAAATATTCTTTAATATGCAGACCGCTCATTGAATAATTATAAACTTTTTCTTTTGTAAAAGCCCTCTCATCAAGATACGTAATCCTGCTCGTTCCAATTAACAAACTATCATAGTTAAAATCATGGCTATTCATATAATTAGTTTTTAATTGTCTTTCATCAAAGCCAAGCTGATAGTCGTTAAAGTCATTTGCATGTGTGTAATTCCAAAGAGGGTCAATATAATAATTAAAACCCATAATTCCGTAAACAGGTAATCCTGTTACTATGAAAGATGCGGCAAATAATTTTATTAACCATTTTTTAGGATCCAAGTTCATTCACACCTATATTTAGAAATTAAAATATAAAAATATACTATTTTTTTGCATATAGTAAATCGATACTAGTACTAGTGCAATCATAAATTGCGTATAAACGATTGCTCCCCAACTAAATTTCATCTTATCCATTAATTGAATAGAATTTAATGCCGTAAATGCAATAACAAGTGTAATTAAGAGTCCTACAACAATCACTATTGGATTACTGAATGATAGTCCCAAAATATTAAAGGCTTCCATTTGAACAAAATTAGTGTACGGCTCCGTAAAGAAATTAGATATAGATGCCATGTTTGGCGTAAACATTTTGGCTACAATAGTATTCGCTTGCTCAATACTTGTTGAACGGAAATATACCCAAGTGATATTAACAAATTGGAAAGTCATAAACCACGAAAATAAATATGGAAGCTTAATGCCTGTTCTACTAAAAAGTCTCACAACAACAGACGCAAAGCCATGAAGAAGTCCCCATAAAATAAAATTCCATCCTGCACCATGCCAAAATCCACTGATGAAGAAAATAATTAATATATTAATATAGGTTCTATATGCCCCTTTATGACTACCACCTAATGGAAAATATACATATGTAGTTAAAAACCGGTTCAACGTCATATGCCACTTTTTCCAAAACTCCTGAATATTACGTGCTTTATAAGGAGAGTAGAAATTTACTGGCAGTTTAATATTAAATAATAATGCTAAACCGATCGCCATATCAGAATATCCACTAAAATCATAATAAAGTTGCACTGTATACGATAATGAGGTAATCCAAGCTTCTATAAAACTTAAGTTACTATAATTGGCAAAGCCTTCATTCGCCCATACGCCAACCGTATCAGCAATAACAACCTTCTTGACTAAACCAATTGCAAAAATAAATAAACCTCGTGCAACATATTCATGAATAATTTTACGATTTCCCTTCGTATCATACTGCGGAAGCATTTCATCATGCTGAACAATTGGTCCTGCAATTAACTGTGGGAAAAACAAAATGAACAGCGCATAATGACTAAATTTATAATGAGCTGTTCCATCACGATAACTATCAACAATAAAAGCAATCTGTTGGAATGTAATAAAACTAAGTCCTAATGGTAGCAATAAGTGCAACAGTGCAAAATTTGTACCAAATAAACTATTAATATTATCAATAAAGAAATCGGTATATTTATAGTAACCGAGAATGATAATATTGAAGATGACGCCAATAATCATATACGTTTTTCTCGAACGACTATTGGTATTATTAATCACCCGACTTAAAGCAAAGTTCACAACTATTGAGATCGTGATGATTATTAAATAAGTTAACTTAAAATAGCCGTAAAAAAGCAAAGAGCTTAGTACCAACCAATAAATTGCAATTTGCTGGTTCCTGAAACGGTTTAATAAAAAATAGACAATAAATGTTATAGGTAAAAACAAGAAAATAAATTCAAAGGAATTAAAAAGCATTGCACCACTTCCCTAATAGCCATTCCTTTATATTCAAAATTTAAGACTCCTCACCACAATTTATGGTTAATTCCGAGGCGCTTACCTAAGGGTGTTCGCTAGCGCTTCAGGGGTCTCATCTTTAACGCTTTGAACTGCACCCAAAATAGTCGTCCAGCCCCTACAATCAAGCTAAAACACGACATACGTTTAACAAGAACAAAATTATGGATCCCTGTATATATTAACCATACAATTGGAATTAGTTATAGCTGGTTTTCCTTAAAGGGAAGGTTTATCTAAGATAAACCTTCCCAGATGTTAATAAAACTGTTGTTAAAAAGAAGTACAAATGGCCAAGTAAAAGAGGGTATATTGTGCGGAGATAAGAAAGGAATATCCCTAAATCATTTTCAATGACTTTTGGAACAACCCCAAATTCCATTACCTATTGAGGTAGATATTCTTGGCCGTTTATCGTTACTTTAGAAGCTGAGATTAGAATTTTTTTATTTGCTGTAAAATATGGTTCTAAAATTTTGTGAAATTCTTCCCATTTGCCTTCTTCTTTATCAAGCTCCTCTTTTTTATTAAGTGCTCTGGCTTCTTCATAAAGCTGTTTTAATTGCTTGCTGTCTGTTTCACTAACCTCGAAATTAAAGTCAGCCATATATTCTTCAAATGTTGGGGGATTATAGAATTGACCAAGGATTTCATCGAATTCATTCCATAGCTTATCAGACAATTCTTTATTTCCATCTTTATCTGCTTCTCGAGCATTCTCAAAGATTGTTTTTAGTTTTGCTAAAGTTTCAGCAGGAATTTCTGATTCTAGGCCATCTAAAGTTTCTTCAAAAGTTTGTGGTGGATATAGCTCATCCAAATATGGTTTAAGGATTTTATCAAACTCTTCATATTTTTCGTTAGCTTTTTCTTCATCACCGCTTTTTTCAAGCTTTACCCATTCATCATAAATAGCTTTAAGCTGTTTTTTATCGTTTTCTTTAATTACTATGTTACTTTCATTAAATCCGTATTCTTCTTCTATAAATTCATCAAATGATTGTGGCTGCCAATTAGCCAATATATATGGCTTTTTAATTTTATACATTTCGTCATAAATTTTATCCCATTTCTCGAGTTTCTTTTCTATCTCTTCAACTGAATAATCACCTTCATTTGTTTCTTTTTCTATCTTCTTCATTTCATTAAACAACTTTTCTAATGTTGTTAAATCTTCTTTTGTTACCTCTTTAGGTAGGTCTTTTTTATAAGCTTCAAATGTATTGAAGTCATTATGATTTTCTACAACATTGCCTTCTACAGAGATTTCTTGTCCTTCTACTAAGCTCATTTTTTCTAGTTGTTCAGTAGAAAAATTACTGAAACTAATAAAATAATTTTTACCATCTTGTCCTTTAAGGTTCATTCCATAATAGGGAAAGATATCTTTAATAGTCCCTTTAATTTGTTGTTCCTTTTGAACTGATGCTTCAATTGTTTTTTCTGCTGATGCAGCTCCTGCTTGAAGTGGCGTTAGAACAGCCATTCCTATAGTAAGTGCTGAAGCAATCATCCAAGTTTTTTTAATAGTTTTTTTCATTGTTAACTCAATTCTCCTATCGAAAAGTATTTGTATTACAATAATTAGACCCATTTACCATATGAAAACGTTCATTCAAAATTTAAAAAATAAAGAAGAAAACTAAAAAAAAACATCCGGTCCTGCACCCCTAAGTCAAAAATCTAACTTTAGGGGTGTTTTTTATATGGCGAAATACAGTGAAGAATTCAAAATAAATGTGGTGTGAACATATGAAAGGTCCTTTAAGTTAGCGAAAAAACATGACATACCAAATCATTCGGAAATAAAGCGTTGGGTACGTGCCTATAAAGAAATTGGAGAAGTTGGATTACGTAGAAAAGTAACAAAACAGACATACTCTATTCATTTCAATTTTTGTAGGAAGGATAGAGGGCCTGCAAGAAAAAGTGAAGGGACGGCCACCTATGACTATATGGATGTTTCGGCATAAGTATTATGATTCTACCGGAAAGCGTTGGAAGAAGAAAAAAAGCGGCTTTAAAATAGAAAAAGCAGCATTGAAAGCGCTCATGGAAGTAAAGGCTGCAACGCTGCGCGGTGAAACAAAACATATAGGATAACAGTTTGAGGGTAATTTCTACACTTTGTAAATGCTCTGGTAGTAAGGAGACCTTTTCTAATGTTTCCTTTACAAAATGATCATTCACTATCTGATTATGAACGATTGCTTCCATGACTTCATAGATTACCTCGTTATAACGAAGAGAATAATGATTTTTAGGCATACAAATAATGATAAAATCCTGGGCATCTGCTAACTGCAGCACCTTCTCTGGGATTTCAGGTAAAACAATCCCAACATAATATAAAATTAGACCTAATTCCCCAAGATCATGTAAATGCTGAATCGTTTCACATTGTTGCACGACACTATCCCGAACAGAATAAAAAGAGCTAATCATAAGCTCCTCCGCACACGTATGAATAATTTTAGAAAAGAATCCTCCTTCTGAAACTTCTAATACTGATAAATGAAGAGACTGTTCGATGAAGATTATTTTTACTGTCCGCTCCTCTAAATGAAGGCAATTGCAAGACTTCCTTTACCGTTAATCCAATTTAAGTCACCGCTATCTTTTCTATAAATTCTCTTGTAAAACAAAACGGACATTCTTCCGTAAGGTCTTTGTCCCTAGAGCTGACAGAAATATAGTGGTAGAATAATCTATAAGTTTATAAATAAGTGAGGAAAATAACGATGTCCAAGGTAAAAAAAATAGATGACTCATTTGGAAAAAAGATACGTGAAAATCTTCAGGCCGATTGTCAAAATTGTTTTGGATTATGCTGCACAGCTTTAAATATTGTTGCTTCCAGCGATTTTGCGATGAATAAACCTGCTGGTATCCCCTGTCAAAACTTACAAACTGACTTTAGCTGCCAAATTCATGGCAATCTTAGGGACAAGGGGTTGAAGGGATGTACCGTTTTTGATTGCTTAGGGGCAGGGCAAAAGGTTTCGCAAACAACCTTTCGTGGACAGGATTGGCGCCAGTATCCTACACATGCTGACACAATGTTTCAAGTGTTTCCAATTATGGAGCAATTATTTGAGATGATTGCTTATATTGCAGAGGCATTATCCTATACGGTTGACCCTCCGTTATATAATAGGTTACTTGAACAATTAGAAAAACTTCAATTTGCTACGGAATTAGATGCAACAACCTTATTAACAATTGATATTCCTAATTTTAGAATGCCTGTTAATATGTTATTGCTAGAAACAAGTACGGAAATTCGTCAACGCTTTATTAAAACAGCCGGTGGAAAAACGTCTCGAAAGTATAGCTATCAAGGGGTTGATTGGATGGGCAAAAATTTAAAGGGCAAGGATTTACGTGCTATAGATCTAAGAGGAGCTTACCTAATTGCAGCTAATCTTCAGCAGGCTGATCTACGAGTAGTCGATTTTATCGGTGCTGATTTACGAGATGCTAATTTACGAGGAGCTGACCTTTCTACAGCTATGTTTTTAACTCAAATGCAGATTAATTCTGCCCAGGGAGATAAGCAGACAAAATTGCCTTCTCACTTAAAACATCCTACTCATTGGCTTCATTAATAAGAAAAAGGTAGATGAACGAGTATTCCTTCATCTACCCTACTATTTATTTTTGTTTCTTTTTATAAATAATTGTTGCTACAACTAGTAACAGTAAAATTGCTTGTCCAAGCATGGTTTCAATCGTAGGATAGAATCCTATGATACTAACCACAGGCAAGCCATCTACAATTGTTGTTGATACAGTATCTCTTAATTGGAGCGTATGCAGACTGACACCAATAATTTTAAAGGCTAATACATAAATTAACACAGTTGCCACGGCGAAGAATTTATGAATCGGAATTTTTCCACTTGCTTTAAATAATACAAGAGCAAAGATTGCCAAAATAAGAAGAGCTACCACAATTCCTAGCACAAATTGTGAGGTTTCCATTTTTGGAGCAATCCCTGCATAAAATACAAGAGTTTCTGCGCCTTCACGGAAAACGGATAAGAAGCTAATGGTTGCCATGGCAAAGACAGAGCCACTGGAAATAGCACTACCTATTTGTTTAGAAATATAGCGATTCCAGCTTGCAACACTTGATTTACTATGCAACCAGATTCCGACACCGATCATCATAGCCGCAGCAAGTAAGCCTACATAGCCTTCCATTAATTCCCGATTTGTATCAATAGTTGCTGAGTTCAGAATAGTTGACATTAGGATTGCCGCTACAGCAGACAACAGGATACCAACAAATGCTCCAACATAAATCCATTTGCGCATCTTCTTTTGTCCTGATTTATCTAGGAATGATACCAAGGCCAAGATAATCAGTAGCGCCTCAAGTCCTTCGCGAAGTAATATTAGTGCTGCATCCCATATTGTATAATCCGAATCACCTTGAATAAGCTCGATTTCGGTACGGAAATTTTCTAACTTTTTTGTAATGGCTTCTTTATCAACAGAGGATTTTAATAAATCACTTGCAATAATGGGCATATCACTTTCAATTTTCGTATAAAGACTACCATTTCTTGTTGAGATTTCTATTTCAATACTTGGCCAGACTGTAATAAATTCACGAATTTTCTCAGAAGCTGCTTTAAAATCCCCGGCTTCAATGAAATCATTAGCTTCATCAATATAAGCAATTAATGTAGCCAAAGAAAATTCTCCTTCTACTACTTCCGCTGTTTCTTTGCCTGCCACAAAATCATTAATCGTTTGCTTTAAATCTGCAAATTGAGACTGCATTAGATTAATATCAGGCTCTTCAGCAGAAATAGAGATACGCAGAAATGCCATTTGTGTTTCAATTTGCCCATACATCGCAATACTTTGCTCACGTACTGGTCGCTCACTTTTATTCCATTTTATATTAAAATCCTTGTAGGCTTCATCTATAGCCTGAACGTCCCCACTGGCTAAAGCTTTTTCAAAGTCTGCTATGATTGGCTTCATCTTTTGTCCAAACTCTACACGCTGTGCCGCTTCGTCTACAGGATTTTCAAGTTTTTCTAAGTTTCGTAGTGCATGTGACAGTGCAGAAAGTGCCTCCAAACGTTCATTTTTTGAAGTTGCTTCCGTTGCTTGCAAAAGAATCTCATCGACCTTTACCTTCGCCTCTTTTTGCTCTGAAGTGACCTCAGCCCAGTCTGTGGCAAATTGTTCAAGTGCCTGCTTTGCCTCAGTTTCATTATCCTGCTTCGTATTCATCAGTGCATCACTAATTGCAATATATAAATGACTATAGGATTGCGCAGCTTGCACTGGTACAGCTAATGACAGGATTAAACAAATAATCAAACTACAGCGCGTTAAAAAGTGCTTCACCTAAATAACTCCCCTTTTGTACACCAGGGAAGCATGCAAACACAGCACTGCCTCGATGGGTAATGTATTCATTCATTTTATCCATTCGTCCTAAACTATTTTGAATGGCTGTAAATTGTGCTGGGTCTTTTTGAAAGGAAATGAATATTAGCCCTGCATCATGTGCACCAGTATTTGACATAACACCTGATGCATAAGAATAAGAGCGACGTAAAATACGGGCACCTGATTTCCGTGCCAAATGTACATGCGATGTATCTGGCATAATATATTCACCCTTACTATCCTTTGCCTCGACATCGAAATCATCAAATTCCTTTGTTTTTCCAAACGGAGCACCACTATCACGATAGCGCCCAAATGTTGCTTCCTGATCCTTTAAAGATGTACGATCCCATGTTTCAAGATGCATTTGGACTTTACGTGCAATTAAATAAGAGCCACCTTGTAGCCAGCCTTTATCAACCCAAACAACCTCATTTAGATCTTTCTCATCTGTAATCGCTGGATTCACAGTGCCATCCTTAAATGCAAAGAGATTTCGTGGTGTTCCTCCACCAGCAGGAAACGAGTTAAAGCCTGCTTGAGACCATTTAATTTCTACCTTACCAGAGGCTGCACGAACTAAATTACGTACTGCATGGAATGCCACCTGTGGGTCATCTGCACAGGCCTGAATACAAAGATCTCCACCCGTAAATTCTTTTTGTAGCTGATCTTTCGGGAAATGTGGTAAATCCTTTAACTCCGCTGGCTTCAGATGCTGGATACCAAGCTTCTCAAACAAAGAGGGGCCTGCACCGATTGTAATGGATAAATTGGAAGCATCTAAGCCATCCGCTTCCCCAGTATCGCCTGTTGGAACTCTAGTATTCGTTGTTAAATCAACCATTAATTCACCATTCATTAAACGTACAACAAGAGGTGTCCATAGTTTGAACAACTCTTGAAGGTCTTTCTTAGATGTAAATAAAACATCCAAAGAAGCAAAATAAATATTAGTTTGAACAGGCGTAGTGATGCCCGATTGATGCTTTCCGTAGAATTTTACTTTATTGCTAACAGTAGTACTGTCTGCAACAGGCTCAAAGACATCATAGCCCATTACTTTCATAACACCACCTAAGCCAGAGGCACCGATTGCCGCACCTGCAACACCAATACCTGTAAGTTTTAACATTTCACGTCTAGATATTTTTTTATCGATCCATTTTTCATCGTTTGACGCTGTCATTATATATCACTCCAAAATAATGCCCATTTGACTTAATGGTTCACCAAGTTGATTAACAGCTGCCGCAAGTGCCTTTGTATTTTCCTCCGTTAACTCCTCATAGGAAACAAAGCCACCATCAGCTGTTGCATGCTGTGCTAATAAGTCATCCACCGCTTTGAATTTTTCATCTAATGTTGCTACTAGCTCTTTGTCTTTCGCCTCTAATTTAGGACGTAGAATTTCAAAGATTTTTTCTGCGCCTTCGATATTAGCCTTAAAGTCATAAAGGTCAGTATGAGAGTAGATTTCTTCTTCACCAGAGATTTTTGATGTTGAAACCTCATTTAATAAATCAACAGCACCAGTGATCATTAAATCTGGTGTCACTTCAACTGTTTGAACTAATGCATGTAATTCCTTTGCATCTGCTAATAATTGATCTGCAATTGCTTCAAAGCCTGCTGTTTTATTTTCTACCCATAGTGCATGTTCAAGCTTATGATAGCCCGTCCATTCTTCCTCACCTTTACCTTCTTCTTGAATATCGGCTAAACGACCGTCGATTCGTGGGTCAAGGTCACCAAAGCTTTCTGCGATTGGCTCAGAACGCTCGAAATACATACGTGCTGGTGCATAAGCTGCTTTCGCCCCATCTATGTCACCCGCTTTAAATAAATTAACAAATTTTTCTGTTTCCAGTAGGAATTGATCCATCTGCTCTAAAGCAAACTTTTGATAGGCTGATAGTTCTGCAGATAAATCCACTTCTTCTTTTGCCGTCTCTGCTTGTTCTGTCTTTGGCTTTTCTTCTTTTTTTGCTTCATCCGTACTGCCACAGCCGGTCATAATAATACCCCCTGCAACTAATACTGACAATAACGATGTTTTCTTCATGCAAAAAATACCTACTTCCGAATTAGTTTATATTGAGAATGATAATGATTATCATATTTGATTGCAAGAAGTATTTTTATTTAAAGAAAAAAACGTCATTTTGTAGTTGAATTTTATACACAACTAGAAAAAAGACGTTTTTTATACAATATAATGATTCTAATCTATGAAATTCTTGCTTGTTTCAAGTTTTCATATTTTCCATATAAGAAATAATAAAGCACAATTGACAATAATATAACAAATATCATTGCGAAAAAAATTGTACTGTAGCCCGTTGAAGGAACAAAGAACCCTAAGAAATATGGACCAACACCTAAGCCTAAATCATACAAAATAAAGTATGTAGATGTCGCAAGTCCTAAACGTTCATTGGGTGTTACCTTAATGGCTATTGCTTGTGCTACAGAATTGAAGTTTCCATAGCCAATACCAATACAAGCAGCAGCGATTAAAAAGGCTATTGTAGTTGTGGCTGAGCTAAAGGCATACATTCCTATCGCAAAAATCACTAGACAGGGATAAATAATAATATTTGCTCCTCTAGCATCTAATAATTTACCTGTAAATGGACGAGTCGCCAAAATCACAACGGCATAGATAATAAAGAAATAGCTTCCTGCTGTCACCAAATCAAGCTCTTTTGCGTAAAACGTCATAAAGGACATTACACCAGAGTAGGCAAAACCAATAACAAGCGCTACAAACGCAATTGGTAATGCGCGCATCTCAATAAAGTTTGAAACCTTAAAGCCAGCTTTCACTGTTGCTTCTGTTGCTTTCTTAGGTATGAATGGCACTGTTACCATGAAATACATAAAAAAACAAATAATCGCTAAAACCGAGTCAACAGCAAAAATCATACGATAATCCTCAAACAACTGTGTTAAAAGAATCCCAATAAATGGACCAATGGCAGTGGCTAAAATAGCACTTAAACTGTAATAGCCAATTCCTTCACCACGTCGTTCAGTCGGTAATATTTGTGCAATAATTGTTCCAGTTGCTGTACTTGCTACACCAAGTGCAATTCCTTGTACTAAACGATTCAGCATTAATAAAGGAAGATTTCCTGCTATAAAATAGGATATTGTTGACAGCATAAATAGTAATAATCCGCAAAACAATGTTTTTTTACTACCCCAGTCACCAATTATACGACCTGTACCAAGGCGCCCAAATAATGTACCGATAATAAAAATACTTGATACTAACCCTGCTGTACTTGTTGAGGCATGGAATTGCTCCACCGCATAGGCTGCAATCGTCACCATTAATAAATAAAAAATTAAGGTAATCGTAAAATTGATAAGGGAGACGATTAAAAAATCCTTTGTCCAAAGTTTCTGTCTTGTTGCTTCCACATTGCTCTCTCCTATTGATTAATATTCATACAAATTCTTGCTAAAACCTGTGTCGCAATTTCAATATCTTGCTGGGGTACACCTGCAAGTGCCTGCTCAAAAAAAGGGCTCAGCTGCGACTTTATCTCCTGCACAAGCTCTTCTCCATACGTCGATAGGTGAACAAGCTTTTCACGCTTATCCTTCCCCACTACCGTTTCTACATAGCCCAGCTCCACAAGTTTATGGACAAGCTTCGTTACACTCGGCTTCTCTATAGACATGAAATTGGCAATATCTACAAATGAATGAGGACCTCTATCATTTAAGAAACGAAGTACAGCCCATTGCGAGCTATATAATTGATATGTTTCAAGTTGAACATTCAACTGATTGATAAACGGCCTATACATTAAACGGTATTGATTGAAGAATTCCTGTTCCACCGTCATAAAATCACTTCCTTTACTATTAGTTAGCCTAGCTAACTATATACCTAAAATATTTATTTGTCTAGTAGTGCCTGTTGGAGTATCAGGTAAATGAGCAATTACTTGTGCGGTTCCGCCACTTTTAACGTTCTATCCCCCACTTTGCGCGGTCTATCCGCTACTTTTAAACTTCTATCCCTCACTTCTCACACGCTATCCAACAACTTATGCGGTTCCTCCACTTTTAACGTTCTATCCCCCACTTTGCGCGGTCTATCCGCTACTTTTAAACTTCTATCCTTCACTTCTCACACGCTATCCAACTACTTATGCGGTTCCTCCACTTTTAAACTTCTATCCTTCACTTTGCGCACTCTATCCGCTACTTTTAAACTTCTATCCCTCACTTCTCACACGCTATCCAACAACTTATGCGTTTCCTCCATTTTTAACGTTCTATCCCCCCACTTCTCGCGCTATCCATCTCTATCCTCCTAAAACTGCAAACACCTACTCCATAATCCAATACTTTCTATGCCTTTTTATCCCCTCCGCTTTCAGAGGTAGTTGCTGCAACAACTTGTATGCCAGGTTTGGAGAATCGATGGCAAAGAACTCGCAAAAGCTTTTATTTGTTAGCTTTGTGCCAACTAATAATCGGTAGTCCTCAAGCGTCCTAATCAAAGCATCACGATCCACTAATCCACATCTTGGGCAAAGCCATTTTTTGTAGTGATACCTTAATGGCTGACCATCCACACAATTTGTACATAATACTCCTTTCACAATATCCCTGAGAGGTACATTTATCTCTCTTTTAACCCTTGTGTGCATAGTCAAGAGAAGGTTGGCAAATCGAAACAAATCTTCTCTTTTCTTTACGCTGGGATGCAGCTCTAACCATTTTTGCATTTGGGAGCGTAATCCCGTCACATGAAATATAGGTTGACCCTTAAAATCTTCTGTCAAGATACCATTCTTCGTTGCCAACACTACGGCATGTAGAATGGGTAAGCTAAGGCGTTCTTGTTGGATCAGCCTTTTCATCCATGCCACATGCCGCTCAAGTTGCTGAAATGGGTCAGACATTCCTTCCACAGTGCCATCTGCTGTTGTCCGTATAAATTGAGCGAAGGATGCATCATAGGAGAGGATTCCTGTGATATTTTTAATTTCTAGGATGAGTAAAAAGTGAGGACAGAGAAAAATGGTGTCCATTTGGTGAGTAGAACCGGCGTGATTTATCACTTGAAAATCATGGAGAATATAATGAGGGGATGGTAAATCTAATTCCTGCCATTCTTCATCAACGCGCTGTTCGCCAGCGAAACCTGCCTGGATGCGTCGTAAATGCTCATAATAATTGAAGTACTGATTGTAGGTTCTAGGCAGTCTCCTTACAATTACCTCTAGTATTTTCTGTAACTCCGAAGTTTGACGTGCTAATAAAATCATTTTTACACCTCCTACCATGATTATACAAAAAAAGAACCTCCACAAATGAGGTTCCCAAAAACTTAAAATACAAAGATCATAAAATAAATATTTCATTATTTTTTTTAGATAAAAAGTACAATTATTTACGCATTCACTATTGTTTGCTATTACCTTTCTGCTTTCTATCTACAGGCTCATACATTCTTCCTTAATAAATACAAAAAGTATGGTGCGCCGATAAAAGCAACAACAATTCCAGCAGGAACGGTTGCTGTCGTAAGCGCAACACGTCCAATTGTATCAGCTAGCATCAGCAAGCTCGCTCCAATAAACAATGTCAATGGTAAAAAGAACTGATAGCGTGGACCGACTAGCTGCTTTGCAATATGCGGGGCCATTAAACCAATAAAAGCTATACCACCTGTTACAGAAACTGCGGCTGCTGCTAGTGCCACGGCTACAATTAATAAGCGTAATCGTTCGCGGCCAATATTCATACCTAGACCAACCGCTGTTTGCTCTGTCATGGCTAAGACATTTAAGACATTGGATTTATAGAAAATATAAGGAATACCAAGCACAAGCCAAGGCACTAAAGCCCAGAAAAATGGCCAATCCGTTCCCCAAACGTTGCCTGCTAGCCATTGCGCAATAAATTGCACATCACTCCGCTCTGCTGAGGAAATTAATACCATCATAACCCCAGATAAGGCAGAGGCTACGCCTACCCCTATTAAAATAAATTGAATAGGATGCACACCTTTATTACGTTGATAAGAGAAGAAATATATGCAAAGCGCTGTCAATAAAGCACTACAAAAGCCCACCACTGGTAAAACGTAAGCAAAGTGAGGAAGATCACCGTTTACTAATAGATAAAAGACAGTAATCCCAACACCTGCTCCTGAACTGATCCCAATCATGCCGGGGTCTGCTAAATCATTGCGTGTAACACCCTGCAGGACAGCTCCCGCTAATGCTAATGCCATTCCTGCCGCTGTCAGTACAAACATTCTTGGTAATCGAACGGATAATAATACAAAGGACTCTTTAAAACTACCATCCCCCAGCAAGGTTGGGATAATTCGATCTATAGAAATAGAAGCTGGTCCTAATGAAATGCCCATAACAAAAATCAATAGCGTTACTACAAACCAAGTAAAAAACCATTTTCGTTGTTTTTTGCGACCTTCTTTAAACAAATTGTCGTCCTCCCTTCCGCACTAATAATAGGAAGAATGGAAGACCAAGAATTGAGATAATCGCTACGACTGGCGTCTCAAATGGTGCATTAATCATGCGCCCTGCAAAATCAGCAGTGACCATAAACCAACCGCCAACAATGGCGCTCATCGGTAATACAAAACGGTAGTCTGTCCCTACAAACACACGAACAATATGCGGCACCATTAAGCCAACAAATGCTAGATTCCCAACGAGTGCCACGGCAGAGCCTGCCAGAATGACAACAACAAACATCATGATTCCTTTAATCAATGTTGTATTTTGCCCAACACCGACCGCTACTTCTTCATTTAAGCTTAAAATCGTTAATTGACGACTAAAAGCAAATGACAGTAATAGCCCAAGGACAATCACAGGGACAATCAATAAGGCCTGCCATGTTGTGCCAATAAAGCCACCACTTGTCCACATCGATACATCCTTGGAAATTTGAAATAAGATGCCTGTTCCTTCAGCGATCGCTTGTAATAAAGCAGTCACTGCCGCACCTGCTAAAACAAGCCTCAATGGAGAGAAGCCTTTCTTGGTAGAAGCACCAATCCCATAAACGATCATCATGCCAATGCCAGCTCCAATAAAGCAAGCTAAAATTAATGTATAATAGGAGAATTTCGGGATAAATGCCATCGTTAAAGCAAGGGCAGCATTTGCCCCTGCCGTTAAACCAAGTAGCCCCGGATCAGCTAATGGATTTCGTGTAACCCCCTGCATAATCGCCCCCGCCACTGCCAGTGCACTGCCAACAAAAATAGCAGCAATGATACGAGGAAATCGAATTTCACGTAAAATCGTGTAATGCTTGCCACCACTTTGTCCGACAATTGCTTGATAAACATCCTGAATGCTCGTATTCGCTGCACCTAGGCACAGCGAGATACCAGCCGTGCCGATTAATACGAGCAATGCAAGCAATACCTGAAGCCAAAATGGAAACTGTCGAAACTTTGTCATTTGCCTTCGCTACTCTCTACTAATTATTGTAAAAATTTCTCTTCAAAGAACTTCAGTTGATGTTCTAATGTAATCGGATCATTGAAATAAAAGGCATTCGCATTCACTTCAAATAAGTGACCATTTTTCACCGCTTTTAAATCTTTAAACCATGCTGCATCTGTAAAAGAATTATCTTGGTCTTGGAACATACTGAAAATCACATAGTCACCTGCATAGTCCCCTAAAACTTCTTGAGAAATAGCATAATATCCCGGCTCTAAAGCAGTTTCTTTTACTTTCTCAGGCATTTTCAAGCCCATTTCTTGATATAAAATCTCTGTTCCACGACCCCAGTTATCGCCATAAATATAAAATTGTTTATTAAAGTTTTCTGCCACTGTTACAGTCACATCTTCACCAATTTTTTCTTTTATTTTTTTACCAGCTTCTGCTGCACGTGCTTTAAAATCTTCTACCCATGCTGTTGCTTCTTTTTCTTTGTTCACGACTTTTCCGATTTCAATAAATTGCTGTAAATAATCCACTTTTCCATACGTAAATAATACAGTCGGTGCAATTTCGGATAATTTATCAGCATTTTCAATACCATTTAAACCAATGATTAAATCTGGCTCTAACTCAAGAATTTTTTCAATATCTGTGTTTTCAACAACGACTGCATCTTTAATGGCATCTTCGAAGTTTGGATTTTTGGCTGCCCATGCATCCACACCGACAACATTCACATCAAGCTTTAACAAATCTCCTACAAATGAAGATAACACGACTACACGTTTTGGATTTGCTGGTACTTCAATAGGACCTGCCTCAGATTGATATGTGATTGTTTCTGCTGAAGTTGCTTCTTTTGAGCCTTCATCAGCCTTTTCAGTTTTCTCTTCTTTATTGCCACACGCCGCAAGGACTAGTACGAGCATCATAAACATTGGTAATAACCACTTTTTCATTTTCATTCTCCTCTTATACTGTTTGTAATAAGTTATATGTAATGCACATTGGTTTGTTTGTTCGTGGATCTTGGCCAATAACCGCATCAATATTAAACACTTTTTTTAATACTTCTGGTACCATAACTTCCTCGGCTGTTCCAAACTTTACAAGCTCCCCTTGTGACAGTGCCACAATATAATCAGAGAAACGTGCCGCTTGATTTAGGTCATGGAGTACCATGACAATCGTGCGCCCTTGTTCTTCATTCAGCCTGTAAAGCAGCTCTAAAACCTCTAATTGATGTGCCATATCTAAATACGTTGTCGGCTCATCTAAAAAGATGATGTCAGTTTCTTGAGCTAATGCCATCGCAATCCATACTCGTTGACGCTGTCCACCTGATAAAGCATCTACAGATTGCACGCGGAAGTCTTCGGTTTTTGTCACCTGTAAAGCCCAGTCAATAACATCTTTATCCTTTTGTGATAAATTGCCAAAGCCCTTTTGATAGGGAAATCGACCGTAGGATACAAGCTCTTCCACTGTTAAACCATGTGCACTTTCTGGACTTTGTGGTAAGATGGCCAGTTCTTTTGCTAAATCTTTCGTTTTCATCTTGGAAATATTTTGACCATCGAGTATGACCTGTCCACTCTCATGCTTTAAAATACGTGTAATGGCCTTTAATAAGGTGGATTTCCCACAGCCATTGGAACCAATGATCGTTGTGATTTTGCCATCTGGTATTTGTAACGATAAGCCCTGCACAATCGTTTTATTTTCATAGCCAACACGAATCGATTCAACTTCTAAACGCAATTTGGACCCTCTCTTTCTTTTTACTTCATTCCATGCTATGATAGGCACAGTTAAAAATGATAATCATTATCACTAGAATTAGTCTAGTTTTCTGATAAGATTTTGTCAATTACTTTTTTACTATTGATTAAGAAAATGGCAATAAAAATGCAACATGTTGATGATGCACCGATTATAGGTGAAGGTCCTACTGGCTTGTATAGCGCCTTTTATAGTGGAATACGTGGATTGTAATTGAAAGTCAATCACAGCTCGGTGAATTACTTTATCCCGAAAAGCTAGTGGGCACCCCCTGTTCGAGCAAGACATTCAATCCAACCATTTTGACAGAGATTTTTATCATACATACGGTATCGGATATTATTCTAAAACGATGCTTTTAGCAGTTGGAGGGGACATCATTAGCCCTCAAAAAATAACAATTGGAAAAATATGAAATGTCGAATTTATATGTCCAACCCTATTAATGTTTTGTAAAAAAGGACATTATTGAGATGGAAGCAATGAGCCTTGCCTGTTGAGCTAGGTGAATTTTTAGAGCGGATAGCCTATCGCCATGATTTAGTGTCCTCTCATAATAAACTATTTATAGAAAAAAACCGCTCCATTATCGAAAAACAACTTATCCGAGTCCATTCATCCAAAATAGAAACCCTCTCAAGTAGGAAACTTTCTTAAGAGGGTTTCTTCCTTTTATCTAAATAAACTTAAAAATGCTCCCATCTGCCTTAACATATATACTCCATTCGTAATCGTGCCAGCATGCCCCATAATCGTATTTAAATGATTTGGCAAATTTCCTAATCTAGAAGGTTGATATTGTTGGTTTGGAAAGTAGGAAGGTTGCATCATTCTACCTCGAAAAGGAGGTTCAAAATATTGTCTATTGCTTGGCTGATATGGTCCTCTTCTAAAATTCGGCTGAAAATATGGCATTGATTCACCCCCTATCAGAAAGCTTCTAACTAGTATATGCACTTATGTCATTTCTAAATTAGACTTTTGAAGAAGTAGCTAAAAATATTATATTTTTGTCTAAACCAAAAAAATATGGAACTCTAGTGTTTGGCCCTACAGCATGATATTTTGAAGGAACCATACTAGTTTCTTTCTCATACTATATGAAAAAAGAAGGTGGTTTTTATTCAAGGTTCTACTTATCTCGAATTTTTAGCTAAATTGGGGGTTGGGGGCGCACACCCTGGTGGCATTAATCTATCGAAGGAACTATTTAAAGCAGAGAATATTCAACAGACTTCACATATTTTAGATGTCGGGTGTGGTACAGGGCAAACGGCTGCCTATTTGGCTACTCACTTTCAAGCCAATGTAACGGGAATAGATATCAATCCCATCATGATAGAGAAAGCTCGTCACAGAATGAAAAAAACACGTTTGTCTGTTAACATCATTCAAGGCTCTATTGTGCAAACTACATTACCAAATGAGTCATTTGACTTGATACTCGCTGAATCAGTTCTTTCTTTTGTAGATCAACAACGTGCATTACAGGAGATTTATCGTTTATTGAAGCGAGGTGGACGCTTCATTGCCATTGAATTCACCATTCCAGAATTACTGCCCTCTCAACAAGTAGAAGACATCCAACAATTTTACGGATTTGATGCTCTCCTGATGAAAAAGGATTGGGTAGTCTTATTGCAGCAGGCTGGTTTTCATAATATTCGCATACAAAAAAATAAATCTATCTCATCAAAGCCTGAATTTAATTTCTCCAAAGATATTGAATCAGCGCTATATGATAAAATGGATCAACATATCGCCATGAGCGTTAAATACGAAAAAATTTTGGACTATCGTATTTACTCCTGTACAAAATAATTGCATTTTGCCAGCACCCAAAGCGTTGCTGGTTTTATTGTTTCATCACTTTATGACAGGTGTCATAAAAATCCTTTGACTGCTGTGAATAGGTTTTCTCTCTGCCCTTTCTTATCATTAATGTAAGAAAACAAAGAAAGAGTGATGGAACATATGCAAACACAACAAAGACTCCCCTTTATTGATATGTTAAGAGGCTTCGCCGTTTTAGGAACTCTTGGCACAAACATCTGGATTTTTGCCTATCTTGGCGATCTATCGTATATCACAACAAGTAACTATAGTGGTTGGTGGTCCTTGAATGATTTTTTACGAATGTTAGTATTATTTTTAGTCAATGGTAAGCTGCTTGGGCTGTTAACAATTATGTTTGGCGTAGGCTTACAATTAAAATATCAGCAAGCGTTACGAAAAGGAAATGCTTGGCCTGGCATGTACCTTTGGACAATTATTTTTTTAGGTTTGGAAGGGCTACTCCATTACACACTTGTCATGGAATATGATATTCTAATGAGCTATGCTGTAACAGCTTTCATCGTTGCCTTTATAATAAGATTAGGCGACAAAGCAATGACATGGGCTTTCTATCTTTTTGGTAGCTTTCACATCCTCTTGATTATGCTTATTTTTATAAGCTCATTACAA